>Ga0190272_10000702_pt1 | contig 16741 bp, 14 predicted proteins | sample Popmic504T_FD_133746 | JGI IMG/M metagenome (GOLD analysis project Ga0190272, IMG submission 133746) | Populus adjacent soil microbial communities from riparian zone of Shoshone River, Wyoming, USA - 504 T | ecosystem: Environmental > Terrestrial > Soil > Riparian zone | place: USA: Wyoming... | reverse complement strand
GCCTCGGCCTCGGTGGGCACCGTCGCTTGCATCACCACTGTGCCTTGCTCGTTCCGCATACTGGCTACGACCGTTGCCTGGTGGACATCGAGCGCGAGATACTGAATCGCCTGTTGTTTCATGACAGCCGCTCCTTCCTTTCGTTTGGGTTTCGTCCACTCCAAACTTACAGGAAGGGGCGCGCTTTCAACATGCGTTCGGCGGACGTAGAATGGTACCGAAATGAGCGACGTCGTCGACGACTTCATCCGCCGATACCGGAAGGAGTTTGACTACTACCAAGAGGTCTCTCGGTTGGTCGAGGAGCAATGTGGAGCCGATCTCGAAGGCGCAGGCATTCGAGCGATCGTTACATATCGTGCTAAGCGGCCGGACAGTCTTCTTCGGAAGCTCCGCCAGCGGGCGGAACGATCGACCTACGCTTCGATTGAAGAAGTCTACGCCGACATTCACGACTTGGCCGGTGTGCGAATCGCGCTCTACTTCCCCGGTGATCGCGAGAATGTAGGGAAATTGTTGCGGCAAAGGTTCGTTCTGCTAGCAGATCCCAAAGAGTTTCCAGATGGCGCCGTCAAGCCGGCGTACGACAAACGGTTCAGCGGTTACTGGGCGACGCACTACCGGCTGCGCCTCAACGATTCGAATCTCGCGGATACCCAGAAGCGTTATGCAGATGCGAAGGTCGAGGTGCAGGTGGCATCAGTGCTCATGCACGCTTGGGCCGAAGTGGAACACGACTTGGCGTACAAGCCCTCGGCAGGGCAGTTGTCCATCGATGAGTACGCCGCTCTCGACGAGATCAACGGGTTGGTTCTGACAGGCGAGATCGCGCTCGAGCGTCTTCAGCGAGCGCTCGAGCGGCGCGTTGAGCGACGAGGGGCTGCATTTTCCAACCACTACGAGCTGGCTGCGTACCTTTACGATGCGGCCAAGCCGCTGCTCGAATCGGCAGCGGAACCAGTTGTCGGCCGGGTAGATGTTCTGTACCAGTTGTTAAAGCGTACGCAGCTCGCCACGCCAGAGGCGCTGCAACCGTTCATCCGCACGCTGGAAGCGGATACTGAACGTCGTCCCGTGGCAGAGCAAATAATCGACCAGATTATCGCTGCCGACCTGACAAAGTATGAGATCTATGCTGACATTCAGCGCGAACTCCGACCTGAGCCGGCCTACGCTGTGACGGCAGCCGTGCCCGAAGACGAATGGAACTCTGCCATCGGCGCGTTCATGACCAGCTGGATCAAGTTTGAGAGAGTTGTTCGAGAACTTGGCGAGGTCTATCAACCGGAGGCTCGTCACGTGCCAACCATACGGGTCATCATGATGTTTCCGTTTCTCGTCCGCGAGACCAAGCTTCAGATCGAACGCATCCGTCGTGTTAGGAACGCCCTAGTGCACGGGATGGAAGTGCCGGACCCTCAGTATCTCCGCGTTTTGGCTACGGAGCTGGACGATATTATGACGACCCTCGCGAACAATCCAAGTGTCGAAGTGAGTGAGGCGGTTCGCCGTGCTCTCGAAACATTCAATCGCGAGCCACCGCTGTTCGCGCTTGGGCGAAACGCGGGCTAACTTTGGTGTGAAGCTGATGTGGCCCGGCTTCGGCCCGGCAGATGAGCTGCCTACGACATCGTCAGCGTGACGGCGTCAAGGCGGTTGCATTTCGCCACTCGGTTCTTCGAACGTCATTGGCGGCAACCGCCGCGCCGCGCGGGCTTCGGCACGCGCGACCGGCTGCACAGATTACACCGAGGACGTTGGGCCGACCTGATGCGCAGCGAATCCGACTAGCTCATGTCTGGAATTTGCCATTCACCCGAATGAATCCGCCGCAAGCGGTCCAGCGCACGTCTCCACGGCGCGTTCGTAAGTCGAGTCAGGTGTCGCCCCTTCCAGTACATCGATCATCTCTTGCACGAGAACACTCCATTCCATCGCGTGTACCCATGGTCCGACGACGCGACCCTCCTTAATCGTGTGCTACCATTGTTACCGCTTGTACATGCCGCCTGAAGGTCGCATATTACTTTCACACAGCGACGTCCTTACGATCGAACCCGCTGCCGACGGCAACAGACGCAATCCGCGCTAGTGTACCGACGACAATGACGCTTGCTGGCGTGGAGGCGCGAATGATTATTGGCTCGATCCCTCGGCGCTGTACGATCCGTGCGACGCTGCTGTGCGTCTTCTTAGTTTCCGGCTGCACAACCACGACGAACCACCGCGACGATCTGCTGGACAGCCTCAAAGACGCCGCGGCTACAGGATACGTGGTTTCGTCAAGAGAGGATGACGCTAAGGAGCAAGTATCGCTCATAAGCCCAATCACAAACGGTCTTATAACTTTGACCGAGACTGATCCCCGGTTGACTCTGCAGTATTCGGCTGTACGAGACAAAACAACAAATACGACAAAAACGTTTCAAACGGAAGTCGTGCGCGCCGGCCAACTTCTGGAGTTGGTGGTTACGGACACGTCGTTGCATCGAGTCGTCGATAGAACCTCATTCCCTACCGCCCCCGCCTGTGGTGACGCCACGGCCCCGAGCTTCGACTCTCTGAATGCGTGTATCCAAGATTTTGAGTGTCGTCATGCCGGTCAACTTCAATGTGAGGCCAACCGTACCTGCGATCCGCAGCCAGCGGCGTTAACGTGCCGCCTAAAAACAGGCGAGTGTTTTAGTGTGCACCTCCTTTACCCTCCAACGCGACCGAGATGCTCAATCCACGATCTCATACCCGATACAGAGGGGCTACTGCTCCGGCAGTAGTAAGGCGCCGTTCGGGCCCGTGTGCCTTGGAGGATCCACATGGGGAGAATGAGGCCGCCCAACTTCACGCTGAAGCTGATGCGGCCCGGCTTCGACCCGGCAGCCGAGCTGCCTACATTGTCGCCAGCGTGACGGCGTCACGGCAGTTGCAGTTCGGCAGTCGTGGCTCCGCACCGCAAGCAAACGACCAACGGTTCCTTCGTTCGTCATGGGCCGTCCGCGGACTCATTTCCTTCCTTCCCGGAACGCTGCTGGTCCCACGCCGTAGACCTGCACGAACCAGCGGTGCATGGCGGATCTGGTGCCGAAGGCGCTGCGGGCGGCGATTTCTTCGATGGAGAGGGGGGTGCGGCGGAGGAGGCGGGCTGCGTATTCGACCTGTTTCTTGCGGAGGAACTGGTGGAGGGTCTCGCCGAGGATTCTGGCGGCCAGGGAGCTGACGTATTCGGGGGTCAGGTCGAGCGAGCGGGCGAAGTCCTTGCCGCGGGCCGGCTTCTTCTGCCGGTAGCATTCGCGCAGGAAGTGTTCGGCGGCCCGGTCCAGGCCCTTCCGGTGGCCGGGGGTGAAGGTCCGCGGGTGCTTTTTCCGGCGCGTCGCCATCTGTTCGAGCGACCGCAGCGATGGGGTCGGAAACTTCGGCGGAAATGGGGGCGGAGCCCGTTCCTCTTGCCTCTCGCATCACCGGGCGAACCGAATCTAGCGGGAGGTAGTAGGCATGATCTCGGCGACTTATGTTTGCGCGGCCGGTTCGATCATCGCTGCGGTCATCTGAGGGGTGACGCGGCGCGGCGGTTTCCTACCGCGGGCGAGGCTACGAAGGTGCGATTTCGCGTCGCATTTCTTAAGCGCCGGTCGATTTGTTACACGAAGCGTGTGGAGTGCGGCACTTATCGGAGTGCGCTGGCGGGGGAGCCACCGCTTTTCGATCGGGTGCGCGCAGCGTGTGCCGGATACGAAAGCGGTGGCTCGTTCGCCACCGCACTCCTGGAGCCACCGCCTGCACGCGTCAGCTGCGGCTGGCGCAAGGGAGAGCGGCAGCTCGTTCGCTGCCGCACTCCAGACGCTTCGCGTTCGTGGGCGGGAAGCGTGCGTTCTGCTCAGCCGTTCGGGATGCTGATGCGGGACTGCAACCAGAGCAGGATCATGTCCGCCCACGTCACGCCGCCCGGTGGCTGCATGCGGGCTTGCGTGCTCACGCCGTCGGGCGGCTTCATGCGCGCTTGCGTCGTTGCGCCGACGGGCGGGCTGGCGCGCGCTTGTGCGCTCACACCGCCGGGCGGGCTGGCGCGCGCTTCGGGTGGATCCGTAGGCGGTGCCGGCGGTACTTCCGCCCACGTGCCCGCTGCCGTGAAGACAAGAAACACCGCCAGAAGCGGTGCGACGGGCGAAGCCCACCTCGATACACCTCGCATAGGCCCTCCGCGCCAGCCGTCTGGCCGGCGAATGGGAGGGCGCCCTCACGAACGAGGGTTGCGCCTCATGAGGTGCGGTTATCGCGGGATATTCGGCGGGGGCACGAACAGAAGGTCCGGCTGGCGCTCCACGCGCCGCAGGTAGTCTCGGACCACCTTCAGCGTCGCCGGAGCCACTTGCCGTTTCGCAGCCGCTTCCTTCAGGTACGCAAGCGCGGTCAACGCTCCTGTCAAATGGCCCGCCTTCTTCAACACGCGGAACGCGTGGGTTGCCACTTTCACGATCTCTTCCCACCGCTCGAGGACGAGCAACGCTTCCGCCAGATCGACACCAGCCAGCGCAGCATTCATCACTCTCCCGATCTCTTCGTACGCCGCGATGGCATCGCGTAACCCCCGCACGCCATCGCTGGCATTCCCGCCATGCAACGCTACCCGGGCTAAGCCCCACTCCGTGTCGATCCGATTTTCTGTCGGTCCACTTTCCCGGAAGATCACCAATGCGGCATGAAACAGCATGGCGGCATCGCCCAGATTGCCGAGCTCCAATTCCGACAGGGCGCGAACGTACGATCCTCGCGCAACCCAACCTGCGTCGCCGATCTCTTCGCCGAACTGCATCACTTGCTGCATGATCGCGCCCGACTCCGCGTACTGCAGCGATTCATACGCGATCTCTCCGCGCAAGAACACCGCCTTCATGCGTTGCCGCTCCAAACTCAAATGCGCGAAGCCTTGCTCCGCGCGCGCCACGTGTTCGATCGCCTTTTGCAAGTCGCCACGCTCGTAGTACACCGCAGATCGGACCAGTTCCACGGCGGCAAGTCCCCGCCCTGATGACCGAAGGTGCCCATACGCCTCCTCCGCGAGCCGCAGCGATTCCAATGCCTCGTCGAACTCCGCCAATCGCACGAGCGCATTCGCCCGCTCCTTCAAGGCCGTACCGCGCAATTCGTACACCGCGTTGTTGGGGTAGATGTCATCCGGGAGCAGGTCCGCGACGACTTGGGCAAGGTCAGCGAAGATCAACGCCTCCAGCGGCTCGCTCGCGTACAGCGAATGCGCCTTCGCGTTCAACCGTCTCACGACGCCGCCCGTGTGGAACTTTCGCTGGTTCCGAATGTGGATCACCGCCGCCTTGCGCGGCTTCTCGAAGTACTCCTGCAGCAACACGTCCGCTTCCGCGTCCTCCGCCGCGCATTGGTTCGCGTAGGCGCTCATCGCGGCGGCAGTGGAGCCGATCGGCTGCCACACGGCCAGTTCGCCGAGGTCTTCCTCGGCGGCCGAATGGAAGTCGAAGATCGCGCCACACTCCGCGCAACTCGCGACGTGGGCCTCGATCTCCTCCTGGCGCTCGTGTGCAAACGAGAGCTTGTCGTACGCGAACAGCGAGAGCTCCGTGTGCGGTACGTGCTCAGCCATTCGATTTCTCCATGAGCGCGCGATACGCTTCGAGGGCGCGCTGCCGGCACTTGAACAGCTTCACCTTCACGGAGGGCCGCGTGATGTTGAACGCACCGGCCAGCACCTCGGTGCCCTCGCCGTTCACGTAGAAGCGCCGGAGCAGGTCGCGGCACGGCTCGCCGACCCGGGCCAGCATCTGCGATAGCAGTGTTTTGCGTTCGAGCTCGTCGAGCAGCGCGTCGTCCGGCGTCGCCGCGCACGGCTGCTCGCCGCAGAAGAGGGCGTTCGACGTTGACGATCGCCGGATGAAGTTCCGCGACGCGTTGCAGATCGCGCCGATCAGATACGGCTCCAGCCTCTCCACGTCCTTCGCGTGCTGGAAGTAGGTCGTGAAGACGTCCTGCACGAGCACTTCCGCGTCCCCGGCCTCGATCCCGAACTTCCTGATGGCGATCCTCTGTAACCTCGGTGCGTATTGCAGGTACGCCTCCTCGAATGTGGCGACCGCCTCGCTACCGGCCGGCTGCTCCGGCGGCGGTGCGGCTCGCCCGTTTGGTCGTCGCGTGTCCTGCATTTCTCTCTCCTTCAGGTGTGATTCATCGCCGGACTTTCCTACCCGCGTCATCGGTCGAAATCCTCTCTTTTGAGCCATAAATCGACCGGAGCTTAAGAAATGCGACGTGAAATTGCACTTCCGTCTCTCCGTCCTGACATCAAGACACTGATGCGTGTCGCTATTGCGCGGTCGTAAGAAACGCGCCGGCTGGATTCGCCGAGGCTTAAGAAACGCGCTGGGGGGATCGGCGTGAGTCGCTTAGAACCGTGCTCGGACAGAGCCTGATGCCGATCGACGCAGACCCGCCGTTGTTCCCTCCGCAGGAGCCGCTGACCCGCTTCTTCGCTGCCGATCGCCGGAAGGGCGTGCCGATCGCCCAAGTGGCCGGGCTCCTCGGCGTCACCACCGCGGCGTTCCGCGCGACGCTCGACAGGGAAGGGGGGCGCCGCCGCTCCGGCACGCTCGCCTGGGCCGAAGCGGCGGGCTATCTCTTCGACGCGTGGCCGCGCGCGCGACTCCTGGAGACGCTGGGACCGGCGCAGGCACGCCGCGTTCCGGAGCAGTTCCATCCCACCGGCGTCCGCTGGTCGGTTCCGGTCTTCATCGTGCGGGCCATGGAGCATCAGGCCGCGGCGGACCCGCGCGGTGTGGACGACTACGTGGCCGACCTGCTCTTCAACGAGATCCAGCCGCAAACGGTCATCGCCTTCCGCGACGATCCCGCCTTCCTGGCCGCCTACCAGTTTCCGTGAGTTGTTCCGGAGCGGGGCAGCGCTCAGTACTGTCATCCCGAGCGTGAGTCGAGGGACCCGGGCGGGTGGGGGCGCGCTGCGCGTGCAGCCGGACATGTCACGCGCCGCCGCCCACCCAGGTCCCTCGACTCACGCTCGGGATGACAGCTGGGGAAATGCTTCGGTTGATGGCTCAACCTGGATGATCGATGACTCAACTCGAAGTGATCGATGACTCAGCGCGAGTGATCGATGGCTCAGCCCGAGCGATCGATGACTCAGCTCGAAGCGATCGATGACTCAGCGCGAGTGATCGATGACTCAGCTCGAAGCGATCGATGACTCAGCGCGAGTGATCGATGACTCAACTCGAAGTGATCGATGACTCAGCGCGAGTGATCGATGACTCAGCTCGAAGTGATCGATGACTCAGCCCGAGTGATCGATGAGTCAGCTCGAAGTGATCATTGACTCAGCTCGAAGTGATCGATGACTCAGCGCGAGTGATCGATGACTCAGCGCAAGTGATCGATGGCTCAACTCCAACCGCCGTAAATTCCGGCATAGTCGATGGATGGAATTGACGCAGAAAAGGCCAAATAATCTTTTTGTTGACAACGGACTCGACCGGGCGCACAGTTTTCTCCGATGACCAGACCGGGCTCAGCAAGTGCGCCGAAAGGCGCTGCCGGCAACGGGTGCCGCTCCGGCCTCAGCGCGGAAGCGCGGGGGCCGGAGTGGGTCATTCCATACCGGCGGGCCCAGCGGGCGCTGGACTCGGCGGCGAAGCTGATCTATGCGGCGATTCACGCGGTCCTGGAGGCGGGGCGCTCCGCCAGGCAACGTCCCGTTCGCAACGCGTGGCGGCTCAACCGCGTGGTGCGCGGGATGGGCGAGGCCAAGCGGCGGCTCGGTGTCGCGCGGCGAGACCTGGACGCGGCGACCGAGGCCCTGGCGCGGGAACCGGACCAACAGCGCGGCGATGCCCCCGAGATCATGGAGATGGCGGCCGCACGCTGCGAGGCCGTCGCCAAGTACATCCCCTTCGCCCTGACCGAGGCCGTCCTGGCCCAGCTCGAGGTCCTTGGCGGCCTCCAGACGGGCGAGCTGGTGCCGGAACGGCCGTCCGACGGCCGCCTGCGCATCGTCCTCGCTCCGCGGCCGCTGTTCGTCCGCGCGTTCCTGACCTCCCGGCAGCCGCGCGTCTCCGACCGCATCGCTCCCGCACTTTCCCGGCGCAGGCGAACTCCCCGCCCGGCCGAGGTCCGTGTTCCCCGACGCAATCTCCGGGGCCGTGCTCCTCCTCTTTCTTCGACCTGCGCGCTCTGATTCCACGCACAGTCGAAAAAGAAAGATGGAGTTTTTATGGCCAACATTGAGAGAGAAGCTGTCGTGATCCCCGACGTACCCCCGAATACCCATGCCGCGATGGCGCAACAGCGCGTCGAAGAGCTGAAGCAGTGGCGGGAGCAGATCCCGCGCTTTGCGATTCCCGAGACCACCGATGAGGTGCGGAGGCTGAGCGCGGCCGCGTCGGTCCCGCCTGTGTTCATCGAGCTGACGAACGTCGCGATCGCGAACCAGTCGGCCCTGGTGCGCACCGACGGAGCCCCGCCGGCCGAGGTGCGCGACCTGTTGTCGTACGCGGACGCGTACGTGCCACTGGCCGACGAGCTCGAGGCGCTGGCGCAGTTCATCCGCTACAGCACGACCGCCGCGCGCAACCTGGCCGGCACGGAGGCGCTGACGACGTACTCGCTGGCGCAGCGTCTGGCGAAGCAGAAGCGGTACGCCCACCTCAAGCCGCACGTCGCCGACATGCGCCGTGCGCTGGGCAAGCAGCGGAAGCCGAAGCCGGAGGAGCCCGCGAAGCCCGCGGCCGACGGCGCGGCCAAGACGGCGGCGAAGGTGGCTTGGACGGCACCGGCGCCGGACCCGATGAAGGAGTAGCACGGTAGACCCGCGGGCGCGCCGCAAGGCGCGCCCGCATTTGCGCCGCGTCGCGCCATCGGGACTTCCGGATCTCAGAGTTCCTGCGGGTTCATGGACGATTCCGGAACCGCGCCCTCCCGCCGCCCGTCACCAGCGATTTCAGTTGTGCGGAGGTCAGTCCACCGCGTCTTCAGCGCTCGTTGGGCCTGATCGTCACTTTTCGTGTCGTTGCTGCGTCGGAAGGAATGAGCGACTTAGAGGTAGACTTCCATCTTCGCCACCACCGTGACCGTCTTCGTCAGCTATAGCCATGAATCGGCTGAGCACAGCCATCGCGTGCTTCAACTCGTAGAAGCGCTGCGAAACCACGGCATTTACGCCTCCATCGATGTCGACGTCGTGCGCCCACCCCACGGATGGCCTCACTGGTGCGAGGAGCAATTGAGACCGGAGAACGCCGATTTCGTCTTGCTGATCTGCACGCCTGTATATCGCGACCGTGTTGAGAACAAAGTGGCGTTCGATGAAGGGCGCGGCGCCTTCTGGGAAGGCAGCATCATCTACGACTACATCTACGAAGATAAAGGAAATCACAGGTTCATTCCCCTCCTGCTCGTCGGCGCTGCGAAGAGCTGTATTCCGAGGCCGATCCGGAATCACACTCATTATGCAATCGGTCATTTCGACTTCACGGATCGCGGTTATCGCAAGCTCTACCGAGAGCTGACGAAACAGAACAGGAAGCCGAAGCCGCCCGGCAACGTAGTGCTTCTCGATTCGACGGTCCCGGGCGCCACTCTCCCTCGGTTGGCCCCACCCGCGTTACCGCTGGAGGCCCGCGACGCCGAGCCGGTGAAATCGCACGAGATCCTGGCGGAGTGGCTGCGCCGGAAGCGCGGGGTCGTGCTGACCCTCCTCGCGGTGTTGTTCCTCTGCGCCCTCGCGGCATTCCTCACACCCTTATGGCGCCACCCAGCGGAGCCCGCCGCTTTGACGCCGCCGATCCGCACGCTCGCGGTTCTTCCGTTCAAGCCGCTGGTCGCCTCCCAACGTGATTTAGCGCTGGAAATCGGAATGGCCGACACGCTGATCGCGAAGATCAGCACAATTGATGGTGTGACGGTTCGTCCGCTCAATGCCGTGAGGCGCTACGGCGGCATGGAGCAGGATCCGATCGCGGCAGGCCGGGCACTCGACGTCGAGGCAGTGCTCGATGGCAGCATTCATGACAGCGCCAAGCAAATCCGCGTCACGGTGCGCCTGCTGCGCGTGGCTGATGGCAGGCAGTTGTGGTCGGCGCGGTTCGACACAGAATCCTCGACGGTATTTTCTCTGCATGACAGGATCTCCTCCGCCCTCCTCGACGAGTTGTCGTTCAAACTGACGGAGGATGAGCGGGCCCGTCTTCGACAACCGGACACCCACAATCCCGAGGCGTACCGCGCGTACCTCCTGGGTCGTTTCCATTTCGACCGCGCTCAACGCGATCGCTACCTGAAGGCGATCGAACATTTCCAGCGTGCCATCGCTCTCGATCCGGGATATGCGTTGGCGTATGCGGGCGTGGCTGAGGTTCATGCGTCGCTCCCCATCTGCTGCGATTATCGATCCGGACCGTCATCAGCCGCGGCGAAAGACGCGGCGAACAAGGCCCTCGCCATAGAACCGGGGCTCGCCGTCGCGCACGTGGCTCTGGGGAGGGTAGCGTTCTTCTTCGAGTGGGATTGGAGGCGCGCTGAGAAAGAATTCCTGCGCGCTTTACAGCTCGATCCCTCCAATGCCGATGCGCACAGAATGTACGCGCATTTGTTGTCGAACACCGGGCGGCACAACCAGGCATTGCGCGAAATCGATGAGGCGCTGCGGCTCGATCCGCTGTCCTTCATGCACAACACGATGCGCGGGACGTTCCTGCTCCATGGTGGTCAAGTCGACGCGGCGATTGCCGCGGAAAAGCGGGCGCTGGAGATCGACTCCAATTTGTGGGTGGCCCGTATTTTTCTTGGTAAAGCCTATGAGCGGAAGGGGCTGCATGTCGAGGCGCTGGAGCAGTACCGCCTCTCGTACGCACAGTCCTCTGGCGCCATCGAGCCGCGCGCGCGTATCGCGCATCTCCTCGCGATCACCGGCCGGGAGGAGGAGGCCCGTCAAATCCTCTCCGAGCTGACAGTCCTGTCGAAAGACCAATACGTTCCTCCTTACCACTTCGCCATGATCCATGCCGGTCTCGGCGAATACCCCGCAGCCTTGCGTGAGCTCCGCCGCGCATGTACCGAACGTGATGTCCGACTCGTGTTTATCGGGGTCGAGCCGCTCTGGAACGTTTTGTACAGCGAACCGGGCTGGGTCGATGTGGAGCGCTGCGTCAATCTCCCGCCGGTCGTGGAGTCGCGGATTAACCCGCTGGCGGGTCGACCGCCTGGCAGGGGCTGACAAGACGGCGAAGAGTCGAAGCTGCTTCCCAACTTGCGGTACTGCATTGATCGTTCTCATCGGCTGTCATGCAGGTGTCTCGCCTGCACGTGGGGGCGGGACGCCGCCACAACAGCCGCCGGGACGGCGGCGGTCCGCCCTCGCCGACATGCGCTGTGCGCTGGGAAGCAGCGGAAGCCGACGCTCGAGGAGGCCGCAATGAACGCGGCCGACGGCGCGGCGTAGGTGGCCGGGACGGCACCGGCGCCGGACACGATGAACGAGTAGCACGGTAGACCCGCGGGCGCGCCGCAAGACGCGCCCGCATTTGCGCCGCGGCCATCAATGCCAAGCAGGATGCTCGCATTGGAGCCGCGGCCGTGCCTGCGTAGCAGGCAACAGACAGTAGCCCCCGGCTTCAGCCGCGGCTTCAGCCGGGGGGAACGCGGATCCATGTTTCCAGCCCGCGTAGCGGGCGACGGATCTGCCGCCCGCTACGCGGGCTGGCGATTGATCGGCACGCGATTCCCCCGGCTGAAGCCGGGGTCTACTGTCTTTCAGCGTGCTACGCACGCGTTGATCCACGCTTCACTGCCGCCATTCAGGCCAAGCCAACAAGCGCCGCCGGTCGCACCGGCCCGCCGGAGGCCTCCGGTCGTCTTTCTTTACGTGGCCGCAATGAAAGCGTTCTGCTGAGTCGACACCGATCACTGTGCTTTGCTGCAGACCTTCCGGCAGCGCCGGATGGGGCAGACGACTTCGGTGCAGCGCTCGTTGACGACGTCGCCGTCGCATTCGCGGACGCGCTGGGCATCGAGCCGAATGCAGTAGGGCGCCGGCCCGCCTCCCTCCAGCGAGCAGACGCCTCTGACGCAATGGATGAACGGGGTGTCGACAATGGACGCGGCGTTGCCGCCCATCTGGCTTTTCCTGTAGACCACCATCACGGCCTCGCGAAAACAGCGGACCTGATCCTCGAACGGAGTCCGGCCCCGGCAGATCCGATTGGCCTGATCTTCCAGGCAGGTCTGGTATTCATCGGGATCCTGGACGGCGCACACTTCCCCCTCCCTCAGGGGCGGAACCGTCACCGGAGGGTCCTCGGATCGAACGAAGTCGAACACGAGCTGGTCCTCCCGCGAGCCCTGGACGGCGCAGGTGGACGTGTCGCGGCGGGGCGCGTCGCCGCTCAGAAAAATCCGCGTGCCGTCGTCCTGCAGCTCACCGGTGACGGCGTACGATTTCTTTCCACAGCGGGCGGAGAACACGTACGCCGTGCCGGAATACTCGCCCGCCGGACCGGAGATGGTTCCCTCGAACAGCACCGTACCGCGTACGACGCCCTGGCGTGCGACGATCGCCTTGGGCTGCTCGTACGTGATGGTGCGCCGGCCGCCGTCGGCGCGCAGTCGCATCTGGGAGCCGTTGTGACTCCAGAGGCTGTCCGCGGCGGCAGCCGGGACGTTGAGGACGATCAGGATCAGGACTGCTGGCGCCAACAATCTGGACATTTCGCCTTCTTTCTAGCGATTGCCGGACGTCCTCGTTCGTGAGGCCGTCTGCTCGCTGTTGCCGCCAGCCAGGCCGGCAAGGCACCGCTCAGAAGATGTAGATGCGACCGGCAGTCCGAATCGGGTGGCCTGTTGTTCGGTCAAACAGCGAGGCACCGTGCCGCGGGCTCGTTGCAGCATAGCAAAGTAGTCGTCAGCGAACTCCCAGCGATGGATCTCTCCGTCATCGGACGCCGAGATGATTCCGGAGCTGCCCGGCACGAGGCGAACGAGCGATGCAGGCGCCAGGTGTCCGCGATAGGTCGCCACCGGGGAGGCATCGGAGGCGTTCCACAGCCGGACGAATCCGTCGCTCGCGGCAGTGGCCAGGAACGTGCCGTCGCCGGAGACCGCAACCGAGGTGACGGGCGCGTCATGACCCGCGAGTTGCCGAAGCCTCGCGCCGGTGTCCGCATCCCACAGACATGCCGTCCCGTCCTCGGAGGCTGTCGCGACTCTCCTGCCGGCCGCGTCGAAGACGGCGGACAGGATGGCGCCGCCGTGACCCTCGAGCTGACGCGTGGCGCTGCCGGAGTCGACGATGGCCGCCTGGCCGTCGTACCTGCCGATCAGGGCGCGCTTCAGGTCGGGGGAGAGGATCGCGACGGCGATGCCGGCGCCGGCCGCGGCAAGGCTCCGCCGGCGGGAGGTGCCGTTCTCTCCGAGGTCGAAGCGGCTGCCTGTCAACGTGGCCACGGAAACGCCGGTTCCGGTTGGATCGAAGCCGCCTCCGCCGACCTCCGAGCCGTCGGTCGAAGCTCGAAGCAGAGGGACGAGCTTCGGGACCGAGTACACCGCGACCTCGCCCGCCTCGGAGCCGGCGAGCAGCCGGGAGCCGGCCTGGTCGAAGGCCACGAAGGTGACCGGAACGTTCCCGATCTTTGCGGAGGCCATCTCCTCGAGCGAGGCGCTGCCGAGGAGCCGGACCGTGCCATCGGTGGCGCCGACGGCCACCAGGTTGCCGTCGGCACTGACGGCGGCGCTGCGGGACTGCAGATTGGTGCGGGACCGGGTGGTCGTCGGTGCGGGGATCCGCCAGATTCGCGCCGTTCGATCGCGCGACGCGGTCACGAGAAACTCACCGCTGTTGGTGAAGGCGGCGTCGAAGATCTCGCCGATGTGACCGGCAAGGTCGAGCACCCTGGCGCCGGTCTCGACGTCCCACACCAGCGCCAGCCCGTCCATCGAAACGGTGACGGCCAGTCTGCCGGACGGATCGATGGCCACTTTCATGATCTTCCGGCCATGGCCTTTCAGCTCGACCGTGTCGCCATCGCCGTTCCTGGTGTCCCACAGCTCTGCCCATCCGTCGTCCCCCGTCATGATCAGGCAGCGTCCGCCGGGACAGAGCACCATGGAGACAACCGGCCTCCGCCTCTTCGGCAGTCGCGCGACCTCACGACCCTCCGCGTCCTGGAGGCTGACGCGGTTGTCCGCGGAAAGGATGGCCGTGCGCGACCCGGTGTCGTCGGCAATCGCCGCGAGCGCGGGCATCGTCCTGCCGGCGACCCACTGGTCGGACGGCGAAGGCGCGCGCGTCCACTCCTTCACCGACTGGTCGTTGGAGGAGGTGAGCACGCGCCGGCCATCGGGACTCATGGCCGCGGTGATGACCGCGGCCGTGTGTCCGCGTAGCACTGCCGGAGCATCGGGAGCATCGAGGCGCCAGATGCGTGCCGTCCTGTCGTGAGAGGTCGAGATGACGGTGTTCGCGCTCACGAAGCCGGCGGAGATCACCCTGCCGGTATGGCCGGCCAGTGTGTGCCGCAGCCCGCCGCGGTGGACGTCCCAGACATAGACGTTGTTGTCCTCGCTCATCGTGACGACCAGCGCGGCGTCGGGCGAGAAATCAGCCTTGATGACCTTGCCGGGATGCGGTCCAAAGACTCGTAAGGTGGAGCGCGCCGCCGCATCCCACACTCTTGCCGTCCCGTCGTCCGACGAGGTGACCACCCACCGGCCGTCGGAACTGAACCGCGCCGTGTTGACGTCGCCGGTGTGTCCTCTGAGGATGCCCGCTTCCCGCAGGGAGAGCATCGCGTCGTAGAGGCTCTGTCCCGCTTCCGGCACGTAGGGTCGATCGAGCGCGAACCGCCATCTCGGCAGGGCGGACATGGCCAGCAGCAGGCTCGTCCCCGCATCGCCGCGCGCCAGATTTTCCCGGGACAGTCTGGCCAGGTAGGTGGACTGGTTGGCCAGGGCGGCGTTGCGCTGCTGCCACGAAAAGAACGCCAGGCCGAAGCCGATGACGGCGAGCGAGACCGCCCCCACGATGAATCGACGCTGGCGCCGCACCGTGGCGCGACGGCTGTCCAGCAGCAGTTCCAGGATCTCGCTGCTGATCGGCGGCACCGAGGCCGGCTTCTTCCGGGACCACGTTTCCGCGTCGGCAAGCGCACGGCCATGCAGCAGGAGAGCCTTATCGCGGTCCTTGGTGATCCACTGGCGGGCCCGGTCGGCAAGCCGAGTGGAGTCCTTGACCCAGGCGCGATTGGTGTTGAGGGTGTCGACGAGCGTGGTGAGATGCCGGTCGAAGTCGAAGGCGCCTTCCGCCGGCAGAAGGTGGATCTTTCCCAGCGCCTCCGGCAGCCCTCCCGGGTCGATCTCGCGGATGCGAACCGGGACCATGCGCTTGCTGAGCCGTCCGACCTCTCCGAGCTCCCAATTCACCCACTTCGAGGCGATGGAGTCGGGCGACACCAGCCAGACCACGGTGTCGCACGTGCGAATGAAGTCCGCCAGTTCCTCCTGCCATTCCTCGCCGTAGGGAAGATCCCGGCGATCGATCAACACTTCCATGCCCCGCTCTTCGAGCCGGGAGACCAGGCCCTCGGCCACGGCCATGTCCCGACGTGAATAGGAGATGAAGACTTTCAGCACGCGAGCCTGAGACGGCGTGCCCGCGATCGGGTCTCCGGCGCCCGTCCCGTCAGCCACGCGCTCTCGCCGGAGGGACGTCTCCTCTCCGCGAATCCGCCGTTGAAACCATCGACGTGCCGAATTGTTGCTCAGAGCCGCATTCTAACGGCCGCTCAGGACATCCGGGTTCACGCGTGAGCTTCCGAGCTCACGCGTGAATATGCCGAGGGGATTAGTAGCCGAGGGACAGCATGATCAGTTGTACGTCGGCCGACGTGGACGAGCGGGTCAGCGTCGCTTCGATGTAATAGGCCAATGACTCGAAGTCGATGGTCGTCGAGGAGTAGGTGCAGTCCTCGCAGCCGGGCGACCCGCTGCCGGTGACGGTGCAGATCGTCGTCTCGGCGCCGTCGCAGTCGTTCACGGAGACGAGCCTCGCCGTGACGGAGCCCAGCGGCGAGTTGTCGATCGAGGTGATGCGCAGGGTGTCCCACGGCGGCTGTAAGCCGTTGGCGTTGCCGTACGCGCTCACCGGATAGCGCACCGTGATGGTGCCGGTGGCGGTGGACTTGAACTTCACCCGCGCGCCGGAGTACTCGTACAACGTCAGGCAGTCCTCGTCGATCTCGCCACCGGAGCCGACGACGCTCCAGTCCATTTCGGAGGCGAGGGAGGGGAGGGCGAAGAGGCAGAGACACAAAGAGAGAGACAACCACCGTTTCTTCATCAGACGAATCTCCTTGCATCGATTATAGCGATGTGAGGATTGAAGGACGGCAATATATCGTTAGTGCCCGGCGGGCAGGCGGCTTTTGATTTTGGAGTCGCAGCTGGTACTTAGTACTCCATTCGCTAAGTTCGGTGACAACGCGCGACGGCGTGGAGCGGCGGGCTTTAGCCCGCCGCAGCTCCGCCCGTAGGCCGCGGTGGGCTAAAGCCCACCGCTCCACACAGCCACGCTGTGTGACCGAACTTAGCGAATCGAGAACTTAGTACAGCTCCCCGGAAATAGGTGTCCAGCCTTTGCGGCGGCGACCGGCCATCTGCTTCGTTGCCGCTCCTCGCCGATGGCCCCGCATCGCCTCGTCGCGGCGCCTCGCAGCTGGCCGGC
>Ga0190272_10000701_pt1 | contig 16742 bp, 14 predicted proteins | sample Popmic504T_FD_133746 | JGI IMG/M metagenome (GOLD analysis project Ga0190272, IMG submission 133746) | Populus adjacent soil microbial communities from riparian zone of Shoshone River, Wyoming, USA - 504 T | ecosystem: Environmental > Terrestrial > Soil > Riparian zone | place: USA: Wyoming... | reverse complement strand
CTGATGTTCATTCTCGGCACCAGCTCGGTACTGAGCCTCGTTCCGCAGGACCAGATAGACCTTATCGCGCCCGTCCCGCAGGTGCTGAGCGTGGGATTCGGCCCTCTCGGAATTGCCGCGGTTATCGCGCCCATCGCCATCATCGCGCTTTTGATCATCCGCCTTGCGCAATCGAGCGTATTGTTCGCCGGCACAACGCGCCTGCCGATGGTCGCCGGATGGGACAGCCTGCTCCCCGCCTGGTTCACAAAATTGCACGCAAAATACCGCACGCCGGTCAATTCCATACTCTTTGTCGGCGCGGCCACACTGGTGCTCGGCATCGTCGGCCTGATCGGCGTCGGTAAGCAGGAAGCATTCCAGTTGCTCTGGAACGCCTCCGGTGTTTTCTACGCGCTTTGTTACCTCGTCATGTTCGCCATCCCTCTTATCGGCCTGCGAGGAACGGGCCAGCGCCCGCCATGGTGGCTAAAGCTGGCGGCTGGAAGCGGTCTGCTGATGACCCTGCTCTACATCTCGCTCTCGGTCGTCCCGATCGTCCAGGTCGAAAGCCGCCTGGCTTTTGGGCTCAAGATCGGCGGCCTGATCGTGGTGACTAACATGCTCGGCCTTATCATCTATCTGGTCATGCGCAGGAAGGGCCCTGAAAACACCCGTCCCTAGTGCTCCTTGATGCCAAGTATTATGTCAATTTCTACCGGTACTATCGGGCACAAAACGGGATTACCGCAGTCCTGTGGCCCTGAATTGGTCAGGGGAGCGACCATTATTGTCGGTGTCGGAGTGCCCCAACCACCTTTCTCACCTGTAATGATCAAACTGTCGCCTTGTTTCACGATAAGACATACTCTTCCGCTGCTGTCGGTAGTGCCCTGCGACGTATATCCGGTACCTTCTGCCTTCACGGTGAAGCCGGCACCAAGGGGCGTTGTAACTCCACTCCAAAAATCAGGTTTTCCCGCCTGGACCGTGATACAGGTCCCCGGGCCGACGATGTCCAGGTTCTGTCCATCCGTCGTGGTGATAGTACCGTTGTACGTAAGCTTCTCCGGTTGCAGCTCGAACCAGCCGTCCTGCTGCCACATGCCGCTGTTGCGGTCGATGGTAAAAATGCCCATCCGCTGCGGAGCTTCTTTTACCAATTTCGGCGGGATCGAAACCGAAAGCCCGATCTTCGATCCCGGCGCAACTTTAAGGGCTTCCCTTTTTTCGTTCCGAACCTTCCAGTCGAATACGCCGTAGGATTGAAGCGGCTGTACTTTCCCGTCCAGCATTCTCCCCGTGAAATTACCCATCGCCGCAGCCAGGTCCGCCCGATTGGTAACATCAAGTAAAGTAAACTCGAGATCTACCGGACCTTTAACAGATTTGCCTTTGCTATCCACAAAGGCGGATGGCGGTATATCCATTACAGCGCCTTTGAAATTGAACCTGCCGCCCTTTTCGGCTTGAAAGCTTACCCGGTCTCGGATCGCGGCCAGCGAAACAGGGCCCAAAGCGTCGGTCCCGCCCTGCAGCACGCGGATGTTGTCTATAAACCCGTCCGCCGAAAAGGTTACCACGGTGTCTTCCTTGAATTTGCTGCTGTCGAACTTGTAGGAACCGGTCCGGTCCGTCGTCGCGATCGTTTTTCGTTTTATTTGAAGCTTGACCCCGGGGATCGGGGCGCCATCCGTTGAAGTGACTTTTCCTAGTGTCGTCCCCGAGACCGGTACGGGCGGCAGCTTGCCCGGCAGGGGAGAAGCCTTAGGACCGGATGGCTTGGTTACCGTCAGCTCGACCGGGACGGTATCCCGGTCCTGGCTGCACCTGGGCGTCGTCTTTTTGCAGGTTTTGCAGCGAACATACAACTCATCCTCGTATACGCGGCTTTTTAGCCCGGTCGAATTGAATACCGCCCAAAGCGGGACCTTCCCGCCCGCCGGGATGACGATCGAATCTATGGGCGATTCGAACTTTATATACTTGATGTCGCTCTCAACGGTAAAGATCTGCTCGTTCGGGCAGCGGTTCTTTATCGTAAGGCTGGCGCGGGCTGTTTTCCCTTCTTCAAGCGCTACCCGCCATGCGTCCTGCTGCGCCCCTGCCGGGCGGTTCGAACTGCTTATCCACAAAATGCTTACCGCGAGCAAACAAAAAAATAGCGATCGCCGGACGCGATGCGCCTTACGCGGGAGTTTATTCATTTTTCGTGTCTCCTATAGGGTTATGGGAGGAGGGCCGAAAAACCACGGGACGTACAACCTTTTCTCGGGAAGAAAATTTTCCTCCATCAAATATACTTGCCGGGTAAAATCGTCCGTAAAACGATACCCCTTGACTGTTCGTGGTTTTACTGTAGCCCTGTTATGCCACACTTTTTGTACTATTGCAATACAAATCTTAAGATCGGCGGACAGATTATTCGACCGGTTGCATCCTCGCGCGCCGAAAATATCTCTTATAGAATACAAAGCCGAAAATATCTTTTATAGAATACAAATATGAATGTAAGGTCCGCCGAAAGAACAGAGCTTGATCGCCTCGCCGCGATCTGGCACGAGGTTTGGCATGAATCGCATGCTTCGCTCATGCCCGCCGAGCTGACCCGGCTTCGCACGCTGGAGAATTTCAGAGACCGTTTAGAAGCTCTTCTCCCGGATATACGGGTAATCGGCCCGGCCGGCTCGCCCGCGGGATTTTGCATCAACAGGGATGACGAGCTCTACCAGCTTTACCTCTCGGCGGAGGCGCGCGGTACGGGCGCCTCCGCCGCGCTGCTCGCCGACGCTGAAGGGAGGTTTTTAGCGGCCGGAGTCAGGGAGGTTTGGCTGGCTTGCGCGGTCGGGAACGACCGGGCCGCGAGATTTTACGAGAAGTCCGGCTGGCGGCGCGCGGGAACGGAAGAGATTGAGGTCGATACATCCGAAGGGCCATTTTCCCTTGTGACCTGGCGCTTTGAGAAACCGCTGAGTCCTACCTAAAAGGTTGGTTCTGAGAAACTAACGATGAGGTACTGGAACCACGAACCCACACGAATCAACACGAAATAAAAAACCGTTCGTGTTTGTTCGGATTATTTCGTGCTCGATTTCTGCTTTCTTTTTATCCCTTCCTATCCTGACATCCCTGTAAATTTCTTCCCAGACTTATTTTTCCTTCCGCATCAGCGCATGCAGCGTATCGGCCGGCTTGCCGGTGAGATGCCTGATAACCTTCTCGACATTCTTCACCAGCGACGCCTCAGTTTTCATCGAATTCAGATACCTCAATATCTCCTTCTGCCGCGAGGGCGAGAGCTTTTCGAACTCCGCCCGGGCCGTCTCGTCCGTTTTCAAAGCCTCGGCAAACTTCTCCGGGACCGGCTCCTCTCGCGGCCGCGGGTCGAACTCGATCTCGACATTGGCCATATCGCCCGTGTCTATCCCTGCGCTTTTACGCATCTCGCCGTTCAGGTAGAGCCGCCACGCGCCCTCGTATTTGATCAGCGTCTGGATAAACTCCGCGCCGTTCAACCGCCCACGCACCGGGACCGGCCCTTTCGATCTCCCCGCCTGCGCGAATATCGCGCTCAAAACGTCATCGGGTACGTCGACCACCGGATTTATCCTGCTGATGATATATATCTTCGCCGAAAAGGAATTCATTCTGGTATTTTAACCCAAAATCTCCAGCATTCCAGACTTTCTCTCTTCCAATCCAAAATCCAAAATCTAAAATCCAAAATCAAAAAGTGCTTGATTCCCAACGCAATTTGCGTCATATTATCTGCATTCCCAAAAATCCGACTCTTAAGGGAGAAAATTTCATGAAAAAAGGAGTTTTGACCTTTGTCCTTCTGTTATTGGCAGCAACATTCGCGCCCGCCGCCGGACCTTTTTTTATCAACGAGTTGCTTTTCAACCCGCCGGGCATCGACACGCCTAACGAGTACGTCGAGATCCGGGCGAATCCCACGTTTGCGCCCGTTCCTTCTGCGCTTCCGGCAAACGTCTACCTGATCGGCATCGAGGGCGACGCGCAGATCAACTGGGGCCAGCTCCAGACCATCTTCGACCTTTCGAATATACCCACCGGCACCAACGGCTACCTGGTCATCCGGCAGGCGGGCAACTCCTACACCGTCAATCCAAATGCTAACGTCCTGACCGGCACGACCACCGGCTTTGGCGGGCTCTCGATATTCAGCGCGTCGCCGGCCGGCACTACGGACATAGAAAACGCGACCGCGACCTATATGCTCGTCCAATCGACCACGCCCCCAACCCTTCTCGACGATATCGACAGCAACAACGACGGCACGCCGGACGGGGCGTTGTACGCGGGATTCTTTATCTACGACGCGGTAGGCGTGCTCGACGGCGCCAGTATCGACGCCGTCTTCGGCCAGTTCAACATCACCGACGGGGCCAACGGGTTGTCTAACGTCGGCGTTCGCGAGACCGATACCATTGCAGCCGGTTATATCGCCCGGCGCGGCGATACGGTCGGTTCGAACGGGGCTGATTGGGTCGCCTCCGAGGGGCTCAACGGCAACGCTCCGAACTGGCGTCTGCCGCTGGCCGCGAATACGTTTCCCGATGCCTGGGAAGGCGGTGCGCTGAACCATCTCGGGGGGACAAACGTTTTTGCGCTGAGCGCCGCAGCGGTTACCGTTGCCGGGCGGGTCCTGACGCAGGACGGCCGCGGCATTGCTAAGGCCATTGTTTCGATTTCCGACCAGTCCGGCAACTTCCGGACGGCGATGACCAACCCCTTCGGTTACTACACGTTTGAGGGGGTGGCGGCCGGCCAGAGCTACACGCTGCAGGTGAAGTCAAAGAGTTATCAGTTCGCGCCGCAGATAATCAGCATAGGGGACGATATCTCGGACCTGGATTTCATCGCTCAATAGTGTCAGTGGCCCAAGCGTCAGCGCGGGCTTATTCCCCATGCAAAAAAGGTACACAGCAAAAGCTGTGTACCCTTTCAAATCCGCAATCCCAAATCCCCTATCCCAAATTGATATGGTGGAGGCGGCGGGAATTGAACCCGCATCCAAAGGTTGCGACCAGTGAAATCTACACGCTTAGTCGGTTCTCTTCCGTTTCGCCTTTGACAAGTAAGTGAACCGGCAAGACCTTGTCAAAGGCCAGCCCGGCTAACTCTCACCGGTGCGCGCGAGCAGAGCGCACCAGCCAGCTTGAACTAAGTTATGCCCCATCGAGTCGCATCAAGCAGACTTCCCGCGGGACACTTGTGGCTAGTAATTAAACTAGGCAGCAAGAGCTAATTCATTATTAGCATTTGTGTTTTGCGTGTTTTTTTAACGAGCTAACAAGCAAGCCCGGCGTGCATCCAAAGATCTATACAAGCCCCTGTCGAAGCCTGTCGCCCCCACATTGAAAGGATACGTAGTGTACCTTGTTTTGATGAAAATAGGAAGGTAGAGGTTGGCAGCATTCTTAACTCGGCAAACTCGTCAGCCCGTTCAACTCAGCAAAACTTCAGGTCCTTTTGTTCTACTTTTTGTTCCACTGTGGAACACGGCCGTGAGTCTTTACGCGGTTTGTAAGATATAGAAAATAATAATGATTTTCGATATACAGTTCTGCTTGGGGCCTTTGTTCCAAGGGTGGAACAAGATAACACCCCCGTCGATAATCTCAGCTAAGTCGGTCAACTCAGTCATCTCTCTTCCAATCCAAACTCCAAAAACCTAAAATCCAAAATGCGAAGGCGTTCATTCATATAGATCATGCAAACGGAAATATTTAACCTAGAAAAATACTTTCGTAGTGATAGATAAGATTCTCCTGCGTCGGAAAAGATATTAGCTCATTGGGCTCAATAACATCTCTCCCACGCAGGGCATAATAATCACGACCATTTTCAAATTCTTCTCGGATTCGATCACTAACAAGAATTTTTCTTTCGACGGGATCTACTCCAATATAGCCTAAGTCAAAGAGTGTATGAACATCACTTCTTAGTAGAAATCCGTTAGACAGCTCGTGATCTCCACCTTTTGAATAAGGTCGAATATGGGCCGCATCGAGTACTGGTAAGGTTTTCTCGCTGGTAAATGCACATTTACGACTATATGTTTCCCGAATTAGTAGTCGAAACGAGCCCTGACCAAGACGGGGGCGGACAAGAATCGGTTCCCCATAGCGAGGCGCGTCGGCTGCGGCAATAATAGCCGGGCCCGGTTCGATTAATTGAGCTGCTTTTCTTTCAAGTCGAGCTCTTACTTCGTACCAGAGTCTCCGGCCAAATTCTTCGTCTGTTCTATAGCCCTTTCCTTGTTGGACATACTTAGAGAAGTCCGCCGGGGCGGGAATCCAGTCATTTTCTTCAAAGAAAAAAGGCTCTTCGACGAGAATACAACCAATTATAGGGTCTTCACCCTCATAAATAGGCCTTTGTAAATAGTGAGAGACTCGTTTCCGCACCTCGTCCAGCGAACGAGTGCCATTCCCTTCGCCGAAGACTTCCCAAGCTAAACTTACGGGGGTCTGTAGGAATTCAACGAAAAATCCACCCCCTACAATTACATTGTGGGGATAATGAAGCTTGAAGAGGAAAAGCTCACCCGGAGCCAAAGCCTTAAAGGTAGAACCGGGCGATGGACGCCAGAAATTTACCTCCTCGAGATTGTGTTTCGAGGAGTGTAATAAATACCAGTTATAGTCGGTTATTCCGACGTATATTCGCATCTTGGGGAGCTTTAATAGTTTTATTGGAGTCGTTAACTTTGGGCACCTTTAGGTCCCCCGAACCTAATCGTACCATAAAACTATTGATCGATCATCACTCTCTCCAAGCATCAGCGCGGGCACTTGCAGGCCTTACCAATAGGGCCCGCGCTGATGCTTGGAGCAATCGATGTGGAATTTGGGATTGCGGATCGCGAATCGAAGGGCACGCTTGCTGGCGCGTTTTCTGCCTGTGAGGCCACGTCGAGTAATCCTGCATGTGTATAGAAGGCACTGGGGACGAACACACTCCCTTCCCGTCGTTATTTCCGCCTTTTAATCAGTTATCTTGAGCTATGCGCAATTACTTGGCGCTTCGCGACGTGCGGGCTTCCGCAGTGGTTGCGCCCTTGCTAGCGCGCGGGCTTCTGCCGGTGAGACATAGGAGACGCGGTAACTCATCTCCAAGCATCAGCGCGGGCTTTGCGGTTCTTAACAATAAGGCCGCGCTGATGCTTAGAGCAAATCGATTTGGGATTTCGACAATGGACTGTGGATTTTCAGATTTATACCAAATTGTTGGATCTGTTAAATTTATTGACCCTAATAGAAAACTGTCCCAGAAGTGGGACAAGATGGGACAGGCGCTTAAATTGTTGAATAAACACGGGCTTTCCAAAAAGGGGTACTGTCCCAACCTGGGACAAAAATGAGACAAAAAATCGCACTCTCACGGATCATAAGTGCGGACAGGGATGCCGCGCTCCCGGTTAGGCTTTAGCCGAAGCTACCAATGTCGGGTATTTGCCGGTCCAGCAGGCGTTGCAGCCGGTGCCGGGCTCGATGCCGATGGCTTCCATCATCCCCTCGAGACTCAGGTAACCCAGACTATCCACATCGATATATCGCCCGACTTCCTCGACCGACATCTGCGCCGCGATCAGGTCGGCTTTGCGCGGTGTGTCGACGCCGTAGTAGCACGGGCTGAGGGTCGGCGGGCAGCTGATCCGCATATGGACCTCTTTGGCCCCGGCCTCGCGCACCATCTGGACGATCTTCTTGGACGTCGTCCCGCGGACGATCGAATCATCCACCAGCACGATCCGCCGGCCGTTTATTAAATCCTTTATCGGGTTAAGTTTAAGCCGCACGCCGAACGAGCGGATCGATTGCGAGGGCTCGATAAACGTCCGGCCGACATAGTGGTTGCGGATGATGGCCTGGCGGAAACTTATCCCGGACTGGGTCGCGTAGCCGATCGAGGCGGCCACGCCGGAATCGGGCACGGGCACGACCAAGTCGGCGTCGCACGGCTGCTCGATGGCCAGGCGCTTGCCCATCTTGTGCCGCGATTCGTTGACCGAACGGCCGAAGATGGTCGAATCGGGGCGCGAGAAATAGACGTGCTCGAAGGAGCAGACCGAGAGAGGCTTCACGTCGAACGGTTTAGACGAATGGAGCCCGTGCTCGTCGATGATAAGCATCTCGCCAGCTTCGATCTCGCGGACGTACTCGGCGTCGATCAGGTCGAACGCGCAGGTCTCAGACGCCACGCACCACGCTCCGTGGAGCTTGCCGAGCACCAGCGGGCGGAAGCCGCGCGGGTCGCGGACGACGATCAGGGCGGTAGGCGACAGGAACAGCAGCGAGTAAGCCCCCTCGGTATCTTTGAGGACCTTTTGGATGGCCTCGACCACGTCCCTGGCGGGCGTGCGCGCCACGCTGTGGAGGATCGTTTCGGTATCGGAGGTCGAGGAAAAGATCGCTCCCTGGCGCTCGAGCTCGCGGCGCTTGGCGGCGGCAAACGGCAGGTTCCCGTTGTGGCAGACGGCGATCTGGCCGTGCTGGCAGGTGACGGAAAACGGCTGGACCTCCTTGATGGTGTTCTTGCCGGCGGTGGAATAGCGGGTGTGGGCGATGGCGCTGGAGCCGACGAGGGTTTTGAGCACGTCCTCGCCGAGCACGTCGGCGACAAGGCCGATGGAGCGATATTCGTGCAGATCTTCACCGTCGCTGGAGACAATGCCGCAGGCCTCCTGCCCGCGGTGCTGGAGCGCAAACAGGCCGAGCTGGGCGAGCGTGGACGCCTCCGGATGGCCGAAAATGCCAAAAATACCGCACTCTTCATGAAATTTGTCGAGAATAATATCCGCCATCTATATCTATTTTGCCACGTGCGCGGTTATTAGCGCAAAAGGGAGAACCTTACGGTTTTTTAGAACTGGAGCCACGAATCAACACTAATCAACACGAATCAAGATCGCCGGGAGTGTTTATGTTTTGGAAAAAGTTCGCGGCGTTCGGAAGGTCGCTGAGTTCCTCGAATTTGACGAAGCGGGTGTTTACCGATTCGAAAATATCGCGGAGCGGCGGGGTGGGGCGGTTTCTTTCCAGGATGTCTTCGACGATTTTAAGGCAGGGCTTTACACGGTAAAAGGCACAGAGAGGCTGAACTTTTTCATCGGGCTGGATGGGCACGATGGCGTCGAGTTCATGGTCTATATACGCGGTTAATCGTTTAATCAAGTCACTGGAAATAAAGGGGTAATCGCAGGCGACGACGAAGATCCATTCGGTCCGGGCGTAAGCGAGCGCGGCGTGGAGGCCGCCCCACGGGCCCCGGCCCTCGTAGATATCGAAGATAAACGGGAGGTCAGTACCCAGCCCGAGGAATTGTTCGAGGCCGGATGTGACGAGGGTGATCCGGGTTTCGGCCAGGGCGTCGCGTATGGTGTCGGCGGTGCGGTCGAGAAGAGGCCGGCCGTCGAGCTTGAGGAGCGCTTTGGGCGAGCCGAAGCGGGTTGAGCGGCCGCCGATGAGGATAAAAGAATCGATGTTCATCTGTATTTCTACATTGCGTGTCTCGCCCTCACTTACGTGCGGGCTTATGCAAATTCGCCGGCGGTCTCGCCTGTTGCCTTAACGGAGATGACGATTGATTTCGATGCGGGCGTTCCGCTTCGTTTTGCGTAGCTCCCTAAGGGGACGAGCGGGTTGGCCTCGGGAAAGTAAGCGGCCGCGCACCCGACCGGGATAGCGTAGGGCACGACGACAAACCGTTTCGCATGGCGCTCGCCGTCGTCGAAATGGCTTGTAATGTCGACCACACTTCCGGCTGCAAGCCCCAGCTCATCGATATCCGACAGGTTTATAAAAATCACGCGCCGGCCGCCTTCGATGCCGCGATAACGGTCGTTAGTGCCGTAGATCGTTGTGTTGAACTGGTCGTGCGAGCGGATCGTCGTCAGCAGCAGGCGGCCCGGGGCGACCTCGAGTTTTTCGAGCGCGTGGGCTTTGAAAACGGCCTTGCCGGATTCGGTTTCGAACACGCCTTCGCGCGGCTTGTTTGGCAGGTAAAACCCGCCTTTTTCGCGAATACGGCGGTTGTAATCCTCAAAGCCGGGTATGACCCGCTCGATAGCGTCGCGGATCAGATCGTAATCGGAAGCGAACGCATCCCAATCGATCGAGCTGTTATCCCCCAGCACCGCCTTTGCCACGTTAGCGACGATCCATGGCTCGCTGCGCAGGCATTTCGAGGCGGGCGTAAAGATCCCTTTCGACATCTGGACATTAAGCATCGTGCTCTCGGTCGATACAAACTGCTCGCCGCCGGCTTGACGGTCGACCTCGAGGCGTCCGAGGCACGGCAGGATCAGCGACTGCTCGCCGGTCACGAGCGCGGTCCGGTTGAGCTTGGTGATCACCTGGACGGTCAGGCGGCACTTCCGCAGGCCCTTCGCAACGGCCTCGGTATCGGGCGCGGCGCTCACGAAGTTGCCGCCCATTGCGACGAAGACTTTAGCGCGGCCGTCGTTCATCGCCCGAATCGCCTCGACTGTATGAAAACCGTCTTTTCGCGAGACGGTAAAACCGAATTCTCGTTCCAGCGAGGTAAAAAACCTCTCGTTTACCTTTTCCCAGATGCCCATGGTCCGGTCGCCCTGGACGTTCGAGTGACCGCGGACAGGGCAAACACCCGCTCCCGGCTTGCCAATCTGGCCGCGGAGAAGATGCAGGTTGACGATGTCCTGGATGGTTTCGACCGATCGGACGTGCTGCGTGATGCCCATCGCCCAGCAGGTGATCATCCTTTCAGCGCTCATGACCATTCCGGCAGCTTCGGTTATTTGCCCGCGGACCAGGCCGCTTGCCGATAAAATATCATCCCACGAGGTCGAATCCAGGCATGCGATCAATTCCGAGTAACCGGAAGTCTTTTGATCGATAAATTCGCGGTCGAAGACGCCGCCCGCTTCCCTTTCGCGCTCGAGCATCGTCTTCATAATGCCCTTGAGCACGGCCATATCGCCATCGATCCGCACGGGGAGGTGGAGGTCGGCGAGGTGTGTCGGGCGGTTGGCGAGGATATCGATCGGGTAAGTGAGCGGGTTAGGATGATGCTGGGGATTGGGATTAACGAAATTCATTAGCCCGGCTTCGGCCAGGGGGTTTATCGCGATCATTTTTGCGCCGGCGCGCTTGGCGTCCTCGAGCGACGACATCATCCGCGGGGCGCAGGTGCCGGGGTTTTGCCCGATAACGATCACGAGATCGGTCTCTTTAAAATCCTCGAGACGGATACTGGCCTTGCCGAGGCCGATTGTCTCGGAGAGGGCGGTGCCCGAGGATTCGTGACACATGTTAGAGCAATCGGGCAGGTTGTTGGTGCCGAACCGGCGCACAAAAAGCTGGTAGAGAAAGGCGGCTTCGTTCGAGGTCCGGCCCGAGGTGTAAAAGATGGCTTCGTCGGGAGAGTCGAGCGCGTTGAGCTCACCGGCGATCATCTTGAGCGCATCGGCCCATGAGATCTCGGTGTAATGGTCGGCCCCTTTTCGGAGGACCATCGGATGGGTCAAACGCCCCTGCGCGTTGAGCCACATATCGTCTTTGGCGGAAAGCTCGGCGAGACTGTATTTCTCGAAGAAATCGAAGGTTATACGCGCTTTTGTGCCTTCGTCGGCCATGGCTTTTGCCCCGTTCTCGCAGAATTCGGCGAGAGTCCGGTGCTCGGGGTCGGGCCAGGCGCAAGACTGGCAGTCGACACCGCCCTTTTGGTTGAGGGAGAGAAGCGCGCGGGTGCCTCGGACAACGCCCATCTTACCCAGAGTGCTGCGCATTGTTTCAGTTATCGCGGTTTTTCCGGCAGCGATATGATCGGGTTCGGTGATGTGAAGATCACCGAGGTCTTCGGGAGAGCGATCGGAGGTTTGTAAGGGTTCTTTGTCGTTCATTATCCTCAATAATTGACCGATGTCGCGTTTAACCCGGTCGCTACCGTTCCCGGTTCTGACTCGTTCGTCCCACGCCCTTCAATAGGCGTCGGCGTTGTCGGGGTCGCCGGGGCGACCGGGACAGGCAAAGTCCTTCTCTACAAGGACGTTCAAGCCGTTCGGCGAGGCCTCGATGCCGACATTATCACTGTTTGCCCAATTTTCAACAACGACTCGCGGCAGCACGGCCATAATACGGCCCCTTTCGAATTTCGCCTCGATCTCCCCAGCTTCATCCGAAGCGATCAAGCCATAATAGAAATTATCGGCGGAATCCGGAGAGAACCGGGTTTCTTCCGAGATAAATCCCTTTTCAATAAACTCCGCGACTTCGCTTCGGAGCAAGCGAAAGCGAATCGAGTCTCCCTTGATCCTCAGCTTCATACGATCCTCTCGGCGCCGGTATAGATATTAAAGCGGCCGTCGCGTACGAAGCCGATCAGCGTCATCCCGAACTCGCCAGCGAGCTCGACGGCCAGGCTCGACGGCGCGCCCACCGCGGCGAGGACCGGTATTCCCGCCATCAGCGCTTTCTGAACAAGCTCGAAGCTCGCGCGCCCGCTGACCAGTAAAATTCTGTCGTTCAAAGGTGTTTCGTCGCTCATGAATTTAGCCCCTATTACCTTGTCGAGAGCGTTATGCCGGCCGACGTCCTCGCGCAAAATATCGAGGTTCCCTTCGGCGTCGAAAAGGGCCGATGCGTGCAAGCCGCCCGTGCGCTCGAATACCGCCTGGACGCGGCGCAGGGTGTCAGGCAGCGTGTGGATCAGCTCGCTTTTGAATTTACTGTTTGTTTCGACCTTTTTAGCGCCGGTATGAAGCGCTTCGATAGAGCTTTTGCCGCATACGCCGCAGCTGGAGGTTGTGTAAAAATGTCGTTCGAGGCGTTTGAGGTCGATATCGACGTCGTCGGCAAGCTCGGCCACAAGCGTGTTGTTTATATTTTTATCTTTGGCGGGCATGCCGCAGTAGCGAATTTTGCTAACCTGGGCCGGGCCTGTAATTATTCCCTCGGTAAACAAAAAACCCGCGGCCAGGTCGAAATCATCGCCGGGGGTTCGCATTGTTATCGAGATGGCTTTGTGCTTTGAGACGCCGGGCAGCTGAAGGCGAATTTCCAGCGGCTCTTCGACCGCGAGGAGGTCGGTTTCCGTCTCCGTCCCGGACAGGTCGGAATACCTGGTAATTGTTGTTTCTGCGGTACCGGCGGAGTTATTCACACTCGGATTTTAGCAAGGACAGGTCTGGGAAGTCGAGGAAGAAAGAATTTACAGGGATCATTCGATTTGGGATTTGGGATTTGGGATTTCGGATTTGAAAGGCAGCTATCAGGTATCCACTATCAGTTCTCAGTCATTTCTTCTCCGCGCTCTCAGCGTACTCTGCGTTGACGTGCATTCTCCTGCTGTAGCCTAATCAGCTGGGGTGATGATACCGCGGCATTCGCCGAAGCCGATCCGGCGGAAGCCTTCGCGCTCGCAGTAGCCCTTCATTATTACCTCGTCGCCGTCCTCGAGAAACCGCCGCTGCTCGCCGGTCGGCAGCTCGATCGGCTCGGTACCGCGCCACGTCATCTCGAGCAAGCAGCCGCGCTCGCTTTTTTCGCGGCCGGAAACGGTGCCGGTGGCGATCAGATCGCCGGCCTGAGTGTTGCAGCCGTTCGAGGCGTGATGGGCGAGCATCTGGCCGATCGTCCAGTATAGGTCCTTCATATTCGAGCGGCTAACGAGCATCGGGGCGACGTTTTCATCCCGCATTTTTTGGGAGGCAATATAGACTTCAAGATTGATATCGATGCCGCCCTGCTTTTCGTTTTCCTCGTACGCAAGATAATCGAGCGGGGCCGGGTCGCCTTCGGGCCGGGCGAACGCGACGGCGCGAAACGGCGCGAGCGCTTCCATGGTAACTACAAAAGGCGAGATGGTGGTGGCAAAATTCTTGGCAAGGAACGGGCCGAGCGGCTGGTATTCCCAGGCCTGAATATCGCGCGCCGACCAATCGTTTACCAGGCACAGGCCGAAAATATGCTCCTCGGCGTTTTCGATCGGAATCGTTTGCCCCAGCTCATTTCCATTCCCGACAAAAAAACCGACCTCCATCTCGTAATCGAGGTTTCGGCAAGGAATATATACCGGGGGATTATCGGCGTCCGAGCGGTTTTGGCCTTTCGGCCGCTTAACGTCCGTGCCCGAGATAACGATCGACGAGGCCCGGCCGTGGTAGCCGATGGGTAAGTATTTGTAATTCGGGAGCAGCGGGTTGTCAGGCCGGAACATCGAGCCGACGTTGGTCGCGTGAAAGATGGAGCAATAGAAATCGGTATAGTCTCGCGTTTCAAAAGGAAAATCGATGTTCACCCCGGACAGCGGCGTGAGACATTCCGAAAGTCTCGCACGCGTATACGAATTAGCGTCGCTGCGAAAAATACGGCTTAATTGCAGGCGAACGGCGGAGCGTTCCTCGGTTGACCATACGTCGAGGTCGTTCAGGGATATCCCGTCGTACAAGGCTTCCTCGGAGTCCTCGGAAAGCAAATTGTCAAAAAAACCCATACTGCTGCTCATCCCCAGATCGAATACCTGGTCACCTATGACAACGCCGATACCCCCGAGCTCGTCGTCATCTTTGCTCCAATAAGTTATAAAGGGAAGATTCTGGATGGGAAAATCGGTGTTCGGATCATTTGCGGATTCAATCCAGCTTTTGAGATCGGGGTTGTGGGTTTCGTTGATTTCGTATGTCATAAAAGTAATCGGTATCCAGCTGTTCGCGCTCAATGCAAGTAAAGAACCACCCCGGCCTGCGGCCACCCCTCCTTCGTAAAGAGGGGAGCCAGACGGTTACAGTAATCCGAACTGGCGGAGGTCGGCGATCGGCTCGTCGAACGAGCATGAACCGAAGGATATGATCCCATTGGTCCGGGTGCGTTCAAGCTGGGCCTGGCTAAGCCGGTGCTCGTGCCAGGTTACCCCGTTCTCGTCAAACTGAAACGCCTCTTCATACTCTTCTTCCATCAGGTCTTCGAGCAGCATGGTGCGAAAACCCTCGCGCGCGAAACCGGTCATCAGAAATACATTCAGAAAGCCGTGCATCGCACCCTCGGGGCTATCGGGCGCGTAGGTCAGCGGCCTGAAACATCGAAGGGGATGATGGAGCCCGGCGGTCGCCTTGAAGGGCACGTTGGCCGCGAGACAGGTGCGCGCGAACCGTATAATCTGCCTCGCGGTCGGGAAAGCATCGGTCGTGACGCCGCCCGTGCGTATCTTGGCGCGCTGCCCGGTAAAGGCCAGGGCCGAGACCAGGTCGTCCAGATCGTCTACGAGCGGGAGCTCGAAATAAGCATTTATCCCGGGCGGCAGGGCGCTTACCGTGTTCTCGATTTTCGAGCCGGTCGAGGCCTTAAGCTCGATCGCATCGCAGATCACGCCGGGCGCATTGTTCCCGTTAAACTCCTCGATCTGACGGATGGTATCGTTAATGTCCTCGCCGGCGATCACGCTGATCCGCCAGGCGCTTTTACCGTCGCGCGAGATAAAATCGCGCGCACTCTCGAAAAATTCTTCAAGCCGGCCCAATGGGACGATAAAACGGCCCAGCAGCCACTCATAATTGCTGTTTTTGTAAGTGGCGTAATTGATCACCGCTTCGGGCATCGAGATCTGCGACGGCGGAAAAAGGCCGGCATAGTCTATCGTCCCGGCGAGCAATACTTGTAATGATTTCTGGGGAATTGATTCTGTAGTTTGAACGTCCATTATTCGATTCGCTAAAAAAGGCGAGTGAAAGGAAAATCATAAATGGAATCGGCGGTTTTTACAAATTACGAAAAATCCGGTTAATTAAAGACGAGATCCAAGATACGGGTTTATAATCATTTTTATGCGTGTGTTAGGAATCGATCCCGGAAGCGAGACACTGGGCTGGGGCGTTATCGAAGGAACCGGGCTGAAATATGCACCGGTCGATTTCGGCACGGTCAAATCGAGCCCGCGCGAGAAATTCTCCCGCCGGCTGCTGAAGATCTATACAGGCCTGACGGACGTCATCGAAAAATTCAAACCCGACGTGCTTTCGGTCGAGGAGGCATTTTATGCGGTGAATGTCGGGGTTGCGATGAAGCTCGGGCAGGTGCGCGGTGTGGTCCTGCTGCTCGGAGAACAAGCCGGGATGGAGATCGCCGAATACAGCCCGCGCCTTATCAAACAAACCGTCGTCGGCTACGGCAACGCTGAAAAGCACCAGGTACAGGAGATGGTCCGCCTGCTTCTAAAGCTCAAAAACGTACCCCAGCCTCACGATGCGGCCGATGCGCTGGCCATCGCGATCTGTCATTTTCATCACGCGGGCGTTCAGGACAGGATCAATGCGGCCAAGCTACGCTAGCTCGGAGGCGATCATGCTTGCGACGCGCGCGTTGTTTTCAAGTAAGGCGATATTCGCCGCCAGAGTCTTGCCGCCGCTTCGCTTCGACATTTCGGAGAGCAGGAACGGCGTGATCTCTTTCCCGCCGATCTTCATTTCATCGGCAAGCTCCAACGATTCGGATAGTATCTTTTCCAGCTCATCGGAAGGGAGCTCGAATTCAACGGGTACCGGAACGGTAACAAGTATCGTATTTTTCAGGCCCAGACGGTCGCGGGAGCGGGCTATTCCGGCAACTTCCCCGGCGGTTTCCACTTTCTCATCCACGGGCAGCCCGCTCGTTCGTGAATAGAAAGCAGGCAGCTCATCGCACTGCCACCCGAGAACGGTAATACCGTTGGTCTCCAGCCATTCGCGCGTAGCCGGCAGATCGAGCACTATTTTCGCACCG
>Ga0190272_10000700_pt1 | contig 16757 bp, 16 predicted proteins | sample Popmic504T_FD_133746 | JGI IMG/M metagenome (GOLD analysis project Ga0190272, IMG submission 133746) | Populus adjacent soil microbial communities from riparian zone of Shoshone River, Wyoming, USA - 504 T | ecosystem: Environmental > Terrestrial > Soil > Riparian zone | place: USA: Wyoming... | reverse complement strand
CCCTCCTGGAAGCGGCGCTGGACCTCGTCGGCGACCTCGCCGAAGCCGAAGCGGTGGGCGAGGTCGACGTAGAAGTTGGTCTTGCGGCTGCCCATGCCGCCGAAGTAGAGGACGAGCCCGGCCTTGACGACGCTCTTCGCCGCCTCCAGGTCGCCGTCGATCGCGACCTGCAGCGACGGACTGACCTCGAGGTCGGAGCGCTGCCGGCCGCCCTTGGCGAAACCGGCCTCCAGGTGCTCCCCCCAGGTCTCCTCGAAGGCGTCGACGCTGAAGAAGATCGGGATCCAGCCATCGCAGATCTCCGCCGCCATCTCGACCGACTTGCGGCCGATAGCCCCGACGAAGACCGGAATCCGGTTGCGATCGGGGTGGAAGTTGAGCTTCAGCGCCTTGCCCTCTCCGCCGGACAGGGGCAGCTGGTAATGCTCGCCCTGGTGGTCGACCGGGCCTTCGCGGGCGACGATCTCGCGCACCACTTCGATGTACTCGCGGGTGCGACCCCAGGGCTTGGCGTAGGGAACGCCGTACCAGCCCTCCGAGACCTGCGGGCCGGAGGGACCGAAGCCAAAGATGAAGCGGCCGCCGCTGAGCTTGTCGATCGTCACCCCCGCCATCGCCGCTGCGGCGGGCGGGCGGGCGGGCACCTGCATGATCGCCGCGCCGAGCTTGATCGTCTTGGTCTGCGGCGCCAGCCAGGCGAGCACGCTGACCACGTCGGAGCCGTAGGACTCGGCTGCCCAGACCGACTCGAAGCCGAGCCGCTCCGCAGCCTGGATCACCTCCACGGCGTCCCCGCCCGCAGGGCCGATGCCCCAGTAGCCGAGGTTGATTCCGAGCTTCAGCGCCATCCGGAGCTCACCCTATTGAATAGGGGCAGTGACCGCGACAGACGCAGCGACCGAACGGGGACTGTCGAGCGCCGCAGCGGCCAAGCGCCTGCGCGAGCTCGGCCAGCCGCCGGAGACCTCCTCGCGCTCGGTCGCCAGCATCGTCGCCGGCAACGTCTTCACGCTCTTCAACGCGATCATCGCCTTCTTCTTCGTGCTGATCCTCTCGCTGGGTCTGCTCGCCGACGCCGCCTTCGGCGTGATCGCGATCGTCAACTCCTACATCGGCATCCGCCAGGAGCTGAAGGCGAAGCGCACCCTCGACCAGTTGGCGGTGCTCGTCGCCCCCCACGCCAAGGTGCTGCGCGACGGCGAGGTGCAGAGCCTGCGCGCCGAGGAGATCGTCCCCGGCGACCTGGTCGCGGTCGAGCCCGGCGACCAGCTGGTCGCCGACGGCGAGGTGGTCGAGAGTCGAGGGCTCACCCTCGACGAGTCGCTGCTGACCGGCGAGGCCGACGGCGTGCGCAAGGAGGGGGGCGACAGGGCGCTCTCGGGCTCCTTCGGCATCTCCGGCTCGGGTCGCTACGTGGTCGACGCGGTGCGCGAGCAGAGCTACGCGGGGAAGCTGGCCGGGGAGGCGCGGGCCTTCCGCCACCCGCCCTCGCCCCTGCAGAGCGAGGTCAACCGGGTGATCGTCGCCTGCATCTACGTGATGGCGCCCCTCGCCGCAGTCCTCCTCCTCACCTTCCAGCTGCGCAGCGTCGACCTGGTCGAGGCAGCGCAGACGGCGACGGCCGGCCTGGTCACGCTGATCCCCGAGGGCCTCGTGCTGCTGATGAGCGTCACCTTCGCCGTCGCCGCAGTGCGGCTGGCGCGCAACGGCACCTTGGTGCAACAGATGAGCGCCACCGAGAGCCTCGCCGCCGTGGACACGATCTGCGTCGACAAGACGGGGACCCTGACCAACGGCGAGCTGCGGCTGCTCGGGATCGAGGTGGCAGAGGGAATCGACCCCGAGACGACACGAGAAGCGCTGGGTCGCTTCGCCGCCAGCGCCGGGGACCGCAACCGGACGCTGGAGGCGATCGCCGCCAGCTTCCCCGCCGAGCCCGCCCGGGTCGGCGGGGAAGTGCCGTTCTCCTCGGTCTGGAAGTGGAGCGGGCTGGGGATCGACGGGTCCAGCTACGTCCTGGGCGCCCCCGACCTTCTGGATCGGGCGGGCGCGCTCACCCTCCCTCCCGGCCTGAAGCGCAAGCTGGAGGAGGAGACCGCAGCGGGGCGTCGTGTCGTCGCCTTCGGCGAGTCGGGCGAGGCGCTGCCGGAGGACCCCGGCGCCACGGGCCCGCCCCGCCTGACCCCACTCGCTCTGATCGTGCTGGAAGAGACCCTTCGCCCCGATGCCGCCGAGACGATCGCCTTCATCCGCGAGGAGGGCGTCGACCTGAAGCTGATCTCCGGCGACGCGCGGGCCACCGTCACCGCCGTCGCCTACGCGGTCGGCGTGCCGCGCGACGCCGGCGTGGTCGAGGGGCCGGACCTCCCCGAGGATCCCGAGGGCCTCGCCGCGGCAGCACAGCGCAACGCGATCTTCTGCCGGATCGCGCCGGAGCAGAAGAAGGCGCTGGTCGAGGCGCTGCGCGCCTCCGGCCGATACACGGCGATGATCGGCGACGGGGTCAACGACGTGCCGGCGCTGAAGCAGGCCAGGCTGGCGGTGGCGATGGGCTCCGGCGCCCAGGTGACCAAGGGGGTCGCCGACGTGGTGCTGCTCGAGGACGAGTTCGCAAGGCTGCCCCAGGCCGTCGCCGAGGGACGGCGGATCGCTCGAAACATCCACCGGCTCGGCCGCCTCTACCTGACCAAGTCCGTCTACGCGGCGACGCTGATCCTGCTCGTCGCCGTGCCCGGCTTCGCCTTTCCTTTCCTCCCACGCCACCTCACCCTGGCCGTTTTTCTGACGATCGGGGTCCCCTCCTTCGTGCTGGCGCTGGCGCCCTCCGATGGACCGCTCTACCGCGGCCGCCTGCTGCGTGCGCTGGCAGCCTTCGCGGTTCCGGCCGGCGTGGCCACAGCGCTTGGCTCGATCCTCTCCTTCTTCCTCGTCGACACCGTCTTCGGCGGCTCGCTGGAGGCGGGCCGGACCGCGGCGACGACGACGCTGATCGTCCTCGGCCTCTGCTTCGTGCTCCTGCTGGAGCGCGGCCCCGGGCGCGAGCACATCGCAATCCAGAGCTACATGCTGGCTATGGTGGCGGGGCTGGGGGCGCTCTTCGCCCTGATCCTGGCGGCGGGTCCGGTGCGCGACTTCTTCGAGATGGTCCTGCTCGACGCCACCCAGTGGTTCCTAGCCCTGCTCTGTGCCGCGATCGGCCTCACCATCGCCAGCCTGCTCTGGCGCCTGCCGCAGATCGAACAGCTGGAAGCCGTCAGTCCCGAGGCGGAAGCACGAACTGGCTGACGATCAAGTTGGCGGCCAGTCGGGGTTCCTCGCCCTCGCGCAGGCGCTCGATCTTGACCTCGATCACGACGGTGCTCTTGCCGGCGTGAAGTGGCTCGGCCCGGGCGACGATCTCGTCGCCGAGCAGGCCGGCGGTGAAGACGTTCAGCTTCAGCTCGATCGTGGTGAAGTTGTGCTTCGGCGGGATGTTGCGGAAGGTCGCCCAGGCGGCGACGGTGTCGCCGAGGGCGGTCCAGACGCCGCCGTGCACGTAGCCGCCGGGGTGCAGGTGGCGTTTGTCGACCACGATCCTGCCCCTGGCGAAGGAGTCCTCGACCTCGAGCGGCTCGATCCCGAGGTCGCCGGGGAAGCTCCCCGGCAGGAAGTTGCGGACGCTCTCCGGAGTGAACGGAGAGCGGTCCTGGGCTGCGGGCGCCTCGCTCATCGCTCGAGAGCGTATGCGCCTGGATCGAGCTGCGCCGTACGGCGCCGGTAGGTGGTCCAGAGCCAGGGCCAGTTGCTCGGATCGTTGCCGTTCTCGTCGACGTACCAGCTGGTGCAGCCGCTGTGCCAGACCGTGCCGGCGAGGGCGGCGCGCAGCTCGCGGTCGAAGCTCTCGGCCGCCTCGCGGCGAACCTCGATCCGGTTGGCGCGGGCCCGCTCCAGCTCGCGCAGAGCGGCGAGCACATGGCCAATCCCGCACTCCAGGGTGTTGATCACGGAGCCGCTACCGCCATTCGTATTCGGCCCGTAGAGCAGGAACATGTTGGGGAAGCTGGGGACGCTCAGCCCGAGGTAGGCCCGCGGCACCTCCCCCCACTCCTGCGCCAGGGTGCGCCCATTGCACCCGATGATCTCCAGCGGCGCGACGAAGTCGTGGCTGGCGAAGCCGGTGGCGAGCACGAGCGCGTCGGCCGGTCGCTCGACGCCCCGCTCGTCGCGGATGCCGGCGGCGGTCACCTCGGCGATCTTCTCGGCCACCAGCTCGACGTTGGGCTGGGTCAGGGCCGGATACCAATCGTCGGTCAGCATCACCCGCTTGCAGCCGAACTCGTCGCTCGGCGTCACCTTGCGCCGCAGCTCGGGGTCGGAGATCGTTTTCTCGATCTGGCGCCGGCCGAGGGCGCGGAATAGAGGCAGCAGCCAGCGCTGCCGCGTCATCCCTGCCGCGGCGACCTCGTGGAAGGCGAAGACGCTGGCGCGGTCGAGGCGGCGCAGCGGCGGCAGGCGCTTGAAGAGCGCCCGCGCCCAAGTCGGGTAGGCATAGTCCATCTTCGGCAGCGTCCATCCGGGCGAGCGCTGGTAGACGTCGAGCTTGGCTACCCGCGGCTGGATCGCCGGCACTACCTGGATCGCGCTGCAGCCGGTGCCGACCACGGCGACCCGCTTGCCGGCCAGGTCGACGTCGTGACGCCATTCCGCGGTGTGGAAGGCGGGGCCCTCAAAACTCTCCAGCCCCGGGATCGGCGGCACCTGGGGCACCGAGAGCTGGCCGCAGGCGGTGAGCAGCACATCCGCCTCATGCGGCCCGGCGCTGGTCTCGAGCAGCCAGCGATCGCGCTCCTCGTCCCAGCGGGCGCTCTTCACCTCGGTCCCGGTGCGGACCTTCTCCAGCACGCCGAAGCGACGGGCCACCCCCTCGACGTAGGCCTGGATCTCGGCCTGGGGCGCGTAGCGGCGCGACCAGCGGTTGGGGGCGAAGGAGAGCTCGTAGAGGTGCGAGGGAACGTCGCAGGCGGCGCCCGGGTAGGTGTTGTGGTGCCAGACGCCGCCGACCCGCTCGGCCTTCTCGAAGACCGTGACGTCCTCGTAGCCCTCGCGGCGCAGCATCGCCGCCGCCCCGACGCCGCCGAAGCCGCCGCCGACGATCGCCACCGAGGGCCGCCTACTCAACGCCGAATCCCTTCATGCCGAAGTCGCCGAAGGGCTCGTCGCGCTCCCTGACCGCCTCTTTGAAGCCGTCCTCGGCGGCGCGGCGGACGAAGGCGTGGCCCTCCTCGGTGTGGCGGGCGACGCCGTCGAAGAAGGTGCCGAGCAGCTGGGTCTGGTGCAGGCCCTGCGCGTAGAGCGACTGGTTGACGAGCATCTTCATCATCACCAGCTGGTTGACGGGCATGCGCGCGACCCGCCCGAGCAGGCGCTCGAAGCGCTCGTCGAGCTCGGCGGCCGAGGGCGCCTCGGTGGCGAGGCCCCACTCTGCCGCCTGCTCGCCGGTCAGGGAGTCGCCGGTCAGGAGCAGGCGCTTCGCCCGCATCGGGCCGACCCGCGCCGCCCACAGCGCCGTCGTCGGCGAGCCCCAGACCCGCGCCGGCGGGTAGCCGATCTTGGCGTCGGCGGCGATCACGAGCAGGTCCGAGCAGAGCGCCATGTCGGTGCCGCCGGCGACGCAGTAGCCGTGGACCTTGCAGAGCACCGGCTTCTCGGAGTGGAAGAGGCTCATGAACCCGCGCACGTTGCGCCACATGAACTGGAAATCGGCGACCGGGTCCCAGTTCGACTCGGGCGCGTGGTTGGCGGCGATCGCCGTCGGGTCCAGCGGCGAGCCCGGCGGAACCTCGGCCCCGCCCAGCTCCTCCATCCGGCCCTCGGCCGAGGCGACCAGGTCGTAGCCGCCGCAGAAGCCGCTGCCGTTGCCGGCCAGCGCGATGACGTGAACCTCGGGATCGAGGTTCGCCCGCTCGACGCACTCGGCGATCTCCGCCGGCATCCGCGCTGTGATCCCGTTCCCCCGCTCCGGCCGGTTCAGGGTTATGCGTGCGACTCGATCGCTGCTCTCGTAGGTCAGCGTCTCGAGTCGCACCGTCCAGCGCTCCTAGTTGAGGCGCTCGACGAGCATCGCCTTGCCCTGCCCGCCGGCGACGCACATCGTCTCGAGCCCGACCTGGTGGTCGTCGGTTTCCATCGCATTGAGCAGGGTGCCCATGATGCGGGCGCCGGTCATCCCGAAGGGGTGGCCGAGGGCGATCGCGCCGCCGTGGGTGTTGAGCTTGCTTTCCTCGATCCCGCACTCGCTCATGATCGGGATCACCTGGGCGGCGAAGGCCTCGTTGAGCTCAACCGCGCCGACGTCATCGATCGTCATCCCGGCCCGCTCGAGCACCTTCTTGATCGCGCCGATCGGGGCGACGCCCATGTACTCGGGCTCGTTGCCCCAGGTGGCGGCGGTGACGATGCGCGCCCGCGGCGTCAATCCCAGCTCCTTGGCCTTGGTGTCGCTCATCAGCAGCACCGCCGCGGCGCCGTCGTTGAGCGGGCACGAGTTGCCGGCGGTGACCCCACCGCCGCCGAAGGCCTCGGGCAGTTCGGAGAGCTTCTCCAGGGTCGAGGAGGCGCGCGGGCCGTCGTCCTTGGCGACTTCGGTGCCGTCGGGCAGCGTCACCGGGACGATCTCGCGGTCGAAGAAGCCGTCCTCCTGCGACTTGACCGCCAGTTCCTGCGAGCGCTGCGCGAACTTGTCCATGTCGGCGCGGCTGACCTCGTACCTTTCGGCCACGTTGACCGCGGTCAGGCCCATGTCGATGTAGGCGTTGGGCTGGCCGTTCTCGCCGATCAGGTTCGGGTTGCGGTCGTCGGCGCCGGCGGGCTCAGTGCGCTCGTTGAAACGGCTCACCCACTCGACCCCGGCGGCGATGTAGACGTCGCCCTCGCCGGCCTTGATCGCGTTGCCGGCGTGGCGGATCGCGTCGAGGCTGGAGGAGCAGTAACGGGAGACGGTGACGCCGTTGACCGTCTGCGGCAGCTTCTCGGAGAGCAGCGCAATTATGCGGCCGATGTTGAAGGCCTCCAGGCCCTGTGGCATGCCAACGCCGCAGAAGACGTCCTCGACCAGGGCCGGGTCGACTCCGGCGTTGCGCTCGAGCAGTTGGTCGACCACGTAGGCGCCCATCTCCTCGGGGCGGAGCTGGGCCAGCGACCCCTTGAAGGCACGGCCGATCGGCGTGCGTACGGTGTCGACGATCACTGCTTCGGGCATGCGGCTTCTCCTTGGAGTATCGAAGTCGGAATTGGGGGCGCAGCGTAGTTGACACGGCTTCCCGGCTGCCCTGTCGACTAGGTTTAAGGCGCATGTCGCTCGACGGGCTACGAGCATGGATCGGCGAGGTGGAGCGCAAGCTGAGCGTTCGCACCCGCATCTTCCTCGTGCTCACGGCGATCGCGATCGGCGGCGCCGGCGGCGCCGTCTACCTCGCGCTCGATGCCAGCGACAAGGCGACCGGCGAGTCCGACGTCTCGACCCTCGAAGAGCGGATCGACCAGCTGGAGGCGCAGCAGGCGACCGCCGAGCCCGCGACCGCCCCACTGGAAGCCCAGATCGAGGAACTGCGGAAACAGATCCAGCAGCTCGAAGCCGAAGGAGCTGGGACCACGAGTGGGGCCGGCACCGGCGGAGTCGACGCAACCGGTGGGGCGAAAGAAGCCAAACCGGCGCCCGGCAAAGGCTCCTCAGCCTCCGAAGCCAAATAGCAATCTTGTGACAAAACGCACGTTTTCTGTGCGCATCGTCCCCCACCTCCGTTACATTCGCCCCAATCCGACCTCGCGATCCGTCGCGAGATCTACCGGCAGCGGTAGCGAAAGGAGACCCTGATGCCTGAGGGTTACTGCGTCAAGGAGCGGAAGAAGGTCGAGATCAAGGACGCCAAACAGGTCACGATGAAGAACGGCCGACCGGCGATCCAGGGCGTCTGCCCCGACTGCGGCACCAAGATCTTCAAGATCGGCAAACTCTAGACGGGACGTCCTCCCACAACGGAGGAGGCGAAGCGACACCTACGTGACGAAAATCACGCCCCGGGCTCGACGGGGGCTAGATGGTTGTTATCCGGGGTATCTGCGGCACAGCCGCTCACCGACCGGCTGTGCCATCACCACGATCTAAAGTGTCATCTGTGTCGCAGAGACCCCTCGAGCTGATTCTCGCCCGTAACCTGATGTCGGCGCTGTCGACGCCGGCATTCCTGGTCGACGAGGGCGGCCTCCTCGTCTTCTACAACGACGCCGCGGGACTGCTCCTCGGCAAGCGCTTCGAGGAACTCGGCACCGTCGGCGCCGACGAGTGGGGCGCGCTGTTCGGCCCCTTCGACAGCGAGGGCGAGCCGATCCCCTACGACGAGCTGCCGCTGGTGGTGGCGGTTCGCAACGGCCGTCCCGCCCACGCCACGTTTGCGATCCGCTCGACCGACGGGACGAGCCACGAGGTCGAGGTCTCGGCATTCCCGATCCTCACCGCGCATGGCTCACAGGGGGCGATCGCCGTGTTCTGGCCCGCCGCCACGAACGGGACCGGTAGCTGAGATGGACGTCAGGCTCTGGGGCACGCGCGGCTCTATCCCGTCCCCAGGGCCGGAGACGATTCGCTACGGCGGCAACACCTCGTGCGTCGGGGTCACCCTCTCCGACGGCTCGCTGCTGGCACTGGACGCCGGCACAGGGATCCGCAACCTCGGCCTCTCCCTCCCCGACGAGCCGACCCGCCTCCACATCCTGCTCACCCACCTCCACCTCGACCACATCCAGGGGCTCGTCTTCTTCGCCCCCGCCTTCCGCGCTCAGACCGAGATCGTGATCTGGGGCCCGGCCTCGCCGGAGGCCTCGCTGCGCGACCGCATCGGCCGCTACATCTCGGCGCCGCTCTCGCCGGTCGAGGTGCGCGAGCTGCCCTGCGACGTCTCCTTCCGCCACTGCCCCGAGACCGAGTGGGAGATCGGCTCGGCGCGGATCCACGCTGCCTCGGTCGCCCACCGCGGACCGACGCTCGGCTACCGGATCGAAGACGGCGGCAACTCGCTCGCCTACATCCCCGACCACGAGCCGGCGCTGGGCGCTGACCTCGACGCGCTCGAGGAGGACTGGATCTCGGGCTTCGCCCTGGCGCGCGACGCCTCGCTCTTGATCCATGACGGACAGTACGCCGACCGCGAGTACCCCGAGCACGTCGGCTGGGGCCACTCCTCGCTGTCCCATGCCCTCTCCTTCGCCCGTCGCACCGGAGCCGAGCGCACAGTGCTCTTCCACCACGACCCGCTGCACACCGACGAGCAGCTCGATGAGCTCGGAGAGGAAGCGAAGCAGGCCTGGACCGAGCTCGGCGGTGAGGCCGAGAACATCGAGCTCGGGGTCGAGGGTGCGGGGTACGAGCTGCCGGCGCGGGTACCGAGCGCAACCGCAACGGGCTGAGCCTGGGCAGGCAACGGCAGGCCGCTAGGCTTGCCCTGCGATGTCGTCCACCCCTGGGATCGACGCGGCGATCGAGCGGTCGGGGCTGGTGCGGGAAGCATTCGAGACCGCGCGCACTGCGCATGCCGGTCAGTTCCGCAACGGGGCCGAACAGATCCCCTACATCGACCACCCGCGCATCGTGGCCGAGCGGCTTGCGAGGCAGGGCTTCACCGACGAGGTGCTGGCGGCGGCGCTGCTGCACGACGTGGTCGAGGACTCCGAGACAGAAGTGGAGGAGCTGCGCGCGCGCTTCGGCGACCCGGTCGCCGACCTGGTCGCGGCGATGACCGAAGACGAAGCGATCGAGGACTACGAGCGGCGCAAGACGGAGCACCGGCGGCGAATCGCCGAGGCAGGAGATGAGGCGCTGGCGATCTACGCCGCCGACAAACTGACCAACCTGGCGATGCTGCGCGACGCCTACCGAGAGAAGGGTGAGGCAGTCGGCGAGCAGCTCAGCGTTCCGCTCGACCTCAAGGTTGCCGTCTGGGAGGCCGACCTCGACACGCTCTTTGAGCAGACGCCGGACCTTCCCCTGGTCCGCGAGTTCGCCGACGAGATGGTCGGCCTCTGGGGGGACCGCGTCAGCGGCGCTCGCGCTTCAGGCTGAACCTGCGCTGCAGCGGCAGCGCGTACCAGAGCAGCGCGAACGCGCTCAGGGCGCCGGCGGTGGCGATCACCGTCGCCACCGTGTTGAAGAGCAGGTCGGTGACCAGCATGATCGCCCCGCTCATTGCCAGAGCGAGGCAGCCGAGGCCGGCGATCGCGAACTTGTTGGCGGCGAGCAGCAGCTCGTCCTTCTGCTGCATGCGGAAGGTGAGGCGGTGGTACGCGGTCGGCGACATCAGCAGCGCCGCGGAGAGCGCCGTGAGGATTAGCGTCGCGAAGTAGAGCCACTTCTGGAACTGCGTGATCTCGGTGAACCGCTGCTGGAACGGGACCGCGAGCAGGAAGGCGAACAGCACCTGAACCCCGGGCAGGGCGACACGCAACTCCTGCAGCAGCTCGCTGAGGTTGCGGTCGAGGCGTTCCGCCTCGCTCTCCTCGCGCCCCGAGGGCCGGTCCGCCATGCGCGCACCCTACCCCGCAGATGACGTTTCCACTCGCCGTGGACGGACCAGCGCGACGTGGCCAGCCCAGGCCGCGGCGATGCCCGCCGTAGAGGCGAGCAGCAGCGCGGCGCGCGGGTCGTAGGCCTCCGAGAGCCAGCCGGCCAGCGGGGCGCCGATCGGGGTCGAGCCGAGGAAGACGACCGAGTAGAGCGCCATCACCCGCCCCCGCATCTGCGGCTCGACCGCGAGCTGGAGCGATGAGTTGATCGCCGCCGCGAAGGTCACCGCCGAGCCGCCGAGCAGGGCCAGGACCGGGATCTCGAGCGCGAGGCTGGGCATCAGCGCCGCCAGCAGCGCGAGGCCGCCGAAGGCGAGAGCGGCGCCGGCGATCAAGCGCCCGTCGGTGCGACCGTGGGCGCCTGTGACCAGGGCCCCGACCACCGAGCCGACCCCCATCGCCGAGACCAGCGCCGCGTAGGTGGAGGAGCCGCCTTCGAAGCTGAAGCGCGCCAGCAGCGGCAGGATCGCCTGGAAGTTGAGGCCGAGCGTGCCGACCAGCGCCATCAGGCCGAGAGGGACGGCGAGCTCCGGCGTGCGCAGGACGTAGCGAAGGCCCGCCCGCACCGCGCCGGGTTCGCGGTCGACGAGCGGCGCCGACCTCAGCTCGGCCGGCTCCATGCGCCAGAGGGCGACGATCATCGCCACGAAGCTGAGCGCGTTGAGCGCGAAGCAGGGCTCCAGACCCACCGTCGCGATCAGGATCCCGGCCAGCGCCGGCCCGACCAGGCGCACCGAGTGGACCAGAACGCTGTTGAGGCTGACCGCGTTGACGACCCGGTCGGCGCCGACCATCTCGATCGCGAAGCTCTGCCTGGTCGGGTTGTCGACCGCATTGACGGTGCCGCGCACGAAGACCAGCGCCATCACCATCCAGGGCGCGACGACGCCGGTGGCGACGATCGCCAGCAGGCCGAGCGCCGGCAGCGCCATCAGGGCCTGGGTAACGATCAGCAGGCGCCGCTTCGCGAAGCGGTCGGCGAGCAGGCCACCCCAGGCGCCGAAGAGGAGGATCGGCAGGAACTGCAGCGCGGTCGTCATCCCCACCGCGATGCCGCTGCCGGTGAGCGAAAGGACGAGCCAGATCTCGGCCACCATCTGCATCCAGTTGCCGGACAGCGAGACGATCTGCCCGGCGAAGTAGCGGCGGTAGTTCGGGACGGACAGGGAGTCGAAGCTGCGCCGTACCGCGGCGCTCACCTCTGGGCCTCGCGCCTGGCGGCGCGCGGTTGCTCGAGGACCTGCTCGAGGATCGCCGCGGCGCGCTCCAGGGTCTCCCGGTCGGCGGCGGAAAGGTCGCGCATGCGCCGCGCCAGGTAGGCGTTCTTGCGCCCGCGCAGGCGACGCAGGCGCTCACGGCCGGCGGCATTGACGCTGACCAGGGCGCTGCGCCCGTCGTCGGGGTCGGGAGCGCGATCGACGAGCCCGGCCTCGCTGAGCCCGCGCAGCGTCCGCGTCGCCGTCGGCCGCTGCACGCGCTCGATCTCGGCCAGCTCGCTCGGCGTCAGCGGCCCGTGCCGCTCCACAGTCGCCAGAGCCGAGGCGGCGGTCGGCGTCAACTCTGCCCCTCCCCCGGCCGCCGCCTCCTGCCGCAGCCGCCGCGCCGTCCGCACGATTGCCATCCGCAGGCGCGCGGCGGAGTCGGTCAGTGGAGTGTCAAGTGCGGTCTTCGACAAATGATTAGCCTCGGTAATTAGTTTAGCAAATCAATTTGCGGCCTAGGATCTGGGCGTGGCTGAAACGGCTGAGCAGGCGATCGCGGGAAAGCTGCGCTGGCAGGCCGATGCCTGCCGGATGCTCGGTTCGCAGCTTTACGGCGAGCTCTTGGACCGAGCGGTCGAAGACATCGAGGCGCACGGACCGATCTGGGAGGTCCTGCGCGGGCACGAGGACGACCCGGAGTTCTCAGTGCTCGGCCTGCGAATGATGGGAGGCCTGAACCGCCTGGCCCTGAGTGGAAGTGCGCCCGAGCTGGCCACCGCCTACGAGGCAGGCGATGCGACGGCAGCCTGGGAGGCGCTGCGCGAGACGGTGGAGCGGAATGCGTCAGAGCTGCGCGAGCTGGTCGACCTGCCCGTGCAGACCAACGAGGTGGGCCGCTGCGTCGGGCTCCTCTTTGGCTTCCTTGCCGTCGCAGCGGAGACCGGCATGCCCCTGCGCCTGCTCGAGGTCGGCGCCAGCGCCGGCCTCAACCTGCGCTGGGACCGGCTCGGCTACGCAGCGGGGGACTTCTCCTGGGGTCGCGCCGATTCGGCCTTGCGACTCGAGTTCGAGCTCGAAGGCGAGCCGGGATCGCTTCCCCCCACCGTCGAGATCGCCGAGCGCCGCGGCTGCGATGCCACGCCGATCGATGCCACTACTGCCGAGGGCCGGCTGACCCTGCTCACCTATGTCTGGCCCGACCAGCGAGAGCGGATCGCTCGGATGGAAGCGGCACTGGAGGTCGCCGCGGAGGTGCTGGTTGCAATCGACCGCGAGACCGCCTCCACCTGGACCGAGCGAGTGCTGGCCGAGCGCACGCCGGGACGGGCGACCGTCCTCTACCACTCGATCGTCAGCCAGTACCTGAGCGAGGAGGAGCGGGCGCGCTTCTTCGAGCGGATCCGCGCGGCCGGAGCGCGGGCCACCGCCGAGGCGCCGCTCGCCTGGCTGCGCATGGAGCCCGCCGACGACCGCGCCGACCTCCACTTGACGATCTGGCCAGGCGGCGAGGACCGTCACCTCGCCCGCGTCGGCTACCACGGCTCCCCGGTCCAGCTGCTTTGACTCTGAATTAAGTAACTGTCACATCACAGAGTCAATTGAGTCACGTTCACTTTTAGGTGACGAACTGGCCCTAGCATCGCCGGCAGGAGGGCGAAGGGGGCAGGTGTCCTCAGGCGACCGACAATCGTCATGTCCGGTAACCGTCGGATCCGGTTCGAGTCCGGCGCCCTCCGCAGAATCCCACGGACGGGTTGAGTCTGGGGGCGACCCACCTTGATAGCCTCAGTGGTGGTTGTCGGTCGCTTGCGGGGTGGTTCCCCGCGTCGCCAGACTCGACCCGCTCCGGCGGGTCTTGTCGTTTCTAGGGGCGTAGGTAGGCACGAGGACGAACGCGTCGAACTAGACGCGGATGACTGAGGTGACCGAGACGACGGCGTCGTTCGCGCCGGGGATGGACGCGCGCAGCACGCGCGTGGCGGAAGCCCTCAACGGGCCGATGCTGGTTGCGGCGGCGCTGACGCTGCCGATGGTCGCGATCACCGAGTCGAAACCCGGCGGAGGGCTGGAGGCGGTGGCGCAGGTCCTCAACTGGGTCACCTGGATCGCCTTCGCGGTCGAGCTGGTGGTGATGCTCGCCGTCGTCCCCGACCGCCGCGCCTGGCTGCGTCACAACCCGCTCAGCCCGATCGTCGTCTTCCTCACCCCGCCCGTTCTGCCGCCCGGCCTACAGGGGCTGCGCGTCCTGCGCCTGCTGCGGCTGCTCCGCCTGCTGCGCCTGGCGCAACTCACCCGCGACGTCTTCTCGCTGCGCGGCCTGCACTACGCGGCGCTGCTCGCGGTGCTGACCGTGATCGGCGGCGGGGCGCTGTTCGAGGCCTTCGAGAAGCACAGCCAGCACCTCGACACCTGGGACGGCATCTACTGGGCGGTGACGACGATGACCACGCTCGGCTCCGACATCTACCCGACGACGACCGGCGGCGAGATCGTCTCGATCGCGATCCTGATCGTCGGGATCAGCTTCGTCGCCCTGCTCACCGGCGCCATCGCGCAACGCTTCCTCGGTCCCGAGATCGCCGAAGTGGAGCGCGAGCTGGAGTCAGAGCAGGTCTCGGCTGAGGCGATCGCAATGCGCGAGCTGCGCAGCGTCCGCGAGCAGCTGGCGGCGCTGGAGATCGCGGTCGAGCGGATGGTCGACGAGCGCTCCCCGCGCTGAGCGGGCTCAGTCCTCGCTGTCGCCCAGCTCGGCGATCTGCTGCTCGAGCTCGGCCATCACGTCAGGGTCGCGCAGCGTCGTCACGTCACCGAGAGCCCGGCCCTCGGCGATGTCGCGCAGCAGCCGCCGCATGATCTTGCCCGAGCGGGTCTTCGGCAGGTCCTCGGCCCAGATCACCCGCTTCGGGCGGGCGAACTTGCCGATCCGCTCGGCGACGACGCCGCGGATCTCCTCGACCAGCTCGTCGCTCGGCTCGGTGCTGCCCTGCAGGGTGACGAAGGCGCAGATCGCCTGGCCGGTGTCCTCGTCGGACTGACCGATCACGGCCGCCTCAGCGACCTTCTCGTGGGCGACGATCGAGGACTCGACCTCAGCGGTCGAGAGCCGGTGGCCGGAGACGTTGACGACGTCGTCGATGCGGCCGATCACCCAGAAGTAGCCGTCGCCGTCGTGGCGCGCAGCGTCGCCGACCAGGTAGGTCTCCTTGCCGAAGCGCGAGAAGTAGGTCTCGACGAAGCGCTCCTCCTCGCGGTAGAGCGTGCGAAGCATCGAGGGCCAGGCCCGCGTCAGCACCAGCAGGCCCTGGCCGCCGTCGACCGGCTTGCCCTCGTGCTCATCGACGACCGCCGCCTCCACCCCGGGGAAGGGCAAGGTGGCAGAGCCCGGCTTGGTCGCCGTGATCCCCGGCAGCGGCGTGATCATGATCGCGCCGGTCTCGGTCTGCCACCAGGTGTCGACGATCGGGCAGCGGTCGCCGCCGATCACCTTGCGATACCAGAGCCAGGCCTTGGGGTTGATCGGCTCGCCGACCGAGCCCAGCAGCCGCAGCGAGGAGAGGTCGTACTTGGCCGGGATCTCGGCGCCCCACTTGATGAAGGTGCGGATCGCGGTCGGCGCCGTGTAGAGAATCGTCGCCTTGTAGCGCTCGGCCAGCTCCCACCAGATGCCCTGGTGCGGGTAGTCGGGCGCCCCCTCCCACATCACACTGGTCGCGCCGTTCAGCAACGGCCCGTAGACGATGTAGGAGTGGCCGGTGACCCAGCCGACGTCGGCCGCGCACCAGTAGACGTCCTCCTCCGGCTTCAGGTCGAAGACATAGCGGTGGGTGGCGGCGACCCCGGTCAGGTAGCCGCCGGTGGTGTGGAGGATCCCCTTCGGCTTCGCGGTCGAGCCGGAGGTGTAGAGGATGAAAAGCGGATGCTCGGCGTCGAGCGCCTCGGGCGGACACTCGGGGTCGGCCGCCGCGAGCAGCTCGTCGTAGAAGCAGTCGCGGCCCTCGCGCATCGGGCACTCGACGCCGGTGTGGCGGACGACGACGATCGTCTCCAGCGTCCCCAAGTCGTCCATCTGCTCGTCGACCTGGGCCTTGATCGGCGCCGTCTTACCCTTGCGGCGGGCGCCGTCGACGGTGACCAGGACCTTGGCGTGCGAGAACTCCATCCGCTCGCGCACCGCCTCCGCCGAGAAGCCACCGAAGACGACGTTGTGGGGGGCGCCGATCCGGGCAGACGCCAACATGGCGACGACGACCTCGGGGATCATCGGCAGGTAGATGCCGACGATGTCGCCCTTTCCCACGCCGAGCCCCTTGAGCGCGTTGGCGAAGCGCTGCACGTCGGCGAGCAGGTCGGCGTAGGTGACGTCGCGCTCCTCCCCCTCCTCGCCGCGCCAGTGGAAGGCGACGCGCTCGCCATTGCCGGCAGCGACGTGGCGGTCGAGGCAGTTCGCCGAAGCGTTCAGCTTGCCGTCGGCGAACCACTTGTAGAAGGGCGGGTTGGAGTCGTCGAGCCCCTGGCTCGGCTCCTGCACCCAATCGAGCAGCTCGGTCGCCTGCCGTGTCCACCAGGCCTCGGGGTCGGCGGCGGCCTCCTCGTAGACGGCAGGATCGTTCAGCAGCGCTCGCTCGCGGAACTCGGCCGGCGGCTCGAACTTCTCCACCGCGAGCAGCTCGCTTAGCTCCCGCTCCAGATCGGTCTCGCTTCCCACGCCCATTCCACTCCCTTTCCTCGCCGGTACCCTGAGCGAACGGTACCGGCGACCATGCTCTTCCGTCAGATCATCCACGAGGACCTCGGCTGCGCCTCCTACCTGGTGGGCGACTCCGCCGCGGGCGTCGCCGCGGTGGTCGATCCGCAGTGGGACATCAACCCCTACCTGGAGCTGAGCCGGCTGCACGGGGTGCGGATCGAGCACGTGCTGGAGACTCACAACCACGCCGATCACGTCTCCGGCCACGGGCGGCT
>Ga0190272_10000699_pt1 | contig 16812 bp, 17 predicted proteins | sample Popmic504T_FD_133746 | JGI IMG/M metagenome (GOLD analysis project Ga0190272, IMG submission 133746) | Populus adjacent soil microbial communities from riparian zone of Shoshone River, Wyoming, USA - 504 T | ecosystem: Environmental > Terrestrial > Soil > Riparian zone | place: USA: Wyoming... | reverse complement strand
GGTCGTTCATCGCGAGCAGGTCGGAACGGTGAACGACAGAGGTCAGGTCTTGTTGCGCCAGTCCGATATCAACGACTTCCAGCATCCCCACGTACTGGGAACCAGGCGGTAAGAGCAGCCCCCGCTTGAGTGCGCCAAACGTCACCGTGACATCGGCGATGACGGCCTCGCCAAGGGCCTGTCCGGTGTCGGCGTTCACGCCGCTCGGCACGTCGACAGCGACCACCAGCGCATCGGTGTCGTTGGCGGCATCGGCCAACCAGGCGGCTTTGCCTTTCAACTCGCCTTTGATACCAATACCAACAAGCCCATCGATGACGAGGTCGCTGACGTGGATGCCGGCCTCGACGTCGTCGGAGGCAGCGAGGAAACCGCCGGCCCCCCGCAATGCCGCCAGTCCATCGACATGCATCTGGTCGGCGGCCGGGACCGCAGTTACTCGCGCGCCCCTCTTGGCAAGCAACGCACCGGCAAACAACGCATCTCCGCCATTGTTTCCGGCGCCAACCAACAGACTGACCTTTGCTCCGTAGACCCCGCCGCGTGTCTCCTGCAGTAAGCGCGCACATGTGGTGCCCAATGCCGTGGCTGCGCGCAGCATGACGTCACGCTCTGGGGTCGACTTAAACAGACTGGCTTCAGCGCTACGAATCTGTTCGACAGTGAGGACCGCTGTCATACCGCCTCCGCGACCACCATCGCTGATGCCAGCCCAGCGTCATGACTCATCGACAGGTGAAGGGTGTGCGCCCGCATGGCGACGGCCCGGTCGGCAACCGTCCCCTTCAGGGAGAAGACTGGTCGCCCCTCGTCATCTTTCTCGATTTCGCAGTCGTGCCACTGCAGGCCAGCGGGGGCACCGAGGGCTTTCGCGAGTGCCTCCTTCGCAGCAAATCGGGCAGCCAACGACGCTATCGGAAGTGCTCGTTCGGCGGGAGTGAAGAGGCGTTCGCGAAGTGCCGGTGTGCGTTGCAAAGTGTCGGCAAACCTGTCGACGTCCACGACGTCAACACCGATTCCGACGATCACAAGAGCTCTATTCGACGGTGACGGACTTCGCCAGGTTTCGAGGCTGGTCGACATCGAATCCTTTGGCGCTAGACAATTCGCAGGCAAAGACCTGAAGGGGCACGGTGGCGACCAGTGGCTGGAGCAAGGTGGGAACCGCCGGAATTGAGATCAGCGTGTCTGCGTAAGGTCGGACGTCTTCGTCGCCTTCCTCTGCGATCACGATGGTTCGCGCGCCTCTCGCCCGGATCTCCTGAATATTGCTGACGATTTTGTCGTGCAGCACTCGTCGTGCGGCTCGGGGAGGAACAATCACGACGACGGGAACGCCTTCTTCAATCAAGGCGATCGGCCCATGTTTGAGTTCGCCCGCCGGAAATCCCTCGGCGTGCATATAGGCAAGCTCCTTGAGCTTAAGGGCGCCCTCGAGAGCCACGGGGTAGCCCACGTGGCGTCCGAGGAACAACACAGCCTTGGCATCGACGAGTGAACGGGCTAGCTCGCGCATTGGTTCCACAGTGTCCAGCACCCGATCGACCGCGGCCGGGATGTCCGCCAACTCTTGGATGTGGAGGCGAATCTCATCGCCCCACTTGTTCCCGCGCACCTGCGCGAGATAGAGGGCGACGAGTTGGACGGCGACGATCATGGTCAGGAAGGCTTTGGTGGAGGCCACGGCAATTTCCGGCCCGGCGTAGGTGTAGACGACGGCATCGGACTCACGCGGAATCGTCGAGCCATTGACGTTGCAGATCGCCAAAACCTTCGACCCTTGCTCGCGCGCGTGCCGTAGCGCCATCAAGGTATCCATGGTTTCCCCGGACTGCGAGATAGCGATGACGAGTGTCTTTGCCGTAAGGATCGGGTCGCGGTAGCGAAACTCAGAAGCAACTTCGACCTCAACCGGGATCCGCGTCCAATGCTCGATCGCATGTTTCGCAATGAGTCCGGCATGGTAGGCGGTGCCACAGGCAACCACCACAATCTTGTCGACCTCGCGAAGGTCTTCGGCGGACAAACGCACTTCGTCGAGGTGCAGCAGGCCTTCGTCGTCGATCCGGCCCAGCAAGGTGTCCGCCACGGCCTTGGGCTGCTCGAAGATTTCCTTGAGCATGAAGTAGTCGTAGCCGCCCTTTTCAGCGGCTGACGCGTCCCAGTCGACGTGATACTCGCGAGCCGTCGCAGCAGTTCCGTCGAAGTTTGTGACAACCACGCCGTCTCGTCTAATTTCGACGACTTGGTCCTGCCCAAGCTCCATGGCTCTGCGCGTGTGTGAAATGAATGCTGAAACATCGCTCCCGAGGAAGTTCTCGCCATCACCCAACCCGACGACCAGCGGAGAGTTTCGCCTCGCGCCGACGACGACATCTGGCTCGTCCGCGTGCACAGCAACCAAGGTGAAAGCGCCTTCCAGCCGTTGACAAACCGCTCGCATGGCGTCCGGAAGGCTCCCGGAGTAGGCGCGCGAAATCAAGTGGGCAACGACCTCGGTGTCGGTGTCGGACGAGATCTGAACGTCGTCTGCCTGCAACTCGTCGCGCAACGCAGCAAAGTTCTCGATGATCCCGTTATGGACAATCGCCACGCGTGATGATTCGTCGAGGTGTGGGTGCGCGTTGCGGTCGGTCGGTGCACCATGAGTAGCCCACCGTGTGTGCCCCATGCCGATGGTTGCTGGCGGCAGTGGTTGCTCACCAAGCAACTTCTCGAGGTTGGCCAGCTTGCCGGCCTTACGCAGCGATTGCATCGCTCCACCGCTGACCACAGCAACGCCGGCGCTGTCGTACCCGCGGTATTCCAGCCTGCGCAAACCTTCGATGACGACGTCGACAGCAGACTTCTGCCCGACGTATCCAACGATCCCGCACATGGCTACCACCCTAATGACAACGCGAATTACAATCCTAATTACAAGCCTATTTACAACGCGCAAGGTTGTGAGTACATCACAACCACGGACTACCGCAGCGTCTGACGAACCACTTCGGCAAGGTGGTCGGCCACCGCCTGCGCCTGCTCAACCTCAACTGCCTCCACCATCACCCGCACCAACGGCTCTGTGCCGCTCGGACGCAACAACACCCGTCCAGTGTCTCCCAGCTTTTGCTCAGCGAGGGCCACCTCGGCCTGCAAGCTTGGATCTCCAACTCGCGCTTTATCAACGTTGGGGACATTGACAAGTACCTGTGGCAGCCGAGTCATCACGCTCGCAAGCTCGCCCAGCGAGGCCTTGGCTCCCACGGAACGAGCCAGTACTTGCAGGGCCGTCAAAACACCATCGCCGGTGGTGGCGTGATCGAGCATGAGCACGTGGCCGGACTGCTCGCCACCTAAGTTGAAGCCGCCCTGGCGCATCGCCTCAAGGACATACCTGTCGCCGACACTGGTGGCGATGACTGTGACCCCAGCAGACTCCATGGCCAGCCGGAATCCGAGGTTAGCCATCACCGTCGAGACGACGGTGTTCTCGCGAAGGAGCCCTGAATCGCGCATGGACAAAGCGAGAATCGCCAAGATGTGGTCGCCGTCGACGAGCTCACCGTCGCCAGCAATCGCAAGGCAGCGGTCGGCGTCGCCGTCAAACGCGAATCCCGCGTCGGCGCCATGCTCCATAACGGTCGCCCGCAGGGACTCCATATGCGTCGAACCACACGACTCATTGATGTTGGTGCCGTCTGGGACGTCGTGGATGGCGATCACTTCTGCACCGGCGCGACGCAACGCGGAAGGACCAACGTAGGAAGCTGCACCATTTGCGGCATCGACAACCACACGTGCTCCAGCAAGCGATGAAGGCACCGCGGACGCGAGGTGTTCGATGTATCGCTCAACGGCATCGGTGTCGTCGAATACTCGACCGACGCCAGCACCGGTTGGACGCTGCCACGGCTCGCGCAGCCTTTTCTCGATCGCGTCTTCCACATCGTCAGCGAGCTTGCGGCCACCTCGGGCGAAGAACTTGATGCCGTTGTCGGGCATCGGGTTGTGCGAGGCGGACAGCATCACGCCGAGGTCGGCGCCCATCGAGTCGGTGAGGTAGGCAACACCAGGGGTTGGCATGACGCCGAGCCGAATAACGTCGACGCCTGCAGAGGCCAGCCCGGCAACCACGGCTGCCTCTAAGAACTCCCCCGACGCACGCGTGTCGCGCCCGACCACGGCTTTGGGGCGGTGACCGGCAAATACCCCGGCGTCGGCCAGCACATGGGCCGCCGCAACGCTGAGGTCGAGAGCAAGCTCTGCAGTCAGATCGCCGTTGGCGAGTCCACGAACTCCGTCGGTGCCGAACAGGCGACCCACAGGTATGTCAGCGCTTGCTGTACTGCGGCGCCTTACGGGCCTTCTTCAGACCTGCCTTGCGACGCTCCTTGGCACGCGGGTCGCGGGTGAGGAAGCCAGCCTTCTTCAAGTTTGGCCGGTTGCCTTCAACATCGATGCCGTTGAGCGCCCGGGCGATGCCCAGACGAAGCGCACCCGCCTGGCCGCTGACGCCGCCACCGTGGATGCGGGCAATGACGTCGTAACGGTTCTCAACGTCGAGCACCTTGAAGGGGTCGTTGACCAACTGCTGGTGGACCTTGTCGGGAAAGTAGTCGTCGAGCGCCTTGCCGTTGACGGTCCACTGTCCGGTGCCGGGCGTGATGCGCACACGTGCGATGGCCTCTTTACGGCGTCCGGTGGCTCCCCCTGGACTGTCGGAGATCTCGCGGGGTGCAGCAACGGCGACGGTGGTCTCGCTGGTGTAGTCGCCAGCGGGCGCGTCGTCGACGGCAGAGGCGACGGCAGAGGCGTCGGTAGGAACTTCGGTCTCGGGGGTGACGGTCACGTCAGTCATAGTCCTCTAGGTGCTTTCTTCGTTTTGCCTGCGGACGCGCTACTGCGCGACCTGAGTAATCTCGAACGGAACGGGGTGCTGGGCCTGGTGAGGGTGCTCGGGGCCGGCGTAAACCTTCAGCTTCTTGAGCTGCTGACGCGCGATGCGGTTCTTGGGAAGCATTCCCCAGACAGCTTTTTCGATGGCACGACGTGGGTTCTTCTCCAACAGTTCGCCGTACTTGGTGGAGTGAAGGCCACCTGGGTAGCCCGAGTGACGATAGGCAAGTTTTTGCTCACGCTTGGCACCGGAGAGCGAGACCTTTCCGGCGTTGACGACAACCACGAAGTCACCGGTGTCTTGATGAGGCGCGAAGAACGGCTTGTGCTTGCCGCGCAGCAACTGCGCAACGTGAGAGGCGAGTTTGCCGAGCACGACGTCTTCTGCGTCGATGACGTGCCAATGGCGCTCTACCTCGCCGGGCTTGGGGCTATACGTGCGCACGGTCGAAACCTCGTTCGTCAATCATGGGCGTCATGGTCGATCGATCATGTCAATTGACCATCAGATGTGCTGGGCCTGAGAAATAGGCGCAACGACCGTTCAGGGTAGCCGTCGGGCGCCACCACGGTCAAAACGGGTTCGGCGGCTAAATGATCATACAGAATGACCGGACAGAATGATCATAGCGGGCAGCGAACTCCTGTCACCCCGCCGACTTAGGGTGGCGCTCGTGATCCCGGCCGCTTCCTCGCGCACGGAGCAGCAGCTACGCCGCCGCAAGAGTTACGTCGTCCTCGTCACGTCGATCTTGGCGCGCCTCCCGCAAGGCATGGCGCCGCTGGCCATTGTGCTGCTCGTGCAAGAGCGCACCGGCTCGTTCGCCTACGCCGGCTTGGCTTCGGGAGTCTGGGCGCTGCTGGCCGCGGTGAGCCAGCCTCTCTGGGCTCGCCCAGCGGGTCGCGGCCGCGCCGAGCGGGTCATCGCTGCCACCTCGGTGTCGCAGGCCGCTGTGGTGCTGCTGATCGCGCTCACTACCTGGGATCAGGCGGCCGTGCTCGTCCTCCTCTCGGGGCTGGGTGGTCTGCTGGCCGCGCCGACCTCTGCGGTGTCCCGAACCTTGTGGCCAGAGCTGGCCAACGACCAGCACGAGCTCGACTCGCTGTACACCTTGGATGCCACCACCCAAGAGCTCATTTTTATTGCTGGGCCAGCCATCGTGGCCGTCCTGGTCGCGACGGCTGGCCCAGAGTCTGCCCTGGTGGCCGCGACGATCTGCGGAACCCTCGGTGGCCTTTCCTTTGCCTGGGCCATCCGGCCAATCTGGACACCGCACCCCCGCACCACATCGAAGACCCACATGGGCGCCGCGGTCAGAGCGCCGTTCGTCGTGCTCTTCCTGATGGCGCTAGGGCTCGGGTTCGTTGAAGTTGGCGTGCCAGCGGCCGCGATCCTGGACGGCAACCGAAGTGCGGCAGGGTGGTTGTTGGCATTGTGGAGCGTTGGATCGCTCGTCGGGGGAGTGGCGTCATCACGCATTCGTTGGCGCGGCGGCCCCGGCGACCGCTTGCCGGGTCTGCTCACCGGACTGACCTGCGGAACCGCCGTCGTCATTGTCACGTGGCATCTCGGTCTGGGTTGGCTGGGAGTCGGCTTGTTCGCCGCAGGGCTCACATTGGCCCCCACGTTGGCTGCGTGTTACGGCGTCATCCAAGAAGTTGTTCCCTCTGCCCGTCGCACAGACGCGTTCGCCTGGGCTGTCACGTTCATCTTGCTCGGCATCGGTGTCGGCGCAGCGATCGGCGGCGTGCTGGCGGAGGTATCGCCAACCTGGACCTTCGTCGCCGGCACCATAGGCACGCTGCTGGCCATCGGAGCCTGGAAGGTGCTCAGTCGATCGTCGAATCCGGAAGCAGCGGAGGAAGGTCGATGAACACCTGCTCAGCCTCGGGGTAGGTCACGGCTTCAGCCAACATTGCGTCCCATTCCTTCGTGACTTGCTTCAGCTGCCCGGCGTGCTTGGTCTCCCAAGCGTCGAGAGCATCACGCATTGCGTACATTCCGCTTTCGTACAGCGGTCGACTGCATTCGTTGCTCGCGGCCGTTGCCGCGCGCTCACGCGCCAGCATCGCCAGCCAGGCATCATTTGCGTCGACTCCCGGACCCGGCGCTACCAGGTTCATGCGGTAAGACTCACGTTGCAGCATCTCCACGATCTGATGCGGGGCGTCCACCTCGAAGCCCGCCTCGTCCATGCAATCGCGGTAACTGACGTAGTACTTGTCTAAGTCCCTGTCATAGTCATCGACCATTTCGTTCAGCGAGCCGTACAGCTCATCATGCGTAGGTGGGAACAAGACGAAGGCGGCATCGGCTTTCGCTTCGCAACGGCCGGCGTCTTCCTTCGCCGGCTCCTCCTGGGGCGCAACATCGCGGTCGTAGTTGCGGAAGTTAGGGACCAACTCTTTTACATATGCGAGGAGATCGATTGAATCCAAGGACCAGTTCATGTCGGCGCCGGGAGGGGACAGCCAAATCGCTGCACCGAAGCCAGCGTCCATGTCTTCCTCGGTCCAGGACGGGCCACTGTTGAACGAGGGGCCATACGCGGTCCCCGACTCTTCGATGCACCCCCGCATCGCGGTCTCCTCCCCCCGCCGAGCAAACAACTGACTGGCGTTCAGGTGGTCCAGACTCGGTGCGGCAATCACTCGGTACAACCGATCGAGTTGCTCGCCGGTTTCGGTCGCCTCCGCACGCTGCCCCGGCGAGAGCGGTTCCGGCCCCTGCGAGCCATCGCCCCCACCACACGCCGACAGCAAAACGGCGAGACCCATTGTTGCGCTTAATAGAGTCGGCTGAACTTTCATCTCTCTGTGCCTGTCTGTTGCACGTCTGTGCGTGTCCTCTGCAAGATCTCGATCTTACATCGACACCGCGCTCAGCAGAGCCACGCGAAACTATTGCGCAGCTAGCGCGCGCGTTGCACGCGGGCTTCGTCCCAGACAGGTTCGGGTGCTTCGTAGACCTGACCGTCGCTGCCGAACACCAGGTACCGGTCAAAGCCCCGGGCAAACCAACGGTCGTGAGTCACCGCGACCACGGTGCCATCGAAACTCTCCATGCCGTCCTCAAGCGCTTCGGCGCTGTCGAGGTCGAGGTTGTCGGTGGGCTCATCGAGGAGCAGCAGCGTTACGCCGCTGAGCTCAAGCAGCAGGATTTGGAAACGCGCCTGCTGGCCTCCTGACAACGTGTCGAAGCGTTGGTCCCCTTGCTTGTCCAGTTCGTAGCGACGTAGGGCCCCCATCGCGCCCCCCCGTTGCAGCGAATGCTGCTCCCACAACAGGTCCACCAAAGTCCTTCCGGTGAAGTCTGCGTGGTCATGGGTTTGCGCGAAGTGCCCCGGCACCACCCGCGCCCCGAGTTTCCAGCGGCCGGTGTGCGCGACCGCTGAATGCTCCGGGTCTCCGCCGGCGAGCAGCCGAAGGAAGTGCGACTTCCCAGACCCGTTACTTCCCAACACGGCGACGCGTTCTCCGTAGAAGACTTCGAGGTCGAACGGCTCCATCAGTCCGGTGAGTTCGAGCGCTTGACAGGTAATGGCGCGCACACCAGTGCGACCGCCCTTCAGTCGCATCCGCACGTTCTGCTCGCGGGGCCGTTCCTCCGGAGGTCCCGCTTCCTCGTACTTGGCCAACCTGGTGCATGCCGCTTGGTAGCGGGAGGCCATGCCGTCGTTGTACTTGGCCTTCTGTTGCAGCGTCCTGACAAGTTCCTTCAACTGCGCGTGCTTCTCATCCCAACGACGCCGAAGCTCGTCGAGACGTTCGTGTCGTTCGCGGCGAGCCTGGTGGTAGGTGGCAAAACCACTGCCGTGCACCCACGTCGAACCGCCTTCAACGGTGACAATGCGATTGGCCGCTTGCGCCAACAGCTCGCGGTCGTGCGAGATGAGCAACACCGTCTTCTGGGTGGCGCTCAGCTGTTGCTCGAGCCACTGCTTGCCCGGCACATCGAGATAGTTGTCAGGCTCGTCGAGCAGCAAGACCTCGTCCGGTCCCTGGAGCAGTGCCTCTAACGCCAACCGCTTCTGTTCGCCGCCCGAGAGGGTGCGCACCTCGCGGTGCTGCGCGCGCTCAAACGGAATGCCCAGAGCCGCCACGGTGCATGAGTCCCACAGCACCTCTGCCTCATAGCCACCTGCGTCGCCCCAATCTGCGATGGCCTGCGCGTAACGCATCTGCGTGGGCTCGTCGTCGTGTTCCATCATCCGCAGCTCGGCGGCATCCATCTCCGCTGCGGCCGACTGGATGCGGGGTGGCGCAACGGAGACCAGGAGGTCGCGCACCGTGGACTCATCGCGCACGCTGCCAATGAACTGCCGCATCACACCCAGGCCACCACTACGAGAAACCGATCCGTCGACCGGGTCGATGTCGCCAGCAATGATGCGCATGAGCGTCGTTTTACCGGCACCGTTGGCGCCGACCAGCGAGACGATCGCCCCATCCCCTACACGAAACGAGACATCGTCAAAGAGGGTGCGCCCGTCAGGCAGGACGTAACTGACTCCATTGACGTCGACGTGGCCCACATGGACCAGTCTCCCGCACGCGCGGCCCCGGACGCGAACCGTTTTCAGTGACGGAGGCCAGGGACAACGGGGCGGGAGCCAGCAGCCAACGCCAGTGCTCCCCCTCCGGTCGCCACGCCATCAGACACGGCATTCGTCTCCGGAGGCACCGATATCGCTCTCGATCTGACCTGCGTATGTGAGGCGATACCCCGGGGCTTGGTCACCTACATGTATGACGACACCGAGTTCTTAACCACCCAGGCACCCAGGACTCACTAGCCTGGACGGACTTCGGTGCCGGACGCGCCGGCCAGCAAAGCAACGAGATCGTCGAGTGCGCCGACCCGCGCGATTTTCCCGGTCGCGCGCACAAAGTCGCAGGCGGCCTTGACCTTCGGTCCCATTGACCCGGCGGCGAAGCCGATCGACTCCAGCTCACTGACACTCGCCTGCCGAATGGCCTGCTGACTTGAGGTACCCCAGTCGCGATAGACCGCATCGGCATCGGTGGCAACGATGAACTGATCTGCATCGATCTCGGTGGCCAACAATGCAGTCGCCAAATCCTTATCGACGACGGCTTCGACACCGACCAAGGTGCGCGTCCCCGGCAGGTACATGGTGGGAATACCTCCGCCACCAGCAGCAATCACAACGGCACCCTGATCGAGCAACCACCGCACGGGTCGCAGTTCAAAGATGCGGCGGGGAGCAGGCGACGGCACTACCCGACGCCACGCGTCGCCGTCTTGCTTCACCACCCAACCCTTTTGTTCAGCAAGTGCACGGGCGTCTTTCTCGTCGTACACCGGACCAACGAACTTGCTGGGATCGGCGAAGGCCGGATCCTCCGGATCCACTTCCACCATCGTGAGCAGCGTCGCCAGCGGCTTATCAAAGGGAAGGAGATTCCCGAGCTCCTGTTCGATGAGGTAACCAATGAGTCCTTCAGTTTCCGCGCCCAACACGTCGAGCGGAAACACTTCATCGGGGTGGTAGGCGGCACCCTGCAGGGCCAGCAATCCGACCTGAGGACCGTTGCCATGCGTAATGACGAGTTCGTGCTCGAGGGCAAGAGGAGCGAGGGCCTTAGCCGCCACTTGAATATTGGCGCGTTGGTTCGCTGCGGTCATCGGCTGGCCGCGGCGCAGCAGGGCATTACCCCCAAGCGCCACCACGATGCGCAACAGTCCTCCTGATCACCCCGGCCACTGCCCAGATTGCCCAAGGTACCCGCGAGCTGCCCAAGGCATTCCCTATCTCTTGGCAAACATCGGCAGACTGTGGGTGTGACCGAAGGTGATGAAGGCACCACCCCGCTGCGCCGGGGCCGCCACCGTGCGCCAAAACCAGCAAGAAAGTCTTCAGCTCGGTGGCTCATCGTGGCTGTCATCGCCCTATTGGCTCTCGTGGTAGCTGGTGCCGGGTCGGCCTATTTGCTCTTCCAGGACGACCCTTCCCCCTCCCCCGATGCAAGTGACGAGGTTAGTGGCCCAGTCACGCCAACTGCGACATCGGATAGTTCCAAAACAAAGAGCGTTGTAGAAGCAACTCGCGACACCAAAGTACGAGGCGCCACCGTCACCGTGCGCGAGTCAATCTCGCTCGTCGGCGGTACAGAGGTGCGCATCGCTCCCGACGACGCGAAACCTGCTGCCGGACTGCAGTGGCGGTCCAGCTCTTTGGTCAACGAGGACGGCACGACCCCTGCGTTCGATGCACCGCTCGCGCTCACCGAAGGCGGCAGCATCACCATCGTTGGCACCTATCGACTGACTCGATGCCCGGACCTTCTACCAACGAGTTGGCCGACGCCAGTGAAGATTGTCGGCGGCAACTGGGAGCGCACCTTTACCCGCACGCAAGTACCACTGCGAACGGCGCGAGCCATCTGCCCGAAAGCGAATTCGTCGGCTAAGGAACTCCGCGGACTCTCGGGGGTGATGCTTCGCTCGCGAGCGGCCGTCGTCCGGCTGCGATGGGAAGGAAAGTCCCCGCTCGTCATCGACATCGTCGGTGCCGCCTCCGAAGTAGCCGTACTCACCCGGGCATCTGCCTGTAAAGGCGAGTGCGTGACACAAATCAAACGGAACAGCACGGCACGGATCGCGCTGCGTCCGGTCGATCGGTGTGCCATCGGCGGGCGGTCCAACCAGTTGACGCTGCAGGTGACCAAAACCGACGGTGCCTCGGGTGCCTCGGGTTCCTCGGGTGGCACACCGAACAGCGGCAATCGGATGGTGAGCGTTTCGGTTCCGGGGCTGGCGGCCAAAGTGTGTTCAGCCGCCAGACGCTGACATCCGTACCGATGTACTACGCGGTGGCAAACTCCACTTTGACTGATGCTCCGGTGGATTCATCGATCACCGACCTACTCCCCAAGACTTCGGTGAGCTCGACGCTGGTGAGGCCGGGCGCGGTGGGATCGTGGCAATCGCCGCCACCGACCTGGGCCACCTCTAAGGTCACCGCATCTGGGGTTTCTGAAACGACCCGCGCTTGCACCGACTCAGCACATGCGGTGGTGCGGTAAGCCACCCGTAGTTCTGGCCCGTCGGCCACGACCGAGGTGATGGTGGCCAGGCCGTCTCCACCCCCACAGCCAGCCAAGACGAGGGCGCCTGCCAACACCGCGGGTACCCAAACTCGACGCAGCGGGGCGTCCAGCGGAGTATCCAGCAAAGGGCGAGAGAGCGCCCGTTTCCCCGAGTCGACCATAACTATCAGCCTATAGGCGAACTTCTAGTGCAAGGGACCGCGGCGCTGGCGAGTCTGTTGGGTGCGCGCGAAGAGTTGGTCGTCGGGGGGATAACTGACCTCTTCCAAGGTCAGCCCGTAAGCAGCCACTACCGACACCGACGACGAACGCTCCGTCTGGCGCAATATCTCGGCAGGCCAAGCAATGGAACGTCGACCTTCACCGACTGCGATACACGCGCCGACAAGTGAACGGACCATGTTGTGGCAAAAGGCATCCGCCACCACCTCACCGGCGACAATCTCATGGCCGGGACCAGCGAGACCAGCGCTCTCGTCACTTGCGATACGAACCCATTGAAACTCGATGAGTCGCCGAATCGTTGACGCGCCTTCCCTCTTCTTGCAGAACGATGCAAAGTCGTGTTCACCGACAAGTTGTTGGGCGGCCTCGTGCATGGCTGGCACATCGAGCTGGCGAAGGTGTTGAAGTACATCGTGGCGCCCCAGCGGATCGACACCTCCCGGGGCATCGCAGATTCGATAGACATACCGACGTTGGATTGCGGCAAACCGCGCGTCGAAATGTTCCGGCGCCAGCGTCACCGCGGTCACCCGCACGTCTGCGGGCAGCACACCGCGTAATCGTTTGACGAGTTGGCTCTGGTGCTCCACCCACACCGACTCGGGGACATCGGTGTGCGCGACCTGTCCGCGCGCGTGGACGCCGGCATCGGTCCGGCCAGCAACTGTCAGTCGGGGAGGCTCCGGCAGTCTCATCACACGTTGCAGGGCTTCGTCCAGGGTTTGCTCTATCGTGCGTTGTTCTCGTTGGCGGGCCCAGCCGGCGAAATCGCTGCCGTCGTAACCCACGTCGAGGCGAAGACGCACGAGCCCGCTCCCAGAAGTGGGAGCGGGCTCGTGAACAAAACGCTTGTCCGTCAGGACTCTTTCGCCTTTTTGGCGTCAGGCTCTGCGTCTGGATCGGAGTCTGCGGCTGCGTCGCCATCCGCGTCGGTGGAAACCTCAGAGGTTGGCTCCTCCGTGGCTTCGGCTGCCTCCTCGGTCGGTGCGTCTTCAATAGCCTCGTCCGTGGCTTCCGGAGCCGCCGCAGCCTTCTTCTCGGCAGCCTTCTTCTCGGCAGTTCTCTCGGTGGTTTTCTTCGGTTTGGTAGCCCGCTGCTTACGTGGCTTGCTCTCATCGAGAGCCTCTACCAACTCAATGACCGCCATCGGCGCGTTATCGCCCTTGCGCGGACCAATCTTGGTGATACGCGTGTAACCGCCGGGGCGGTTGTCGTAGCGCGGACCGACTTCTGTGAACAGGATGTGCACCACACCCTTGTCGCGAATGACGGTCATGACTCGGCGCCGCGACGACAGGTCGCCTCGCTTCGCGAAGGTGATGAGTCGTTCGGCAAGCGGACGGACGCGCTTAGCCTTGGCCTCGGTCGTGGTGATTTTTCCGTGCTCGAACAAAGCGGTCGCCAAATTGGCGAGCATCAGTCGCTCGTGCGCCGGACCGCCACCAAGACGTGGGCCCTTAGTTGGGCTGGGCATTGTCGGACTCTCCTCGGTACGTCAGATTCGGATTAGATCGAACCTGAATCGAAACGGAATCGAACTGAATCGAACTGATTGACAGGTGACGGTCAGTACTGCTCGGTCTCGACATAGCCCTCGTCGTCGTCGCCGTAGGCGTCCACGATGGCACTCGGGTCGAATCCAGGAGGGCTGTCCTTAAGTGCCATACCCAGGCCAACCAGCTTGACCTTGACCTCGTCGATGGACTTGGCGCCGAAGTTGCGAATATCCATCAGATCGGCCTCGCTGCGGGCCACGAGTTCACCCACGGTGTGGATGCCCTCGCGCTTGAGGCAGTTGTAAGAACGAACGGTGAGGTCGAGTTCCTCAATCGGGAGGGCAAGGTCGGCGGCCAGCGCGGCGTCGGCTGGCGACGGTCCCATGTCGATTCCTTCGGCCTCGACGTTGAGCTCGCGGAACAATCCGAAGAGCTCCACCAAGGTCTTACCGGCGCTCGCCACTGAGTCACGGGGACGCATCGACGGCTTGGTCTCGACGTCGATGACCAGCCGGTCGAAGTCGGTGCGCTGCTCGACGCGAGTTGCCTCAACCTTGTAGCTCACCTTCAGCACTGGCGAGTAGATGGAGTCGACCGGGATGCGCCCGATCTCCTGACCAACCTGCTTGTTGAGTTCGGCACGGACGTAGCCGCGTCCACGCTCGACGGTCAGTTCCATTTCCAACTTGCCTTTGCCATTGAGCGTGGCAAGCACGAGCTCGGGGTTGTGAACCTCTACACCTGCGGGAGGTGCGATGTCAGCAGCAGTGACCACGCCCGGCCCTTGCTTGCGCAGATACATCACGACCGGCTCGTCGTGCTCGGTGCTGACGACGAGTTCCTTGATATTGAGGACGAGGTCGGTGACGTCTTCTTTGACACCGGGGATCGTCGTGAACTCGTGCAGGACGCCGTCGACGCGAATCGAGGTAACTGCCGCACCGGGAATCGACGACAGCAGCGTGCGCCGAATCGAGTTACCGAGCGTGTAGCCAAAACCAGGCTCGAGTGGCTCAAGGATGAATCGTGAGCGGTAGTCGTTAACAACTTCTTCGGCCAAGGAAGGCCGCTGGGCAATCAGCAAGGTGAATCCTCCGGGTCAGGGCGCCCGCTATATGACGCCTCGAACGGTGTTGCCCACTAGTGCTGGCATCTGGCCAACCCCAGTGGTCGTGCGGTGACGCTGGTTGTTCGGTAATGCTGGTGGTGCGGAGCTGCCCTACTTCGAGTAAAGCTCGACGATGAGCTGCTCTTGCAACTGTGACTCGATCTGCTGGCGAACCGGCATCGAGTGCACGAGCACTCGCATCTGGTTGGGAATGACTTCAATCCACGCAGGAACGGGACGCTCGCCAGCCTCAGCGCGAGCGACGACGAAGGGCGTCAACTCCACCGAACTCGGACGAACCTCAATGATGTCGGTCTCCGACACCCGAAACGACGGGACGTCGACCTTGCGTCCGTTGACCAGGAGGTGGCCGTGACGCACAAGCTGGCGGGCCATGTCGCGTGACTTGCCGAATCCGGCGCGGAAAACGACGTTGTCGAGGCGAGTCTCGAGAATGCGCAGCAGGTTGTCACCTGTCTTGCCTTTACGCTGGCTCGCCTCTTCGTAGTAGCCGCGGAACTGACGCTCGAACACGCCATAGATCTGCTTGGCCTTCTGCTTTTCGCGCAACTGCAGCAAGTACTCGCTGTCTTTGCTGCGGCCGCGGCCGTGCTGCCCTGGCGGGTAGGGACGTGCCTCGAACGGGCACTTCGCGCTGTCGCACTTGGAGCCCTTCAAGTAGAGCTTCATTTTGGCGCGACGGCACTTGCGGCAGTCGGCTCCGGTGTACCTAGCCATGTGTTTGCTTTCTCCTACGAAGAATTGGTTGTCTCACGGGTTTCTAGGGGTTCTGGGGTTCTCGGGTGCTGCTTTAGACGCGGCGACGCTTGGGCGGGCGACAACCGTTGAACGGAACGGGCGTGACGTCTTGGATCGAGCCGACCTCAAGACCTGCGGCCTGCAGCGCACGGATCGCAGTTTCCCGACCTGAGCCAGGACCCTTCACGAACACGTCGACCTTGCGCATGCCGTGCTCCTGCGCGCGACGGGCAGCAGCCTCGGCCGTCATCTGCGCGGCATAAGGGGTCGACTTGCGTGACCCCTTGAAGCCCACCTGGCCAGCAGACGCCCACGCGATAACAGCGCCTGTTGGGTCGGTGATGGACACGATCGTGTTGTTGAACGTGCTCTTGATGTGAGCGTGGCCATGGGCCACGTTCTTCTTTTCCTTGCGACGCACCTTCTTGGCGCCGGTCTTGCTCTTGGGAGGCATTCGCTTCTATCTCCTGGAGATCGTCTGTCTGTACGTGGGGGCACTAACTACTTCTTGGTGACCTTCTTCTTACCCGCAACGGCCTTGCGCGGACCTTTACGTCCACGGGCGTTGGTGTGAGTGCGCTGACCACGTACGGGAAGGCCGCGACGGTGGCGGACGCCTTCGTACGAGCCAATCTCCACCTTGCGGCGGATGTCAGCAGCAACCTCGCGTCGGAGGTCACCTTCGGTTTGGTAGTGCTCCTCGATCCAGTCGCGAAGCTTGACCAGTTGCTCGTCGGTCAGATCTTTTGCGCGCAGGTTGGGGTCGACGCCAGTGGCAGCGAGCGACTCTTTCGCGCGGGTACGGCCGATGCCGTAGACATACGTGAGGGCGATCTCCATGCGCTTCTCGCGCGGGAGGTCAACGCCAACAAGGCGAGCCATGTAGTGGTGCTCCTAGTAACTATCGAAGGTCTGCGGGCTGAACCGGTCCGATCGTCGTCTCCGACAAACGGTCTCCGGCCTTCGTCCAGAGGTGGCGTCCAGCAGCGGTTCACAGTGACGAAATGTGACGAATCGTGACGGGAATCGCGCTGGGGTCGGGTGCAGCCCATTAGGTGTTCAGTTGTCGTTCAGTTGTGTTCGTTCGGTTCTACTGTGCGGTCGTCGAATGTCGGCGACGCGCGGTGACTAGCCCTGACGCTGCTTGTGGCGAGCGTTTTCGCAAATCACCATGACTCGCCCGTGACGGCGAATCACTTTGCACTTGTCGCAGATCTTCTTGACGCTCGGCTTGACCTTCATCGTCGAACTCCGGGGCGTCGTCGGGTG
>Ga0190272_10000698_pt1 | contig 16830 bp, 15 predicted proteins | sample Popmic504T_FD_133746 | JGI IMG/M metagenome (GOLD analysis project Ga0190272, IMG submission 133746) | Populus adjacent soil microbial communities from riparian zone of Shoshone River, Wyoming, USA - 504 T | ecosystem: Environmental > Terrestrial > Soil > Riparian zone | place: USA: Wyoming... | reverse complement strand
TCGGGCCGATCGAAGCCATAAAATTGAGCGCCACGGCTGCCTTTAGCAATATCGGCGGATTGATCCTGCTGCTCATCCTGCAATTAATAATCTGTGTCGCCGGCATCGTGGCCCTGTGCGTCGGCATCTTTTTTGTAATGCCGTTGTTATACGCCGCAACGGCTGTCGCCTACCGGCAGGTATTTCCGGATTTGACGCCTTCAGCTTACAGGAATGTTCCGCCATCGCCCGATGTTTATGGCGGCACCTACGGCCAGGGCCAGTGATCTCTACAGATCGAGCTCCATAAACAGCACGCCAATGTGCGGGTTGTTATAATACGGCGCTATTTCGCGAAAGCCGTGAGATTCATAGAGTTTCACGGCTTTTCCCATCTTCGGCGGAAAGGTATCGAGCCGCATTTTCAGATAGCCTGCCTCGCGCGCCTCGGCGATGACCTTTTCTACCAGCAGCAGGCCGAGACGATGGCCGCGAAATTCGTCACGGACAAACAGGCGCTTCATCTCGCATATACCCTCATCTATCTCGCGGAGCGCGATACAGCCGGCGGTCTGGCCTTCCACGTACGCGAGCAGCAGGCGGCCTTGGGGTTCGGCATATTTGCCGGGCAGGGTGGCGACTTCGGTTTCGAAATCCTGGAAGCACAGGTCCATATCGAGCCACGCCTCGTATTCGCGAAACAGCGCGCGGGCGGTTTCGATCTGGTCGGGTGTCTCGGCCTGGATAATGGTGGTCATAATTGCATCGTTCTTTGCGTCTGTGCCAACTATTGCGTCCGCCCCCGGGCTGCTGACACCATCACAGATACTCCGGGTGAGCATTTCGCCCTTACTTACGTGCGGGCTTCCGCATTTTCAGTTTCACCTTTAGAATAATAGCTTATGGAATTAGCGGTTGAAAAATACAAGGTGGCCGACGAGCCTTATTACTTGCCGGTAAAGCAGGAGGTCGAGCTGTTTGAGGCGGCTTACGCGGCGCGGCTGCCGGTAATGCTCAAGGGCCCGACAGGATGCGGCAAGACGCGTTTTGTCGAGTACATGGCGTATAAAATGAACCGCCCGCTGATCACGGTCGCATGCCACGAGGACCTTTCCTCGACCGATTTGGTCGGGCGCTTTCTGCTCGAGGGCAACGAGACCGTCTGGCATGACGGGCCGCTCACCACCGCCGTCAGAAACGGCGCGATCTGCTATCTGGACGAGGTGGTCGAGGCGCGCAAGGACACGGTGGTTATCATCCACCCGCTGACCGACGACCGGCGAAGATTGCCCATCGAGAAGCGCGGCACGGTTATCGAAGCGCCGCCCGAGTTCATGCTGGTTGTTTCATATAACCCCGGCTACCAGTCGATACTAAAGGACCTCAAGCAATCGACCCGCCAGCGGTTTGTGGCGATGGAGTTCGACTACCCGGATCCCGAGGCCGAGGCCGCGATCGTCGCGAAAGAGGGCGGCGTCGAGCTGGAGACCGCCCAGGACCTGGTCAAGATCGGGCAAAAGGTGAGAAACCTGCGCGGGCACGGGCTGGAGGAAGGCGTATCGACCCGGCTGCTTATCTACGCGGCGCAGATGGTCGCGAAGGGCATCGGCCCGGTCGAGGCGGCCGAGGTCGCGATCTGCTCGCCGATTACCGACGACCGCGAGCTTCAGCGGAGTATCAGGGAGATCGTTACGACGATCATATAAGAGTTCGTTGAGTTCGTTGAGTTTGTAGAGTTCTTATGTCTAAACTGATCCGATGGGAAACGCCTTTCACGGACAAACTCTTTCCGTCGATTGTGCTGATAACGACTTCGAACGATAGCCTGTCGGTGATAGTTGCGGACGCCGTTGATAAATACCCGAAATACACGGTCGGTTTCGATAAAGTAATCGCTTTTGCTTGCATGGAAGAGGCCGGTTCTCCCCGGAATTTTGTCGAGATCGAAAAAACTGAAAACAATTTGTGCGCATATATCTGGGTGGACTCCCCGTGGTCGAAATCCTACGCAGGAATCGGAGATCATTACCCGGACGGAACTCCAATACCCTTTTTTCACTATTTGATCTTTGGCGGGGATAATAATGTCGAAGTATTAACGGCCGAAAAACCTTCCATTAGCCTCGTCGGGGAAAAAACGGCGATCTCTGTTAACTACGAGATTTGACACGTAAAAACTTTTGCCAGAATTAGCCTAAAATAGTATTCTGTTTGCGTTATGACAAATGAAGAGTTGTTGCGTGAGATAGCGTCCTTACCCGCCGCGGCAAAGCTAAAGGTTGAGAAGTATGTCGATTATCTGCAACGAAATAAGGCTCCTTTAAGATCCGTAAGCTCAACAGATCTTGAAAAAGAAGTATTTTTCGGTATGTGGCGTGATCGTGATGAAATGCGTGATAGCACGGCTTGGGTTCGAAACCTTCGCGAAACACACTGGAGCAAATAATGGCTTTGACCATTATTGATACCGATATACTTATCGACTTTGCCAGAGCGGACCAGAAAGCCGCCCACTGTCTTCAGGCTATTCAGCAGAAATCTATTCTCGCAATTAGCTCAATAACCCAAATGGAGCTAGTAGTGGACTGTCGAAACAAAACCGAATTAAAGGATCTTGAAAAATTCATTCAACGATTCCAAGTCCTTCCTATTACCGATGAAATTTCGGACCGTGCATACAATCTTCTTACTCAGTACTACCTGAGCCACGGCCTGTTAATTCCGGACGCCTTAATCGCTGCCACAGCTTTGATCCACGACGAGGAATTTATCACTAAGAATCAGCGGGATTTTAGATTTGTTGTAGGGCTAAGTCTCTTGCCATACTAAGACGACTATTTCAGATGAGCTTTCTTCCCACCAATCCCGATTTTGAAACCCGCGTTCGCGAGAGCTTTGCCGCGCAAAACCTGATGGCCACACTCCGCGCGGAGATCACTCATATCGCTCCCGGTGAGGTGACAATCGAGATGCCGTTTTCAGATGAGTTCACGCAGCAGAACGGCTTCGTTCATGCGGGTATAACCACGGCGATCGCGGATTCGGCGTGCGGTTACGCGGCTTTTACGCTGATGCCCGCGACCGCGTCGGTCCTCTCGGTTGAGTTTAAGGTTAACCTGCTCTCGCCCGCCCTGGGTGAGCGATTTATCGCCCGCGCTCAGGTGCTCAAACCCGGCCGGACGCTCACCGTCTGCCGCGGAGATGTGTTCGCGGTAAAAGACGGAACGGAGAAGCTGATCATGACAATGCTGGCGACAATGATAGCGAAGAGTTTATAGAGTTCATTGAGTAATGAAAAATCTAAACTCAACGAACTCAACGAACTCAATGAACTAAATCTCTTGCTTTAGCGGGCCAAAAAGCTGTATTCTCGGTCACAATATGAAAACCGCTTACCCGTCTATCTCACAACTTCCGTCAATTTTCCTGGTAGTTTTGCTTGGCCTGTTACCGGTCGTGGGCCAGCCCGGTCAAAAGACATCGGCGAAGGTGGACCAGCCGATCATCGCCGGGCTTGCCGCGGTGAAGGAAAAGAAGTGGGCCGAGGCGAGGGCCCATTTTGAAGAAGCCGCGAAGATACAGGAGAAGGAAAAATTACCGTCGGATTTTCTTTTCACCAAAATAAAGCTCGCCGACGAGGACCCGGGTGACCTCTGGGATCCCACGACCCGGCCGATCGTCGAGTTCCGGCATGCCATGGGCACCAGGCAGGCCATTCGCGTCTTTATAGCTTTTAGCTCGCAGCTCGAAGGAAACCCCGGAGCGGCAAAGCATTTGGAGGCGGTTTACAGCCTCCAGAACCTGTTATGGGGTTTATCATGGCGGTTATTCAATACTCATCTCGTCCGGATCTTTCATGAAACCGCGCCGCCCGAGAAAACCGAAAATTATGCCCGTTATCTCGTAAAGGCCGGCCAGTTGCTCTGGAATTCGGATGATGAGGATGTGGGAAAGTATTTCGAGCAAGGGCAGCAAATTCTCCCCAAAGACAAAGAGATCGCGGCTACGCTGGCCGGGTATTACCTGCTCATTGGCAGGGACGCGGCCAGGGCCAAAAAACAAGCCGAGTTGAGCCTTTCTGTAGATCCAAAACAGGGCAGGGTGCTGATCGATCTGGCCACCGCCGAGTGGGTGCTCGGCGAGACGGACGCGGCGGCCAAACACTCTAAAGAGGCTTCGCTGCTGCGCCCGGACCTGCCCGGGCCGCATGCCACGATGGCGTTTGCGGCCCTCGAAAAGGGAGACAATGCGCTGGCGCTGAAAGAGGCCGAGATCGGCGATAAGTTGAGCGAAGGCCATGTTTTTTACCGGTCGATACTAGCGGCTGCGCTTAAAGCGAACGGAAAAGATAAAGAGGCCGCCGATGCTCTTGCCACCGCGACGGATCCTGTTAAGGCGGATATCGAGCTGCTAAAAAAATGGTTTTTCCGGGGCAAACCCCTCGAGTATATCGAGGCGATACTGAAAAAATGAGTTTATTGAGTTCGTTGAGTTCGTTGAGTTCGTTGAGTTCGTTGAGTTCGTTGAGTTCGTTGAGTTCATGGAGTTCGTTGAGTTCGTTGAGTTCATGGAGTTCGTTGAGTTCGTTGAGTTAAATCCTGCCGCTCCCGGTAACACAAAAAACGCAATACCGGCGATGATGACCTGGTGAATGTAAATTAAGAACAATATGCCCGAAGCACACGTCAAGATCGAGAAAGAGCTGGCCGTCGAAGGTTTTAGAAAGGCGTTGAAGTTCAAGGCCGTCAAGGATATATCGTATTTTTACGGTCTGCGGCTGATGATCGTCTGGATTGTGATCTCGTTGGCCAACGCGCTGGCCGGCGAGGAGCACTTGTCCGGTTATCACGGCATGTTTCTGATCGCGGTTTGGATCGCCGCTTCCGTTTACGGTTATTACAAATGGCACCGCGATCTCGGCGATACCGAGGGGTGGGAGTTTCACGCGCAGCTCGACGAGCTGGGCGTAACGACAAACGCAGATGGGGAAAACCGGAACGAATGGAACTTTTATTCGAGCTATATCGAGCACGAAGATTACCTGCAGATAAACGACACCGACGGCGGCATCACCTTTTTGCCGAAAACACCGGAACTCACGGAAGTCGTCGAATTCACGAAACGAAAGGTTACTGAGAAAACCTAACAAAGAGTTTATAGAGTTTATAGAGTTCGTTGAGAAGGTTTGGAAAGATCCTGGTTTTTTTGCTTCGGGCGAAATGAAATTCATATCGATAACAATTCTCTTGCTCCTTCTCGCGGGTTGTCAGAAGGCTCCGTCTCCTCCCGTCAATACATCTGAAAATTCGCGGTACCCGGCGCATTGGTTTGCGCCTGTAGACGACCCGAACAAGCCCGATTGGGAAATACTGCCGCAGGCGGCCGGCCCCGGCGAGGTGATCCTATCGAAGCGCAACGAACTCGGTCTGCTGTCGAATTTTGCGCCGACTCCTTTTACATATCGGGGTGTGAGGTACGCCAGCCTCGAAGGTTTCTGGCAGATGATGCTATACCCTGAAGGAAAGGACGATCCGCGAGCGAAATTTCCGGGCGCCGAGTGGAAATATAGTCGCGAACAGGTATCGAAGATGACGGCTTTCGAAGCGAAATCGGCCGGAACACTCGCCGAGGAGAACATGAAAAAGATGGGCATTGGGTGGGTGAGCTTTGAGGGAAAACGATTTGATTATCGTCCGGCGACACCCGGCGAACACTACCGGCTGATCGAAGAAGCGACGCGGGCGAAGGTCGAGCAGAACGTTGAGGTAAGGCGCGTCCTGCTGGCCACGGGCGATCTCGTTCTCAAAGCGGATCACATCACCGCTCCGGATGATCCGGCCGCATGGAAGTATTACGAGATACTAACTAAAATTAGGACCGAGCTGCGGAAAGCCGGCCAATAAATATTGATTCATTTGGTCGGCCGCTCACCGTTTGCCGGAGCGCAGAAACTTTATTCTGACAATGCCGGCGACGATGATAACGCGGCGGGGCGGGAATAGATCGAACTCGATATAATTATTGTTTTTTCATACCAATAAGCGTATTCTTCCAGTACTTTTTACTAGCAATTCATAAAAAAATATCGATAACGGGGGCGGTCGGATCTGCGGTTCACGAGATAACAGTGTCATGGAAAAACCTATCAATATACAAGAAATCTCATGGCTGGTCGCCTCGATAGTGGGAGCGGTAGCCGCAATTAGGGCTATTTATGAAATAGCTCAAAACCGCGAGCAAAGAAAAAAGGAGTTACGGTGGAAAAAGGCGAACGTAGCAAAGGAACTACTTGATGAAATTTTTGCACACGACTATTCCAAAAACGCAATCTTAATAATGGATTCAACGAAATTTATCCGGAAATACAAAATTGACGAGGACGAGTATGAGGAAATATCTTACGACAATGTTAAAGGACTCCTTAACGAACCCTCATCAAACCCCGGAAAAAAAGCGATATATATCAAAGATTGTTTCGACTGGTTTTTCTATTTTATCGATCGCATCGAACACTATATAAGAATAAAGCTCATCGATTTCGAAGACGTCAAGGTCCCTTTGGCCCGTTATTCCAAGGTCATAGAGAATGACAAATTAATTTTCGAGACTTACATCACCGATCAACAGTGCTTTTTAGCGTTGGAATTTTGGCAGCGCTTCGGCCAGTTACCTAATAAAAATAGATGGACAAGGTTCGTTGAGTTTATTCGTAAGGGACCTGGTCGCTCCGGCTCTCGGATCTGACGCGAGATGCCGCCGGGCTGTCGTCCCAACCACCAACCACGAAAGTTAACACCCTTTTAACATTCCTTTCACACCCCGTTAACCTCCCCGGAATATTCTCTTCCTTGCAGCACGAAAATTCTAAATTAATTGACCGGGGCGGATCGGAGAGGGCGAGAGCTTTATCCGACACGCCCACCATTATTTCAATAGTTTCTTTCTAACGAGGAGCGAATATGCAATCCAAATTTATCGTAAAATTTTTAACATTTATTTTTGCACTGGCGCTTGCGCCGGCTGTATTTGCGCAGGTTACCGGCGGTCTGAGCGGCACCGTAAAAGACCAGAACGGTGATGTCATTCCGGGCGTGAATATAACGCTGAAGAATACGGCGACAAACATAACGAGGACCGCCGTTACAAATGACGAAGGCCGCTGGACGGCCACTACTCTGCCTGTAGGTATTTATGGCATAAATTATGAAAAGCAGGGTTTTAAAAAATCGGCGAGCAATGGCGCCGAGGTCGAAGCCTCGGTTACGCGCGCCATCGAAGTGACGCTTGAGGTCGGCGCATCAGATGTTTTTGTCGATGTAACGGCCGACGACCCGCTCATCCAGGCTACATCTGCCACCACCTCAAGGCAGATCACGGGCGATCAGGTCACCAAAATGCCGACTTCCACGCGCAGCTTTACCGGCCTGCTTTCCAGCGAAGCCGGCGTTTCGGGTGAGCTTTCGCCGGTAGGCGTAAACGGCAACGGAAACATCTCGCCGTCGGTAAACGGCACACGCACAACCTCGACGAGCCTTTTCTTTAATGGCATCGATGCCACGAACATAACTAGTAATGAAGGCTCGATGACGGACAATATTTCGCCCGCGCCGGAAACTCTGCAGGAAGTAAAACTCCAAACCTCGCTCTACGACGCCTCTACCGGGCGAAGCGGCGGGGGTAACTTCCAACTCGTCACCAAGCAGGGCGGCAATAAATTCAGCGGCTCGGCTTATTATTACTTACAGAATAAGGCATTTAACTCGAACGAGTTCTTCCTCAAGGAAGCAGGGGTCGAGAAACCTAGGGCCGACCGTACTGAAACAGGATTCACGATTGGCGGCCCCTTAATTAAGAACAAGCTATTTTTCTTCGGCGGATACCAGTTTACAAACGCTAATACCGGCTTGGTTTCGAGCGCCCGGACACGCACCTTTCTACCCCTCGCGTTGAGCGTTCTGGGTGAGGATCGGTCAAAGGCGGCGATCGCTTCCGCTTTCAATCAGTTTAACGGGTGTGCTGGTGCCAACTGCCTTACGGCAAGCGATATCAGCGATGTTGCCCATAAGATATTCAACCTGCAGAATCCTGTAACGGGCGGGTTTATTCTGCCGAGCATCGGAAGTAATTTCAGGGCACTTGGCATCGTCGACCAAGCGGGTACAGGCAGTTTTCAATTCGGTAATTTTCCTGGCGTTATTTCGCGTACGATCCAAAGAAACAACCCACTGGTCGAAGTAATAAGCGTTGAACCTTCGCGATTCAAGCAGAACCAATTTACCACCCGGTTGGACGGACAGCTTAGCTCGAAAAATACGCTTAGCGGAACGCTCTTCTACGCCGACTTTCCGGGTCTTGACTCTTTTCCTGATCCCAGCAGCATGGCATCTCCGTTCACACTCAGCCGTAACGACCGCAACCGGACGCTTTCCATTTCCGATACTCACATCGTTACGCCGAACTGGATAAATGAAGTTCGATTCGGATACTTCTATCTCAATAACACCCGCTCCCTGGATGATCCCTTTCTGGCAATAACCAACGAGTCCATAGGTGTTTTCAATCCCGCCACGACGTTCGATAACAGTCCCGCCACTACGAGGCTCGGCCACTACATCGGGCGCAACAATATTGCGAACTTCTCATTCGGAGGCCCGAATGATTCCTTTAACAAGCGCAAGCAGATCACATACAGCATCGCAGATAATGTGAGCTGGACATACGGCGACCACAGCATCAAATTCGGAGGCGAGTTTAAAAAACACAGGTTCGATACCAATCTGCCGGAAGAACAGGCCACTGAGTTTGAGAAATTCGATTCGTTTACACAACTGCTTACCGGCAATGCCACGGAGGCCGACACTCAATATGGTGTTACCGACAAAAGCTTCCGGTTTATGGACTATGGTTTTTACCTGACCGATAACTGGAAGATCAACCGGAAACTGACGCTGGACGTCGGAGTTCGGTATGAGCTATTTATGTGGCCGACCGAAAAGAACGGCCGCATCGGAAACTTCGACCTTGAGGCCTTCGCACCCTGCTTTACGCAGAACGAGGGGACTGCCGCCTTATGTAATAATCCCACTGCCGGATTCATTGTTCCGAGCAACGTCCAAACGGTAGGCAACCCTGTGGTGGACGGTGCGATAGCGGCTACCGCTGTTGTGAACAACAAACATACGCTGAATGGGCAGGATCTCAACAACCTTGCACCGCGCTTCGGCCTTGCTTATCAGATAAACGATAAGCTGGTGGTGCGCGGTGGTTACGGTCTATTCTATGACCGACCTTCGGCCTCATTCATCAACACGGTTTTTAGTAACTACCCGTTTCTGCGTGAGGTTGAGATTACGGTTCCGAGCGGCAACGTTCCGATCGCAACAGCTTTTTCCAATACACCGACAACGATACCGCTTAACAATTGGCTGCCGTTTCGTATCGTTCGCGCCGCGGGCGCTACCGGTGCTTACCAGATTCGCGATAATACGCCCGTCGCGGCCGACCCCCGCGGAACACCGTTTGGGGGAAGCACTACCGGAAATATCGCGGAAACCTTCGAGTTTCGAGCGATTGACCGGAACCTTAAAACGCCATTTGTTCATCAATGGAACGTTGGATTCCAGTATGAACTGATGAAGGACCTTATGTTCGAGGCCCGCTACGTTGGTACGAAAGGCAAAAATCTTCTGATGGCTACTGCGCTCAATCAAGGTTTCGATCTCAACGATCCTAATACGCCGGACCATATCTTCGAGCGGTTTAACCAGGCGTATCTGGCCGCCGGCTCGCCGAACGGCGCTCTCAATGCCGGCTCCACAGCCCGCGCACGCGGTCTTGGCCGGGCTTTTGGGTTCCTGAATACCGTTACCGGGCAGACGGATCTGAATCTTTCGGCCGCCAACGGAACCGTTATAGGTTTCGAAGCCCGGGTGCCTATCCTCGGGTTCAACGTGCCCGAAGCGTTGATCCTGCGTTCTAATGCTTACTCAAATTATCATGGCGGGCAATTCAGTTTGACCAAGCGTCTTTCAGAAGGATTGCAGTTCAATATGTCCTACACCTTCTCGAAGTCGATCGATATTATGTCATCCGATCCGGGAAGCACGGCAGGCGGTGGAAAATCCGATGTACCAAATACGGGTTTCATCGCTCAGGGGGACTCGCGAAACACTGAAGCCAACCGCGGCCTTTCGGACTTTGACCGGACACATCGTTATAGCATGAGCTTTTCGTATGAGGTTCCGACGTTCGGTTCTAACAGTGCGTTTGTTAAGGGATGGCAGATATCCGCCTTTTTCCAGGCGCAATCGGGAACACCTTTTACGGTATTTGCGGCCGAACCCGAGATCGCTAATGTTTCGCAAATGACAGATCTGGTCCGGGGTTCGGGTGGGCTGTATCGCCTTGGTTTCGGTCGGCCGAATATTAACTGCACGGCGGAACAAGCGATTCGCGGCTACAGCACGGGCAACTTGGATGTGATCGACCGCAGTTGCTTTTCATCACCTCTGGGAGGCTTCGGCAATCTCGGAAGAAATACCTTCCGCGGGCCGATGCAAAGCCGTTTCGACTTGAGTTTCGTAAAGAATACGAAACTGAACGAACGATTTAGCCTGGAGATCGGATTCGATCTATTCAATGTTTTCGATACGGTCAATTTGGCAAATCCGAATAACGATCTGCAGGATACCGCCGACTTCGGGAAGATCACTCAAACGACCGGAGGACCGAGGGTAGGACAATTCCGGGCAAAATTCAGATTCTAAATTAACCAACCTGGGGGGAAGAAAGGGCGGGCCGCTCGCGGGCCCGCCCTTACATTGAACGCATTGAACATTGAGCGGCCCTGCCGGCCGGCGTCGGTGTTATCAACCGGGTAAACGCGGGCGGGCGAGTTATAGGCGTCAACACCGTCCGCGAGTTCGACATACTTCCGGCACTACGCAGCAGCGTCCGTTCGCCGAGATCGATTACAAGACCAGCGGCGGCACCGACCGCTACGACGCTCTGCAAACCTCGCTCTCGCGCAGATTCGATTCGGGGCTGACGATGAACGCGCAGTACACCTACGGCTTTAGCCGGGGAAATACGGCCGGGTCTAACGAGGCCAGGACCGGCGCGGCGCTCGACGATTTTGAGGCCGACCGCGGGCGAAACAATTTCGACGTCCGCCATACCTTTAACATCAGCGCGCTCTACCAGCTGCCGTTTGGGAAGGGCAAGAAATTCGATCTCGGCAACAGTTTTGCCAATTACCTGCTCGGCGATTGGGAGATCGGCGGTATCCTCAACGCGCGCAGCGGCCTGCCGATCGAGGTCGGCATTGTCCGCCCCGACGTTGTGATCCAGTGCACGAACCCGGCGGCCGGGTGCACGGCGGGACAGGTCCTGCCGCTTCCGGGGACGATCAATGCCGCCAATCCGCTGCCCGCGGGCTTTACGGCGGTGATCAACACGCCGGGCGGCGGCGCTTCGCGAAACGTCCGGCGGCCGAATGTGACGGGTGAGCCGTTCTACCTGGATAACGGTCTGTTTATCCTAAACCCGGCGGCTTTTTCGACACCCGCTCCCGGCGAATTCGGCAACCTGCCGAGAAATGCCCTGCGCGGTCCGATCTTCAGGCAGTTCGACCTGGTATTGAACAAGCGGTTCAGGTTTACCGAGCGGGTAAACCTGCAGTTTCGGACCGAGATCTTCAATATCTTTAACACGGCGAACTTTGCCAACCCGGCCGCCGCGCTTGCGACGGTGCTGACACCGGCTTTCCAGCCCGGCCAGCCTTACACGCAGGCGCTTGCCGGATCGACCTTCGGACAGCTTAGGCAGACGGTCGAAAGGAGGGTCGGTCTGGGAACGAACCGGCAGATCCAGTTCGCGCTGCGGCTGACGTTTTAAGTGTCCGTAGCCCGACTGTCAGGAGGGTGCATTCAGCACCAAAGGTGCGCGGTAATCCAGCCAGGGGCAACGCCCCTGGAAACAAGTCGATGACCATCGAGCCGCATCGCGGCGAAGTAAAAATAGACCCTGATCCCGGATTCGGACGTATTAACGCCGCCCTTTCAGGGCTCATCCCGATAGTTTACCGGTTACTTGGGGCGTTGCCCCAAGCTATCTTACTCCCCGCCGTTGGCGGTCAAAAGACAGAAATCCGCGATCCTAATCCAAAAGGGCGGGACCTGATAGGCCCGCCCTTCTTTACTCTACCTGTACAACTATTCCGGCTTTGTTCGAACTACCATCACCGAACACGGCGCATGATGTACAACCGAATCCGAAACCGAGCCGATCAAAAGGCGCTCCCAGGCTTTATAGCCATGTGAGCCGACAATTATTAAATCAGAGTCCATCTGCTCGGCCGCTTCCACAATGCAGCGGTCCGGCGAACCGAAAAGCACGTCGGTACTCACGGTTACATTTTCGGTAGTAAAAAATCCTTCGACGACTTCTCCGATTTCTTTCAAGGCTTTCGTCGCGTGGTCTCCAGCCTTTTTTTCCAGCTCAGCCTCATCCATAAGTGGTCCGTCGTAAAGGTCGGTTACAATAGGTATAATTCTATCGACGACGGAAACGATCTTGATCTCACTCCCATCTTCCAATTTTAGAGATTTCAGCGCCTCCACCGGGACATTGCTCTGCTCCGCTGCGTCTACTGCTGCCAAAACTTTCATAACTTTGCTCCCTTGAAGATCCTCCGCGGAGTTTAAAAGGGGCCTCCATAATACTGATTTTATCTCCGGCTTCGGCTATATCAAGAAATTTCCCCCGAAATTTAGCAATTTTGTAACATGTGCCGGAGCAGTTTCCGGCTTTTTAGCCGCTTAATTAGGACCTGAACCCCCATCTAAAGCTGGGGCAATTTAAAAGGCGAAGGGCAGGTACAAGACCTGCCCTTCAAACTGCGCCCGGTTAACCCCGGGGCCTTGCCGATGCGGTGCCAGCGATCAATGTTCGTCGCGAGTATATTTATCGAACATCCTGGGTTTGTTGGCTTCGCTTTTAATTCTTTCGATATATTCCTTGATCCTGGAATTAATGCCTTCTTCGGCGTTCTTCATTTCCTCGGGCTTACCGTCTTTTTCCTCGTATTTTGTCTCGAGGCCTTTCTGAAGGTCCTCGAGGGCGCCCTTGTCGTCGCTCAGAAAGTGCTTCAGCGAGGCACTGATGTAATAGAGGAGCTTTTTGGCAATGTCGTTCTTGTCGCTTTTAAGCTGTTTCTGGACGATCTCCAGCGATTTCTTTCTCGCCTCGGCAGCCCTGGCCGCTTCACCCGCTTTCCCGTAATGATAACCTTCGACGCGGTAGAATGTTCCCCACCAATCATCATCCTTATCGAGAACGGCATAGACCTTTTCCATTATCTCGAGCCGCTCGTGCACCGGTACGTCGGTATATTTATCGAAGCTGCGTGAAAATTGGATCCCCGCCAGCAATTTTTTGAGCTCAGGTATCTTTTCCTTTGGCAGCTTATCGAAATCCCACATATAGGTAGCGAGATGACATTTCTTGCAGATGTAAAAGGTCGGACTGTCGGTGCTGGGGAAAAACAGCCACTGGTACTTAGAAGGGTACGAGTAAATATAACTGCCGTAGCTCCCGATGACCTTGAAGGTGTTTTTCTCATTATCGATCGGGCAGGTAAATTCCTTGTCGAACCAGGTGATAGCAAATGTATTGCTAAAAAGAATGCCGATAACGATCAGGGCCGGCAAAATGCGAAAGGCTTGCTTCATAAAGACCTCCGGAATTTGGATTGTTGATAAATAAAAAGGGCCGGAGCTGTCTGCTCCCGGCCCCTTGTGATCTATTCTTTAACCGCCGTCGTATTCTGCGGCTTTTCCTTCGGATCGTAGGGTGTTCCGAGGTACTTCTTCACCGCCTCCTGGGCGTTATCGTAGTTATCACCAAGCATTTCGGCTTTCTTGTAGGCCGAGACGGCGCGCGTGCGGTCGCCCTTGGCGTCGTAGGCGTTGCCCATCTTGATATTGGCCCAGACCGTGAGCCACGCAGGGCTGACATTGCCGGTCAGCGTCGCCTTGAAATTATCGATAGCGAGATCGTAATTCCTTTGCTGCAGGAAGAGCAGGCCGAGGTGGTAATAGATCCAGGAATTCGAGCGGTCCAGCTTGAGCGCCGCTTCGAACTGGGCCTGTGCCTCGACATAATTGCCTTCCTTGAACTGTTCGATACCGCGCCGGGCGATCGACGAAACACGCAGCTCCGGCGAGATCCGGAGGATCTTGTAATTTGGATCGACCACCACGCCGAGCGGTTTGCCCTCGGATTCGATATTGAAATCCGCGCTGGCGTCTTCCATATCCAGAACGACCAGTTTCGATTTATTCTCGCCCTCCGAGAGAAGCTGCACCTCGACGGGCAGGCGCAGGTTGTCGTAATTCTGCTTGATGGTACCGCGGGTCACGAATTTGCCGCTCTTGGTGCGGATGATCAGGTAATCGGTCTGGAATTCGGGAACGCCGGTGCCCTCGACCCAGCGGGCAAAGAAGTAGCGCAGATTGTTTCCCGAAACTTTTGTTGCCATCTTTTCAAATTCATCGATCGAGGCGTTTTTCCCTCGATATTCCTGCAGATAGGACCGCATGAGCTGGTCGAATTTTGCCTGGCCGATCGTGTCGCGGAGCAGCTTGAAAGCAAAAGCGCCCTTCGCATACATAATGTAATTGTAGGCGATCGATTGATCGTCGAGATTGGCGGGAACACGCGCCAGGGAGGCGGTCTGCTCGAAGGTAAGGGCCTTTTCGAGAAGCTCGCGCCTTAAATTTTCAAGCTGCGCTCCGGTCAAAGTGCTTTCGCGTAAGCTGAATGCGCTGTATTCGGCCAGCCCCTGCGAAAGCCAGGCATCGTCAAACGAATCGAGTCCGATCGTCAATCCCCACCACTGGTAGGCCGCTTCGCGCTGGAGCCTTTCCTCGGTGGTGCCGCGCTGGTCGAAGAGACGGTTCGCGATGAACATCATCCCCTGCGTCGAGTAATAATCGAGACTTTCGTCATCGATCTGGACGATGATCAGTTTCTTGCCGGCATCCGGAGTGCCGTACTTTTTGGAGTAATAATCCAGTGCCTTGCCCAGGATCTCGCCGTATTCCGCAACCGTCGTATCATCGGCCGTGCGGGTATTGAACTGGAGCTCGAAATCGCTGTAACGAAGCGTTTTGCTCGTGTATTTACCGTAAGCAAAGTTTCCGATAAGCGCCGGTTTCGACTGAACGAAGCGGTACCTGCCGCCCGTACTTGCAGCCGGCGTGTCGCTTACGCCCACCAGCTGGTAGCCCGAGGGCATCGAGATCGAAATGTCCGAGGTGGCGGCATCGGCCGCATAATTGTGAAACGGGAACCACCGGGCCGCATACATCAGGTAGCCGCGCGAATCGCCGATATAAGCAAGCCGCTTCGACAGCAGCGGGCCGCCCTGCGGGGTATTGAGAATGCCGCTGTATTTGAACCGGAGTGTCACGGGCGTGCCTTTTACGACGGTATCGCCCATGTCGACACGGACGCTCGGGCCGAGATCGCTTACACCGGGCTGGTCCTGGATAAAGGTGACCTGAGAGGCCGAAACGGGGGTCGGTTTCGACGCCGGTTTTACGCCTTTCTGCGGCGTTGTGGGCACGGTCGTTACGGCCTGGCTGATACCACCGACGCGCGTGACGGAGTCGACCTTCAGCGACCCGTTCAGCTCGAAATCGAAGGAGCGCGAGTCGGCGAGAGGCGTGAAACTAACGTCGACCGAGGCGACGATCTTCTGCTCGCCCGGGACGAGTTGGACGTCCATCTGGTAATTCGTTACGTCGAAAGGCGCGTGGCTGACCTTCTGCGCAAGCGCCGCCAGCGAGAGTAAGGAAATTAATCCGATCGTATAAAAGGAGACTTTAATAAACTTTTTCATTGTTTTCCCAAAATATTGTTGTAAAAAGCTGTGCTTCCTTATGATGTTCCGAAACATTTTTCGGTTGCAAACGGCCTTGTAAACAACTTATATCGTGATTTTCGACCTTTGACCTTGGATCTTCGACCTGAATGGTTAGATATCGTTTTCCAATGGAAAGTCGATCTAATCAAAGATCCAAGGTCAAAGATCAAAAGTCTATTTGATATATATCGGGTTCGACATCACCCATGGCATTTTGTCGAAAGGGCTTCCGAGCTGGTCGAGATATGCTTCGACGCGGTACGTTCCCTTTTCAGTTATATCGACAACAGTTTCGGTTAGCGCGGCCGTTTCGCTGAATTTTTCACCGTTTTTAAAGATCACGAAACGCGCCGGGACCGGGGTTGCGAGCTTTAATTTACCCGTTCCGGCCAGCGCTATCTCGCCGCCCATGATCGCGTAGCCTGAGCCGCTTTCGGCCGCGAACATAAACCCGCGCGAATCTCCCAGGCTGTCGAAACCCGTGTAATAATGGCCGTCCTTCAGTGCCGCGACGAGGCTTTCGCGCGTCAAAGGCTTGTCTTTTTCAAGCAGTACGTGAATGCGGAACAGGCGAAAGATGGTGGCGTAACGGTCGAATTTCAGGTTCAGGATCTTACCGCCCGCGTCGTCCCCAAACATGTGAAAACCGAGATTCGAGTGCGCGTCGATACCGGCGAACATGGATATGCGCCGGGCGGCGGCGATCTCGTCGAACTTCTTCAAATTGTCGTCCGGGCGCGTGATATATTGCGCAAAAGTGAGATCGGGATAGGCGGGGTAAGACCAGATGGCGTCGAAGATCACCGGGAGGGGGTTGATGCTCTTGGCGGCGGTATGCAGGCTGAGGACCTCGATCCCGTCGAAATTCGCGTCCCACGTTTTATGTTTTTCGGGGTAGGTAATAAACGCCAGCCGATTTTCCG
>Ga0190272_10000697_pt1 | contig 16849 bp, 19 predicted proteins | sample Popmic504T_FD_133746 | JGI IMG/M metagenome (GOLD analysis project Ga0190272, IMG submission 133746) | Populus adjacent soil microbial communities from riparian zone of Shoshone River, Wyoming, USA - 504 T | ecosystem: Environmental > Terrestrial > Soil > Riparian zone | place: USA: Wyoming... | reverse complement strand
TTGATGCGCGGCCCGTCCTTGACGGGAGGCGCTTGCATGGGGCGGCGAATAGGCGGTGCTCCTGGAGCCGTTACGTACAGCGTCGCCGGCCGACAAGCCTCGGGCGGCGAACGGCGGGAATATGACGAAGGGGCGGTCCCTGTTCAAGGCGCGGCGGTCCATGAGCGCCATTTCCTCAGGAACCGTGGCTTGAAGGTGATGGTTTTGCTCTGCGTGCCGGTGCGTCCGGCCAATCATAATTCCCGGAGGAATGACCATGGCCGACGACAACAGGTGGAGCGACCGCGACCGCGACTGGCGCGATGAACGGGGCTCCGAAGGACGTGGGCGAGACCGCGGCGGCGCGTATGGCGCCCGAGGCCAAGGTGGGGGCCAGGGCGGCGGCCAGGGCTACTACGGCGGCGGCGCGAGTGGCGGCGGCGGCCGGGGCTACGCCGCCCAGGGCGGGCCGGACGCCGACCAGCGCTGGCGCCAGATGCACCAGGACCGCCGCCATGAAGGCGCGGCCGGCTACAACCCGGCCGGCTCGAACCAGGGCGGCTGGGCGTTCGGCGATGAAGAACAGGGCGGCGAACGCGGCCAGGGCTATGACCAGTACGGCTATGGCCGCGAGCGCTCGCAGGGAAACTACGACCAGTACGGCCGCGATCCGGGCGTCGGCTCGGCCTACGGCGAAAGCTGGGGCGCCGAGCGCGAGTACGGGCGCGGCGGCGGCCAGGGCGCGCGCGGCGCCGGAGGCGGCGCCTGGCGCGGCCCGCAGCAGCAGCGCGGCGGCCGGGGCGGCGGCCAGGCCGACTACGCCTACGGCTCCCATACGCCCTACGGCTATCGCGGCAGCAACGAGTACGACCAGCGCGGCCGGGGCGGCGAACACGCCGACGATGGCCGCCCGCGCGGAGGCGAGCACCGCAGCTGGCTGGACCGGGCCGGTGAGACGGTGTCGGCCTTTTTCGGCGCCGAGGGCGAGGGCCAGCACCGCGGCCGTGGTCCCAAGGGCTATCGCCGCTCCGACGACCGCATCCGCGAGGACGTCAGCGACCGGCTGACCGACGACCCGTGGCTGGACGCCTCCAACATTGATGTCGAGGTGCGCGAGTGCGAGGTGGTCCTGTCCGGCTCCGTCACCAGCCGCGAGGACAAGCGCCGCGCCGAAAACCTCGCCGAGGCGATCAGCGGCGTGAAGAACGTCGCCAACAACCTGAGGCTCGACGACAATGCGGCCATGGGCACGATGCTGGATGGCGCCATGCAGACCCAGGCCGCCCAGGTCGCCCAGGGCGGGCCGGCGACAGCCATGACCAGCGGCCAGATGCAGGGCCGCTCGGCCAGCGATAAGGGCACGGGCCCGACAACGGGTCCGGCCGCCGGACGCTCAACAGGCGAATAGCCCGCCCGGACGGGAAAACTGAGATGCGCCCTCGCCCTCGCGGCGGGGGCGTTTTTTGTCATGGACGCCTAAGATCGCGCAGTTGCCGCCGCAGCGTGACGAACACCAGCGGCCCGCCGGATACGAACGCCAGCACCACGCCGACGTCCGCCAGCCGCGGCGGCCAGCCCAGCCAGGGCGTCGCGTAGGTCAGGATCAGCGAGGCGGCGAACACGACCCAGCCCGCCCCCTCGATCCATCCCTTTTTCGGCCGGCGCATAGGCGCTCACTAGCATGGTCAGTGTTGATTTAATAGTCAACTCGCGACATCGGCTACTGAGCTGACGGGCAGGTCGGCGAGGCTAGGGCTATGCAGGACGCGGACCTTGCCGCGCGGAGCGCACAGCGCCGGGTCGGAGGCGTTGGAGAACAGGGCGATGGCCGGGGCGCCGGCGGCGGCGGCCAGATGCAGCGGGCCGGTGTCGTTGCCGACGGCCAGCGCCGCCTGGGCGCCGAGCGCCGCGATCTGCGCAAAGCTGGTCTTGCCCGTCAGGTCGCGGACTTCGCCGCCTTGCGCGATGGCGGCGGCGAGCGGCGCCTCCTGCGGCCCGCCGATAACCACCACCTCCAGGCCGTGCTCGCGCAGCAGGCCGGCCAGTTCACCGAACCGCTCCACCGGCCAGCGCTTGCCCGGCCGATGGGCCGAGCCGCCGGGGACCAGCATCGCGTAGGGGCGCGCGGCCGCCGGCCGGCCCTCGACCATGAACGACAGGTCCGGCGGCGGCGCGGTTCCGGGGGCGGTGGGGGCGTCCGGCCAGATGCCGGCGAACTTCAGCTGGTCAGCCTGGCGCTCCAGCGTGTGCATGTGGTCGCGGCCAGGATTGGCGTGCGGGTGCGAGCAGCCCGCCGCGATGCCAGACCACTGCGGCGGCCTAGGGTGCAGGAACTGGAAATAGGCCGACGAGCGGCTGGAGGTCTGCAGGTCGTAGACGCGGTCGTACCGGGCTTTGCGCAGCCGGCGGATCAGCGTGATTTCGCCGCCCAGGCCCTTCGGCCGTCCGCCAGTGTCGATGGCCTGGAACCAGCCGCTGGCCTGCGCCAGCTCGGCGAACGGCGGCGTGGTCAAAAGGGTGATGTCGGCGTCCGGATGCGCCTGGCGGATATGCCTCATCGCCGCCATCGCCAGCACGAAGTCGCCAAGCGCGCCGAGCTTGATGACCAGGATCTTCACCGCCGCGCTTCCAGCACCCGGGCGTAGACGGCCAAGGTGGCCTCGCACATCGCCTCGACCGAATAGAGCCGGCAGGCGCGCTCGCGGGCGGCGGCGGCCATGGTCTGGCGGCGCTTTGGCGTGGCCTTGATGGCGACCTTCAGCGCCTCGGCCCAGGCTTCCGCGTCGCCGGGCGTGACCAGCCAGCCGGTCTTGCCGTCGATCACCGTCTCGGTAGCGGCGCCGTGGGCGGCGGCCAGCACCGGGCGGCCCATGACCCGCGGCTCGACGGCGGTGCGGCCGAAGGCTTCGGGGTCGAGCGATGGGGCGGCGGCCACGTCGGCCAGCAGATAGGCCGCCGGCATGTCGTTGCAGTGGCCGACGATGCGGACGGCGCCCTGCAGGCCGGCGGCGGCGATCGCCGCTTCTAGCTCAGCGCGGTAGGCGCTGCGGCCCTGGTCGTCGCCGGCCAGCAGGATCAGGAAGCCGTCCTCGCCCTGGGCTTTGAGCCTGGCGGCGGCGTCGATCAGCAGCCCCTGGCCCTTCCAGCGCGTCAACCGCCCGGCCAGCAGCACCTTCAGCCGCCTGTCGCCCGCATCGACGCCCCAGGCGGTGCGCAGCGCCTGCACCCGCTCAGCCGAAACGGCGGCGGGGTCGAAGCGGGCCAGGTCGATGCCGCGCGGGATGGCCACCACCTTGCCCGGATCGACGCCGTGCTCGTCGATGACGTGCTGGCGGGTGAATTCGGAGTTCGCGATGACCATCTCGCCGCGCGTCATCACCGCGTTGTACCAGCGCTTGAGCCCGCCCTTGGCGTTGTAGACGCCGTGGTAGGTGGCGATGAAGGGCACGTCCGCCGCCCGCGCCGCCCACAGCGCCGAAAAGGCCGGGGCGCGCGAGCGGGCGTGGATCAGGCTGACCTTGTCGTCTCGGATCACGCCCAGCAGCCGGATGGCGTTGTCGAACAGCACCAGCGGGTTCTTGGTGTGAGCCGGCATGGCAATCAACTCGCCGCCGTCGGCCTCCAGCCGCGCCGCCATCCGCCCGCCGCGCGAGGCGACCAGCGCCTTGCCGCCGGCCCGCACCACGGCGCGGGCGACATCGAGGGTCGTCTGCTCGGCGCCCCCCGTCTCCAGCTCGGGCGTTACCTGCAGCAGCGTGAAGTTGGCGGGGAGATGAGTCACAAGCTTGGACATAGCTGACGCGCCCTATCGCGTCATCGTCGGGCTTGTCCCGACGACCCATGCGTGATGAGCAAGGACGGTGTTCATGGGTCGTCGGAACAAGTCCGACGATGACGCCGTGGTGGATGAGGTCTGCGTGATGAGCGAGCAAAAGGGCCACCTCGATCGCGGCGACGGCGTGAAGCTGGCGTGGCGGGCGGTGAAGGGCGATGGGCCGACGGTGGTGTGGCTGGGCGGCTTCAAGTCCGACATGACCGGAACCAAGGCCCAGGCGCTGGCCGACTGGGCGCGGGAGGAGGGGCGCAGCTACGTCCGCTTCGACTACTCCGGTCATGGGGAGTCGCAAGGCGAGTTTCGCGACTGCACGATCACCCAGTGGCGGGCCGACAGTCTGCGGATCATCGAGGAACTGACCGACGGACCGCTGGTGCTGGTGGGCTCGTCCATGGGCGGGTGGCTGGCCTGTTTGGTGGCCGCCGCCATTCCCGAGCGGATCGGCGCGGTGGTGCTGATCGCGCCGGCCGCCGACTTCACAGACAAGCTGCTGGGGCCGAGCCTGCCGCCGCACGCCGTCCAGGCGCTGCGGGAAGAGGGCGTCTGGATGACGCCGTCCGGATATGGCGCCGAGCCCTACCCCATCACCCGCCAGCTGCTGGAGGACGGCGCCCGCTGGTCGATCATGGAGGGCTCGGTTCCCATCGAGGCGCCGGTGCGCATCCTGCAAGGCGGCAAGGACCCCGACGTGCCGTGGACCCATGCGCTGGAACTGGCCAATCAGATCAAGGGCGACGACGTGGTCTTCACCCTGATCCGCGACGGCGACCACCGGCTGTCGCGGCCGCAGGACATCGAGCGGCTGCTATTTGCGGCGGAGGAGGCCTGTGGCCTCTGCGACGGCGGCTAGGCCTTCGCGGTAGCTCGGATAGGCGGGGCGCCAGCCCAGCTCGGCCTTGGCGCGGGCGTTCGAAACCCGCTTGCTCTCGGCGTAAAAGCGGCTGCGGTCATCGGGATCAAAGGGCGTTTTCGGCGGCGGCTCGATCCCCAGCAGCGAGGCGGCATGGGCGATCACGTCCTGCGGCGGGGCCGGCTCGTCGTCGCAGAGGTTGTAGATGCCGCCCGCCCTCGGCCGCGCGATGGACGCCGCCAGCCCTGAGGCGATGTCGTCAACGTGGATGCGCGAGAACACCTGCCCCGGCTTGACGATCCGCCGCGCCTTGCCGGCCAGCAGCCGGTCGAAGGTGGAGCGGCCGGGGCCATAGATGCCAGGCAGGCGGAATACCTGCACCGTCAGGCCCATGCCGCGCCCGACCTCGGTCCAGTCCCGCTCGGCCCGCACCCGCCGCGCGCCCTCGATGGAACGGGCCGACAGCGGGCTGATCTCATAGGCCCAGCGCCCCTCGCGGTCGCCATAGACGCCGGTGGTCGACAGATAGCCGATCCAGTCGGGAAAGGCGCCGGAGACGGCCAGCGCCGGGACCAACGCCGACAGCCCCGGACAGCCGCCGTTCTCGCCCGGCGGCGCGGTTACGAGGATGGCTGTAACGTGCTCCAGCACCGCCGCCATGGCTTGGCGGTCGACGGGATCGACGGGCGTGACGCCCTGGGCGCGTAAGGCTTGCGCCTGCTCAGCGGTGCGCGCGGTTGCGACGACCTCACATTGAAGCCGGCGCCCCAAAGCAGCGCCTGTGTAGCCGTAGCCAAATACAAATAGCTTCATTCTTATCCGCTCATTCCCGCGACAGCGGGAACCCAGGCTTTTTATGACAGCCCATAGCCCTCCGATAAAACACCTGGGTCCCCGCTTTCGCGGGGATGAGCGGAGGTCATTTCAAAAGGTCGGAAACCGCCGTGCGGGCCGCTTCACCGTGTTCGGGGCTCATCAGGGCGTAGGCGACGTTGGCGCGCAGCAGACCGACCTTGTCGCCGCAGTCGTAGGTGACGCCGTCGTACTCGTAGGCGTGGAAGTCCTGCAGGCCCATCAGCCTCGCCATCGCGTCGGTCAGCTGGATCTCGCCGCCGGCCCCGCGTTCCTGGGCGGCCAGCAGCGCGAAGATCTCCGGCTGCAGGATGTAGCGGCCGGAGATGAACAGGTTGGAGGGCTCTGTCCCCGGCGCGGGCTTTTCGACCATGCCGGTCATGCGGTTGAGGCGGCCGTTCTGCCCTTCCAGCGAGACGATGCCGTACTTGTGGGCCTCGCCTTCGGGGGCGGGCTCGACGACGACGATGTTGCCGCCGACCTGGCGATAGGCGTCGACCGCCTGAGCCAGGGCCGGGACCCTGGCGTGCATCAGCATGTCGGGAAGGATGACGGCGAAGGGCTCGTCGCCGATGATGTCGCGGGCGCACCAGACGGCGTGGCCCAGGCCCAGCGGGGCCATCTGGCGCACGAAGCTCATCTCGCCGGGCTTGGGCAGTTCGGCGCGGATTTCCTCCAGCAGGGCGGTCTTGCCCTTGGCCTCCAGCTGGCTTTCCAGCTCGGGGTGGTGGTCGAAGTAGTCCTCGATGGCCTGCTTGCCGCGGCCGGTGACGAAGATGAAGTGCTCGATGCCCGCCGCGCGCGCCTCGGCGATGACGTGGGAGAGGATCGGCCGGTCGAAGATGTTGAGCATCTCCTTGGGCGTGGTCTTGGCGCCGGGCAGCACGCGAGTGCCCAGACCGGCCACCGGCAGGACGGCTTTTCGAACGATTCTCATATGTTAACGCCCCTCACGGTTGGCCCACAATTAATCACTAGTGCGTGTCGAATCCACCTGAACCGACCGGAACTTTCGAGGGCTCGATTGGTTCACGCGGCGGGGGGCCTCATCGGGAGGCCTCGTCTCCTTGGAGCGTTTTTTCATGCGTAAGACCCTTTCCGCCGCGGCCGTTCTCGCCGCGACCCTGGCCCTGCCGCTTGCGGCAACAACGACAACGCCACGACGGCGGACACCGCCGCCACCGACACCGCCGCGACCATGCCGGCCGACACCATGACCAACACCACGGCCATGGGCGGCACGACGGTGACCAACGCCGACGGCTCGACCACCACCACCAACGCCGACGGCACCACCACCACGACCGGCGGCATGAGCGTCAACACGCCCGCTGGCGGCGCTTCGGTGAACACCACCACCAACACCACGACGACGCCGTAAGCGTCCTACTCGACGGTTACCGACTTCGCGAGGTTGCGGGGCTGGTCCACGTCAGCGCCCTTCTGGACGGCCACGTGATAGGCCAAAAGCTGGATGGGCGCGGAGAGGACCAACGCCGCGATCACCGGATCGCAGGAGGGCGCGACGATCACCGTCGCGCCCTCAGGCGCGTGCCTCGCTCCTTCTGCGTCAGTGATCATGATGACCTTGCCGCCGCGCGCCACCACCTCGCTCATGTTCGAGGCGGTCTTCTCGAAGAGGGCGTCGGAGGGGGCGATGACGATGATCGGCGTGTGCTCGTCGACCAGCGCGATCGGCCCGTGCTTGAGCTCTCCCGCCGCATAGCCCTCGGCATGGATGTAGCTGATTTCCTTGAGCTTCAGCGCGCCCTCATAGGCTAGCGCGCACATCGGGCCGCGGCCGAGGTAGAGGACGTCGCGGGCCTTGGCGAGCTCGGGCGCCAGCTTGCGGACCGCCTCCTCGACCTCGATAGATTCCTTGATCAGCCGCGGGGCCTCGACCAGCACGCGGGCCAGCCTGGCCTGCTCGGCGTCGTCGATGCGGCCGCGCTGGGCCGCGGCGGCGATGGCCAGCGCCGTCAGGGCGGTGACCTGGCTGGTGAAGGCCTTGGTGGAGGCCACCCCGATCTCCGGGCCGGCATGGGTCGGCCACAGGATCTCGGCCTCGCGGGCCATGGTGCTTTCGTGAGCGTTGACGATGGCGGCGGTGCGCAGGCCGTGGTCCTTGCACCAGCGCAGGGCGGCCAGGGTGTCGGCGGTCTCGCCCGACTGCGACACGGCGATGGCCAGCGTCCCCGGCGTCACGGCCGGATCGCGATAGCGGAACTCCGAGGCGATCTCGACGTCGCAGGGCAGCCCGGCCAGCCGCTCGAACAGGTAGCGGGCGATCAGCCCGGCGTAGAAGGCGGTGCCGCAGGCGACGATCTGGATGCGCTCGACCTTGGCGAAATCGACGTCCCCGGGCACGCGCACGCGGTTGGTGGTGGGATCGAGATAGGCCGACAGGGTGCGGCCGCACGCCTCCGGCTGCTCATGGATTTCCTTTTCCATGTAGTGGCGGTGGTTGCCCTTCTCGACCAGCGCCGCGGCGCCCGAGACGACGCGGATGGGACGCTCCACCGCCTTGCCGTCGGTGTCGAAGATGCGCGCGCCCTTGTGGTCGATGGCGACGTAATCGCCCTCGGCCAGGTAGGTGACGCGATTGGTGAAGGGGCCCACCGCCAGGGCGTCGGAGCCGATGAACATCTCGCCGTCGCCGTGGCCGACGACCAGCGGGCTGCCGTGGCGCGCGCCCATGACCAGGCCATCCTGCCCCTGCACCAGCACCGCCAGCGCATAGGCCCCGGTCAGCCGGTCCAGCGCGTGCTTGAAAGCGACAAGCGGCTCGTCGCCTTCTTCGAGGCGGTCGTCGATGAGCTGAGCGATGACCTCGGTGTCGGTGTCGCTTTCGAAGGCGCGGCCCTTGGCCATCAGCTCGGCCTTCAGCTCGGCGAAGTTCTCGATGATGCCGTTGTGGACCAGGCTGACGCGCCCCGACCGATGCGGGTGGGCGTTGCGCTCGGTCGGCGCGCCGTGGGTGGCCCAGCGGGTGTGGCCGATGCCGACGGTGGCGCTGAGCGGCTGTTCCTTGAGCACCTCTTCCAGCGCGCGGATCTTGCCGGCCGCCCGGCGCCGTTCCAGCTTGCCGCCCTCGATGGTGGCGACGCCGGCCGAGTCATAGCCGCGGTACTCCAGGCGCCTCAGGCTTTCGAGCAGCCGGCCGGTGACCTGTTCGTTGCCGACGATGCCGATGATGCCGCACATGCTTGTTTCCGAACTCCAGCGCGGCCTTGCGGACCGCCTCGTTTTGCGCAACGTCCCGGCGGGACTTAGGATCGCGGCTTTATCACCGGCAGAGGTTGGCGGCGATAAATCTGCATTTCCCAGTGTTGCTTAAGGGGGTGGCCATGACCAAGCGTTCGTACTTCGGCACCGACGGCATTCGCGGCAAGGCCAACAGCCATCCGATGACGGCCGAAGTCGCCCTGCGCGTGGGCCTGGCCGCCGGCAAGCTGTTCCGCTCCGACAGCGACCGCCGCCACCTGGTGGTGATCGGCAAGGACACGCGGCTGAGCGGCTACATGATCGAGCCGGCGCTGGTGGCGGGGTTCACCTCGCAGGGCATGGACGTGCGGCTGTTCGGGCCGCTGCCGACGCCGGGGGTGGCGATGATGACCCGTTCGATGCGGGCCGACCTTGGCGTGATGATCAGCGCCTCGCACAACGCCTTCCACGACAACGGCATCAAGCTGTTCGGCCCCGACGGCTTCAAGCTGTCGGACGAGCGCGAAATGGAGATCGAGGCCCACATGGACGAGGGGCTGCAGGCCGACCTTGTCGGTCCCGCCGAGCTTGGCCGCGTGCTGCGCGTCGACGACGCTCAGGCCCGCTATGTCGAGATCATCAAGGCCACCTTCCCCCGCGACCTGAACCTCACCGGCCTGCGGGTGGTGATCGATTGCGCCCACGGCGCCGCCTACAAGGTCGCCCCGACCGCCCTCTACGAACTGGGCGCCGAGGTGAAGACGCTGGGCGTCGCGCCCAACGGCTTCAACATCAACGACGACTGCGGCTCGACCCACACCGAGGCGATGAGCGCGGCGGTCAAGGAATACCGCGCTGACCTCGGCATCGCGCTGGACGGTGACGCCGACCGGCTGATCATCTGCGACGAGAACGGCCAGGTCGTCGACGGCGACCAGATCATGGCCATCATGGCCGGCGCCTGGGCCGACGAGAACCGGCTGACCGGCGGCGGCGTGGTGGCCACGGTGATGTCCAACCTCGGGCTCGAGCGCTTCCTCAACGCCAGGGGCATCGGGCTGGAGCGCACGCCGGTCGGCGACCGCTATGTGATGGCGCGGATGCGCGAGGGCGGCTTCAACCTCGGCGGCGAGCAGTCCGGCCACCTGATCCTGTCGGACTTCTCGACCACGGGCGACGGCATGATCGCCGCCCTGCAGGTGCTGGCCGTCATGCGCCGCACCGGCAAGAAGATGAGCGAACTGGCCCGCCAGTTCGATCCGGTGCCGCAGAAGCTGGAGAACGTGAAGTTCGCCAAGGGCGGCGAGCCGCTGAAGAACGAGAAGGTCCAGTCGGTCATCGCCGAGGCCGAGAAGAAGCTCAGCGGCTCAGGGCGGATTCTCGTGCGCGCCTCCGGCACCGAGCCCCTCATCCGCGTCATGGCCGAGGGCGACGACGAAAGGCTGGTCGCCCAGGTCGTCCGCGACATCGCCGGCGCCGTGAAGCAGGCGGCTGCCTAGGCGCGCGCCGACACCTCCGCCTCGCCCGCGCGGCTGAGCCACTTGGGCCCATCCAGCCCGACCGCCAGCAACCATACGGTCAACGACGCCTCGCCCAGGAAGCCGGGCAGCATGTACCATGGGTCGAGGTGGCTCTCGAAGGCCGGGGCCACAATGGTGGCCAGACTGTCGGTCAACCAGGCCGCGCCCGAGATCACCAGCAGCACGCCCACGGTGCGCGGCAGGAAGCCCGACCTGAAGACCAGATAGCCCAGCAGGCAGCAGTAGATCCCGAAGTTGATCATGCCGATGTTGTAGCCCTGCGTGTGCAGCCTGAGCGACGCGTAGGCGAGCGCCTGAAGCTGCTCGGGCGTGAAGGCGGCCAGATAGGCGGCGGCGCCGTCCAGGAAGATCAGCGGCCCGATCAGGTTGAGCGTAATCGCCGCCCCGATTGCGCACCCGACCAGGCTGACGAACGCCGCCAGCAGCGACAGCGTGCGGTTCACCGGCTTCAGCAGGCTATAAAGCATGGCCGTCAGGCCGATGTAGCTGGCCATGCCGATGAGATCGGCCGCGATGCTGAGACGATAGAGCCCGGTGGACGCCATGATGTTGGCCGCGGTCGCGGCCGCATCGCCGCGCACCATCAGCCCCGAGCGCAGGGCGAGGCCAAGCACGCCCATCGAGATGGTGACTACATAGAAAAGCCCGGCGATCCTGGCCTTCAGGCGTGGGTTGGTCATGTCATGATCTCCAGGGGCCGATTGCGCCGCGAGGCGCCGGTGAAGCGCACACGCAGCAGCCAGAAGATCATCAGGCCAAGGGTCGCCAGCATCGGCGCGAACAGCAGCGGCGAGCCCTGCATGAAGGCGGGAAGCTCGTCCTGCTGGCCGACGAAGAAGGAGCCGGCGGCGATCAGCAGGGCCACGCACATGCGCCACAGGTGGCGGGCGATGCGGGGGGCGCCGACAAGGCCGCCCCGGCGGATCATCTTGAAGTCGCCGGCGGCGGCGATGGCTGCCACGCCCGCGAAGATATAGACCGTGGCGAAGGACGAGGCCCTGGGCGTGGCCCCGTAGATGACCGCCAGCGCCAGGCCCATCGCGGCCAGCCCGAAGGCGGCCAGAAAGGCCCCGACCTCGAACACCCCAACCTGGCCTTCGGGCCGCTTGACCGTCGCCCAGGCGGTGGCGACCAGATAGAAGGTGAAGACCGCCGCCGTGGTGTTGGTCCACCTGGCGTCGGGCAGGAGGGGGGCGATGACCGCCGCGACCCCGGCCATGACCAGCATCGAAACGAAGAACACGTTTCCCGCCGCCCGGTGCGCCCGCTCGCCCTTGGGCGCCAGGATGGCCACCGCGCCGGAGATCAGCCCCAGCGTCGCGCCTGCGATGTGCGCGAACAACAGCAGCGCCGCTCCGGCGTGCAGCCACCATGCGCTTCCGGGCGCGGCTTCGAGGATCAGGTCACCTTCCATGTCGCCAAGCCTAGCGAGGCGGGCCAGGATGCCCATGACGCCAGACGCCAAAAACCTGACTGCAAGTTGCATCCAGTGACGGGGTCGGCGGCCTCTATGGAGTGGGGCGGCGTTTCGAGGGAGCCATGGCTGAGCTGACCGTAGGAGCGGGGTTTGCGGGCGGGCTGCTGGCCTTCGCCGCCTGGAAGGGCGCCGACCGGCTGGTCCTGGCCGAGCGGGCGGGCATCGACCCGGCCGCCCTGCTCGACCATGACAACCGCATTCCCTTCGCCCGCTACGTGGCGCTGATGCGCGAGGCCAAGGCGATGACCGGCGATCCGGCGCTGGCGCTGCATTTCGCCGAGGCCGTCAACATCTCCGAGGTCTCCATCGTCGGGCTGATCGGCCAGGCGTCGGAGTCGATGATCGACGCCTTCCACCAGCTCAACCGCTATGTGCGGCTGGTCGTCGAGACCGAGAACGACGGGGCCGGCACGCGCTTCCAGCTGGTCCGCGACCACACCGGCGCCTGGCTGGTCGACGCCCGCAGGCGCCCCAACGACTTTCCCGAACTGACGGAGTCCGCCTTCGCCCAACTGGTCTGCGGGCCGCGCCGCCACGGCAAGGAGGCTATTGTTCGCGCGGTCCACTTCACCCACGCCGACCCCGGCTACCGCGACGAGTATGAGCGGATCTTCGGCGCGCCGGTGGTGTTCGGCAGCGACTGGAACGCCCTGGCCATCGACAACGATTGGACCACCGACAAGGTCCGGGTCCTGCCGCGCTATGCCTTCGACGTGCTGACCCAGCGGGCCGAGGCGCTGCTGGAGGACCTGGAGAGTTCGAAGGGGGTGCGCGGCCGGGTCGAGGCCCTGCTGGTGCCGGTGCTGCACACCGGAGAGGCCAACATGGACCGCGTCGCCCGCCAGATGGGGATGAGCCGCCAGACGCTGTTTCGCAAGCTGAAGGCCGAGGGCGTCACCTTCGAGAAGGTGCTCGACGAGCTGCGCCACAAGCTGTCGCTCAGCTACATGAGCGCCGAGAAGAAGGTGTCGGTGAACGAGGCGGCCTACCTGGTCGGCTTCTCCGATCCGGCCGCCTTCTCCCGCGCCTTCAAGCGCTGGACCGGATCGAGCCCGCGCAACCTGCGCAGCCAGGCGGCTTAGTTTCTAAAAACTACCTTGCCAACGAACGGCGTTCGTCGGAACGTCGCGCAGGTCCCCGCCGTCGCGGGGATGAGCGGGGGGAAACTACCGATGTCTCAAGAAGCTATCTTTCTGCCGGTGCTAGCGCTGGCCGCGCTGACAATCCTGGTGCTGATGTTCGCGGCCGGGAAGCGCTTTGCGGCGGCCGGCGCGGGCCACGTGACGCCCAACGACTTCGCGCTCGGGGAGAGCGCCGCCGTCCCGGGCCACGTCGCGCTGGGCAACCGCAACTACATGAACCTGCTGGAGCTGCCGGTTCTGTTCTACGTGGTCTGCCTGGCGCTCTATGTGACCGGACAGGTGGACGGCCTGGTGCTGAACCTGGCCTGGGCCTACGTGGCGCTGCGGGTGATCCACAGCCTCGTGCACCTGACCTACAACAACGTCATCCACCGCCTGGCGGTCTTCGCCATCAGCAACTTCGTGCTGGCGGCGCTGTGGGTGCTGTTTGGGATGCGGGTGCTGGCCGCGACCTAGATTTCCTGGTTGTAGGCGCCGACTTCGGGGCGCTTGGCCAGGCGCGGTTTGACCTCTTCGTGGAAGAGGGCGCGCATGTCGTCTTCGGACTGCGTGCTCTCGACCACCACCACCAGCTCGGGCTTGTTGGACGAGGCGCGCACGAGGACCCATGAGCCGTCCTCCAGCGCCACGCGCACGCCGTTGACGGTGATGACTTCCTTGATCGCCCGCCCGCCGATGGTCCCGCCGTCGCGGCCCAGCTGCTCGTACTCGGCCACGATGTCCTCGACGACGCCATACTTGGTCTCGTCGGCGCAGTGGGGGCTCATGGTCAGGGAGGTGTAGGCGACGGGGAGGGCCTTCTTGAGGTCCGACAGCTTCTTGCCCGGGTTGCGGTCGAGCATCGAGAGGATCGCGGCGGCGGCCACCAGCCCGTCGTCGTAGCCGCGGCCCAGCGGCTCGTTCATGAAGAAGTGGCCCGACTTCTCGAAGCCCGCCAGCGACCCAGCTCGGCGGACTTGCGCTTGATGTAGCTGTGGCCGGTCTTCCAGTAGACGGTGGTGCAGCCGTTTTCGGCCAGGATGGCGTCGGTGGCATAGAGCCCCGTCGACTTCACATCGACCACGAAGGTCGCGCCGGGGTGCAGCGGCGCCAGGTCGCGCGCCAGCATCAGCCCGATCTTGTCGGCGAAGATCTCGTCGCCCTCGTCGTCGACCACGCCGCAGCGGTCGCCGTCGCCGTCGAAGCCCAGCGCCAGGTCGGCGCCATGCTCGCGCACGGCATGGGCCATGGCGTGCAGCATCTCCAGGTCTTCGGGGTTGGGATTGTACTTAGGGAAGGTCCAGTCGAGGTCGCAGTCCATCTCGATCACCTCCACGCCCATGCGGCGCAGGGCGTCGGGGGCGAACGCCCCGGCCGTGCCGTTGCCGCAGGCCGCCACCACACGCAGCGGCCGCTTGATCGAGGCGCGGGAGGCGACCTCGGTGATGTAGCGTTCGATCATGCCGTCGACGTAGGTCAGCTTGCCACCGTCGCGCTCGACGAACTCGCCCTTCAGGACGATGTCGCGCAGGCGGCCCATCTCGTCGGGGCCGAAGGTCAGCGGCCGCGCCGCGCCCATCTTCACGCCAGTCCAGCCGTTCTCGTTGTGGCTGGCGGTGACCATGGCCACGCACGGCGCGTCGAGGTCGAACTGGGCGAAATAGGCCATCGGCGACACCGCCAGGCCGATGTCCAGCACCTCGCACCCCGCCGCGATCAGCCCCAGCGACAGCGCCTGCTTTACCGACAGCGAATAGGAGCGGAAGTCATGGCCGACGACGATCTTCTTGAGGCCCAGCTCGTGGATATAGGTGCCCAGCCCCAGCCCCAGCGCCTGCAGGCCCAGTAGGTTGATGTCCTTTTCCAGCACCCAGCGCGCGTCGTACTCGCGAAAGCCGTTGGCGTTGACCAGCGGCTCGGTCTCGTAGGCGATGGTGTTGGGCAAAAGGTCGGCGCGTGGCTTAAGCGGCATACAGGCTCCGTTGGAAGCGCGGAGGCTAGACGACGCCGGCGCGCAGGATGTCGTGGATGTGCAAGATTCCGGCCGGGCGGCCGTGCTCGATAACGAACAGCACCGTAATGCGCCTGTCCTCCATGAGTTTCAGCGCTTCGGCGGCGAGGGTGTCGGGGGCCACGGTGGTGGGGCTAGCGGTCATCACCTCGCCCGCCGCATGGTCCATCAGGCCATCCATGTGGCGGCGCAGGTCGCCGTCGGTGATGAGGCCGGCCAGCAGCCCGTCAGGGCCTTGAACGCCGACGCAGCCGAACCGCTTTTCGGTCATCACCAGCAGCGCCTGCGGCATCGGGGTGTTGGGCGCGACGATGGGCAGTTCGGCGCCGGCGTGCATCAGGTCGCCGACGGTCTGGAGCTGGGCGCCCAGCTTGCCGCCGGGGTGGAAGACCTTGAAGTCGGAGGCCGTGAACCCCCGCCGCTCCAGCAGCGCCACGGCCAGCGCGTCGCCCAGCGCCATCTGCAGGGTGGTCGAGGTGGTCGGCGCGCCGACGTAGGCGGTGGCCTCGGCGGCGTCGGGCAACTGAAGCACGATGGTCGAGGCCTTGCCCAGCGCGCTGTCGCGCGAGGCGGTGATGCCGATCAGCGGAATGGCGAAGCGGCCGGTGAAGGCCAGCACGTCGGCAAGCTCGCGCACCTCGCCGGACTTGGACAGGGCCAGCACCACGTCGCCCTCGCCGACCATGCCCAGGTCGCCGTGGCTGGCCTCGGCGGCATGGACGAACATGGCCGGCGTGCCGGTCGAGGCCATGGTGGCGGCGATCTTGCGGGCCACGTGCCCCGACTTGCCGATGCCGGTGCAGACGACGCGGCCCTTGGCGCCGAAGATGGTCTCGACGGCCTGTCTGAAGTCCTCGCCCAGGCCGTCGGCGAGCTGGCGCAGGGCGTCGGCCTCGACGGTGAGGACGCGGCGGCCGACCTCTATGGCGTCAAAGTCGCTCAACGGACTTGCTCGTGGCCGAACGGCGCGGGTGAGGGGCGGCCCATGCCCTGCGGCCAGACCAGCGCCAGCGCGATCATCGCGCCGGCGATCAGCGCCATCAGGGGAAAGAAGATGCGGTCGCGCATGGCGCGTCTATAGCAGGGCCTTCACGGAAACGAACCCCTCGGCTAGGACACCCCGTCCGCCAAAGGAGCGCCCATGCCGACCCTCGTCCTGCTTCGCCACGGCCAGAGCCAGTGGAACCTGGAAAACCGCTTCACCGGCTGGGTGGACGTCGATCTCACCGCCGAGGGCGAGGCCCAGGCCGCCAAGGGCGGCGAGCTGCTGAAGGCGGCGGGCATCAGGTTCGACCGCGCCTACACCTCGGTCCTCAAGCGGGCGATCCGCACCGGCCAGATGGCGCTGGAAGCCGCCGGCCAGGGTTCGCTGGAGATGGTCCGCGACTGGCGCCTGAACGAGCGCCACTACGGCGGCCTGACGGGCCTCAACAAGGCCGAGACGGCGGCCAAGCACGGCGACGAGCAGGTCACCATCTGGCGGCGCTCCTACGACGTGCCGCCTCCGCCGTTGGCCCCCGGCGGTGAGTTCGATTTCACGGCGGACGAGCGCTACGCCGGCAAGGGCATCCCCGACACCGAGAGCCTGAAGACCACCCTGGACCGCGTGCAACCCTACTGGGATGCCGAGATCGCGCCGAAGCTGAAGGCGGGCGAAACGGTGCTGGTGGCGGCGCACGGCAATTCGCTGCGGGCCATCGTCAAGCTGCTGTTCAGCGTGCCGAACGACCAAATCGTCGGCGTGGAGATCCCGACCGGCAACCCGCTGGTGGTGGAGTTGGACGAAGCGCTGAAGCCGGTGAGCGCGCGGTATCTGGACACAGAGCGCGCGCAACCATTGCCGAGCATGTAAATTCCGCTCATCCCCGCGAAAGCGGGGACCCAGGCTTTTTCTGCCATCCGCCGCGCCTTCCGATAAAACACCTGGGTCCCCGCTTTCGCGGGGATGAGCGGGGAAGTGGCTCGTGACCGATCTAGAA
>Ga0190272_10000696_pt1 | contig 16871 bp, 10 predicted proteins | sample Popmic504T_FD_133746 | JGI IMG/M metagenome (GOLD analysis project Ga0190272, IMG submission 133746) | Populus adjacent soil microbial communities from riparian zone of Shoshone River, Wyoming, USA - 504 T | ecosystem: Environmental > Terrestrial > Soil > Riparian zone | place: USA: Wyoming... | reverse complement strand
GATCGCCACCGCCGCCGGAGCGCCGCCGGGTGCCGAGCTGACCGGCGCCCAGCGACTGCGCGCGATCGAACTGGCCACGGCGAAGTGGCAGAACCGGCTCGGGCCGCTGCGCCGATCCTCCGCCCGCCCCGGCTTCGCGGCCGCCTTCGAGCGCCTGCTCGACGAGCTGCAGGGCGCCGGCCTCGACCCGGGCGCGGTCGAAGCGAGCGCCGCCACCCTGGAGGGCTCCGCCTACCTCGCCGACATCGCCGCCCTCTTCGGCGCCTACGCCGAGACCCGCGACCGGCTCGGGCGGGTCGACGCCCACGGCGTCGCCCGCGCCGCGATCGAGCTGCTGCGCGCCGACGGCACCCTCTGGGGAGGGCGGCCGGTCTTCCTCTACGGCTTCGACGACCTCACCCCCAACCAGCTCGACCTGGTCGCGGAGCTGGCGAAGCTGACCGAGGTGACCGTCGCTCTGCCCTTCGAGCAGGGCGACTCGGCCCTGGTCGCCCGGGAGAGGCTGCTCGGCGCCCTGCGGGAGGCGGGCAAGGTCGCCGAGGAGACCCGCACCGAGGCCGACCCGGGCAACACCGACAACCCGCTGCTCTTCCACCTCGCCCGCGGCTTCGGCCGGGCCGGGGCCGACCGGGAGGCGCTCGGGAGCGGCCTGACCCTGCTGCGCTCCGCCGGCGAGCGTGGCGAGGCGGACGCGATCGCGGCCGAGGTCGCGAAGCTGATCGCGGCCGGCTCCCCCCCGGACGAGATCGCGATCGCCGTACGCGACCCGGCGCGGCGCGGCCCCGGCGTCGCGGCCGCCCTGGAGGCCTGCGGGGTGGCAACGGCGCTGGAGGCGGAGCTGCCGGTGACGGCGACCGCGGTCGGGGGGACGCTGGTCGCCCTGCTCGAGGCCGAGCTCGGGGCCGGGCGGGCCACCGACCTGCTGCGCTTCCTGCGCGGCCCCTCCGGGATCTCCCCCCAGCGGGTCGACTGGTTCGAGCGGCGGCTGCGGCGCGGCCGGGTCGAGGACGCGGCGGCTGCGCTGGAGCTGTGGAGCGAGGAGCAGGACGAGGTCCCCCACGACGTCGCCCGCCTCCGCGCCGCGGCCGCCTCGCCAGCCGCCCTGGCTGAAGTCGTGGGCAGGCTGGCGGCGACGATGGCGGCGCGGCCGCTGCGGGTCGAGGGCGACGGACCGGCGCTGGCCCCCGGCGACGGCCTCGAGCTGCGCGCCGCGGCGGCAATCTCAGCGGCGCTCGCCGAGCTGGCCGAGCTCGGCAACCTCTCCCCCGCCCCGGCCGAACTGGCGGCGGTGGTCGCGGCAATCCGGTTCCGGGTCTGGAGCGGCCCGGTCGAGGGCCGCGTCCGAATCGCCAGCCCCTACCGGCTGCGCGCCGCCCGCTTCGACCACGTCGTCGTCGCCTCGCTGCAGGACGGTGAGTTCCCGCGCCGCGGCGGCGGCGGCGACCCCTTCCTCTCCGAGGCGCAGCGCCGCTCGCTCGGCCTCGACCCGCGCCGCGACACCGAGGCGGAGGAGCGCTACCTCTTCCACGCCTGCCTCTCGCTGCCGCGGCGCAGCCTCTTCCTCTCCTACCGCGACAGCGACGCCAACGGGGCCGCCGAGGCGCGCTCGACGCTGCTCGACGAGGTCCGGGCGCTGCTCGAGCCAGCACCGGACGGCGAGGCCCCCGACCCGGTCGAGGAGGCGATCACCCGCAACCGCGACCTCGCCACGGTCGTCCACCCGCTCGCCGAGGCGCCCTCCGAGGACGAGCTGGCGCGCTCGCTGGCCGCCCTCGGCCGCGGCGCCGAGCCCACTGCGCTGCTCACCGAGGGCGGGGTCGCGGACGAGGCCCTGACCGCGCGCCTGGCGGACCGGATCGAAGCCGCCCGCGCCGCCGAGGCCGCCTCGCGAGCGCCGGGGCCGCTGCGCAACCCCGCCGTGCTCGACTCGCTGGCGGCGGTCGGCGCCTACGGCGGCACCACGCTGGAGCTGTTCGACGGCTGCTCCTACCGCTGGTTCGTCGGCCACGAGCTCGACCCGCAGCCGCTCGACCCGCCCCCGGACCCGCTGGTCCAGGGGGGCATCATGCACGCCGCCCTCGACCGGCTCTACCGCGAGCGCCCCGACGGCGACCCGATGCCGCGGCCGGGCTCGCTGCCGGCCTGGACCGGGCGCGGTCAGGAGCTGGTCGCCGCAATCGTCGCCGAGCGGGAAATCGGCTCCCACCCCGCCGAGCGGGCGATGGTGCGCCGCGTGCAACGGCTGCTGAGCCGCTTCCTGGCCGAAGAGGCGGACCGCGACGACGGCTTCCAGCCGTGGCTGCTGGAGGCGAGCTTCGGCGAGGGCGAGGACAACGACCGCCCCGTCCTCGAGCTCGGCGGCTGGGGCCTGCACGGGGCGATCGACCGTGTCGACCGCCGCCCCGGCGGGGCCGCCCTGGTGCTCGACTACAAGCTCTCCGGCAAGGTCACCCCGCGCGACAAGTTCGAGGAGCAGGCGAAGCTGCAGCTGCCGCTCTACCTGCTCGCGGTCGCCGAGAACTGGGGCGCGCCGCCGGTCGGCGCCCTCTACCACCCGCTGCGCGGGACCTCGGTGCGGCGCCCGCGCGGGGTCGTGCTCGAGGAGGCGGCGGAAGAGCTCGCCTCCTACGGCCTCTATCCCAAGGACGTCGTCGACGAGGAGGAGTTCGAGCTGACCCTTGCCGAGACGCGGGAGCGGGCGGGCGCGATCGTCGCCCGCATGCGCGCCGGGGAGATCCGCCGCGACCCGGGGCCGCGGCGCGGCCTGCGCGGGCACGACGTCTGCCCTCCCTACTGCGCCTTCGCGCCGATCTGCCGCCGCGACCGCGCCCCGCGCAGCGACGAAGAGCCGGAAGCGGAAGAGCGGTGAGCGGCCGAGCCCCGACCCCGGAGCAGGCGGCGGCGATCGCCGTCAAGGGACGCGACGTGCTGCTCGAGGCCGGCGCCGGCACCGGCAAGACCGGGGTGATGGTCGACCGCTACTGCCGGCTGGTCTGCGAGCAGGGGGTCGCGCCCGACGCCATCCTCGCCTTCACCTTCACCGACAAGGCAGCGGCGGAGCTGCGCCAGCGGATCCGCTCCGAGCTGGCGCGCCGCGCCGAGGCGGGTTCCGAGCGCGCCCGCGAGCTGCTGCCGGTGCTGGGCGGGGCCTGGGTGACGACGATCCACGGCTTCTGCAACCGGCTGCTCGGCAGCCATCCGGTCGCCGCCGGGGTCGATCCCGGCTTCCGGGTGCTCGACGCCCCCGAGGCCGAACGGGTCGCCCGCGAGGCGTTCGACGCGGCGCTGGCCGAGTTCCTCGCCGAGGGCGACGACGGGCGCGAGGACACGGTGGCGACCTATGAAGTGGAGGGGCTACGGGGGGTCGTGCTCGGGGCGCATGCCGAGCTGCGCAGCCGCGGGGTCGCGGAGCCGCGACTGCCGGAGCCGCCGGCCGGCGACGCGCCCGCGGGGATCCGCCATGCCGCTGCCGCTGCCGCGGAGGCCCTCGAGGAGCTCAAGGAGGCCGACCCGAAGCGCGAGCTGCTGGAACGGGCGGCGGCGCTGGACACCGCCGAGACGGAGCCCGACCTCGAGCAGCTCTGCGCGCTGCGCACGACCAGCAAGGCGAAGCCGCTCGCCGCCTACCGCGAGGCGATCGACGCGGCGGTCGCCCGCAGCGCCGAGGCCGGCGAGGGAGGCGAAGTCTACCGCCACCTGGGACGGCTGCTGGAGCTGTTCTCGGCTCGCTTCGAGGCGGCAAAGGCGGGGCGGGCGGGTGTCGACTTCGAGGACCTGCAGATCCTCGCCGCGCTGCTGCTGGAGCGGGCCGAGATCGGCAAGGCCTACCGCGGCCGCTTCTCCCACCTGCTGGTCGACGAGTTCCAGGACACCAACGGGCTGCAGCTGCGGCTGATCGAGGTGCTGCACGGGCCCGGCAGCGAGCTGATCGCGGTCGGCGACGAGCTGCAGTCGATCTACGGGTTCCGCCACGCCGACCTCGAGGTCTTCCGCCGCCAGCGCGCCCTGATGGAGCAGCGCGCCGACGCCGAGACGATGGCGCTGAGCGGCAACTTCCGCTCCCGTCCCGAGCTGATCGGCGCCTTCAACGCGCTCGGCGACGCGCTGCTCGGCGACACCTACCGGCCGTTGCGGGTCGGCGCGCCCCCGACCGAGGCTGTGCCTCCCGGCGACGGCGGCAGCGCCGTCGAGCTGCTGCTGACCGGGCGCGACGGCTGGGACGAGGAGGGGATCGAGCTGGAGCCGGCGATCGACGGCGGCACCCCGCTCAACTGCCTGGCCGAGGCGCGCTTCGTCGCCGCGCGGCTGCGCGAGCTCGCCGACGCCGGGATCCCGCGCGGCGAGATGGTGGTGCTGCTGCGCGCCTATACCCACCTCGACGCCTACGAGGACTCGCTGGCCCGGGCCGGCCTGCGCCCCTACGTGGTCGGTGGCCGCGGCTACTGGTCCCAGCAGCAGGTCGCCGACGTCTGCGCGCTGCTAGCGACGATCGCCAACCCGCTCGACGACCAGGCCCTGTTCGGCACCCTCGCCTCGCCGGCCTGCGCCGCCGCCCCGGACACGCTCTGGCTGCTGCGGGCCGCGGCGGGCAGACGGCGCCACGTCTGGCCGGCGCTGCGGGCGGCGCTCGGCCTCGAAGAGGTGGAGCTGGCCGAGCCCGAGCGGCTGGCCCAGATCCCGGCCACCGAGCTGGAGTTGCTGCACCGCTTCGCCGCCACCCTGGAAGAGCTGCGAGCACGGGCGCCGCGACTCTCGCTGCCCGGCCTGATCGAGGCGGCGACGACCGCGACCGGCTATGACCTGGCGGTGCTGACCCGGCCGGCCGGCGAGGCGCGCTTCGCCAACGTCCGCAAGCTGGAGCGGCTCGCCGCCGAGTTCGAGGCGCGCGAGAGACGCGACCTTCGCGGCCTGCTCGACTTCCTCGCCGCCCGCGCCGAAGGCGATGCCGAGGCGCTCGCCGCGACCGCCGCCGAGGGCCACGACGGGGTGCGGATCATGACCGTCCACAACGCCAAGGGGCTGGAGTTCGGGGTCGTCGCCGTGCCCGACCTCTCGCGCAGCCTGCTGGCCGGCTCGCGGGCGCCGCTGCTGGCGCTCGGCCGCGAGCAGCCGCCGCGGGTGGGGATGCAGTTGCGCCGGCTCGGCGCCGGTGCGATCAACCTCTTCGACCACGCCGCCCTCTGCGAGGAAGCACAGCTTCGCGACGCCGAGGAGGGTCTGCGGCTCTTCCACGTCGCCGCCACCCGGGCCCGCCAACGGCTGATCCTGAGCGGCGTCGTCAAGCCCGACCCCGGCAGGGAGACGAGGCCGGGCACCGCGGTGATCGAGCGGATCGCCGACGCCTTCGAGCTGCCCCGCGACACCGACTCGCGGCTGGCGGTGGCGGCGCCCGAGCCGCGCGCCGGGCTGGAGGCGACCTTCGCGCCGTCGGAGATCGCGGTCCGCGTCAACCTCCCCTCACCCGAGCGCACCGCGGAGCTGACCGCGACCAGGCGCGAGGCGATGGCTGCGGCCGATCTTGGCCAGGGCCCCCCGCCGCTGATCGAGCGGCGCCCGCCGAGCGTCCCCAGCCGCCCCCTCTCCTACACCGCGATCGCCGCCTACGAGGAGTGCGCCTACCGCTTCTATATGGAGCGCGTGCTCGGTCTCGGGGGGGGCGAACGCAGTTCTTCCCGCATACCAGGAGGAATGGCGTTCGCAGACGCCCAAGAAGTGCCTTCCGCCCGCGAGGAGCGCGCCGCCCAGGGGGCTGCCGTACACGCGCTGCTGGAGTGGAGCCAGGCGAACGGGTGGGCGGAGCCGCCGCCGGAGCTGGCGCGAAGGCACGCGGTCGCCGCCGGGCTGGTCGCCGATGCCGCCGAGACCCCGGCCAACGGGGCGCTGGAGGGCAAGTTGCTGGAGCCGGTTCGCGGCTGGCTCGGCTCGGCGCTGCTGCGCGAGCGGATCGGCGCCCCCGGGACGAGCGCCCGGGCCGAGGTGCCGCTGATGCTCGGCATCGGCGAGACCGTCCTGCGCGGCTCGATCGACCTCCTGGTCGAGCGCAAGGGCGAGCCGCCGCTGGTCATCGACTACAAGACCGACCGGCTCGGCGACGACGACCCCGCCGAGCGCTCCGCCCGCTACGAGGTCCAGCGGGCGATCTACGCCCTCGCCGTCGCCGAGTCGCGAGGGGTGGACGAGGTCGAGGTCGCCTACGTCTTCCTGGAACACCCCGAGCAGCCGGCCATCGACAGGCTCGACCGGACGGCGATCGAGGTCGGCCGCGAGCGGCTGGCGGCGACGATCGGACGGATCGGACGGGGCGAGTTCCCCCCCGCACCGATCGAGGAGCGCGGCTGGGACCTCTGCCGCGGCTGCCCGGCGCTGGGACGCCTATGTTCAGGTCCACGGTCCTCTGAAACCGCCTGACCAAGCAGATCAAGGACGCAGGGAGCGTGGCGTGCTCTGCACGCGAGCGACTGAGGACGCTGGTATGCGCCGCGTCAGGTGGTTTCAGAGTCCAGACGAGTCGCCAGCTCGTCCAGTTTCAGCTCCTTGAGACCCTCGCCGACCGCGTCGAGCTCGGCGGCGCAGTAGGTGACCAACTCGCGCCCCTCGTGGCAGAGCTCGAGCGTCTCGCGCAGACCGGCCTGGCCGGAGTCGAGCCGGTCGATGATCTCCTCCAGGCGCTCCACGGCGACCTCATAGCTCTCAGGCTTCTCGCTCAACCTCGCCCCCTATCTCCGCCTCGACGCCGCCATCCGCGAACCGCAGTCTTACCTGCGCGGCGGCGACCGCGGCGGCGGCGCTGGTCACCGGCTCGCCGCTGGCGGTCTCGGCCAGCGCGTAGCCGCGCTCCAGGGTCCGCTCCGGGTCGTGGGCGCGCAGCGCCACCGCCGCCCTGCGCAGCGCCTCGCGCCGCTCCCGCAGAGCGCCGGCCGCGACACGGTCGAGGCCGGCGCCACGGCGGGCGTTGGCACGCTCGGCCTCGACGGCGCGCTCGGCCGCCCGGAGGCGGGCGCGGCCGAGGACGAGCGCCGCGATCCGGTGCTGGAAGCCGCTCCGTTCGGCGACACCGCGTTCGGAGGCGGCGCGGATCTCACGGATCTTCTGGTTCAGCACCCGGCGCTCGCGCTGCAGGGCCCGGGCGGGTCCGCGGGCGAGCGCGGCGAGGTGGCGGGCGCGGGCGCCGATCGCGCTCTCCCCCACCCGCCGCAGCGAGGCGACGCAGCGGCCGAGGCCCTGCCGGGCGGCGATGCAGTCGAGCGGCACCGCGGCCTCGGCGGCGTGGGTCGGGGTCGAGCAGGCGACCGCGGCGACGTCGTCGATCAGGGTCGAGTCGCGCTCGTGCCCGATCGCGCTCACCACCGGCACCCGCAGCATCGCCACCGTGCGGCAGAGGGTCTCGTCGCAGAAGGCCCAGAGGTCGGCGAGGCTGCCGCCGCCGCGGGTGACGACGATCGCCTCCACCTCGGGGCTGGCCGCCAGGCCCTGCAGCGCCGCGGCGATCGCGGGCGCCGCGTGGCGATCCTGGACCGGCGCGAAAGCCCAGACCACGGTCCCGCCCCAGCCGCGGCGTCGCAGCCCGGCGAGCAGGTCGCGGCGGGCGGCGCCGGTCTCGGCGGTGACCACCCCCAGCACCTTCGGCAGCAGCGGCCGTGCCAGCTGCTTCTGCAGCTCGAAGAGGCCCTCGGCGCGCAGTTGCTTGCGCAGCGCCTCCAGCCGCGCCAGCAGGTCGCCTTCGCCGGCCAGACGCACGTCGGTGGCGCGGAAGCTGAAACTGGGCGAGGCCGTGCCGCCGCCGGGGTAGTAGTCGGGACCGCCGGCGATCACCACTTCGGCACCGTCGCGCAGCGCCCCGTCGGGCAGACCGGCCCGCTCCAGGTCGTTGAGCCAGATGGTGCAGGGAATGGCACCCTCGCCGTCGCGCAGCTCGAAGTAGGCCTGGACGCGACTGCGGCTGACGCCGGTGACCTCGCCGATCAGGGTCACCCGCGCCCGCTCGCGCATCCACTCCTGCAGCCTGCGCGCGTAGCGGCCGACCGGGAAGGGGCCGGGCAACTCGACTCGGTCCGGGCCGGTGGCCGCCCGGGCCTCGGTCATGCGGTGCGCTTCCAGTCTTTCGCCCAGAGGCGCAGCTCGCGGATCGCCGGCCCCAGCGCGGCGCCCTTCTCGGTCAGCGAGTAGACGACCCGGGTAGGGGTCCCGGCTTCGACCTCGCGCTCGACCAGCCCCTCGTCCTCGAGCTCGCGCAGGCGACGGGAGAGGAGGCGGTCGGAGAGGCCGGGGACGGCTTTGCCGAGCTCGCCGAAGCGCATCGGCTGCTCGCCGAGGACGCAGACGATCGCGCCCGTCCACCGCTTGCCGATCAGCTCGATCGCGGCGTGGAAGTGCGGGCAGACGGCGCCGGAGGAGCCGGCGGGCATCTGGGACGTGGACGGTTCCACGAGGGCCGAGCTTACTGAACGTAAGTGACGGGCTTGCAGGCCTGGCGCCAAATCGGGCCGAGTGGGCGATCAGCCGACGCAGGGGCCGGTGTCGACCGGGCGCAACTCCGCCTCGAGCGCGCGCCCCACGACGTCGGTCGGGATCGCGAAGCCGCCCCTGTAGCCGGCGGTCGTGGCGGCGAAGACGGTGCCCAGCACGCGGCCCGAGCCGTCCACCATGGGCCCGCCGGAGTTGCCGCTGCGGACGGCCCCGCGCAGCGAGGAGATCGTCCGCTCGGTCGGGCCGTTGCCGTAGGCGTCCTCGCTGATCACCGGGCGGGTTTCGCCGAGGCGGGCCGGGGCCACCGCGAAGGGGCCGTTCTCGGGGTAGCCCAGCACCGCGCCTGAGGTGCCGGAGCGGGCCTCCGAGACGATCGGCAGCGGCGGCAGGTCGGCACCGACCCGCAGCAGGGCCAGATCGTCGCCGGGCTCGTAGTAGACCGGCGTGGCCTCCAGCTCGGTCCCGTCCTGAGTCGTGACGGTGGTGTCCTCGGAGCCGGCCAGGACATGGGCGTTGGTCACCACCAGCCCCGGCCGCACCGCCCAGCCGGATCCCTCCACCCCGAGCCCGCAGGCGGTGCCGAGCACGCGCACCACCGAGCGGCCGGCGGCGAGCACCTCGGGATCGGAGGCGAGCGTCCCGTCGGGCGCCGCGGCGGGCGTCGGCGGGCCGCCGACCGCGGGCGCGGGGTCGACCCGGTCGAGCGCGTTGAGCACCGGCCCGGAGGGCGGCATCACTTCGTTGAGGCTGCGCAGGATCAGCGAGTGCTCGACGTCGGTGTACAGCCTCGCCGTGGTCGGCGCGTGCAGCGCTACCGCGCCGAAGACCCAGGCCAGGCCGAGCGCCACCGAGGCGATCAGGGCGGCGCCCCCGGCGCCGTCGGCGCGGTGCAGCAGGCCGCGCCGGCCGACCAGTCGCTCGCGCAGCCCGAGCGCGAATGTCTCGAAGGCGACCGCCGCCAGCGCTCCCAGCAGCAGCGCCCCCAGCGCCCCGCAGAGCGGCGCGTAGGCCGAGGCTGAGTCCTGGGCGAGCAGCAGCGGGCCGAGCCTGCTCCCCGCGAACGCCCCGACCCCGAAACCGGCCAGGGTCAGCGCTCCGACGATCAAGCCCTGCCGGTACCCCCAGAGCGCCAGGGCGATGGTGAAGACGACGATGGCCCAGTCCAAGACGGTCACCCCTGAATACAAGCATGGAAACGACCGCTCTATTACCTTGTAACCAGTGAACAGGTTGTCGCCTGAGGTGGAGCGGCGTCGTCGTCTCCTCACCCGCACGCTCCCCCTCGCGCTGATCGCTGCGATCGCCTTCGTGGTCGGCGCCGCGACGGGCGCCCCGAGCTCTCCGGAGCGCGAAGCGGCGGGTCGTTTCGCCGACGCCTGGGCCGAAGGGCGCTTCGCCGCGATGTACCGGGAGCTCAACCCGGCCTCGCAGCAGGCGATCTCCGTCAACGACTTCGCGATCGCCTACCGCGACGCGGCCGTGGTGGCGACCCTGCGCTCGCTCGAAACCGGCTCCCCGCACGACCCCGAGTCGGAGGGCGGCGAAACGCTGGTCAGCGTGCCGATCGTGCTGCGCACCGTCGCCTTCGGCAGCCGCGAAGACCAGCTCGCGCTGCCCTTCGCCGACGGCGGCGTCGCCTGGGACCGGAGCCTGGTCTACCCCGGCCTGCGCTCCGGCGAGCAGCTCGAGAGCCAGATCGAGCTGGCGCCGCGGGCGCCGATCCTGGCCCGCGACGGGACGGCGCTGGCCGAGGGCCCGGCGGAGGCGCGCGAACACCCACTTGGCAGCGCCGCGATCGACGTCGCCGGCGAAACCGGCGCCGCCCCGGAAGAAGAGCTGGAGGCGCTGGCGCGGCAGGGCTTCGGGGCCGAGACCCCGGTCGGCATCAGCGGCCTCGAGCGGGCCTTCAACACCCGCCTCGCCGGCCGGCCCGGGGGTTCTCTGCTCGCCGTCGGCGCCGCCGGCGGGTCGCGCGTGCTGGCCGAGTCCAAACCCAAGGCCGGGGCGCCGGTGAAGACGACGATCGACCCCGAACTGCAGGAAGCGGCGGTCGCGGCGCTGGCCGGTCGCGTAGGCGGCGTCGCCGTGCTCGACGCCCGCCGCGGCGACGTCCGCGCCCTGGCCGGCCAGGCCTTCTCCGCCCCCCAGCCCCCGGGCTCGACCTTCAAGATCCTCACCACCGTCGCCGCGCTCGAGGCGGGCGAGGTCTCGATGGAGGACGAATTCGAAATCACCGACGGGGTCACCGCCGGCCGCTTCATCGAAAACGCCAACGGCGAGTTCTGCGGCGGCACCTTCCCCCACGCCTTCGCCGAGTCCTGCAACGCCGTCTTCGCCCCGCTCGGCCCGGCGGTCGGCAACGAGAAGCTGGTCGAAACCGCGGAGCGGTTCGGCTTCAACTCGTCGCCGACCCTCTACGCACCGAAGATCGTGCGCGCGGTCGAACCGGCCGAATCGACGATCCCGGCCGAGATCGGCGAAGAAACCGACCTGGCCGTGTCCGCGATCGGCCAGGGAGAAGTTCTGGCGACGCCGCTGCAGATGGCGAGCGTGGCGCAGACCGTCGCCAACGGCGGCGTCCGCGAGCCGACCTCGATCGTCGCCAACCAGAAGCTGCGCCCGCACGCCGAGCCGGTGCGGGTGATGTCGGCGAAGGTGGCCGGCGAACTGACCGACCTGATGATCGGCGTGGTCACCGAAGGGACCGGCACCGCCGGAGCGATCGCCGAGGCCCAGGTCGCCGGCAAGACCGGCACCGCCGAGCTCGGCCCCGTCCCCGGCCACGAGGACGAGGAGAACCCGCCCCAGATCAAAGACGCCTGGTTCACCGCCTTCGCCCCGGCCGACAAGCCGCGACTGGCGGTCGGGGTGCTGCTCATAGAAGCGGAAGCGGCGGGCGGGGAAGTGGCGGCGCCGATCGCGTCCGAAGTGCTCTCGGCGGGGCTCTGAGGGCGGGCGTTGGGCGGGGTCCGACAGAACCCCGCCGCCGGGCGAGGGGCACTCGGCGGCGCTGACCGCCCCTGGGTTGGTCAGCTTTCAAGCTGACCGGAGCTCCCGATGGAGAGCCACCGACCGAAGCCGTCTCGACCGGTGCGCCTGAGAGGAGGGATCGGGTGTCCCCCGGAACGTCTTCAACTTTTTCGCGGGCGCTCCAACTCGAACAGCCGCCACGGTCTCGAAAAAGTTAAGTGGAGGGGGACACCCGATCCCTCCACGCGGCCCTACAGGTCGAGAACGACCTCGCCCGGGCCTTCCTCGCCCGGGATCTCCAGCGTCAGCGGCCGGTTCTCGGAAGCCTCGGCCGGCAGCAGGAAGATCGCCACCGAGCCCTCGATCGCGCCCAGCTGGGCGGTCGAGTCGAGCACCGGGATCTGTTCCTGGGATTCGACTTCGCCGCCGAGTGGCAGCGCGTAGAGGCTTTCGCTGGGAAGCGCCTCGTAGGCCTGATGGTCGGAGTCGTGGACCGTCAGCGTCTCGGCCAGGGTCTGGGGCTCTTCGCTTTCGTTCTGGACTTCGAAGAAGATGCCGAAGTAGGCCGAGCCCTCCGGGGCCGGCGGCTGGCCGACCAGGTAGGCGGAGTCCTCGTTGTCGTTTGGGTTGAGGAAGCGGGAGAAGATCACGTTGTAGCTGAGCTCGCCGAGCTCGACCGGCTCGCCCTCCTCGACGTGCTTGGAGTGGCTCTCGTAGCCGCAGGCGGAGACGCCGAGCGCGAGCGCGGAAAGTGCCAGGGCGGCGAGCAGCGGCAGGACGAGTCTGCGGTGGCGATGCATCGGCGGCGAGAGTCTATTCAAGGAGGATCAGAGAATGCCGGTCGCGTGTCGGTTGCCGCCGGCGACGACGATCCGCTCGGCGGCGGGCGCGTCTGACTCGATCAGGTCGCGGAGGCGGCGCAGCGCCTCGCGCCAGCGGCGCTCCTGCCAGACCGAGCCGGCGCTGAGCAGCTCCAAGCCACGGTCGACCGGGTTGAGGGGCTCGGTCCAGTGGGCGAGGTGGACGGTGGTGAGCGCGCCGGGGCCCTCGGTCAGCTCCCAGACGGTCCGGGTCCGGATCCTGTTGGTCCGGCCGCCGAGCCCGCGCTCGACGATCTTGTAAGGCGTCTCCAACTCGTCGATCGCGGTGTCCATCCAGACCTTGCGCAGCGGCGCCTCGACCCGGAAGCGCGCCCCGGCGCCGACCCCGGTCGGCTCCAGCCTGGTCAGGTGGAAGCCGGAGAGGAAGTGGTCGGTGAAGGAGGGGCGGGCGGCGAGGTCGGCGACCAGCGCGAAGACCCGCTGGCGCGGTGAGTCGATCTCGATCTCGGCGCTTATGGGACCCATCGCGGCGCGATTCTAGAGATCAGCCCTTTCCCGGGCGGGCGCTCCTCCCAGGGATCCACAAAATTTAGGGTCGGCTGGAGGTGGTCGCGGTAGGATCGAAGCAAGACGCAGGAAGGAGGCCACCCATCTTCGACAGCGTCAGCAGCAGCCCCCCCAACGACGCCCAGTCGACCGGAGCGTTCCCGGGCGCCGGCACGTTCTACTGCCTCGACTGCGGTTCGCAACTCTCCACCCGGCAGACCGAGAGCCTGCCCCGCTGCCCCGAGTGCGGCGGCTCGCGCTTCCGGCGCGACTCGATCTTCGCCGCCCGCCAGGAGCACCGCGACACCGCCACCGGCACCAGCGAACTCACCCTCCCCCACCCCCCGTCGACACCGGACTGGCTGGGCGAGGCGCGCGAGGCACTGAACCGCCCCGGCCGCTTCCTCGCCCTGCGCGAGGAGAACGGCACGATCCGGACCTTCAAGGTCGACCGCGGCTGGACCAGGATCGGCCGCAGCCCCAACGCCGACCTGCGGCTCGACCACCCGAGCGTCTCGCGCCGCCACGCGCTGATCGTCTCCGAGCCGGGCAGGCCGCTGCGGGTGCTCGACGACCGCAGCCTCAATGGCATCTTCCTCAACGGCGAGCCGATCGAGTGGGCGACCCTGAAGGACGGCGACGAGATCGTCCTCGGCAGATACCACGTCTACGCCCTCGAACGCTGAAGCCCCAGTTTCCGGCCGCCGCCACCCCTAGGGTTCGGTGCCGGTGAACGCCTTTCCCCACCCGATCGAGCCCCCCGAGCCGCAGCCGCTCGACGGCATCCCGGCAATCTCGGCCGCAGCCGATCGCGCCCGCGTCCAGCTCCACGAGGAGATCGACCGGGTCAGAGCCGGGGTCGAAGAGATGCTGACCGCGCAGGGTGGATCCGAGGACGCGACCCTGCGCCGCGAGCTCGACGACCTGCGCGAGGAGACCCGCCTCTACGTCAAGAAGCGGGTGCGCAAGAGCGAGCGCAAGGTCGAACAGTCGGTGCGCCGCATCGACGAGCGTACCCGCAAGCTGGAGAAGCGGATCGACGAAGTCGAAGAGGATCGCGAGCAGGCCGAGTGGCGGATCCACACGGACACCGAGTCGATGTTGGACGGGTTGCTGGCCGAGGTGCGGGCGATCGCGGACCGGCTCGACGGTGGGGCGGGGACGAGTTAGCTGTTGGCGTTGGGCGGGGGCGGTACCCCTGCCCGCTTAACTTTTTTGTGGGACGGAGGCGGCCATTCGAGGTTCGCTGGGGCAAAAAAGTTGAAGACGCGGACAGGGGTACCGCCCCCGCCTCAGGGTTAAGACAGCTAGCTCGTCCCCGACCTTAAAGTCGAGCCGGTCCCCGATCGCCGGAAGCTCCGCCAGGAACCCGGCCGGGCGCCTCGGTGCCCGCGCGGATCCGCTTCGACCCAGCTGAACCAGACTCGAACAGCCGCAGCTAAACGACGAACCTCGGACGGGCTCCCCAGCTACAGGCGCCGGGTCCTCTCGACCGACTGAACCCGTGTGGAGGGGCCGGGTGCCCCTCCGAAGCGTCTTCAACTTTTTTGCCCCAGCGAACCTCGTGTAGCGGGCGCTCGCCGCACAAAAAGTTAAGCGAAGGAGGGGCACCCGGCCCCTCCTTCGCCCAAATCACTCGGTCGAGATGCTCGGATCGGCCTGGACCTTGTGGGGGACGACCATCAGGAAGTTGCTCGGTGCGTCTGCCGCCAGGCCGAGCATCCGGTCGGCCTCTTCGTTTTGGCCGGTCGCGCGCAGTTCGCCGGCGTAGTGTCCGAGCAGGTCGTCGACGTCGATCAGACCCTCGGCGTCGAGGTCCTTGAGCTCGACTTTGGCGCCCTCGCCGAGGCGGCGCTGGATCGCGTCGCGGTCGATGCCGAATGCGTTGTGGCGGACATAGATGCGGCCGCCGGTCATCCCGGCGCAGGCCCAGGGGCCGAGGTCGCCGAGCACCAGGGCGCGCCCCGAGGTCATGTACTCGAAGGCGAAGCCCTTGGCGTTGGCGCGGTCGACGATGCAGCCGCGGCTGTCGTCGATGTCCTGCTCGGGCTCGCCGCCGAGGACGACGTCGGCGCCGGAGAGGCGGATGCAGAAGCGGGTGTCGGCCGAGCCCTGGACGTAGAGGCGGCCGCGCTGGGCGCCGTAGGCGAAGGACTTGCCGACCGAGCCGTTGAGTCGCTGGCCCTTGGCGCCCTTGCCCTTCAGGATCGCGATCGAGCCGCCCAGCATGGTCTTGCCGACGCCGTCCTGTGCACCGCCCTCGATCCGGATCGCGACGCCGTAGGAGTTGAAGGCGCCGAGGCCCTGGCCGGCGACCGAGCCGCCGTTGAACTCGAGGCTGGCCAGCACTTCGTCGTCCCGGGACTCGGGACCGTCTCCGAAGATGCGGCTGCGGGCGATCGCCCCCGACAGCTCGGTGCCGAGCACGCGGTCGTCGGCGTCGGTCGGTCGCGGGAACTCGTTGCGGATCGTGCGACCCGGGCAGATGTCGCCGGCGAGGGCGGCGATCTGGGTCGAGGCTGACTTCGCCTCCATGCGGATCGGCCGGGCGACGACGAGGCCGGCCTCGGCACGGGTCTCCTCCACCACCGGCAGGTCGATCGGTTCGAGGTCGAGGAACTCCTCCAGCGGCGTGATCATCGGGGCCAGGTCGACCTTGTCGTGGGCGGCGACCTGTTCCAACAGGTCGTAGCGGCCGACCAGGTCCTGGGCGCGGTCGTAGCCGAGCGAGGCGACCACCTGCTTGACCTCCTCGCCCATCGCCTGGAAGAAGCGGGCGCAGCTCTCGGCGGCGCTGTCGACCGCCTGCGGCGTGAACTTCTTGAGGCCGTGCTCCTGGGCTTCCTCGGTGGTCTCGATCTGGGTGGCGATGCCGACGTGGCAGGTGTCGAGCTGACAGCCGCGGCAGATCGTGCAGCCGAGGCTGACCATCGCCAGGGTGCCGAACCCGATCCGGTTGGCGCCGAGGCAGTGCAATTTGACGATGTCGTGGGCGTGGCGGTAGCCGCCGTCGGCCCAGATCTCGACCCGGTTGCGCAGCCCGGCCTCCATCAGCGCCCGGTGCACGGCGCGGGTGCCGATGTCGGAGGGCAGCCCGACGTGGCGCAGGGCGTGCTGGCGGGCGGCGCCGGTGCCGCCCTCGAAGCCGGAGAGGGTGATGATGTCGGCCCCTGCCTTGGCGATCCCGAGCCCGATCGTGCCGATGTTCGGCACCACCGGGACCTTGACCGAGACCCGCACGTCGGGATTGACGGTCTTGAGCTCATCGATCAGCTCGGCGAGATCCTCGATCGAGTAGAGGTCGTGGTTGTTGGAGGGCGAGATCAGGTCGGTGCCGGGCGCCGCGTTACGCGCCGCGGCGACCTTCTCGGAGACCTTCTTGCCGGGCAGGTGGCCGCCCTCGCCGGGCTTGGCGCCCTGGCCAATCTTGATCTCGGCGACGTAGGAGGAGTTGAGCATCTCGGCCGAGACGCCGAACCGCCCCGAGGCGACCTGCTGGCCGCGCCACTTGCGGTAGTGGCCGTACATGTCGCGGATCTCGCCGCCCTCGCCGTTGACGCAGAGGATGTTGATCGCCTTGGCCGCCTCTGCGTAGGCGCGGAAGGCCGGCTCGGACTGGGAGCCGAAGCTCATCGAGGAGATCACGATCGGGTAGTCGTGGTGGCCGACACCGGCGTCGACGGTGGCCGGGTCGACCGGGTCGCGGTCGCCCTTCAGACCCATGATGTGGCGCATCGAGATCGGGCTCTGGGTCTCGAGGTCGCGGACCTTCTCCGAGTAGTCCTCGTAGGAGCCGGTCCCGTTGGCGGTCGCGATCGCCGCCTTGTAGACCTTCGGGTAGAAACGGAACGTCTTCGCCGGTTTGGCCTCCTCGTCGCCGCTCAGCACCCGGGCGCGGATGTTGGAGTCCTCGTCGAGGTCGGCGAACCCGGTGCCACCCTTCTCGGAGGCGGCGAAGGCCTCGGTCTGGAAGATCTCGGCGAGCTCGGGCTTGATCCCGATCGAGGAGAACTGGCGCGCGTAACCGCGCACCTCGTGGATGCCGATCGTCGAGATCACCTTCTCGAT
>Ga0190272_10000695_pt1 | contig 16879 bp, 19 predicted proteins | sample Popmic504T_FD_133746 | JGI IMG/M metagenome (GOLD analysis project Ga0190272, IMG submission 133746) | Populus adjacent soil microbial communities from riparian zone of Shoshone River, Wyoming, USA - 504 T | ecosystem: Environmental > Terrestrial > Soil > Riparian zone | place: USA: Wyoming... | reverse complement strand
GCTCTTAGTTTTCCGGCTGCCGGTAGCGCCCTGGTGATATTTTACATCGCCTTCATCGGCCGGGAAGCTCGGGTGCGAGGTCCCCTCAAAGACGGTAAAGATCCGCTCGGCCATATCGCCGGTTTCGGGGTCGCCCACGATGTTCGAAAGCACATTCAGGCGGCCGCGATGGGCCATTCCCATGTAAATTTCTTCGATCCCCTGGTCGGCCGAGCCCTCGACCAGCTTGTCGAGCATCGGGATAACGGTTTCGCAGCCTTCGAGCGAGAAGCGCTTTTGGCCCAAATATTTCTTGTGCAGGAACTGCTCGAACTGCTCGGCCTCGATCAGTTTTTGCAGCAGCTCTTTTTTTGTTTCGACCGGCAGCGGTTTGGTGTCGACGAATTCCTCGCGGACCTGCGAGCGTATCCATTCCTTTTCCTCTTTGCTCTGGATATGCCGGTATTCGATACCGACCTTTCCGCAATAGGCCTTGCGAAGAATCTCCAGGATCCGGCGAAGGGTGGCGGTTTTCTCGCCGTGCAGGCCGCCGGTGATAAATTCGCGGTCGAGGTCCCAAATGGTGAGCCCGAAATTTTCAAGCTCGAGCTCGGCCGTGTGGTGCGAGGTCATGTTGAGCGGGTCGATGTCCGCGAGCAGGTGGCCGCGGATGCGGTAGGCGTTTATCAGCTGGAGCACGTTTGCCTGTTTTTCGGCCTGCTCGTTAAACCGGTCGCCGCCGAGCAGCGAGGGGTTGTAATCCTGCGCCCAGCGCAAGGGTGGGTAATTGATCTCGAGATCGGTAAATATCTCGTCGTAAAAATCGTTCTTGCCGATCAGGAATTCATGGATCTTGCCCAAAAACATGCCGCTTTCGGCGCCCTGGATCACGCGATGATCGTAGGTGCTCGTTAAGGTGATGGTCTTGCTGATGCCCAGCTGCGAGAGCCCGGCCGGCGTCATTGCCTGGTATTCTGCGGGGTAATCGATCGAGCCGGTGGCGATGATCGCGCTTTGGCCGGCCATCAGGCGCGGGCTCGAAGCAATGGTGCCGAGCGTGCCGGGGTTGGTCAGCGAAATGGTCGTCCCCTGGAAATCGGGGATCTCGAGCTTGCCGTCGCGCGCCTTTTTGACGGTCTCGTTATAGTGCGCGAAGAATTCCGCGAAGTTCATCGTGTCCGAAGCCTTTATGTTCGGGACCAGAAGGTTTCGCGAGCCGTCTTTTTTTTCGAGGTCGATGGCGATACCGAGATTAACATGCTGGTGGGTAAGGCGCGACGGGGCATTATCGACCAGCCCGTACCCGGAATTCATCTGCGGGTATTCTTTTATGGCTTTGACGATCGCCCAGGCAATGATGTGCGTGAAGGAGACCTTGCCCCGGCCGGACGATTTGGCGTGGTCGTTTAAGATACGGCGGTTTTCCTCGAGCAATTTTACGGGGATGTTCCGGACGCTGGTGGCCGTTGGGACCGTTAAGCTGAGCTCCATGTTCTCGACGATCTTTTTCGATGCGCCGGTGAGCGGTTTTGCCTCGGTATCTGCGTTTATAGGGGCTGCGGCCGGTTTCTTTTCGGCGGCGGGCGCCGAAGCCGGTTCGGCAGGAGCCTTTGTCGCCGGAGCCGGTTGGGCAGTAGCCGGTCCAGGGGTCGCGGCGCTGGAGCTGCCGTCTACAGATGGGGCGTTACCGTTGAGAAGATCGCCGAAGAACGTTCTCCACGACTCGTCTACCTGGTTCGGGTCGGCTTTATAGCGCGCCAGGAGCCCTTCGACATAACTCGCGTTAGCGCCAAAGTTCTCCGTAATATATTCCGATAAATTCGTTACTTTCTCGCTCACTTTGTTTAAAAACCTCTTTTATTAAAAACGGGTGTTAAAAAGATAATTTTAGCGCAAATACGAGATAAAGTCAGTACCTGCATCGCGGTGGCTGGTTCTTTAAATTGCCGTCTGCTTAGCTGACGGTAGGAAGCTCAAAACATCCCTCGGCTTTAGCCGAATTGTATTTGGGCTAAAGCCCCATCATTATTGCCCTCACACCGTTGGCTAAAGCCAACGGCAATTTAAAAGAAAGACGCTGAAGCACTATAGATCCGTTGCCGTCTCGTACCACGCCATAAGCGGCGTGGTTATGCGAAGCCGAAATCGGCTCCACGTTAACCAATGACCTTCGATTTATACTCGAGAAGCGGGTTTTTGATCGTGAGATTAATATCGACGGGTATTACCCGTTTAAAATTAAACCCGAGTTTTTTGAATTTGCCGAAAACGAAAACGCGCCCCGTTATCGTCCACTCTTTTTTTGTTTCGGCTATTTCCTTCCAGGCGGCCTTTACGATCTGGCCGGCGCCGAGAAATATCCTGGCCGGTTTGGGGAGAACTACGAGCTCGTTCTTCCTGAACGAAAAGGCGCTGCGGTATTCCTCGACGTCGACGGCCAGCCCATCGACCTTAAAATCATTGAAAGTGAGAAAATCCACGCGCCCGCTTTGATCAAAGGCCGTAACCTCGGCGGGAATTTCAAACGTGATGCCGGTAAAGGAAAGGTCGGTAACGGCGGGATCGCCGATCTTTACGAGGGCCTCGGGGCCGGATTTCGCAGGCGCTTTGTTCGCTGAGGTTTTGACCGAGATGTTGGTTTTATGCACCTTGTAGCCGCGGATCTCTTTCGGCAGCTCCTGCGCGAGGGCGGGCAGGGTGAATAACAGGACCGTGAAGATCGGGTAAATAATTCGGGTTTTTATGCCTTGAATTCTGAGCATATTGACTAACGAGTGCCGGCGCTACATTTTCGGCAAAAATATTTCGAAAACCGTTCCGCTTCCTTTTTCGCTCGTGACCGAGATCGTGCCGCCCGAATCCTCAACCAGCGTTTTTACCGCATCCAGACCGACGCCGCGGCCCGATATCTCGCTAACCGATTCGGCGGTCGAAAACCCTGGTGAAAAGATCAGGCCGATTATCTCCTCCGGTGCGAGAGTTCCGTCCGGCCCTATCAAACCCTTTTCCATTGCTTTCGATCTAATTGCCTCGGGGTCGAGGCCCGCGCCGTCATCTTCGACCGTAACGACCAGCCCCGCATCTTTGATGCAAACAGCGATATATATCGTGCCCTTTGAAATAAAAGCGTGATCGATCGCGTTGCGGACCAAATGGAGCAGGGTGTCGAAAACGATCTGACTCCGATCCATTGGCACGTCATCGAGATCGTCGAGCGAGATAACGATATTAACTTCTTTGCCAAGGTCCCGCGCGAGATCGAGCCCATGTTTCCCGATCTGCGACAGCACCTCGAACAGCCCGGCCCCGGATGTAATGTTCAGCCGCTCAAGCCCGCCGCCGAATTCACGCGCAATCTCTTCGATACCGGAATCTTCGCCCACCGCAGCGTAAAATCTGAATGCGATCTTTCCCGGCTCGTTTCCGCCCGGAAGCGTTGCGATCGTCTCGCATCGCTCGTCGAGCCTTTCCTTCAGGGTTTTGAAACCGGTCGTGAAATCCGCGAGGCCGAACACGGCATCGAGGCAATAGATCAGCGAACCGTTTCCGTAGGCGGAAAACAACCGGCCTTTTTCAATATCGGAAAACAAGCGATAGGTCTCGCGGGTTATACGGGATATCAAAAGGGCGTTTGTTTTTCGCGTTTCGCCTGCGTGCAGGTCTTTGAAAATATCCTCGTGGCCAGCGCCCTCTCTTTCTTCCAGCAGATCGATAAGCTGGGAAATTCCAAGTACGAGCAATTCTCCCGGCACGCTATCGGACGAGGAAAGATGACCTTCGATTTCGTGGGCAAGTTTGGCGGCCGCGGCAAGGCCGAAAGTCTGGGCGGTGCCTTTTATGGTGTGCAGCAGCCTGAAAGCCTCGGCAGAAAGGCCCTTTTCCATCGTTGCGGAATTGTCGAGCGGCGAGATCCGGGCAGCCAAATCTCGCAGCCCGGTGATCGAGCGCTGCAGAAATTGATCTTTCAGGTCATTCATTTTCGGGGGCGCGTAAATTCAGGAAGTCGAGGCCTGTGACGACTTTGCGGGCTTTTCTTCGAGGTCGTGCTTGATCGCATCCAGGATGCCGTTGATAAATTGGGTAGCTTCAAAAGTAGAAAAGCGGCGGGCTATTTCGAGGGCTTCATTGATGACGACAGTGTGCGGGGTGTCTTCAAAAAGAAATTCGTAGACGGCCAGACGGAGAACGTTGCGGTCGACGATGGCCATTCGCTCGATCCGCCAATGCTCGGCCCGGGTCCGAATTCGGTCGTCGATGGTTTCGAGCTCTTTCAGGGTGCCGGTTACGAGATTGTTTGCAAAATCCTGGGTTTTTTCATCAATCCCCGCGTCGCCCAGCTCTTTCCAGTAATCGGTGGTCAGCGCCTGGTCCTGCGTTTTGAGGACGTCCGATGCAAATAGCATTTGCAACGCACATTCACGCGCTTTACGCCTTGTCCCCGATACCTTGGCTGTTTTTTCAAACGACATGCGGAAAAACCTTCTCTTTGCCTTTCGCCTGCTCTTCCTGACCGCCCATCTCCCGGTAAAGATTGACGAGCTCGATCGCTGACATTGCGGCCTCAAACCCTTTATTTCCCGATTTGACCCCGCAGCGGTTGATCGCCTGTTCGAGATTTTCGGCCGTTACCACCCCGAAAATCACCGGTATACCGGTCTGCATCGAAACCTGCGCGATACCCTTGGCCGCTTCGCCCGCGACGTGTTCGAAGTGCGAAGTTTCGCCCCTTATCACAGCCCCGATGGCAATTACGGCGTCGAACCTGCCGGAGCCGGCTGCCTTGAGCGCGGCCAGCGGGATCTCGAATGCGCCGGGCACCTTGAAAACCTCAACCGCGTCTTCGGCGGCGCCGAGCCTTTCCAGCGCGTCCAGGGCGCCGTCAACCAGCTTTGATGTCAAAAAATCGTTCCACCGGCTCGCGACTATCGCGAAACGAAAGCCCTCTGCCGATAGTCTTCCCTGATGAACTTTGGGTTTCAAAATATTTCCTCAAACAGGCAAAATTGCCTATTTTAAGTATAGAGAACCCGAAACACGATTGACAAGCATTAAAATCGTTTTGCAAAAACCGCCGTTATGCCCTGATAATAAGCCTGTATTCGCGAAAAAATGGCCCGTCAAATCATCGAAACCGAAGAAACCCTGATCATCGAAACGCCCGAAAGAGTGCCTCTCGCTTTCGCGCTGGCCTCGATCGGCAACAGGTTTCTGGCGGTTGCGATCGACCATACAATTCAATATGTTTTGATCTTCCTGGTCGCGTGGACCTTTATCGGTATTACGGGCGTCGGGGCCGGGGAATCCACGGTCGATTTTTTGAGCGAGATGCCGAAATGGACGATCGCGATAATGATCCTGATAATATTCGTGATATTCGCGGGTTATTTTATCGGTTTCGAATGGCTTTGGAACGGGCAGACGCCGGGCAAGCGCTTGCTGAAGCTCCGGGTGATTCGGGAGGACGGCCGCCCGCTCACCCTTTGGGAAGCGATCGCGCGGAACCTGCTGCGCATATTCGATGCGGTACCGGGTTTTGTTCTGCCGGTCTATTCGGTGGGGCTGATAACGATTTTTTTAAGCAGCCGCGACCAGCGGGTGGGCGACATTTTCGCCGGAACGGTCGTGGTCCGGGAGCGCTTCGACGAGGCGCCGACCTTTGCCGAAACCTTTTCAAACCCGGTAAGCGATGCGGCGTTTCGCAGGGTCCAGGCAAAGACCGAATTCCAGGCAAATATCGGAATACTTAGCGAACGAGAGGTTGAGGTGGTCGAAACTTTTTTGCGGAGACGGTGGGACCTGACCGAGCGCCAGCGGGTATGGATGGCCTGGCGGGTGGCTTTGCCCCTGATGTATAAACTCAAGCCTAACTATAATTTACATACCTTCACATACGAAGGTTTTCTGGAAGAGATCCTTCACCGGTTCCATACAAAACAGCGGTTTTTGAACTAGCCCTTTTGCCATTTCCATGGGGTTCGTGATAACTTTTTCAGGTTTTTAACGTAAAACCTTTTCTTTCCCCATAGCGTAATTAATTCTGTGATAAAAAAGATTTTAGTGACTGGCGGCGCCGGATTTATCGGCTCGCATTTGGTTGACCGGCTGCTCGCGGAAGACGTGTGGCAGGTCACGGTCCTGGACGATTTCAACGATTTTTATTCGCCCGAGATCAAGCGCGGAAACGTCAGGGGTCACCTTGTCCACCCGAATTACACGCTTATTGAGGGCGGTATATGCGACACCGATTTGGTCGGGAAGGTGTTCGCGGAAACGCGCCCCGATTGTGTTGTGCATCTCGCTGCCCGCGCGGGGGTTAGGCCTTCACTCCTGGAGCCGAAGCTTTATAACGAAACCAATGTCAACGGGACGCTCGGCCTGCTCGAAAATGCCCGCGAATTCGGAGTGAAACAATTCGTCTTCGGTTCGTCCAGCTCGGTATACGGGATTAACGCACACGTCCCCTTTTCGGAAAGCGACCGCATTCATCAACCCATCTCGCCGTATGCGGCTACCAAGGCCGCGGGCGAACTGCTCTGTCACACATATTCGCATCTTTACAATATCCGGACCGTTTGCCTGCGCTTTTTTACCGTTTACGGCGCGCGGCAGCGGCCCGATCTCGCGATCCATAAATTTTCAAAACTGATCTGGCAGGATAAGCCGATCCAGGTCTTTGGCGACGGTTCTACGCGCCGGGATTACACGTATATCGACGATGTTATCCAGGGCGTGCGCGCCGCGATCGATTACGACCGCGCGATGCACGACGTTTTCAACCTCGGCGAATCCGATACGGTCGAACTTTCGCGCCTGATCAGCCTGCTCGAGGAAAATCTCGGGAAAAAGGCGACCATCGACCGCCAGCCGATGCAGCCCGGCGACGTTCCCATCACGTTTGCCGATATTTCAAAGGCCCGTGAGCTGCTGGGCTACGACCCGCATACAAAAATAGAACAGGGCCTGCCCCTTTTTACCGAGTGGTTCAAGTCGGAACAGGATGCGCGGTCCGTGGTGGGTTAGTCGTCCGTGGATCGTTGTTCGTTGTTCGTAGTCAGTGGTCAGTGGTCAGTTGCTAGTTTAGCTTACCAACCACGAACAACGAACCACCAACCATTGACGTTTTTGACTAATAGGTGCTTCTATTGTAAGTTTTTCTATAAGGTTTTTGTAGAAAAACACTTAAGCTAAGGCGCCGAAGCTCTACCACCCTATTTTGTGAGGAAAAAAATCGAATGGCAGAAGGAACAGTAGAAGAGAGAGTGATCAAGGTCTTTGCGGACTTTAAGAAAATATCCCCGGATGAGATCAAATCGGACACGACGTTTGAAGAAATGGGGCTCGACTCCCTCGATGGTCTTAACCTGATATTCGAACTCGAAGAAGAATTCGATATTACCGTACCTGACGATAAGGTCCAGGAAATGAAGAGCATCAAAGAGGTGGTTGCCGGTGTGCAGTACCTGATCGACAACCCGTACGATGCTTCGGCCGAAGCCCAGAAAATGATGGACCGCGAGATCGCCGCCAGGAAAGCCGCCGACGCCAAGCTGGCAGAGGAAGAAGCGGCGGATGCCGCGGACACGCCCGCTGCAACACCTGAAACGGCTAAAACACCTGAAACGGCTGAAACACCTGAAACGGTTGAAACACCTGAAACGGCTGGAACGCCTGAAACGGCTGAAACAACTGAAACGGCCGAATCTGCCGAACCGGCTGAAGATGCCGGAGCGGATGTCGATCCGCCGTCTCCGGATGTTAAAAAGCCGGCGGGATCCTAATCCCCCAGGTTAACGCGAAATTACATAAATAATGAGAAGAGTTGTTATTACCGGTGTCGGGGTCATTTCCCCTATAGGGAACAATGCCCCCGATTTCTGGGAGTCTATCCGCGCCTGCCGCTCGGGCATCGACTTCATAACTAAGGTCGATGTATCCCAGGCGCGCTTCAGGAAGGCAGGAGAGGTCAAGGGGTTCGTTTCAGAGGAACATTTTGACGACAAGTCGCTCTTTTGGCTCGATCTTTTTGCGCAATACGGCATTGTCTCGGCGCGCGAAGCGGTAAAAGACTCCGGGATAGAATTTACGGATGAGTTAAAGGATATGACGGGTGTCTTAACGGGCTCTTGCCTGGGAGGAATAACAACCGAAGACGGGTTGTATTACAAGCTCTATGTCGAAAAGGTAAAGCGCCAGCCGCCGATCTCCATTCCAAAATGCATGAGTAACGCCGCGGCCAGCCATATTTCGATGGAATTCGGCGTGACGGGCGCGACGCTGAGCGTCTCTACCGCCTGTTCATCAGCCAATCACGCAATGGGCCAGGCATTCTGGTTCGTTCGGCAGGGAACGCTGGACGTAGCGATCGCCGGGGGCGCTGAAGCGCCGATAGCTTACGGCAACCTGGGAGCATGGGAAACGATGCGTGTCGTTTCGCCCGATACCTGCCGGCCGTTTTCGAAAGAGCGCAGCGGCATGGTGCTGGGCGAAGGCGGAGCGATGTTCATAATGGAAGAGCTCGAACACGCCAGGGCGCGAGGCGCGAAGATATATGCCGAGATCGTGGGGTTTGGTATGTCGGCGGACGCGCATCACCTGACGATGCCGCTGGCCGAGGGGGCCTCAAAGGCAATGAAACTGGCGATGAAGGACGGCGGACTCGCCCCGGAACAGGTAGGCTATATAAATGCTCATGGCACCGCGACGCAGGCCAACGATGTCATGGAAACCAACGCGATCCGGTTGGCATTCGGCAGCCACGCGGATAAGTTGGCGGTAAGCTCCACTAAATCGATGACCGGACATTCGCTCGGCGCTGCCGGGGCGATCGAAGCCGCGGCGACCATCCTTGGAATGCATAATAAGATACTGCCGCCTACCGCCAACTTTATTTCGGCCGACCCGGAATGCGATCTCGACGTTATCCCGAACGAATCGCGCCCCGGTGAGGTAGAAGCCGCAATTTCGAATTCGTTCGCCTTCGGGGGCCTCAACGCGGTGCTGGCCTTTAAGACCTGGAACGGGTAAATAATGGCCAAGAAAAGCAAAACCCAGATTTGGGTGGAGTACGGTGCGGTCAGGACAATACTCGGTTTTTTCGGTCTTCTTCCCCGCAAGGCATCGGTTGGCGCCGCCATTCTCCTCGCTAAAATGGTTTACCCGCTCCTGGGAGGGCTCCGCCGGACCGGACTGCGCAGCCTGGAGATCGCCTTTCCCGAAAAGCCGGTTGAGGAGCGAGAGAGGCTGTTGAAGGCGTCCTTCGAGAATCTGGGCCGGGTCTTCGGCGAGCTCAGCCAATTTCGTAAATATTCAAAAGAAAGGCTTAGCGATATGTTTGATTTCGGATTTATGTTCGATTCAAAAGATCGCGAAAAATACGACCGTTTGAAAGAAGCGGGCGGCCACCGGGGGACGATCCTGGTGGGGCCGCACCACGGCAACTGGGAGATCGGGGTCTTTGCATACTCCGCGCTCGAGCACCCGTTCCATTACCTGGCCCGGCCCCTGGATAATCCGAAAATCGAGGAGCTGCTGGTAAACCTGCGTACCAAATTCGGCAACCGCCCGATCAACAAGAACAATTCGGTCGGGGCGTCGATGGAGGTGCTGCGGAATGACGAGGGTTTGGGCGTGCTGCCGGACGTCAATGTTCACCCCAAGGATGGGGTTTTTGTGCCGTTTTTCGGTGTCCAGGCCTGCACGACCAGCGGCGTGGCGCTGCTGGCGCTGCGAATGAACTCGCTGATCATTCCGATGTCGTGCGTGTGGGACGGGAAGAGCCGTAAATACAGAGTGCTTTACGGCGATACTATTGCACCGGTACGCACCGGCGACCGGCACCGGGATGTCGTCGAAACGACCGCTTTGTATACTGCTGAAATTGAAAAGTTTATCCGCGCTTACCCCGACCAGTGGATGTGGATCCACAAGCGCTGGAAGACGCGCCCGCCGGGGGAAAAGGAACTATATTGAGTTATTTTCGAGGATAGTCCCAAGTCCAAGGTCCAAGTCTCAAAGATCAAAGGTCCAAGATCAAAGATCCTTTTAACTCCACTTAAAAACCTTCTTCGTCACCGGCAATAGCCTGTGCCCGGTAACAACCTTTCTGAAAAATACCTCGTGCTCGGCCTCGACCGCGGACATCTCCATCATTTCCTCGACGCATTTGTCCATCCCGAGCTCGCGGGCGTAAGCAGCGGCTTCCTCGTATTCGAGCACATTCTGGCTCTCGAGCCGCCCGGCAAAATACATCGGGAAAAACCAGCCGGAGATATAGCAGCCTAAGCCCAGTGTGCGGCCGATGGTCCAGAAAACGGCTTCGCGCAATTTACGCGGCCCGGCGCCCAACTCGGCCAGCCAGCGGCCGACGTTCTCACGATGCCGCCATTCCTCGTCTTCGATTTTTTTAATATGCGCTTTTTCGGGCGACTCTTTAAGAGATTTCCAATGGCCCCGGTAGGCATACGCGGCCGCGACCTCACCGGAGTAGGCGTTTTGCAGTATGCGGATAAGTTTCGCCCGTGCTTGAGACATAGAGATAAGTTCTACTTGCCCGTCCAGCGGCCCGTGTCGATGATCTGGTCAATTCGATTTTCGAGACGCGTAAGGTTCCGGGGATAGGCTTCGGTCCGGTCGGCAGATTTGTCCGAGCATCCCAGATAATGTTGGATCTTCTTGAAATTAGAGCCGGATCTGACCTCGAGCGTTACAGTAGGATTGTCAGTAGCGGAACTTGGGCAGTTGCCTGAGTCTCTTGTGTAAGCGTCTTCCAGCGCAAAAATATTCGCTTTATTGATCTCCGCGGCAAGCTCGTCGAGCTTTTCGCGGCTTAGAGTGTCTTCGACGGGGCCGCTAACCTTAGTATGTTTTAAGCCCGAGAACCTGACTTTCCCTTCCCGGTCGACTTCAACTACATAAACGGGACACGTCCCGAAACATTCGGTACGCGTCAGTTTAACGGAGAAATTTGTAGGGTCGATCTGGGCGCCTATTCCACAAGCACCCGCAAAAATTAGAAGGAATAGGACCGTTTTTTTCATGAGCTTTAGCGCTTAGGCAGCGATCCGTTCCACCCGGTTATAGACAGTGTCGCGCTCGACCGCCTCGAAACCGGCGTTTTCGATCATCGCGATCAGCTCCTGCTTCGACATCGCTACATCACCTTTTTCGACGTGATAGCTCTCGGTCAGCTCGCCGCCGTCGGTGATGGTGCCGTCGACGTCGTTGGCGCCGAAGTGCAGCGCCGTCTGGGTCGTCGCCTTGCCGAGCATAACCCAATAGGCCTTGACGTGGTCGAAATTGTCGAGCATCAGGCGCGAGACGGCAATGGTCTTGAGCGAATCGATACTGTCCGGGCCCGGAAGGCTCGCGAGCGCCGTTCCCGGCGGGTAAAACGCGAGCGGGATAAAGCACTGGAAACCACCGGATATATCTTGCTGCTCGCGGAGCTTTACAAGGTGATCGACGCGGTCTTCCGTGGTCTCGATGTGCCCGTAAAGCATTGTCGCGTTGGTCTTAAGACCCGCGTTATGGACCTTTCCGGCGAGTTCGAGCCATCGTGGGCCGTCGCACTTATGGTCGCAGATGCGCGAGCGGGTAGGTTCGGCAAAGATCTCGGCGCCGCCCCCCGGGCACGAATCCATCCCGGCTGCCTTGAGCTGTTCGATCACTTCTTCGTCCGGCATTTTGTAAAAGCGGGCGAAGAAATCGAGCTCGACCATGGTCAGCGCTTTCAGGTGGAGGCGCGGGAATTCGCGTTTGAGCGACGAGAAGAGGTCGGTGTAGTAGGAAAAGGGAAGCTTTGAATTCAAACCGCCGACGATGTGCAGCTCGGTCGCGCCCTCGGCCACGGCGCTGCGGGCGATTTCGATGCCTTCTTCGATCGAGTGCGTATAGGCCCCCTCCTGCCGCGCGCGCTTATAAAAGCCGCAGAACTTGCAGTCCGCCACGCAGATGTTCGTGTGGTTGAAATGGCGGTTGACGTTGAAATAGGTCGTGCGCCCGTGCTTGCGGCGGCGGACGGTATCGGCCAGCTTGCCGAGCGCGTTCAAGTCGTCGGTCCGGTAGAGAGCCATACCCTCGTCAAAGGTCAGGCGCTCGCCGACCTCGATCTTACCGGCGATGGTGTTTAGGTTTGTATCGAATGAAAACTGCATAGGCTCTTCCCGTTCGGGCAAATTACATGCCCTAGTGTAGCAAAAAGCGGGCCTAATGTTTAAACGCGAGAGAAACGGGATTTGTGCAGACGTAATTTTTGCAAATTGCGCGAAAAGCGGTCATGGTACTATATTTTTGCAACGTCTGATCATAGAAACCAGATAACTTCTTTTGCAGCGGTCAGTACACCATATATTATGACCGCGGTCAGTAAATAATTTAGAATTAAGGTAAGGAGCATGACCCAGGGGACAAATGCGAAGAAGTTTATGAATCCACCCGAAGCAGCATGTTTTTCCAGATCGACACGCAAGAATTTTGCGATAAACATGTGTTCGACCACTATCCAGGCCAATAGAGTATCAAACCATTCGACGTCGTTTATTTTTAAGAGGATTACGGACACCGCGAAAACAATTGGAAGCAGCAAGGAAATAGTTATAATTATGTTCTCAGACATGGGCAGTTCGTCTCCAAATTTTAGCCATATCAATATTTAAGTTAACAAATTTCGGCGACCTCATTCGTAATAGTTTCGTAAGGGCCGGTATGGTATGATTTCACCAAAAACCTGGCTGAAATAGTTCAAAATATGAAATTCGGAAATGTAGATAACCCTGAAGAAATAGATTTCACCATCCCGCCGGACCACGCGGATACGGCGGAGAATTTAGCGGCCGGTAAGGGCGGCGATTTCAAGGTCTATGTCGGCTGCGCCAAGTGGAACAAGACCGATCTAAAGAATTTTTACCCAAAGGGGACGAAGGACGAGCTCGGGTACTACGCTACGCAGTTTAACTGTGTCGAGCTGAACGCCACGTTTTACCGCCTGTTTCCGACCTCGACCTTTGAAAAATGGTATGACACGGCGCCCGAGGGGTTCAAATTCTTTCCCAAATTAGGCCAGGACATCTCTCATTTCCGTAGATTGAAGGACGTCGAGGCGCTGGTCGATGCCAACGTCACCAATTTTTCTCATCTCAAGGAAAAGCTTGGCATGCCTTTCCTGCAGATGCACAACAATTTCTCTCCGAAGGACTTCGACCGCGTCAAGGCGTTTATAGACCACTGGAAATTCGACGTGCCGCTGGCGATGGAATTTCGTCATACCGATTGGTACAACGCGCCCGAGGTGGCCGATGAACTGGCCGGACTGCTGAAGCAAAACTCGATCACGAACGTCCTGGTCGATACCGCCGGCCGCCGCGATCTGCTCCACATGCGCTTGACCACCCCGACTGCCTTTATCCGCTATGTCGGAGCGAATCACCCGACCGATTACGCCCGGCTCGACGACTGGCTGAAGCGGATCGCGGATTGGAAGGCAAAGGGCCTGCGCGAGCTATATTTCTTCGTCCACCAAAATGTGGAGCTCGAATCGCCGCTGCTCTCGGCCTATTTTATCGAGAAGATGAATAAGCAGTTAGGGACGGACCTGGCGATACCGCAAACGCTGATACCGCCCCCAGCCGGACTTTTCGACTAATGTATCTTCGTTACGTGGTCAGCTATCTAAATAGCGCGAACGGTAAGAATGAAACCGGTATTTTCCGCTCGGCGGATTTTGTCAGAGACCATTCAGAGATCGAGGAAACCACAAAAGCCGAGTTGCAGGGGCTGATCGCGTGGTTTGACGAGAATTTGCCCGTACCCGAGTTTTACGACGATCCTGCAACGCGCGGAGAAGACGACCACATTTATTTCTGGTTCAAAATATCGGCGGAAAATTTTATCGGTAAGATGGAGGAGCTTTGCGCGATCCTCGAAGCTCACGGCGTCAGTGTTCAACGTCTGCGGGAAGGGGAAGCACCGGGCGAACTTATTTTCAAAGACGAATGCCAGATAGCGGTATTAACACCAGGGAATTTTGCAGGGATCAAATAAACAAGTGATCTCAAAACTAAAATCGATAAGTAATAAGGTTGGTATGCGGAGCGAGTGATATTACGCGGCTAGAACCTCGACATATTCGCTTTTTGAGGAAGGCTCGGGAATATCGGTACCACTTTCTCTAAGGTCTTCTAAGTGAAATTCGATAGCTTCATGAATAAGCTGCCGAACTTCTTCTTCAGTTTCGCCGATAGCTACGCAACCGGGAAGATCGGGAACATATGCTCCGAAGCTATTTTCCCCTTCTTCTATCACGACCATATAACGCATAATTCTCTCCAAAGCTACTTTTTCAAACCTGACTGTTTTAACACGCTATTTAAAGTTCCTTTAGGGACTTCGATGCTTTCCTTACCAGCGATCGTTACAGTCCCGCTTTTAACCGGATGATGAAATTGACGGTGGCTTCCGCGTGTTCTAACGAGAAGCCAACCATCTTCTTCGATTAATTTTATCAGCTCCCGTACTTTCACAGCAAAATTTTGCCACGAATAGCCTTAACAGTCGAGAGATTAAGGTACGAACGTATCGCTCGCAGGCGCAAACATCGACTCGTGTGTCGCTTGCGAGAGGCCGTACGTGATGACATGTATCTGGTTCTTTCGGAAATTCGCCGTCTCGTTATCCTCATCATAGATAACATAGGCGAGGACGCGGTTATCCATGCAGACGACCGATTTGAACGCCAGGCTTCCCTGGGAACTTGCGGCCGGGCTGCAAATTAGTTCCGACGGTTTGGACGACCGGGGCATTATTACCGCCCGTCTCGGCCTGAATGTGATCGAGGCCAGTTTACCGACAAACTCGGGGCGCAGTTTAGCGGTCGGCTTTACCCCGTTGATAGTAGGGCCGATCGACCATCCCTCGTTTACATAAGCAAAGTCCATCTTCCAGTCGTCGTCATAATCGCAGCCGTTGACGCACTTCTCGCCAAATGCGGCGATCACATTGTCACGGGTCGAAACCAGCAGCTCCAAATTTTTAAATTTTTCCTGTTTTGTAAATTGAAGCCCCTCTACTTCATTGGGGAATTCTATTTCCTGCGCGGCGGAATTTACGATAAACAAACCTACACAAACCAATAGAAACACGAGCCTTGTGGTCATAGCCTTTTCTCCTTACTTCAAAGATGCCTTAAGTTCGATACCGGTTATAAAGCCGGCAATTGATTACCGTTTACCGCCTTACAAGCCGGGGTCCGATGGAGAGTTCCCATATAAAATACACCAAAACGCCATTAATCAATGTAAAGATTTGTCGTCTCCGCGCCCGGTTCGATAAGGCGGGGAAGAAGAACCTGCACGAGTATGTGTTCAAGGGCCACAATCACGATCTGAATTACCAGGATTGGATAGCGAAAGGCGAGATATCGGAGGGGATAAAGAAGATGTTCGAGACGGCGGAAGCGCTCAAAAAATGAGCCGGGTCATCTGCCCAGCTTCCTGGGCACCGATTCAAAGGCGTTCCTCATTCTTATGGCCGACGGATTGTAAGTGATCATTATGATCTCATTCTTCTGATACTTGCCGCCCGCGTCCCCTTCGGCATATATCTGGTATACAAGCCGCGAGGTGTCCATACAAACTGTTATCTTGACCTGTGCCCGGCCGTTCCTCATGTCACACTGTAAACCGGCCGGGAAGGCTACAGTCTCCGGCAATATCACGGGCCTTCTCGGCTTCAGATCGATGATAGCGAGTTTACCCACGAATTCTGGACGTATGTTGAAGACCAAATTTTGCCCGTTTCGAACCTCAGCTTGTGCTGACCCGCTGGTCAGGTAAGAAAACACGATTCGCCAGTCGTCGTCATAATCGCAGTCGTAGACGCAGTCCTTGCCGAAGAGAGCGGCAACGTCGTCTTTTGTCGACACCAAGAATTTGAGGTCCTTGAATTTATCCCGTTTCATGAATTGGAGGCCCTCGAGCTCATTTGGAAACGGATTTTCCTGGGCGTGGATATCTACCAGAGACAACACCAGGCAGATCAATGGAAGGATAAGGTTGCGTATCATAGCATTCGCCATTTTCATGGAATTATACACATAAAAAAGTCGGGAAGCGATAAATATCTATTATGCACTCCTTAACAGTCGGGCCACCGACACATCAGTGAATAAACACCGCCCCGCCGAAGGTCAAAAATAGTATCACGCTGACGAACGCGTTGGTCGTAAAAAACGCGGCGTTCATGCGGCTAAGGTCGTTGGGTTTAACAAGCGTGTGCTGGTAGACGAGCAGCGCGCCGACGGCCAAAACGCCCGCGAGCGCCAGCCAACCGAGCCCCGTTACCGCGTATAAGAGCAGCAGCACGATAAAGGCCTGGAAGTGAAATAGCCGGGCGATCCACAAGGAGTTTTTTATCCCGAAGCGCGCGGGGATCGAGCGCAGGCCCGCCTTGCGGTCGTACTCGAAATCCTGGCAGGCATACAAAACGTCAAAACCGGCCGTCCACATCAGCACGATAAGAGAGAGCAGGAGCGGTACCTCGGAATCTATCGCGCCGCGGACCGCGATCCAGGCGGCGGTCGGCGAGATGGCCAGCGACCAGCCGAGTATCAGGTGCGCAAATGCGGTAAAACGCTTTGCATACGAGTAGCCGAGGATACTGAGCAAGGCGACCGGCGACAGGGCAAAGGCGAGCCAGTTAAGCGAATAAGCCGCGAGCAGAAACAGGGCGACCGCCGCGATAAAAAACATCCAGGCAAATTTTACGGAGAGCTTTCCGCTCGGCAGTTCGCGCGCGGCGGTACGGGGGTTGGCGGCGTCGATGTCTTTGTCGATGATCCGGTTAAAGGTCATCGCGGCCGAGCGGGCGCCGACCATCGCAAGCGTGATCCAAAGTATCTGGCGCCATG
>Ga0190272_10000694_pt1 | contig 16889 bp, 17 predicted proteins | sample Popmic504T_FD_133746 | JGI IMG/M metagenome (GOLD analysis project Ga0190272, IMG submission 133746) | Populus adjacent soil microbial communities from riparian zone of Shoshone River, Wyoming, USA - 504 T | ecosystem: Environmental > Terrestrial > Soil > Riparian zone | place: USA: Wyoming... | reverse complement strand
TGACCTGCGGCGCGACCGCTCCCAGAACGTCAAACGGCTGATGGAGATCGGCGCCTACCGGGGCCTGCGGCACCGTCGCGGCCTGCCGGTCCGGGGCCAGCGAACCAAGACCAACGCGCGTGGCCGCAAGGGCCCGCGTCGACTCAGCGTCGCCGGCAAGCGCAAGGCACCGACGGCCAGGTAGAGGAGCAGAGTGGCCGCAGCCAAAAAACCCGCGAAGGGGCGCGCCCGGCGCCGCGTCAAGAAGAACGTAGCCTACGGGCAGGCGCACATCAAGACTTCTTTCAACAACACGATCGTCACCCTTACCGACACGCAGGGCAACGTGATCGCCTGGGAGTCGGCCGGCTCGGCGGGCTTCAAAGGCTCGCGCAAGTCGACCCCGTTCGCCGCTCAGGTCACCGCCGACGCCGCCGCCAAGAAAGGCATGGAGCACGGCCTCGAAAAGGTCGAGGTCTTCGCCAAGGGCGCCGGCTCGGGCCGCGAGACCGCGATCCGCTCGCTGCAGGCGGCCGGTCTCGAAGTGACGACGGTCAAGGACGTCTCGCCGCAGGCCCACAACGGCTGCCGGCCGAAGAAGCGGAGGCGTGTCTAGTGGCCCGCGATACCGGCCCCCAGTGCAAGCAGTGCCGCCGCGAGGGCCAGAAGCTCTTCCTTAAGGGCGAGCGTTGCTTCACCGACAAGTGCGGGGTCGAGCGCCGCTCCTACCCGCCCGGAGACCACGGTCGCGGCCGCATGCGCCAGTCCGAGTACCGCGTGCAGTTGCGCGAGAAGCAGAAGACGCGTCGCTATTACCAGGTGCTGGAGAAGCAGTTCCGCGCCTACTACGACAAGGCCTCGCGCCAGGACGGCGTCACCGGCGAGAACCTGCTGCGCCTGCTCGAGTCGCGCTTCGACAACGTCCTCGTCCGCCTCGGCTTCGCCGCCTCGCGGCGCCAGGCGCGGCAGCTGATCCGGCACGGCCACTGGCTGATCAATGGCCGCCGGGTCGACATCCCCTCTTACCAGGTGAAACCTGAGGACATCATCTCGATCAAACCGGGCTCGGCCGCCAACGACATGATCCGGCGGGCGACCGAACTGGTCTCGACCGTGCCGGCCTGGCTGCAGGCCGACCACGACGCCCTTACCGCCAAGGTCTTGCGCTACCCGGAGCGCTCCGAGATCTCGGCCCCGGTACAGGAGCAGCTGATCGTCGAGCTGTACTCCAAGTAACCGGTCCCCAATTCCGTAACACGCAACGAAGGAATCCATGACCACTGACTTTCAGGTCCCCCGCATCAGCTCAGAGAAGGTGGACGATCGCCGCGGCACCTTCACCATCGAGCCCCTCGACAAGGGGTTTGGCTACACCTTCGGCAACAGCCTCCGCCGCGTCCTGCTCTCCTCGCTCGGCGGCGCCGCTATCACCAGCGTCCGCATCGAGGGGGTCGCGCACGAGTTCTCGACCGTGCCTGGCGTCAAGGAGGACGTCACCGACATCATCCTCAACCTGAAGGACCTCGTCGTCCGCATGCACACGGACGCCGACGAGGTCGAGGCGCCGCTGGTCGCCACCGGGCCGGGCGAGATCAAGGCCAAGGACATCGACCTGCCCTCCGGGGTGGAGATCCTCAACCCCGACGCGCCGATCGCGACGCTGGAGAAGAAAACCAAGCTCGAGGTCTACCTGACGATCGGCCGCGGCCGCGGCTACTCGCCGGCCGAAGAGAACAAGTCCGAGGACCAGCCGATCGGCGTGATCCCGATCGACTCGATCTTCTCGCCGATCCGGCGCGCCTCCTACGCGGTCGATTCGGCCCGCGTCGGCCAGCGCACTGACTTCGACAAACTGACCCTTGACCTCGAAACCGACGGCTCGATCGAGCCTGGGGCGGCGCTGCGCGAAGCCTCCGAGATCCTGATCAAGAGCCTGGCGATCTTCACCGACGCCGACCGGGTCGAGGAACTGACCGCGCGCGAACCGGTGCCCACGCACTCGGCCGAAGCGGTGGCCGGGCTCGTCGGCGAAGGCGGAGTCGCGGAAAGCAATGGCCTCGACGAGATCCTGATCGAGGAGCTCGAGCTGGGAGTGCGCTCCTACAACTGCCTCAAGCGGGCAGGGGTGCAGACGGTCGGCGACCTGGTGCGGAAGTCCCGCGCCGAGCTGAACGCGATCCCCAACTTCGGCCAGAAGTCGATCGAGGAAGTGATTGAAACCCTCCAGTCCCGCGGGCTAGACCTGCAGCCGGACTAGGAGCGACGAGGGCAGGGGAGAGCAGAGTCGATGCGTCACCGCAAGAAGCGCAACAAGCTGAGCCGCGACGCATCACACCGTGAGTCGCTGCTCTCCAACCTCTGCAAGCAGCTGATCGACCACGAGCGGATCGAAACCAGCCAGGCGAAGGCGAAGGCGGTCAAGCCCGAGGTCGAGCAGCTGATCACGCTCGCCAAGCGCGGCGACCTCCACGCCCGGCGCCAGGCGCTGGCGACGCTGCACAACGACAAGTTCATCGTGCACAAGCTGTTCGAGGAGGTCGCGCCGCGCTACACGGAGCGGCCGGGTGGCTACACCCGCATCGTGAAGCTCGGACCGCGCCGGTCTGACTCCACGGAGATGGTTTACCTCGAGTTGGTTTAGGGAGCGGGGCATCTCCCGCCCTGACAATCGCCGGTCTAATTAGACCGGCGATTTGAGTATCCGCCAGTTCGGGAGATGCCCCGCTCCCTTTCTCAGTCGTAGGTGACCGACTCCAGGTACAGACCGTGGGGAGGAGCGGTGTCTCCAGCGGCGGAGCGGGGCGCACCGTGGAGCAGCTCTTTGAAGTTTGCGATAGCGCGGCGGCCGGAGGCGACTTCTAGCTGGGTGCCGACTAGGACGCGGACCATGTTGCGCATGAAGGCGTCGGCGGTGATGCGGAATGCGAGGCCGTCACCTTCGTCGCTCCAGGAGGCGGCGAGGACGTCGCGGTCGAAGCGGACGTGGTCGGTCTGGGTCGGGGTGAAGGCGGTAAAGTCGTGGGTGCCGGCGAGCGCGTCGGCGCAGGCGTCGAGCGCGTCGCGGTCGACCCGGTGCGGCCACCAGAGCGCGCGGCCCCGCTCGAAAGGGCTGGGGCTCGTACGCGCCAACACCCGGTAGCAGTAGCTCCGAGCCTTGGCGTCGCGGCGGGCGTCGAAGCCATCCGCGACGACCGTGGCCGCCGTGACCCCGATGTCATCCGGCCCGACCCCGTTCAACCGCCGCGCCAGGTCCCCCGGCACCTCAGCCTCCGTCTCAAAGCTCGCCACCTGCCCCAGCGCGTGAACTCCCGTGTCAGTCCGCCCGGCCACGGTCAGCTGCACGGGTGTGCGCAGCACCGTCTCCAGCGCGCTCTCCAGCTCCCCCTGCACCGTTCGCAGCCCAGGCTGAGCGGCCCAGCCCCTAAACCCGCTCCCGTCGTACTCCAGCTCAAGTCGCACCGTAGTCACGCGCGCAGTATGCAGCGGCTGATGGCGGAGAGTCGGGTGCCCCTCGAACGGGCGGATACTCAAAGTGCCGAGCTAATTAGCTCGGCACTTGTCCGGGCGAGGGGCACCCGACTCTCCGCCTAGAATCGCCTTATGCGCGTCCTCCTGACCAACGACGACGGAATCTCCGCCCCCGGCCTGCAGGCCGCTCGCCGCGCCATCCGCGAGATCGACGGCATCGAGGTCGATGTGATCGCGCCCGACTCCAACCGCAGCGCCACGGCGCGCAGCATCACGACTCGCTCGCCGCTGACCGTCGAGGAAGTCGAGTTCGGCGACGGCGACGTCGGCTACGCCACCGACGGCACGCCCGTCGACTGCGTCCGCTTCGCCGAGCTCGGTCTGGTCGGCGGGCGCCCTGACCTGATCGTCTCCGGGATCAACCACGGCGCCAACCTCGGCGACGACATCACCTACTCGGGCACGGTCGCCGCCGCCTTCGAGGGCATCGTGCTCGGCATCCCGGCGGTGGCGATCTCCCAGCAGTCCTCCGGCGGCGGCATGGGCTACGTCAGCGGCCAGTTCGACTTCGGCGTCGCGGCGCCCTTCGCGGCCCAGCTCGTCCGCTGCCTCGCCAAGGAGCCGATGCCACCGGCGACGCTGATCAACGTCAACTGCCCCGCCGGCGAGCCGACCGGGGTCGAGGTGACGAAGCTGGGGAAGCGGATCTACAACGACGAGCTTAAGCTGGTCGGCGAGGAGGGCGAGCGCCGCCGCCGCTACGAGATCTACGGCTGGAAACCCGGCTATGAGGAGATCGAGGGGACCGACCTCTTCGCCGTCGCCTCGGGTCGTATCGCGGTCACCCCGATCCACTTCGACCTCACCGACCACGGCGGGTTGGAGAGGCTGCAGGGCTGGGAGTTCGCGGAGATGCTGGCCGCCTGCGCCCCCTCCTCGGTGTGAGCGCTGCCGATCCCAAGGAGCGCGCCGCCGAGCTGCGCCGCCTGCTGGCGCACCACAACCGCCTCTACTACGTCCTCGACGATCCAGAGATCGGCGATGACGAGTACGACGGCCTGCTCGACGAGCTGCGGGCGATCGAGGCCGAGAGCCCGGAGCTACTCACCGCCGACTCGCCGACGCAGCGGGTGGGGGCGCCGCCGCTTGACCGCTTCGAGCAGGTCCGCCACCACGAGCAGATGCTCTCACTCGGCAACGCCCGCAACGAGGAGGAGCTGCGGGCCTGGGAGAACCGGCTCGCCAACTACCTGAAGCGCCTCGACATCACCGCCTCGGAGTTCAGCTACACGACCGAGCCGAAGATCGACGGGCTGGCGATCAGCCTCACCTACGAGGACGGGGTGCTGGTCCGCGGCGCCACCCGCGGCGACGGTCAGGTAGGCGAGGACGTGACCCAGAACCTGCGGACGATCGGCTCGGTGCCGCTGCGGATCCCCGACGCGCCGGAGATGATCGAAGTCCGCGGCGAGGTCTACCTGCCAATCGCCGCCTTCAAAGCGCTGAACGAGCGCCGCGCCGAAGCCGAAGAACCGACCTTCGCCAACCCCCGCAACTCGGCCGCCGGCTCGATCCGCCAGCTCGATCCGGCGCTGGCGGCGGAAAGGCCGCTCTCGACCTGGGTCTACGGGATCGGCGCCGTCCACGGCCTCGACCTCGCCACCCACATGGACGAGATCGAATGGCTCGAGCAGCGGGGCTTCAAGGTCAACCTCGAGACCCGTCACCACGAGGGAGTGGAGGGAGTAGTCCGGCGCTGCCATTGGTGGGAGGAGCGGCGCGAGCAGCTCGACTACGAGATCGACGGGGTCGTCGTCAAGGTCGACGAGCGGGCGCTGTGGCGAGAGCTGGGCGTAGTCGGGCGGGAGCCGCGCTGGGCGATCGCCTGGAAGTTCCCGCCGACGACGGCGACGACGATGATGCATTCGGTCGTCTGGAACGTCGGCCGCACTGGCCACCTGGTTCCGTTCGCGATGCTAGAGCCTGTCCACGTCGGCGGCGTGACGGTCAGTACCGCCACCTTGCACAACGAGGAGGACTTGGCACGCAAGGACGTGCGTAACGGTGACGAGGTCGTCGTGATGAGGGCGGGTGACGTGATCCCTCAGGTCGTCTCGCCGAAGTTGCCGCGCAAAAACAAAAGCGCCCGCAAGCCGCGGCCGCCGAGGGAGTGCCCGATCTGCGGCGCTGAGACGGTGAAGCCGGAGGGCGCAGTGTTCACGATCTGCCCCAACCGCAGCGGCTGTCCTGGCCAGGCCTTCCAGCACGTCAAGCACTTCGTCAGCAAGGGGGCGCTGGACATCGACGGCTTCGGCGAGAAGCAGGCGATGCGCTTTCTCGAAGAGGGGCTAATCGCCGACGTTGCTGACATCTACGACCTCGACGAAGCACGGTTGACGGCGATGGACCGCTTTGCCGAGACCTCCGCTCGCAACCTGCTGGCGGCGATCGAGGGTTCCAAGCGGCGACCATTCAAGCGAGTCCTCTACGCGCTCGGCCTGCCGGGAGTCGGCTACGTCACGGCGGAGGCGCTGGCCGATCACTTCGGCTCGATCGACGCCCTGCACGAGGCCGACCCGGAGCGGATCGAGGAGGTCGAGGGTGTGGGCCCGATCATGGCGGTGCAAATCGCCGAGTCGCTCGCTGACGAGCCAACCTGGGCTTTGATCGAGAAGCTGAAGACGAAGGGGCTGCAGCTGGAGGCCGACGAGTCCGAACGGCGCGTCGAGGGTGGCCCGCTGGAGGGCAAGACGCTGGTCCTGACCGGCACGCTGCCGAAGCTGACCCGCGAGGCGGCGGCGGCGGCGATCAAGGCCGCCGGCGGCAAGATCACCAACTCGGTCTCGAAAAAGACCGACTACGTCGTCGCCGGCGAGAGCCCCGGCTCGAAGCTAGCCAAGGCCGAGGAGCTGGAGGTCGAGGTCCTCGACGAAGCTAGTCTGCTGGCTCTGCTCGACTAGATCGCCGCGAATGTCTGTTCTGCCGGGAATTCCCACTCCCGGCGCATCCAGCGCGCCACACGTGCGTCGCTCGCGGGCAGGATCTTAGGTATGGCGCTAGCGCAGATAGGACCTCTGACCGCTGGGATAGAGGCTCTGGCGACCGCTGTCGGCGCCGGAATCGTTCTCGGCAGCTTTGCGATGGGTATCGGCAGGGTCTTGGCGGGCCAGCCTCGGTGGGTGTTGGAAACTTTCGTGCTGACAGATGGCTTGCTCGGTGGCATCTCTGGGCTCGTCGTTGCTCTCATCGACGCCGTCATCCGCTACGGTATCTAAATGTTTTGTCTGCAAGAAGGAGGGGGAAGGTGAGCGGCCTCCGACACGCGAAGATTGGCTTTGCTGTATTTCTGGCAATCATTCTCCCGGGGGCGTTCCTTCTAAGGGACGCCAGCGACGCGGCTATCCAGGCCGTTGGCGCGGTTGCTTTCATCACTGGGTGCGCCGTCAATCTCGCCCTGTCCATAAGGACGGAACGACGAGAGGAGGGACGCCTTCAGTAGCTCGCGATTGCGGCGGCGATGCGGTCCTGTTCTAGGTGGGCGCGGCCGAGGTCGCTGACGCTGCCCATCAGGATCGAGAAGATCATCACCTTGCCGCTGCGGTTGAAGCAGTAGCCCGAGAGATTGCTGACTCCAGTTAGGGTGCCGGTCTTGACGCGGCAGCGGCCGGCAGCGGCGCTGCCGTCGGTGCGCGAGGCGACGGTGCCCTCGGCCCCGGTCAGGGCCAGCGACTGGATGAAGTCGTCGCCAATCTCCTCACCTCGCATTGCCTGAAGGAAGCGGGCGACGGCCGAGGGCGAGGCGCTGTTCGAGCGGGTCAGGCCGGAGCCGTCGACGGCGCGGACGCTGACCCCGTGCTCGCGGGCGAAGCGCTGGACCACCGCAGCGCCGGCGGCGGTGGTGCCGACGCCGCCGAAGTGGGCGCCGATCAGCTTCAGCAGCATCTCGGCGTAGAAGTTGTTGGAGGGGACGTTGGTCGCGTCGGCAAGCTGAGAGATATTGGGGGAGCGGACTACGGCGAGCGTCTGTGCGTCCTCAGGGGCCGTTCGCAGCGCCACCCCCGGCGCCATTTGGATGCCGGCGCCGCGCAGCGAGCGGGCGAACTTGCGCACGGCCACCTGAGCTGGATCGGAAGCGAAGCTGCTGCCGCGCGAGGTGCTGTAGCCGGAGTTGAACGAGAGGCCCGAGAGCGGGCCGATGTAGGGGCTGGTGGCGTAGCCGGAATCGGCCACGCCGCGCAGCCGGTCGAAGACTGTGTCGTCGCCGTAGAGGCGGCCGGTCACCGTCCTCACGCCCGCCGTGCGCAGCTGTTGTCTCAGCGCGAAGAGATTGGTGCCGAGACCGCCAAGGAAGCGTCCGTAGAAGGCAGGGGCGCCCAGCGCAGGGTCGCCGCCGCCCTTCAGATAGAGGTTGCCGCGCAGTACGCCGTTCAGTTCGAAGAATCCGTCGCTGAGGACTTTGGTCGTGATCCGCGCCTGCGGGCCAAAACGGGCAAGCGCCGTCGCCGTTGTAAACATCTTCGTGTTCGAGGCCAGGGGCCGTGGGGTGCTCGCCGCCCGGCGGCAGAGGACCTCGCCACTTTCGGCGTTCATCACGACCAGACCGCTGGCCGAGCCGCCGCCGCGCACGAGCCGTGCTTTCAGCGTGCCGCAGAAGTCGGCCATTGCCGCCGCCGGCAAGAAAGCGAGAACGGCGGCGAAGATCGTGAGAAGCGCAAGCGCCCGTCTCATCTGCCTGAGATAATCCCGTTTTATGGGCAAAGTTGTGGATCTCGAGAGCAACTCCCGTCGCAAACGCGGCCGAGGCCGCAAACGCCCCTCGAAGACGGCTCTCGTCCTCGGCGGTGGCGGCTTCACCGGCGGCGTCTACGAGATCGGCGCTCTGCGCGCCCTCGACCTGCTCGCCGTCAACAGCACCGTCAACAACTTCGACGTCTACGTCGGCACCAGCGCCGGCTCCTTCGTCGCTGGGATGCTGGCCAACGGCATCACGCCCGACGAAATGATGCAGGTGATCAACGAGCAGGTCGACTCGGACCTCGAGGACCTCGACCTCGGCAAGGTGCTGAAGCCCAACTACCTCGGCTTCCTGCAGAAGGCGGCGATGCTGCCGGTGCGCACCGCGGAGTTGGTGGCGAATCTGGTGCGGATGGGGGAGTTCTCGGCTATGGACGTCGGTGTCGGCCTCGCTGAGGCGCTGCCGACCGGCTTCTACTCGGGCAGCGGGATCGCCGATTACATCGAGCGCTCGTTGGCGGAGGTGAACGGGGTCAACGACTTCCGGCTGCTCGACAGAGAGCTCTACCTGACGGCGACCGACCTCGACACCTGTGAGCGGATCGTCTTCGGTGAGGACGGCTGGGACGACGTGCCGATCTCGAAGGCGGTCCAGTGCTCGACCAGCTTGCCGCTCGTCTACAAGCCGGTTGACCTCAAGGGCCGCCAGCTGATCGACGGCGGCGTCCTCTCGACGACCAATGTCGACATCGCGGTCGAGAAGGGCGCCAAATTCATCATCGTCGTTAACCCGCTCGTCCCCTTCATCAACGACTTCGAGAAGACGATCCCGACCGTCATCGGCAACCGCGTGCGGCGCATCTCCGACATGGGGCTGCCAGCGATCGCCAACCAGACCTTCCGCCTGATTGCCCACGCCCGCCTGCACCAGGCGGTCCAGCAGTGGGAAGAGCGCTACCCCGGCGTCGACATCATCCTGGTCGAGCCCGACCCGAACGACGAGCTGATGTTCGGCACGCCGATCATGGATTACTCGCGGCGCCTGCGGATCGCCCGCCACGGCTTCGAGTCGGTTACCGCGGCCCTGGCCAAGGAATACGACCGCTACAAGGAGATCGCCGAGCGTCACGGCCTCGAGATCTCCGAGCGCCGCGTCCGTCGCGTCGTCGAACGGGCCGCCGAAGAGGAGCCGGGCCAGACGTCAGCCTGGCGCCGCGTGCTCGAGCAGACGACCGCGACCCTCCTGCGCCAGTCCGGCGAGGCCTCCTAACGGCTCAGGCCGGGAGGGAGCCGGTGACCCCTCTGGGCGAATTGGGGTCGCACGGCCTTCGGCCTTAGCGACGAATCTCGAGCGCGGCTCCGCCGCGCAATAGACAGATTGCATATCGCCGCCTATTCGGCGACATTCGCCCAGAGGCGCCACCGGCTCCCTTGTCCAGCTTCGAGCGTCGGGCTGCGGCTTGAAGGTGACGCGAAGTTGCCCCGATGGAATGTGGCCGACAGGCCGCGATATGCAATCTGAGGGATGTGCGGCGGAGCCGCACTCCTTATTTGGCGCTAAGCCCGCAGGGCGTGCGCCTTCAATTTCAGCGGGGCAACTTCGCGTCACCCTTGCAGACCCGCTTAGCTCGCGTAGAGCTGCTCTATCTCAGGCTCGTGCTTGGCGGCGACTACCGCGCGCTTGACCTTCAGCGTCGGCGTCAGCTCGCCGTCTTCCTGTGAGAGGTCGCGGGGCAGGATCGCGATCTTCTTGACCTGCTCGACCCGGGCGAACTTCTCATTGATCTCCGCCACGTGGTCTTCGACCGCTTTGCGGATCTCGCCGTTTGCGGCGAGCTGTTCGACGTCCTCCGGCAGACCGTGCTCTTTGGCGTAGGCGACGACCTCTTCGGGGTCGAGCGTGACCAGCGCCACCAAGTAGGGCCGGCGATCGCCGACGACGACGCACTGGGAGACGAGCGGATGCTGCTTGATCTCGTTCTCGAGGTTGGCGGGGGTGATGTTCTTGCCGCCCGCGGTGATGATGATGTCCTTCTTGCGGCCGGTGATCTTGATGAAGCCCTCCGCGTCCACCTCGCCGATGTCGCCGGTGTGCAGCCAGCCGTCGACGATCGTCTCGCGGGTCGCCTCCTCGTTCTTGTAGTAGCCCTGGAAGACGTTCGGGCCCTTGACCAGGATCTCCCCGTCCTCGGCGATCTTCACCTCGCAGCCGGGGAACGGTTTGCCGATCGTGCCGATCTTGAAGTCCTCAGGCGTGGAGATGGTCGCCGCGGTCGAGGTCTCGGTCATCCCCCAGCCCTCGAGCACGAGCACGCCGGCGGCGTCGAAGAAGCGCAGGATCTCGGGGTTGATCGGTGCCGCGCCGGAGACGGCGAGGCGCAGGTTGCCGCCGAAGAGGCCGCGGATCTTGGAGAGCACCTGCTTGTCGGCGAAGGCGTACTGCTTGCGCAGCAGGAAGCCCGGCTGGCGGCCGCTGCGTTCGACCTCGCGCATCCGCTTGCCGACCTTGATCGCCCAGTTGAAGATGACCTTCTTCAGGCCGCCGATTTTCTCGACGCCGCTGGTCGCGGCGGTGTAGATCTTCTCGAAGATGCGTGGCACCGAGGGGAAGTAGGTCGGTTTCAGCTCGGCCAGGTTGGGCATGATCTTCAGCGGATCGCGCTCCCAGTAGGCCAGCGTCGCGCCGAGGTCGAAGCTGCCGAGCTGGATCAGCAGGGCGAAGGAGTGGGCGAGGGGCAGGTAGAGGTAGGTGACGTCTTCGTTCTCGATGACGCTGTTCTCGTTGACCATGTCCAGCATCGCCCGGTAGTTGCCGTGGGTGATGACACAGCCCTTCGGCGGGCCGGTGGTCCCCGAGGTGTAGATGAAGGTGCAGACGTCGGCCGGGGTGACCGAGCTCCAACGGGCCTCCCACTCGGCGGCGTCGCGGCCGGCGCCGCGCTGCGCCAGTTCCTCCATCGAGATCGCGTCGTCGCTGGTGCCGGTCATCCGCACCACGTGCTCGAGCAGCGGCAGCCGGTCACGGACCGCGCGCACCTTCTCCATCTGTTCGTCGTCCTCGACGACGACGACCTTGGCGTCGGAGTTCTCCAGGACGTACTGGCACTCCTCGGGGGAGTTGGTCTGGTAGATCGGGACGACGACTGCGCCCGCGGCCAGCCCCGCGAAGTCGAAGTAGGTCCACTCCTGCCGCGTGTTGGCGAGGATCGAGACCTTGTCGCCCTTCTCGACGCCGAGGTCGATCAGGCCGAGCGAGAGCGAGCGGACGGTCTCCAGGACGTCGTTGAAGCTGCGACTGACCCAGGCGCCGCCCTCCTTGTAGCTCACCGCCGGGGCATCGCCGTACATCTCCGCTGCGCGCGGCAGCAGGTCGGCGAGCGTCTTGGAGCTGGTTCCCCTCCCCATTGCGGGGAGGAGTCTAGTTGCTGGCTACGCGGCCTGGGGGCGACGTCTGGCGCTCTTGGGCAGGCTGCGCAGCGAGGACTCGAATAGGAACCTGTCGATCCTGCCATGGAAGATGGGCACTCCCATCTCCATGCACTTGCCGATCACCTCCTCCCGCTTCATGTGCAGCTCAGCAGCTAGCTCTGACGGCGTGAGGTGATTGGCCACGGGACCTCCCGGGGGTAGTCGAAATCGGGTACCCAGATATTTACCCGGATCGGCGGACGTGTCAATCAGCACATCGCATCTTGCGGGACAAAAGCGGCGGCCCGCGATAATGCCGGGCCGTGTCCGAGCTAGCCGTCGACGCCATCCCCCGCCGTGGCCGCATCTGGGTGATCCTCGCTCTCGCGGTCGCGGTCTTCGCCCTCGGCTACTCGATCGTCGACCTCTCCACCCGCGAGGCCGACCCCGACGTGATCAAAGTCGCCGGCATCGCCGACGCCCAGCGCCTCTTCGGCGGCATGCCCCAGGAGGGGGAGCGGGTCGGCTCCGATGACGCCCCGGTCGCGATCCAGGTCTTCAACGACGTCCAGTGCTCGATCTGCCGCGCCCCCTTCCTGACGGCGATCCCGGCGCTGGTCGAAGGCTACGTGCGGCCGGGCGACGTGCGCCTGCTGATGCGCCACTACTCGGCCGCCCGCAACGAGCTCGAGCTCGGCTTCTTCGGCGCGGAAGCGGCGGCGCGTCACGGCTATGGCTGGCAGTACGCCTACCTCTTCTTCCGCAACCAGGACGAAGCCGATAGGCACGGGATCGACGAGGAGTTCATGGCCACCCTGGCAGGGTCGGTGGGCGAACTCGAGGTGACGGAGTGGAAGGACACTTTTGACCGCGAAGGGGGCACGGACGGGCCGATCGCCGAGCAGCTCGAGAGCTACGCTGAGTTGGGCGACGAGCTCGGGATCCGCGCCGGGGGGGCGATGGTCGTCAGCGGCCCGAACGGCACGCGCACCCTGCAGGACGGCCCGGGCCTGGCCCGGATCGAGCGGGCGATCGCCGAAGTCGAGTGAGCGCGCCGCTCAGCCGTGGGCCGTCTGGGATAATCGCCCCCTCTCGGGGCGTGGCGCAGCCTGGTAGCGCGCACCGTTCGGGTCGGTGAGGTCCCCGGTTCAAATCCGGGCGCCCCGATGATTTCAGCGCAAATTTGCGCTGCCGTACTTCTTCTTGACCCGCTTTTCGCACCGCACGCGCTTGCCTTTTGATTGGGCCTTCCTGCACTGCGTGAGCCCTTGGGCGCGCCTGAGCCGCTCCAGCTTGACTTCCTCTTCCTGGCGCTTCCTTGCTGCTGCCGCGGCTGCGGCCTCCTCGTCCTGACGCTTCTTTGCCGCCGCGGCAGCGGCAGCCTCCTCGTCCTGACGCTTCTTTGCTGCTGCAGCCTCTTCCTCGTGCTGCTTGGCTTCGATTTCCGCAGCGGTGATGGCCTTTATCTCAAGCGGCTCGCTCGTGGTGATCGCAAAGCTCAGCTCCACCCCGGTCGTGGCCAACGGATTGGCGCCCCTCTGGCCCATCGGAATCGCTTTCCGTTTTTCGCCAATGGCGTTTTCGTATTCGCTGGGAGTCTGCGTGGCGCCCGAGCGGCTGAGGCTCGCCGTGAAGGACGTCGTCTCTTTGTTGATCGAGTCCACGGGAGAGAGGAAGGGGCCGCTTGCTTTGACGGCTTCGCCCCCGCATTCGAAGTTCATGTAGATGCCGCCGCCCGGATTGAGGAGCATGCCAACCGCGTGTTTGGCCTGATCGATGAACACGAGGTCAGCTTCGATCGTCCCGGTCTGGATTTCTTTCGCACCGGCGCCTTCGGATTTGCATTCGGCACCACCTTTGGTCCCGCCCTGCGTTTCGCATCCCGTGAAGACGTAATTCGAGAGGGTCGAGCGCGGTCCGACGATCTCGCCCTCGCCTTTGGAGTCAGTGCATTGCACGACTGTGTCGTAGCCGGCCAGCTCAGCGGTCACTGCACCGCCGTCAGCCGTGAGCTCGATCGGGAAAGCCGATGCGCTCACGAATTCGAGCACCGGCGAGGCCGCCTTCGCGTTAGCGGGCGCGACCGCCAGCGCCAAGACGGCGATCAACGCCACCACGCAAACGCCCATTCCTCGACGTTGCCCTGCTCGCGATCGTCGTGCCTCCATGTGCTTGCCTCCCCTTCGCTTTGGCTGTCGACTCTCCCTAGCGCTACATCGTAGCGGGAATATGGCCCGCTACTTTGACGGGCGAGAAGGTTCCCTGTGAAGCCATGATGAGAAAGCTCCTACCCATCGTCCTCGCGCTAATCGCGCTGGCGGCTCCCGCCGGCGCGCAGGCGGCCAGGGTGCCGTTCAACTTCATCGGCATCTCGCCGCAGAGCACGGCCGACAAAGCCGACTACCGACTGATGGAGTTGGCCGAGATCGACAACGTTCGCCTGCCTCTGATCTGGCACCAGGTCCAGCCCGGCGTGCCGCTCGTGAACGAATCCGACTGGTCGGGCTTCGACCGCGCCGTTCGCCTCGCCTCCGAACACGAGCTCCGGGTCTTTCCCTTTGTCTGGGGCTCTCCCGACTGGGTTGCCGCTCATCCCAGCTCGGAGCCGGTCGAAAGCGCCTGGCAGCGCTGGGCCTGGGCCTCCTTCCTGCGCGAGGCGGTTGGCCGCTACGGGCCGGAAGGGGAGTTCTGGGAAGAGAACCCGGACCTGATTCGCCAGCCGATCCGGCGCTGGGAGATCTGGAACGAGCAGAACATCGTCACCTTCGCCCACCGGCCCAGCCCGGAGCGCTTCGCCCGCCTGATCCGGATGACCGGCCGCGTCATCCACCGGGCCGACCCCGGCGCGAGGGTCATCGTCGGCGGCCTCTTCGGCCGCCCCCTGCAGGTGCCGCCGAACGTCGCCTCGGGCGACTTCCTCAACCGCTTCTACCGGGCGCGGCCGCTGAAGCGCTCCTTCGACGGCATCGCCCTGCATCCCTATGTCGCCGACGTCGGTGCGATGCGGTCCCAGATCATCAACCTGCGCCGGATCATGCGCCTCAACGGCGACGCGGGGACCCCGCTGTACGTGACCGAGATGGGGTGGGGCTCTGACAGCTTCGAGTCGCGCTGGGAGCGCGGGCTCGATGGCCAGGCGCGCGAACTCGACCGCGCCTTCTCGATGCTGGTCAGGCATCGCCAGCGCTGGCGGATCGGTGGCGCCTGGTGGTTCTCATGGATGGACGAGGAGAGCTCCTGCCAGTTCTGCGACTCGGCCGGGCTGCTCACCACCGGGCGCGAGGCGAAGCCCTCCTGGTACCGCTTCAACGCCTGGACCGGCGGTGACCCGAGCACGGTCCCGCGAGCCGCATTCGCCGAGTGACGGCACGCGGGCCGAGGCCCGCCGGGCGCTAGGCTCCAACTCGATTTCGACAAGCCCAGTCCGACCAAGAGGAGACACCCCGATGGCTTTCTCGGTTCCCGACCTTCCCTACGCCTACGACGCGCTCGAGCCGCACATCGACGAGGCGACGATGCGCGTCCACCACGACAAGCACCACCAGACTTACGTCGACAAAGCGAACGAAGCCCTGGAGGGAACCGAGTGGGCCGATCGCGACGTCGAGGACGTGCTGCGCAACCTCTCCAGCTTGCCTGGCGACAAGCAGACCCCGGTCCGCAACAACGCCGGCGGCCACTACAACCACACGCTCTTCTGGCAGATGATGAGCCCGGACGGCGGCGGCGAGCCGGGCGGCGAGCTCGGCTCGGCGATCGCCGAGACCTTCGGTTCCCTCGACTCCTTCAAGGACGAGTTCAAAAAAGCGGGCCTGACCCGGTTCGGCTCCGGCTGGGCCTGGCTGATCAAGGACAGCTCCGGCCTCGCGGTCGTCTCCACGCCGAACCAGGACTCGCCGATCTCCGACGGCAGCGTGCCGCTGCTCGGCTGCGACGTCTGGGAGCACGCCTACTACCTCAAGTACCAGAACAAGCGCCCCGACTACATCGAGGCCTTCTGGAACGTCGTCAACTGGGACTTCGTCGCCCAGCGCCTGGCCGAGGCGGGCTGAGCTAAGACGCGACGGGAGTCGCGGACCGCGCCGCCTCGGGGAGGTGGCGCGGCTCCTCTCCCTCCTTCGGAGGGATCAGACTCATCGCGTGCTCGGCCTTGGCGGTGATCGTCAGGCTCGGGTTGACGCCGGGATTGGCCGGAATCGCCGAACCGTCGCAGACGAGCAGGTTCTCGTAGCCGAAGGCGCGGTTGGCGCTGTCGACCACGCCGCTCTGCGGGTCGGCGCCGACCACGGCGCCGCCGAGGATGTGCGCGGTCGAGGGGATGTTGCGGACCGACTCGGTGACCGCGCTCTGGGCGACGCCGCCGGTGCGCTTCTCGAACCAGCGCGCGACCTGCTCGGCGGCGGGGATATAGGTCGGGTTCGGCCGCCCCGGGTCCTGTTCCGTCGTCAGGCGCACGCCGCCACCGAACAGCTTCCGCTTCGGGCGGAAGTGCATCGCCGCGTCGACCGTCTGCATCACCAGCAGGATCACGGTGCGCTGCGACCAGCGGTGCGGGATCAGCATCCGCACCGTGCGCAGTGGGTGGCGCAGGATGGCGGCCAGCCACTTCAGCGGTCGCGTCAGTTTCGACCCCGGCCCCGTCATCGCGGTGAAGGTGCCGGCCATCGCGTCGCCCCCCTGCCCGTAGGTGACGACCTCGATGTGGGTGTCGGGGTCCGGGTAGATGCTCGAGGTGATCGCCACCGAGCGGCTGAAGTCGCGCTCGTCATCCGGCGCGGTGACCGACTGGATCGACTCCGAGTTGGTGCGGACGAGGTCGCCGAGCCGGTCTGAGAGCTGCGGCAGGGCGCCGCTGTGGCGGCAGTTGGCGAGCAAGTTGTTGGTGCCGAGGGCGCCAGCGGCGACGACCACGCCCCTGGCGGTCAGGGTGCGACGGCGCTTGCGCAGCCAGGAGCCGGAGCGCTCGCTGCTGACCGCGTAGCCGTCGGAGCCGTCGGCGGCCCCGAGTGGGCGGATCTCGGTCACCTGCCGCTCCGGCACGATCTCCACTCCGAGCTTCTCAGCGAACCAGAGGTAGTTCTTCATCAGCGTGTTCTTGGCGCCGTGGCGGCAGCCGACCATGCAGCTGCCGCAACGCATGCAGCCGGTGCGGCTCGGCCCCTCGCCTTCGAAGAAGGGATCGGGGACCTCGACCCCGGGCTTGTCGAAGAAGACGCCGACCTGGGTGTTGGTGAAGGTCTCGCCGACGCCGATTTCCTCGCCGTATTCCTTCAGCAGCTGGTCGGCGGGACCGATGCCCT
>Ga0190272_10000693_pt1 | contig 16902 bp, 17 predicted proteins | sample Popmic504T_FD_133746 | JGI IMG/M metagenome (GOLD analysis project Ga0190272, IMG submission 133746) | Populus adjacent soil microbial communities from riparian zone of Shoshone River, Wyoming, USA - 504 T | ecosystem: Environmental > Terrestrial > Soil > Riparian zone | place: USA: Wyoming... | reverse complement strand
TTCTCGGCGTCGACCTTGGCCGCGACGAGCTTCGAGCTGTAGCCGAGCACGCGCGTGTCGAAGATCGGAGTGACCTGGCGGACGATCCGGCCGTCGAGCAGGCGCTGGATGCGGCGCATCACCTCGTCCTCGGAGACCTCGGCGAGGCCGGCGACGTGCTCGTAGGGACGCGGCGCGATCGGGAAGCTGCCCTGCATCAGGTTGAGCAGCTTCTTGTCGAGGTCGTCGAGCGGAATCGCCGCGCCGTCCTTGCGGCTGCGTGTCTTTGGGATCGCCGCCGCCTCTCTCAGCGAAGCCATCCGGCGGCGTCCTTTGCGTGGTAGGTGATCACGATGTCCGCGCCGGCTCGGCGGATCGAGGTCAGCGCCTCGAGCACGGCCGCGCGCTCGTCGATCTGCCCGGCCGCGGCAGCCGCCTTGACCATCGCGTACTCGCCACTGACGTTGTAGGCGGCGAGCGGCATGCTGGTTGCCTCCTTGATCCGCTGGATCACATCGAGGTAGGGCAGCGCCGGCTTGACCATCAGGATGTCGGCCCCCTCCTCGGCGTCGAGCAGCGCCTCGCGGACGGCCTCGTCGGAGTTGGCGGGATCCATCTGGTAGGTGCGGCGGTCGCCGAACGCCGGCGTCGAGTCAGCGGCCTCGCGGAACGGGCCGTAGAAGGCCGAGGCGAACTTCGCCGAGTAGGCGACGATCGGCGTCTCCTTCAAGTCCTCGGCGTCGAGCTGACCGCGCAGCGCGCCGACGCGGCCGTCCATCATGTCGCTCGGCGCCACGGCGTCGGCGCCCGCGCGCGCGTGCGAGATGGCCGTCTGGGCCAGCAGCTCGAGCGTGACGTCGTTGTCGATCGCGCCGTCGGGCCGAACGACGCCGCAATGGCCGTGCGACGTGTAGGCGCAGAGGCAGACGTCGGTGATCACGAGCAGCTCGGGGTGCGCCTCCTTGATCGCGCGCAAGGCGAGCTGGACGACGCCCTCGTCGTCGTAGGCGCCGGAGCCCCGCTCGTCCTTCTCGGCCGGGACGCCGAACAGCAGCACCGCGGGGATGCCGAGCTCCTGGATCGCGCCGGCCTCCTCTACCGCGTGCGAGATCGACAGCCGCTCTACGCCGGGCATCGCCTCGATCGGCGTGCGGCTGTCGGTGCCGAGCTCGACGAACAGCGGCTGGACGAGGTGCGCCGGCGTGAGCTCCGTCTCGCGCACCATGTCGCGCAGCAGGCCGCTGCCACGCAGCCTGCGCATGCGGGTTGCCGGAAAGGCCATCGCGATCAGTCTAGGGGCGTGGCGTATCCTCGCCGCATGCCACAGCTTGCGCTGTCAGCCGTCGGAAGGGATCGGCCGGGCATCGTCGCGGCGACGACCGCCGTCCTGCTGCGCCACGGCGTCAACGTCGAGGACTCGCGAATGTCGATCCTGCGCGGTCATTTCGCGATGACGCTGATCCTCGGCGTGCCGGAGGGCGGCGACCGCGAGTCGCTGAAGGCCGACCTCGACGTGGTGGCCGCCGAGCTGGGCCTGGAGGCGCTGGCGCTGAGCGCCGTGGAGCCGCTCGCGGAAGCCGCGCCGGTCGCGACGCATCTCCTCAGCATCTACGGCGTCGATCACCCTGGGATCGTCCACCACGCCACGCGGGTCCTGGCCGAGCACCGCGTGAACATCACCGACCTCGAGACGCGACTCGTCGAGGGCGACGGCGAGCCTTCGCTGTACGCGCTGCTGATCGAGGTCGCCGTGCCCGCCGACGTCGACCCCGCGGACGTCGATCGATCGCTGACCGAGATCGCCGCCAGCGAGGTCGTCGAGGTCAGCCTGCGCGAGCTCGACAGCCACGAGCTGTAGGCGCAGCGCAGTGGCGGTCCGCGAGGTCCTGCACTACCCGCACCCGGCGCTGAAGACCGTCGCGGAGCCCGTCGCGCTCGACTCGCCGGAGACCGAGCGCGCCGCGCGCGACCTGCTCGACACGATGGTCGACTTCGGCCACTGCGTCGGCCTCGCCGCGACCCAGCTCGGCGACCTGACGCGGATCGTCGCCGTCGACGTGACCGGCCACAAGAAGGCCAGGACCGAGAGCGGCCTGCTGCTGCTCGCCAACCCGCGCGTGGTCGCCGAGGACGGCGCCGAGGTCGCCCGCGAGGGCTGCCTGAGCATCCCCCACCTGACCGCCAACGTCCGCCGCGCCACCTCGATCGCGGTAGAGGCCGACGCCCTCGCGCTCACCGACGACGGTCTCCGCGCCGCTCCTCGCCGCATCGAGACCGACGGCTTCGAGGCCCGCTGCCTGCTCCACGAGATCGACCATCTCGACGGCATCCTCTTCCTCGACCGCGTCGACTCCCTGACCCGCGACGTCTTCCAGCGCAAGAACTACAAGTGACGTCAGCCAGCCAGTGGGATGGCTTGAGGGAAGCGGAAGAGACCCGGGCGGCTTCGAACGATCGACTCAGGCGAAGCGACGGAGGGCGAGGCGGGCGAGGGCGCCGAAGGCCAGCGCGAGGGCCGCGAGGTGAAGCAACGGGGCGACGAGGCCGCCGGAGTCGTTGAGCGCCGCGTCGAGCGCGTCGAGCGTTGGACGGAATGGGAACACGGCGGAGATCACGCGGGCCGCGTCGTAGACAGCGGGGGCGACCGAGCCCGACGGCACGAGCGCGAGGAAGGCGAGCGGCAGCGACAGCATCACGCAGAGCAGCGAGGCCGCGCGGACCTCGCGCGTGACGGCGCCCACGGCCACGCCGAGCGCGCCGAAGGCGAGCGCCGCGACGGCAAGCGCGACGACCCAGAGCGGTAGCCGAGCCCAATCGAGATCGACGAACAGGCCCAGTCCGGCGAGCATCGCCAGGCAGATGACGAGCGAGCACACCGCCGCCAGCCCGGCCTTCTCGACCAGCAGACCGGTCTGCGACACCAGGCCCCGGACCAACCGCGCGAACGCGTTCTCCTCGCGCTCCAGCGCCAGCGTGCCGGCGGCGAGCAGCAGCGTGACGAACATCAGCGACACCGCGACGGCAAGCGCGACCGCGAACGAGCTGAGCGACGTGTCGCCGCCGTCGAGCGCGACCTGCTCGACGCGGATCGGCTCGCTCACCGAGCGCAGCAGCGGCCCGGAGAAGTCGAGGTTCTCGCGACCGAGGCGCGAGAAGCGGATCACCTCGTCGAGCTCGGCGCGCTGGGCCGGCGCGACGTGTGGCCGCACCCGCCTGACCAGCTCCTCCGACCGCCGCAGCCCGAGCAGCTCGATGTCGTCCGACAGCGGCACCTCGATCCTCCCGCCGTCGACGACGCGGTTGAGGTACGAGAGCCCGACCTTGGTGAACCTCGCCGTCAGCGCGAGGTTGGCGTCGCGCAACCGCGCTTCGAGCGTGTCCTCGACATAAGCCGCCTTGACCGGGTCGTCGGCGTTGTAGAAGACCTCGATCGTCGGGGGGCCGGAGAGCGCGAGCGTCTGCAGGCCGCCGAGGCGGTCGGTGAAGTCCTCCGGGATCACCAGCGCCGCGATCGCCTCACCCGACTCGACCTTGTCGATCGCCGCCTGCTCGCACTGGAGCGCCGTCTTGCCGTCGCAGTCGACGGGCACGCGGTCGATCGCGTCGAACAGCTGACCCTGGTAGCTGGACAGGTCGAGCGTCTCGCCACCCAACTCGAGCTTGTCGTCGCCGGGCTGAACCAAGCTGACGAAGGCAACCTTCGGCTTGTCCGGGCCGGCCGACAGCGCAAAGCCGATCAGCACCGACAGCACGACCGGGTAGAGGATAAGCAGCGCGACCAGCCCCGGCGAGCGGCGCAGGATGCGCAGGTCCTTGAGCAACAGCCAGCGCAACGCTCAGTGGCCCCGATGCCGGAGAAACGCGACGAACGCCTCCTCGAAGTCGCTGTGGCTGCCGCCCTCCCGCTCGACCACTTCGCCGAGCGCGGTGGGCGAGCCTTCGAACAGCGCCTCGCCGTCGGCGAGCACGACCACGCGGTCGGCGTGGCGCGCCGCCTCCTGCAGGTCATGGGTCGAGTAGACGACGGTCGTCCCACGAGCGGCGAGGCCGAGCACGAACTCCCAGACGCGCTCGCGCTGACGCGGGTCGAGCGCGGCGGTCGGCTCGTCGAGCAGCAGCACGTCCTGGCGACCGAGCAGTCCGATCGCGATGTTGACGCGCTGGCGGTTGCCGCCCGACAGCTCGGCGGCGAGGTCGTCCGCGCGCTCGCCGAGCCCCGTCAGCTCGAGCATCTCCGCGACCGCCGCCTCCGGATCGCCGGCCCGCTCCAGCCGCGCGAACAGGCGCAGGTTCTCCGCGACCGTCAGCTTGGCGTAGAGCGCTGCCTGCTGGGGGACCCAGCCGACCTCGCGTGGCCTGCGGTTGACGCTGCCGGCGTCGGCGCGCTGGATGCCGGCGAGGATCGAGAGCAGCGTCGTCTTGCCGGCGCCGTTCGGGCCGATGATCGCGACGATCTCGCCGCGGTCCGCGCTCAGCGACACCCCGCGCAGCGCCTCACGCGTGCCGAAGCGCTTGGCGACGCCATCCGCGACGAGTGCTGACTGCGTCGCGGTCGCCATCGGCGCGGACGGTAGCGCCTCCGGTAGCAGTCGGAGTGGCAGACTGCGCGGGATGAAGCTGCTGTTCGTCGGAGACGTGGTCGGCAAGCTCGGCCGCCAGACGCTCGCCGAGCTGCTGCCCGGCCTGCGCGAGCGCCACGCGCCCGACTTCGTCGTGGTGAACGGCGAGAACGCGGCCGGGGGCGTCGGAATCACTCGTCGGACCGCCAACGAGCTGTTCGAGACCGGCGCCGACGCGATCACGCTCGGCAACCACGCCTACCGCCACACCGAGGTCTACGAGTATCTCGACACCGAGGCGCGGATCGTGCGACCGGCCAACTACCCGAAGGGCAGCCCTGGCCGCGGCGTCACCGTCGTCGAGAACGGTCCGCTGAAGCTCGGCGTCGTCAACCTGTCGGGCAGCCTGTTCGTCGAGGCGGCGCGCTCGGCGTTCCCCGAGGCTGACGTCGCGCTTGGCGAGCTGCGCGGCAAGGCCGATCACGTGCTGGTCGACATGCACGCCGAGGCGACGAGCGAGAAGGTCGCGATGGGCTGGCACGTCGACGGGCGGGCGACGGCCTGCCTCGGTACTCACACCCACGTCCCGACCGCCGACGCCCGCGTGCTGCCGGGCGGCACCGCCTACTGCACCGACGTCGGGATGACCGGTCCGCGCGGCGGCGTGATCGGGGTCGAGCGCGAGCTCGCGCTGAAGCGCTTCCTGACGATGACCCAGGTGCGCTTCGAGACGTCGTCAGAGGACCCGTGGCTGAACGGCGTCCTGGTCGAGGCCGGCGACGACGGGCGCGCCACGGGAATCGTCCAGATCCTCGAGCCGGCCCACATCTGAGTCCTCCTCCCCGCACGCACCGGCGTAGACGCCGAAGAGCGCGACCAGCGCCAGCGGGAAGAACCAGACGACGTAGAGGTAGAACCAGTGCGACGCGGCCAGCTGGACCGCGATCAGCACGGCGGCGCCGAGCGCGGCGACCTGCAGCGGCGTCTTGCGACGCGGCACGAAGGCGACCGCGACGGCCAGCAGCAGCGCCAGGCCGGTCATGACCGAGCGGTAGGTCTCGCCGCCGTCGAGCTGCCCCCAGACGCTGAACGGCGACCGCCGCGACGCCTGGTAGCCGAGCGTGCGGTCGTAGAGCTCGCGCAGGCCGCCATCCGGCATGAACGGGAGGAAGGTGGCGGCAACGACTACCGCGAGTACGACCGTGAAGATGGCGACGTTGCGCAGCGTCGCTCGCGGCGTCGGTCCCGCGTCGGCGGTGGCGAACAGCGGCGCGAGCGCGAGCGGGCCGACCTTGGCCGCGGTCGCGAGCGCGATGCCGGCGCCGCGCGCCGACGCGGAGAGGCCGCGCCGGGCCGGGGCGAGCGTCAGGCCCAGCAGCGCCGCGACGGTCAGCAGCCCGACGAGCGTGTCGTTGGAGTTGGTCTGGAGCGCGAAGATCGCGTAGGGATAGGTCACCCAGGCGTAGCCGAGCGCGACGCTCAGCTCCCAGCCCGCCGGCCCGGCGCGCAGCCGCCGCCCGAGCAGCAGCAGCCCGAGCAGGGTCAGCAGGTCGAAGGCGATCGACGCGCCGTGTGCGGCCGGCAGGTCGTCCCAGACGCCGCTCCAGGGCAGCGCCTGCTCGAACGGCACGTAGCCGAGATATGTCAGTGGCCCGTACGTGTCGCCGTGCTCGACGTCGGCGGCGAAGCCGGAGCCGTAGAGGCCGTCGCCGTCGGCGATCCGGTCGGCGCCGATCACGCCCGCATAGCCGACGTCGATCACGTTCGAGTCGACGACGTTTAGCCCGACCCGGAAGGCGACGAGGAAGATCAACGCGAAGGCGAGCCATGTGACCGGGACGAGCGGGATCAACCGCCGCGGTCGTTCGCGCGCACGCAGGCCGGACCACAGCAGCCGCCCCAGCAGGTAGAGCAGGACCGGGTAGACGAGCGGCACCGAGACGCCGATCTCGCCGCGGTTGAAGTAGATCTGCGAGACACCGAAGCCGAGCAGCACCAGCAGGTCGAGATGGAGCAGCCGGAACGGCCGCCGCGGATCGACGAACGGCAGCAGGAAGAGGAGGGAGAGGGGGATCCAGACGTACGGCGCGTTGAGCTTGCGGCCGAACGCCCCCTCGTAGCCGCGGGCCATCGACCACGCGACCTGGTGGCCGGTCCAAGCCTCGAGCACGATGCCGAGCTGGTCGTCGACGCGCGCCTGCGCGACCTCGCGATCGCCGTCGAACCAGCTGACCTGCCAGCGGCCCGGGCCGCGCGTGTAGGCGGCGGGCCGGAAGTCCTCGTGGCGCTCGCGCGCGGCGCGGACCGTCTCCGACCGCCCGGCGATTCGAATCGCCCGCTCGGCGGTCAGCTCGTAGCCGGGTGGGGCGACCGTCTGCGAGTCGGGGGTCTTCAGCTCGGGCGCCGCCTCGGCCGGTGTCGCGAAGGCCAGCGACGCCAACACGAGACCGAGCGCCAAGCGCATGGTCAGGCGCGCCAGTCCCCGGACCCGAAGCTCCACAGCTTGTTGCCGAGGAAGCTGAGCGGAGTGGCGACGACGATCGAGATCGCCTGGGCGGGGATCTCCGCCATGCCGGCGCTCGTCACGAGCAGCTCGAGCACCGTCGCCGCGAAGAGGAATGCCACGACGCTGACGACCAGGAAGCGCGCCGCTTGGAAGCCGGCGGGGCCGTCGTGTGCTCGGAAGGTCCAGTGGCGGTTCCACCAGAAGTTGTTCGTCACGGCGACGAGGAAGGCCAGCGTCGCGGCGACGAGGTGGTGCAGATCGCCGATCTCGACGGCGAGCGCGAAGACGACGATGTTGACGACGTAGCCGGAGCCGCCGACGGCGCAGAACTTCGCCAGCTGGAGCCAGTTCTGCGGCTTGCGGACGCCGGCGCGCAGGCGCGCGCCGGGCGCGAGCGGCGGCGCCGGTGCGGTCGCGGCGGCCGGTGGCTCGATGCCGCGGGCGACCGGTGAGTCGGGCTGATCTCCCACGCTACGAGGTTAGCCCGAAGTGGGCGGCGATCATCGGGGTCACGTCACGCAGATGGCGCTGTGCGGGTTCCGCGGGGAGGCGATCGAGGCCGCAGGTGAGCAGCACGCCAAGCGAGTCGCAGCGGTGCAGCGAGCCGTGACTCCCACCCTCCTGGTGGTGCGAGCCGCCCCAGTCGACGAACTCGTAGCCGGGCGTGGCGGAGAGCAGCACGTCGCCGGCGCGCGGGCAGGCGAGCGCCGACCACAGGCGACCGAGCGCATCGGGATAGTCCCCGAACCGGATCCCTCCGTCGAGGACCGTCAGGTCGAGGATCGAGAGATCGCCGTCGACGCTCCAGCGGGCGGACCGACCGTCGACGAGATCGCCCCCGCGCCGGAAGCGCAGCTCCCCCACCACGCCCGCCACGACGGCGTCGTCGCCCTCGCGCCAGGCAGTCAGATCGACGCCCTCGACGCCACGCAGCTGGCGGGTCAGGCGCGGCAGCATCCGCTCACGGCGGCTTGGATCGAGCACATAGACCATCGCCGACCGCGCGCCCGGGCAGACCGCGAGCTCGGCCTCCTCGGGCGCGCTGTCGCTCGGCGTCAGCACGCGCCAGTCGCCGAGGTGCTGGGCGAGGTTGAGCGGCTGCTCGACGAGGCTCTGCGAGTGGTCCGACATGACGATCACCGCGTGGTCGGCGAGGAAGTCGTCGACGCCGCCGGCGGCGTGGAACACCCGCTCGAGCGCGCGGTCGGCCTCGGCTATCGACGTCGGCTGCGCGTCCGGACCGGCGCGGTGCGAGTAGGTGTCGTTGTCGGGCAGCGACAGCAGCAGGAAGTCGAACAGGTCGTGCTCGACGAGGTACGAGCCGACGCAACCGGCGTGGCGGTCGCGCTGGCCGGGCATGCCGAGCGTCGACGAGCAGCCGGTATGACGCGAGTCGAAGAGATCCGCGTAGAACAGCTCGCGCGCGCCCCAGGTCGGGTGGCGGAACTGAGCGGCCTCGGCGATGCGCCGGTAACGCGAGTCCCCCGCCGGCTCGTGGCGATAGCGGCCGCGGTAGATCAGGTAGGTCGTGCAGGCCGTCCGCAGGCCGGCGTCGTCGAGCTGCTCGAAGATCGTCCGGCGGTCCTGGACCAGGTGCGCCAGGTTCATGTTGTAGACGGTGTCCTGCAACGAGCGAAAGACTCCGAAGGCGCGCGTCGCGGGAAACGACGAGCCGTACTCGACGTAGCGTTCCTCGCCGCGGTGGTACCAGTTCATCGACGGGATCAGGTGCTCGTCGGGCCCGAGGCCGGTCGTGATCGCCGACGCCGCGACGGGCGTCAGCGACGGGAAGGTCGAGACGCAGTCGCGGGAGTACTCGCCGCGACGCACCAGCTCGGCGAGGATCGGCGCCCGCCCGTCGGCGATCGTGCGATCGAGCGCCGCGGGGCTCAGCGCGTCGATGACCGCGAGGACGAGCTTCTTCGGGGCGGCGGTCACCGCAGGATCCGCAGACCCGCGTACTTGCGGTCGGCGGCGGCGCGGCCCCTGACGAGCACCAGCGCGAAGGCGATCAGCGCCAGGAACGAGACCGGCGGCAGGAAGATCGCGACAGCGGCGAGGACGAGCGCCGCGGCGTCGGCGTAGAGCGTGAGGAAGCCGACCGCCTCGTCGTCGAGGCGGCGGGCGGCGCGCGACAGCAGGCTGAAGACCGCGAGATAGGCCAGCGCCGCGCAGGCCACGCCGGCGACGAGGCCGGGAATCGCCGAGTGACCGCCCGCGGCCAGCGCCCCGGCGAACAGCAGCGCGCCGAGCGTGACGCTGAGCAGCAGCCCCACCCTGGCCATCGAGCCTTGGTTCGCCCCCGAACGTTCGGCTATGTACCAAACAACCGCGAGCACCAGGATCGCGAACAGGAAGGCCGGGCTCTCGAGAAAGCTCCAATCGGTCCCGCTGAAGTCGATCCCGATGTCGCCGCGCGCCAGCGCGCCGGTCAGCAGCGGCGGCAGGAACGGCCGGATGCCGACCGAGCCGGCGAGGCCGGCGCCGGTTCCGATGTCCATTACGAGGCTCATGAGCTTTTGGGCGAGTTCCGGGGTCGGTACGCTGGAGCGCGTGACGATAGACCACCCGCCCGAGCGCTCGACGCGCCGCGACCTCGAGCGCTACGCCGGGCTCTTCTCCGCGCGCACCCGCGTGATGACTTCGTCCGCCACGCGTGACCTGATGGCGATGAGCGACCGCGCCGACGTCATCTCGTTCGCCGGCGGCCTGCCGGATACCTCGAGCTTCCCGCCGGAGATCTTCGCCTCGATGACCGCGCGGATCGCCGACGAGTCCTGCGCGCGGGCGCTGCAGTACGGCCCGACCGAGGGCCTCCCCGAGACCAAGGGCTGCATCGTCGACGTGATGGCCGCCGAGCAGATGACCGTCGACCCCGACGACATCCTCGTCACGACCGGCGGCCAGCAGGTGCTCGACCTCGTCACCAAGACGCTGATCGATCCGGGTGACACGATCGTCGCCGAGGGTCCCTCCTACCCCGGCGCGCTGAACGCCTTCCAGGCCTACCAGGCGAACGTCGTCCAGGTCGACATGGACTCCGACGGGATGCGCGTCGACCTGCTCGAGGAGACGCTCGACCGCCTCGAGCGCGACGGCAGGCGGCCGAAGTTCGTCTACACGGTGCCGAGCTTCCAGAACCCGGGCGGCGTGACGATGTCGCTGCCGCGGCGCAAGCGGCTGGTCGAGGTAGCGCGGGAGCGCGAGCTGCTGGTGCTCGAGGACAACCCATACGGATTGCTGCGCTACGAGGGCGAGCCACTGCCGACGCTGCACTCGCTCGACGGCGGGGTCTACGTGATGTATCTCGGCACGTTCTCGAAGATCTTCTCCCCAGGGCTGCGGCTCGGCTGGGTCGTCGCGCCGCCGCCGGTGCTGGCGCGGATCAACCTCGGCAAGCAGCAGGCCGACCTCTGCACGTCGACGCTGTCGCAGATCCTCGTACACGCCTACTTCGAGCACCACGACTGGCGCGAGTACGTCAGCTCCCTGACCGAGCTCTACCGCGCGCGGCGCGACACGATGCTCGACGCGCTCGCCGAGCACTTCCCGCCCCAGGCCGAATGGACCCGCCCCGGCGGCGGCCTGTTCATCTGGGCGACGCTGCCGGAGTTCATCGACACGGGCGACCTGCTCGCCGCCGCGCTGCGTGACAACGTCGCCTTCGTGCCCGGCGAGGGCGCGTTCCTCGACGGCCGCGGCCGCAGCTCGATGCGGCTGAACTTCTCCGGCGCCGACGAGGACCAGATCCGCGAGGGGATCCGCCGGATCGGCGAAGTCGTCAAGGAGCAGGTCGCGCTCTACGGCACGCTGACCGGCGAGCCGGCACAGGCCCCGCCGCGCCACGACGCGGTCGCCGACGCGGCGGAGACCGACGAGGACCAGGGGGCGCGGGTCGTCGAGTTGCCGCGCCGCGACGAGCGCGAGCGCCGCGCCCGCCGATCGTGAGCAGGATCGCCGTCCTCGCGGGCGGCAGCTCGTTCGAGCGCCAGGTGTCGCTGCGCTCCGGCGCGCGCGTCGAGGACGCGCTCGAGCGACTCGGCCACGAGGTGATCCCGATCGACGCCGGCCAGGACCTGATCCGGCGGCTGCGCGACGAGCGCCCCGACGCGGCGTTCGTCGCGATGCACGGCCGCGACGGCGAGGACGGCACGATCCAGGAGCTGCTCGAGATCCTCGGGCTGCCGTACACGGGATCGGGGGTGCCGGCGTGCGTGCGAGCGATGGACAAGGTGCTGACCAAGCACCTGCTCGACGAGCACGACGTGCCGACGCCGGAGTTCTTCGCCTTCAACCAGACCGCCTTCCGCGAGCTCGGCGCCGCCGACGCGCTGCCCGCGATCGAGGAGCGGCTCGCCTTCCCGATCGTCGTCAAGCCCTCGAGTCAGGGATCCGCGCTCGGAATCAAGTTCGCGCGAACCGCGGCGGACGTCCCAGCGGCGCTCGTGGCCGCGTTCTCCTACGACGCCAAGGTACTGCTGGAGCGCCATATCGATGGACGCGACCTTGCGGTGTCCGTCCTCGACGGACCCGACGGGCCCGAGGCGCTGCCCGTCGTAGAGGCGGTGCCGACCGGCCGCGAGGAAGGCGACTTCTACGACTTCCAGGCCCGCTACGAGATCGGGCGCACGGAGTTCATCTGCCCCGCCGACCTGCCGGAGGGCGTCACCGACCGTGCTCAGGAGCTCGCATTGCAGACCTACGAGCTGCTCGGCTGCTTCGGCTTCGGACGCGTCGACCTGATGCTCGACGCCGCCGGTGACCTCTGCGTGCTCGAGGCCAACCCGATCCCCGGCCTGACCGAGACCAGCCTGCTCCCCCAGGCCGCCGAGGAGGCCGGCATCGGCTTCGACGACCTCGTCGCCCGCATACTCGCCTCAGCCTTCACCCAACGCCGTCCCTAAGCGACGATCGCAGCGAGGGGAAATCGTTCCCCGAGAGCGATTCCCAAGCGGGCCGGGGGACGATTTCCCCTCGCCCCCGCTAACTGTCCGCCTGGAAGTCCTCCGGCGTCACGTTGTCCAAGAAGTCCTTGAACTTCTCGACGACCTCCTCGGTGTCCTCGACCTCGTGCTCGAACTCGATCGCCGACTCGGTGATGACCTCGTCGGCGGCGAAGATCGAGGCGCCGGTGCGGACCGCCAGCGCGAGCGCGTCGGAGGGCCTGGAGTCGATCTCCATCTCGCGGCCGTTGAGCTGCAGCGTGATCGACGCGTAGAAGGTGTTCTCGCGCAGCTCTGTCACCGAGACCTTGGTGCACTCGACATCGAGCTCGCCGAGGACGTCGCTGATCAGGTCGTGGGTCATGGGCCGCGGCGTGTTCGCTCCCTGGAGCTTCATCAGGATCGCCGCGGCCTCCGGATGGCCGATCCAGATCGGCAGGAACTTGTTCCCGTCGCGCGTCTTCAGGAGCACGATTGGCTGCTTGCCGACCATGTCGAAGCTGACGCCGTAGATCACCATCTCCTGCATTGCGCGAAAGTCTAGACGCGGCGCTCGGCCGGTCCCCCGTTGGCTCGCTAGAATCGCCGACCCCGGGCGATTAGCTCAGTCGGTTAGAGCGCGTCTCTGATAAGGACGAGGTCCCTGGTTCGAATCCAGGATCGCCCACTCGGCTGGCTAAGCGGCGCGGAGGGTGGCTCGGCGGAGGAGCCGGGCGAGGTCCTCCGCCTCGGCGGCTGTGTCGAAGTCGAGCTCGATCCGGACTCCGTCGCCCTTGGGCTTCGCCTTGACGGGGCGACCGAGGGCGCTGGTCAACGCCTCTTCGACGGCCGCTACCGCCGCTGCGTGGTCGGGATGGACCTCCGCCGGCTTGCGCTCTGGGGGTCCGCCGGCCTCGAGCTCGCGGGCGCGGCGCTCGGTCTCGCGGACGGACCAGCCGTGCTCGCGCGCATTGCGCCCCAGGGCCTTTCGGTCCTCGTGGTCCTTGCAGGTCAGGATCGCGCGGCCGTGGGCCTCGCTGAGGTCGCCGGCCTCGATCGCCTCGAGTACCTCGTCGGGGAGCTCGAGCAGTCGCACGAGGTTTGAGACGGCGACGCGGCTCTTGCCGACCCGGCGCCCGACCTCGGCCTTCGAGAGCCCGAGGTCGTCGACCAGCATCGAGCAGGCGCGCGCCTCCTCGACCGGGTTGAGGTCGACGCGAGCCATGTTCTCCGCCAACGCGAGATCGAGCCGCTCCCAGTCCTCGGTCTGCCGGACCACCGCGGGGATCGATTCGAGCTCGGCAAGCCGCGATGCGCGCAGCCGCCGCTCGCCGGCGATCAGCTCGTACCTCCCGCCCGGCAGCGGGCGAACGACCACCGGCTGCAACACGCCGCGGGAGCGGATCGACTCCGACAGCGCCACCAGGGCCTCTTCGTCGAACTCACGCCGCGGCTGGCGCGGATTCGGCTCGATCAGCTCGACCGGGACCTCACGCAGGCCCGTCTCGTCCGTCGACGTCGGCAAGATCGCGGACAGGCCTCGGCCCATCCCACGGCGCCCAGCCTTAGGCTCAGGCTCACGGTCAAGCACGTGCTGCTACCTCCTTGGCAAGCTTGAAGTATGCGGCCGATCCGGCGCTCTGCGGGGCATGCCGAACGACCGGCATTCCATAGCTCGGGGCCTCTCCCACCCTGACGTTGCGCGGGATGACGGTATCGAAGACGAGATCGGGAAAGTGCTCGCGGACCTCGCGCTCCACGTCCTGGGCGAGGCGGGTGCGGCCGTCGTGCATCGTGAGGACCATCCCCGCAACTGTAAGGCTCGGGTTCAGGTCTCGCTGTATCAGCGAGAGCGTGTCGAGCAGGCCGGCCAGGCCCTCCAGGGCGAAGTACTCGGTCTGAACAGGCACGAGAACCTGGTCCGCGGCGACAAGCGCGTTGACGGTCAGCGGGCCGAGCGACGGCGGGCAGTCGAAGATCGTGAACAGAAAGCGGTCCCGAACGTCTCCGAGCTGCTCGCGCAGGCGGGTCTCGGACCCGGTCAGGCGGGGAAGCTCCACCGTGGCGCCGGCGAGATCGGGCGTCGCCGGGACAGCGGACAGGTTGGCGAACGGCGTCGGCTGAGCCGCCTCGGCGATCGTCTGCTCTCCACTGAGGCAGTTATACGAGTTCGGCTCGAGATCCTTGGAGAGACCGACTCCCACCGTCGCGTTGCACTGGGGATCGAGATCGACGAGAAGCGTCTCGTAGCCCGCATCGGCGATGCTGGCGGCGACGTTGACGGCGGTCGTGGTCTTACCCACGCCACCCTTCTGATTCGCTATCGCGAAGACGGTTCCCATCGGCCTTGAAGGTACCCCCGAACGCGGTCGGACGGGGGTGCGGGCACTCTAGTTCAAGGGCGAACGGTTGTGGGGCGGGGTCCTGTCTCACCCCGCCAGCAACGTCTATCCCCATACAACGGGCTCAGCGGGGTTGGGAGCGCAATGGCCTCGAAGGTCGAACGCCTTTCGCGCTACACAGCAGACGGGTCGCGACCCTCGAGGCCCTCATTGCTCAAACGCCGCCGAGCGGGTGGTACGGGATCAGGCGTTGGCCGCCGCGGGTGGCGACGATTTTGCGTTTGCGCGCGCAGCTTGCGAGCACGTAAACCAAAATCGGAGACAGGACCCGCGGGCACCAACGCAAGAGTCCTAGCCCGATCAACCAGCCAGCGGGCGCTTGGTGGCCATGCCCGGCCGCCGCGGAAAGCGATCCGGCGTTGGCTCGGTCTTGACGTAGACGTAGAGATTCCGCTCTCTAGAGCCTTTGTAGGGCCGGACGGGTATCGGGGCACTTGGCGTCAGGCCGACCATTCGCGCCGCCTCAGCGCCGGCGCGCTCCTCCTGATCATCGCGGGCGCCCTTCCAAGCGACGAGCGCTCCATCGAGCTCCAGCAGCGGCGCGGCGTACTCGACCAACACCGCGAGCGACGAAAGGGCCCTGGCCGTAACGGCCTCGTACCGGTTCGCGCCATCGCTGGAGGCCCACTCCTCGGCACGGATCGGGATGGCGGTGGCGTTGCCGAGCTCGGCCGCGTTCGCGAGATGCGCGATGACCTCACACTTGCGGCCTGTCGCCTCGATCGAGTCGACTCTGGCGTTGGGAAGCGCCGCGGCGAGCGCCAAGCCGGGGAACCCAGCGCCGGCGCCAAGATCGGCGATCGACGTAGCTGCCAAGAGCGGCGGCGCCTCCAGACCCGAGAGAGAGTCGGCTATGTGGACATCGACGGCCTCATCCGGATCGGTGACCGTGGTCGGCGGTGCCGGCTCGGCCGCCAGAGCCGTGAGCAGCCTCGCCAGCTTGGCGACGATCTCAGGCGACAGGTCTCGCCTCGCCCCCTGTATGAGGAGACGGTCGGCCGCCTTGTGAGACAACCCGTGCTCGGTTGCCAGCGCCTGAACCGTTTCGCGTGAAACGGTCAGGGCGTGCGGTTGGTCACGGGGGTGATGACGAGACGGCGGTCGGGCTCATCGCCCTCGCTGTGAGTCTCGACGTCGGTGCGGTCGCGTATGTAGAGGTGGACGACCTTGCGCTCGAGCGCCCGCATCGGCTCCAGCTCGACAGGGCGCTGGTACTCGAGAGCCTCTGCGATCGCGCGGTCCGCCTGGCGGTGCAGCGCCTCCGCGCGGCGGTCGCGGTAGCCCGCGGCGTCGATCACAACCTGCTTGTCGCGCTCCGTATGCGGGAAGACGATGCGCGCCGCAAGGTGCTGCAAAGCGTCGATCGTCGTGCCGTGCTTTCCGATCAGCAGGCCAAGGTCGTCGCCGTTGACCGTCGCACGAAGCTCTTCGTCGATCTCGGTTATGTCTACCTCGCCGCGCAGACCGAGCTCTTGAACGACCCGGACGACCAACGCCCGGAGGCGGTCGGCCGGCTCCTCCGGGAGCGTCGTCGCGACCTCGCGCCAGATGGCCTCGTCCACCTCGCCGACGACGCGCGCTGGGCCATCGTCGCCACCTTCAGCGACCACGACGAACTTCACGCAGTCGGCGGTGATGCCGGGGAAGCGCGGCTCGAGCCGCTTCAGCGCATTCCACTTGGCCTCACCGACTCCGTTTCCCTCGGCCTCGACATGGACGTCGATCTCTGTGCTGCGTTCGGCGGGCTTGTCCGCTCCGTCCCCCATCGAGTGGGAGCCTACCGGCGGCGGCCGGAGCGCTTCTTCTTCTTGCGCGGCGAGGGGGGTGGGGCCTTGGCCGACCCATTGCCGCTCACATCGCCCTTCGAGTCCGAGCCCTTGCCGGTCAACGCTGCAGCACCGGCGGGGAGGGCCGCATCGTCGGTGAGATCCGGCCTTGGATAGAGCTTGCGCACGACGAGCTGCTGGCCGATCGTCCAGACGTTGGTCGTGATCCAGTAGACGATCAGACCAGCCTCGAAGTTGATGATGAAGACGACGAAGACGAACGGCAGCGCCATCATGATCCGCTGCTGAGTCTTGTCGCCGCCGATCGAGGTGATCATCGTCGCGATCAGCTGCGTGCCGACGTACAGGACGATCATGAACGCGAGCACGACCGGCTGGCCGGTCAGCGGCTCGGCCAGGTCGTTGATCGGCCCGAAGGCGGCGTTCCCCGCGATGTCCTGCTGGAACGACTCGCTGCGCAGCAGCTCGAAGAGGGCGATGAAGAACGGGATCTGCAGCAGCAGCGGGAGGCAGGAGCCCAGGGGATTGACCTTGTTCTCCTGGTAGAACTTCATCATCTCCTGGTTCATGCGCTGCTTGTCGTCCTTGTAGCGCTCCTGGATCTTCTTCATCTGCGGCTGAAGCACCTGGAGCTTCTGCATCGACTTCACCGACTTGAAGGTCAGCGGCAGGATGAAGATCCGGATCGTGAACGTCAGCAGGATGATCGCCCAGCCCCAGCTGCCGCCGACGAGGTCGTGCCAGAAC
>Ga0190272_10000692_pt1 | contig 16902 bp, 15 predicted proteins | sample Popmic504T_FD_133746 | JGI IMG/M metagenome (GOLD analysis project Ga0190272, IMG submission 133746) | Populus adjacent soil microbial communities from riparian zone of Shoshone River, Wyoming, USA - 504 T | ecosystem: Environmental > Terrestrial > Soil > Riparian zone | place: USA: Wyoming... | reverse complement strand
GTCGTGCTGCCCGACATCGAGGACTACAAGCCCAAGGGCCGCTCGCCGCTCGCCGCGGCCGAGGATTGGGTCAACGTCGACTGCCCGAAGTGCGGCGCGCCGGCGAAGCGCGAGACCGACACGATGGACACCTTCGTCGACTCGTCCTGGTACTTCATGCGCTACTGCGACGCGCGCAACGACCAGGCGCCGTGGGACCGCGACGTGCTCGCGTCCTGGATGCCGGTCGACCAGTACATCGGCGGTGTCGAGCACGCGATCCTGCACCTGATGTACGCGCGCTTCTTCACGAAGGCGTTCGCCGACATCGGGCTGCTCGACTTCCAAGAGCCGTTCGCGCGCCTGTTCACGCAGGGGATGGTCACCCGCGACGGCGCGAAGATGTCGAAGTCGAAGGGCAACGTCGTCAGCCCGCGCGAGCTCGTCGACGAGTTCGGCGCCGACGCCGCCCGCTGCTACATCCTCTACGTCGGCCATCCCGCGGAGGGCGGGGACTGGAACGACAAGGGGATCGAGGGCATCCACCGCTTCCTGGCGCGGCTGTGGCGCGCCTCCGCCGATGCCGCCGCGAGCACCGAGTCCTCCGACGGCCCGACCGGCGAGCCGACCGCCGTCCTGCGCAAGGCGCACTGGGCGATCGACAAGGTGACGACCGACCTCGGCGAGCGGTTCGCGACGCACACCGCGATCGCTGCGGTGATCGAGCTGGTCAACGAGATGACCAAGCAGCGCGACGAGCTGCTCGCGACGCCGGAAGGCGCGTCGCAGTACCGCTTCGCGGCGGCGACCGCCGGGTCGCTGATCTTCCCGTTCGCCCCGCACCTCGGCAGCGAGGTCTACGAGCTGCTCACCGGCCGCCGCGTTTGGGAGGAGCCGTGGCCGAAAGCCGATCCGGCGCTGCTCGAGACCGACACGGTCACGATCGTCGTCCAGCTCAACGGCAAGGTGGTCGACCGCTTCGACGTCGCGGCCGGGATCGCCGATGCGGAGCTCGAGCAGCTGGCGCGCGGCTCCGAGAAGGTCGGCGAGCGGCTCGACGGCCGCGCGATCGTCAAGGCGATCGTCGTGCCGGGCCGTCTGGTCAATCTCGTCGCGAAGTAGCCAGCTTCCGCTAGGACAACCGTCCAGGGCCGTCGGGGACAGTTGCCCGCGGACGCCCGCCTGTCGATGGGCACAGTGTGGAACTGACCATCGCCCGCCGGCTCGCGCTGGTCTTCACCGCTCTGCTGCTTGCCACCGCCGCGGTCGCGCTGCCGGCCGTCGTGCCGACGACCGCTGCCGCGCAGGAGTTCGAGGAGGCGCCCGGCGACGAGGAGCTCGAGGATCCGGGTGAGGACGTCGGCTTCGACGACGAGGAGCTCGAGGATGAGGAGTACGTAAGCGAGGAGATCCTGGCGCTCCAGGAGGCGACCGGCGAGCTCGGCCGCGCCAAGCGCGCCGCCGCGAGCAAGGTCGCGCGACTGAGCAGCAGCGCGTCCATCCTGCGTCCCTGCCTACGCGAGGGACCCGGCTGGAAGCGGATCCGCGCGATCAAGCACGCTCCGCAGCGAGCCCTCTACACCGCCGCGGCGCGCCGTCTGCTGGCGGACATGAAGCTTCTACTCGACGGCCAGCAACCGCGGATCGTCGTCTACGAGCCGGCATTCCAGCGCTTCGTCGCGCAGATCCGTTCCGCCTCGGTTTTCAATCCGACGCTGAGCGAGGCGGTTGCCGCGCAGGCGCGCCGCGTCGCCTCCTACCACGACATCCGCGCGATCAAGGCCAACTGCGCCGTCTTCAACAAGCTGACCAAGCGGGTGCGTGAGTTCCCGACCCGCACCGCCGCGCAGATCGTCCGCGCCGACTATCGAGCGACGCCGCTGGCGCGCAAGATCCAGCGCAACATCTCGGATCAGCTCACCAGAACCGAGCGTCGCCACGGCATCACCTACCGCGACGCCGAGAAGCTCGCCGACGCGGCCGAGCTGATGGTCGACCTCGGCGGCGAGCCTGGCTACGCCACCGGCTTCCAGTACGCCTTGTCGCTGCGCTGACGCTCTCTCGTCACGCCTGAGGCGTCTCCGGGCACAGGTGCGCGCCTAGCGTCGCGCGGATGGACGATCGCGGATGGCAGGCGATGGGATGGACGGTCGCCGTCGTCGTCGCGGTTCTGCTCGGAGCACGCCTGCTGGATTCGGGGCCGACCCCGCCGCCGGTCCGCGTCGACGGTGCGAGCAGCGGTGAGCGGCGCTCTGCCGGGGCCGCGCCGAGCGGGCCGTACGTCCACGTGGCGGGGGCGGTGCGCCGGCCGGGTCTCTACCGGCTGCCGCGGGACGCCCGGGTGGCCGCCGCGGTGCGCCGCGCGGGTGGGCCGTCCGCCCACGCCGATCTGAACCTGGTCAACCTCGCCGCGCGGCTCCAGGACGGCCAGCAGGTGGTGGTTCCGGCGAGTCAGGGCGCCGGCGGAGCCACTGTGGCGGGAGCCGATGCGCCGATCAGCCTCGGCTCGGCGACGGCGGAGCAGCTCGACGAGCTCGACGGGATCGGGCCGACGCTCGCCGAGCGGATCGTCGAGTACCGCCAGGCCAAGGGCGGCTTCGGCTCGCTCGACCAGCTCGCCGAGGTCGAGGGGATCGGCGAGAAGCGGCTCGAGGCGCTGAAGACCGCGCTGACACCATGAGCTGGCAGCGGCTAGCGCCGTTGGCGGCGGTCGTTGCGTTGACGGTCGCCGTCGGCGTGGTGCGCCTCGATCGGATCGACGCGTCGGGCGAGCGGCTGCGCGACGGGCAGCCGCTCGCCGGCACCGCCCACCTGGCCGAGCGGCCACGGCCGGGGCCGTTCGGCGCCGCGGCCGAGGTCGAGTTGACCAGCGGCGCCGGGCGCGGCACGCGGCTGCTCGCGCGCCTGCCACGTGGCGAGGACCTCGGGGCCGATGCCGCGCCTGGGACGGAGCTGAAGCTCTCCGGCCGCTTCAAGCAGCCCGAGGCGGGGGACGGGGACTTCGACTTCCCCGCCTATCTGGAGCGACGCGGGATCGCCGGCGAGCTGGAGGTGGAAGCTGTGGCTGCGACCGGCGGTCGCCGCGGCGGGCTGCGCGGAGCGATCGACGACGTCCGCGAGCGGGCGCTGGCTGGGATCGCCTCCGGACAGCCACCCGCGCTCGGCGCGCTCGGACAGGGCATGGTCCTGGGCGCCGACGAAGAAGTGCCCGACGCGGTCCGCGAGGACTTCCGCGACGCCGGACTGAGCCACGTTCTGGCCGCCTCCGGAACGAACGTGATGCTGCTCGTCGCGCTGGCGATCCCGTTGCTCGCCGCCGCCGGCCTCTCCTACAGTGCCCGCATCCCCGTCCTGGTCGGGCTGATCGCGCTCTACGTCCCGCTCGCCGGGGCTGGGCCGTCGATCCAGCGCGCCGGCGTGATGGGCGCCGCGGGATTGCTGGCGATCCTGCTCTCGCGACCGGCGTCGCGCTGGTACGCGCTCTTCCTGGCCGCCTGTGTGACATTGGCGCTCAACCCGCGCGTCTGGGCCGACCCCGGCTGGCAGCTGTCGTTCGCCGCTGTCGTCGGGATCCTCGTGTTGGCGCCGGGCATCGGACGCCGGCTCAGCGCGCTGCCCGGCGCGCTCGCCGACGGCATCGCGTTGACCGTCGCCGCCACGATCGCGACGGCGCCGCTAGTCGCCCACCACTTCGGGACCGTCTCGCTCGCGAGCCTGCCTGCGAACGTGATCGCCCTGCCGCTGATCGCGCCGATCATGTGGCTGGGGATGCTGCGCGGCCTGCTCGGCCAGGCCGGTGGTCCGCTCATGCCCGTCAACGACCTGCTCGGGAGCCTGATGGCTCCTTTGCTGACCGGGTTCGAGCGGCTGGCGGCGCTGTTCGCGGACGCGCCCGGCAGCACGGTCGCGGTGCCGCTGGACGGCGCGCTCGGCGTCGTCCTGGCGTACGCGGTCATCGGCCTTGCGGTTCTCGCTGCCCGGCGACTGTCCGATCGCCTCGACACCCGCGCTTCGACCGGCGTCGCGCTGCTGCGTCGCCTACCACGCGGACGCAAGCTTGCGTTCTCAGTTGCGGGCGTCTCGCTCGTCGTGCTCGCCCTGGCATACGGCCTCACCCCGGCGCGACCCCCGGCAAACCTGACCGTCACCTTCCTCGACGTCGGCCAGGGCGACGCCACGCTCGTCCAGCACCCGGACGGCAGCGCGGTGCTGTTCGACGGCGGACCGCCGGAAGGCGGGGTGACACGGTTGCTGCGCCGCGCCGGGGTGCGGCGACTGTCGGCCGTCGTTATGACGCACGCCTCACGCGACCACCACGGCGGCCTCGCCGAGGTCGTCGAGCGCTTCCCGATCGACCTGCTGATCGACGGCGGCGACGGCACGCGAGACCGCGACTTCCGCGCGATCGTCGCGGCGGCCCGCGCTCGTGGCGTTCGGCGCGTCGTCGCGCTCGCACCGCTGACCCTCCGTGCCGGCTCACTGCGGATCGAAATCCTCTCGCCGAGCCCGCGCCCGCCGGGTCCGCCACCCGAGGATCCCAACCCGCGCGCGGTCGTCGCCGTGGTCAGCTGCGACGGCTTCGACCTGCTGCTCTCCGGCGACGCCGAGAGCGAGGCCTTGCTGCCGCTCGCGCTACTCGACGTCGATGCGATGAAGCTGCCCCACCACGGCAGCGCCGACCCCGGACTGCCCGAGGTCCTCGAACGCGTCCGTCCCGAGCTCGCATCGATCCCCGTCGGCGAGAACAGCTACGGCCACCCCGCACCCTCCACGCTCGCCGCCCTCCACGCCGCCGACGTCCCCACCTGGCGCAACGACCACCACGGCACCGTTCGCCTGTCGGTCGATCACGGCATCCAGACCATCGACCCCGATCGCGGCAAGGCCGTCGAGCTCCCACGCCGATAGCGCCCCGGAATGACGAGTCCCCGAGAGCGATTCCCAAGCGGCCCGGGGACTCGTCATTCCGGGCGCCCAGCCACGCCGCGAACCAGGCCCCGCCGCCACGGCCCGTAGGATCGCCTCTGTGGCCGACCTCAAGCCCGTCTACCTGATCTGCGGCGACGACGACGCCAAGACCGACGCCTGGCGATCGCGCGTCCGCAAGCGGGCGGAGGTCGAGAACGGCCCCGGCGGCCTCGAGTCCTTCGACGCCAGCCGCGACGAGGCCGAGGCAGTCATCGCGTCGCTGGCGGCGCTGACCTTCGCGACCGGCACCCGCTACGTCATGGTCGACGACGTCGGCGCCTGGAAAGCCGCCGCCGCAGCGCCGCTGACAGACGCCATCGCCGCCCTGCCACCCGACACGGTGCTCGTGCTCGTCGTCCGCGGCAAGCCGCTCAAGAGCCTCGTCACGGCAGTCGAGAATGCGGGGGGAGAGGTCCGTGAGCACGCCGCCCCCAAGCCCTGGGAGATGCCCAAGTGGGCAATCGGCCGTGCCCGCGAGCTCGGCCTACGGCTCGACAACGAGGCCGCCAAGACCCTCGTGAACATCGTCGGGCCGGGCCAGCAACGGCTCTCCCGCGAGCTCGAGAAGCTCTCGATCGCCCTCTATCCCGAGCCGACCGCCACCGTCGACGACGTCGAGCGATTCGCCTCCGGCGAGGCCAGTCCCAAGGTCTACGACCTGGCCGACGCCGTCGTCGGCGGCAACGTCGAGTCCGCCATCGAGCTCGCCGAGGAGCTGACCGAGTGGGGCGAGCGCCCCAGCCGCTTCGTCTACCCGATCGTCGGCCGTCTCCGCGAGGTCCACCGCGCGGTAGAGCTGCTCGAGGGCGGCCTAACCGAGAAGGAGCTCTCCAGCGCCCTCAAGATGCCTCCCTGGCGCGCCAAGAAAGTCGTCGCCCTAGCCCGCCGCGCCGACCGCGAAGCCCTCCAACGAGCCATCTGCCGCTTCGCCGACCTCGAGATCAACCTCCGCGGCGGCGGCACCCTGGACGAGGAAACCGCCGTAACCCTCACCCTCGCTCGGGCTGCTTAGCGTCTACGGCTTAGCCCTAGCCCGAAGAACCGCTGCCGTAGGGGTACCACCAGTCCTTGGCCTCGATCTTCGTCTCCATGTGGACGTGCTTGGTCTCCTGGAAGGCCTCGAGGCCCTCCTGACCAAGCTCACGGCCGAGGCCGGATTGCTTGAAGCCGCCGAACGGGCCGGCGTCGTTGTCGGTGAGCGGGTCGTTGATCCAGACGGTGCCGGCCTTCAGCTCGCGCATGCAGCGGACGGCGGTGGCGAGGTCGCGGGTGTAGACGTTGGCGCCGAGGCCGAACTGGGTGCCGTTGGCAAGCTCGATCGCCTCGTCTAGGGAGCGGACGGGGACGATCGGGGCGACGGGGCCGAAGGTCTCCTCGCGCAGCAGGTCGGTGTCGGCGGGGGCGCCGACGACGACGGCGGGGGAGTAGTAATGGCCGCGCTGGTGGCCGGCTCCGTCGCCGCCGACGACCAGCTCGGCGCCGGCGGCCACGGCGGCGTCGACTTGCGCGGCGGCCTTGACTCGCTGGGCGGCTGAGACCATCGGGCCGACGTCGGTCGCGGCGTCGAGCGGGTCTCCGACGATCAGCGAGCGGGTGTGGTCGGCGAAGGCGGCGACGTAGTCGTCGAACAGTGACTCGTGGACGTAGAAGCGCTCGGCGGAGGTGCAGACCTGGCCGGCATTGAGGTAGGCGGCCCAGGCGCCGCCGCGAGCGGCGATCTCGACGTCGGCGGCTACGTCGGCGCAGACGATGAACGGGTCCTTGCCGCATCTCGAGGTTGATTCGTGCTGTGCGCTCGGCGCAGCGGGCGGCAATCCGCTTGCCGGTCGGAACGGAGCCGGTGAAGGCGACGCAGTCGACGCGCTCGTCGGAGACGATCTGCTCACCGATGTCGCCGGCGCCCGCGAGTAGCGCCACCAGACCGGGAGGGAGGTGGTCGAGGCACGGCGCGAGCATCAGCGTCGAGATCGGTGTGATCTCGGATGGCTTGCAGACGACGGCGTTGCCGGCGGCCAGCGCGGGCGCCAGCTTCCAGGCGAGCAGCAGCAGCGGGTAGTTCCAGGGGACGATCGCGCCGACGACGCCGAGTGGCTCCTTGAGTACCAGCGCGAGCTGGGTCGACTCGATCGGCGGGATGACCCGGCCGGCGAAGTTGCGGCCCATCTCGGCGTAGTAGTCGAACGCGGCGGCTGTCCAGCCGACCTCGTCGGAGTTCTCGATCAGCGGCTTGCCGCCCTCGAGCGTCATAGCGCGCGCCAGCTCGTCGGTACGCGCCCGCAGCCGGGTCGCAACCTCGTGCAGCAGCTCGGCGCGCTCGGCGGCCGGCGTCGCCGCCCAGCCGGCGAAGGCCTCGCGCGCGGCGGCGATCGCCGCGTCGACCTGGTCGGCCGAGGCGGTCCCGACCTCCGCGACGGTCTCCTCGGTCGCGGGGTTCTCGACGGCGAGCCGCTCGCCCTCGCCCTCGACCTGCTCGCCCGCGATCAGTAGCCGAGTCTCCACCGCAGCCGACTATAGACCGACCACTAGGACGCCAGGGCTCGACGTCGAACCCCTAGCGGATGGATGCGCGCAGCGAACGGATGGCCAGGCGTTTCGAGCCGATCGTCACGGTCGCGGCGCTGTTGGTGATCCCGGTGTTGATCCTCCAGCAGGAGGATCGCGGTACGACCGTCAACCTGATCGGCGACGTGCTCGACTGGCTGTCGTGGGGCGCCTTCGCCACCGAGGCCGCGGTGATGCTGTCGATCGTGCCAAGCCGTCGCGCCTGGCTGCGCACGCACTTCCTGGAGGTTTCGATCGTCGTTCTCACACCGCCGTTCATCGGGGCGTTCAAGTCGGTGCGGCTGCTGAAGTTGCTGCGGCTGCTGTGGCTGTTCCGACTCGCCCCGCTCGCGCAGCGACTGTTCACCGCGGCAGGCGTCAAGTCGGCGGCTCTGCTCGTCGCGCTGACCGCGGTCGCGGGCGGCGCTGCCTTCGCCGAGCTCGAGAAGGGCCAGACGACCGCGAACGGCATCTACTGGGCCGTCACGACGATGACCACAGTCGGTTACGGCAATCCGCAGCCGACGAACACCTCGACGAAGATCCTCGCGGTGGTGGTGATCTTCGTCGGCATCGGCTTCGTCGCCGTGCTGACCGGAGCGATCGCCCAGCGCTTCCTCGCGCCGGAGATCGAGGAGGAGGAGCACGAGTTCGACATGGTCATCGCGACGAACCAGGAGATCCTCGCCGAGCTGCGCGAGGTACGAACGCGCCTAGAGGCGCTAGAGGGCAGCCAGTCCTAAGAAGAAGCGCCGGCGCGGAGCCTTGCGGCCCGGGACTTCTTGCGCGCACCGGTGTTCTTGTGCAGCGCTCCGCTGCGTACGGCGCGGTCTATCCGCGAGACCAGGGCGCGGAACTCGCTCTCGACGTCCTCGGCCTTGCCGGACTCGGCAGCGGCCTCGAGACGACGGAAGTAGGTCTTGATCGCGGAGGTGTAGCGACGGTTCTCGTCGCGCTCACGCTCGGTGCGCAGGATCCGCTTCTTTTGGGATGCGATGTTGGCCATGATTTGGGTCCGTCACGCCAGGTAACGGCGCGGCGGCGGCGTAGTGTAGCGCTGATGGCCGATTCGACGACCGCGGCACCCGCACCGCGGGAGGAAGACGCCAGCCAGCGAGGCGGGCGGCTGGCCCGCAGCACCGCGTTCTTCTCAGCTGCAACTGGGCTTTCGCGCATCCTAGGACTGGTCCGCGAGATCGTCGCGGCGAAGTACTTCGGCGTCAGCGCGGCGATGTCCGCGTTCACGATCGCCTTCCAGGTGCCGAATCTCGTTCGCGCCCTGTTCGCCGACTCGGCGCTGCAAGGCGCCTTCGTCCCGGTCTTCACCGAGCTGCTCGAGAAGGGCAAGAAACGCGAGGCCTTCCACGTCGCGTCGAGCCTGTTCTTCCTGATCTTCCTCGTGCTCGGATTGACGACGGCGCTGTTCATCGTCTTCGCCGAGCCGATCATGTCGATCTTCGCGCCCGGCTTCGACGATCAGCCGGCGTTGCGCGACCTGACCGTCGGCCTGTCGCAGCTGATGTTCCCGATCGTCCTGCTGCTCGCCCTGTCGGGCGTGATCGTCGGGATGCTCAACAGCTTCGAGCACTTCAGCGTGCCCGCGTTGGCGCCAGTCGCCTGGAACCTGGTGATCATCGCTGCGCTGATCGTCCTGACACCCATGTTCGAGGGCCAGGACCGCGTCTACGCCTATGCGATCGGGGTGCTGGTCGGCACGGTCGTCCAGTTCCTGCTGCCAATTCCGTGGCTGCGCGGCCGCGGCGGCCACTTCACGATCACCTTCGACTGGCGCAACGAGCACGTGCGGCGCGTGCTGTGGCTGATGCTGCCGGTGACGCTCGCGCTCGGGATGATCAACCTCAGCCTGCTGATCAACTCGCTGTTCGGCACGCTCGTCTCCGACTCCGCGCCGGCCGCGATCGACAAGGCGTTCCGGATTTACCAGCTTCCCCAGGGCCTGTTCTCGATCTCGATCGCGACGGTGCTGTTCCCAACGCTGTCGAAGTTGGCGGCGCGCGGCGCGAACGACGACCTACGCTCGACGATGAGCAACGGCGTCCGTCAGATCTGCCTGCTGCTGATCCCAAGCGCAGTGTTAATGGCGGTACTCGCGGAGCCGATAGTGCGGCTGCTCTACCAGCGCGGCGAGTTCGGGCTGGAGGCGACCGACCTGGTGAGCACGGCCCTGGTCTGGTGGTCGATCTCACTGCCGTTCCAAGGCGTCAGCCTGCTCTTCTCACGCACCTTCTTCGGCCTCCAGCAGCCCTGGGCGACGACCGGGCTCGCGGTGGTCAACATGGTCGTCAACGCGGCCGTGGCGTTCGCGCTCTACAAGCCGCTTGGTATCGCCGGGATCGTCATTGGCACCGTCGCCGGAACACTGGTGATGACGGTCGCTCAGGGCTGGATCCTGAGGGGCGAGCTGGGTGGCATCGAGGGTCGCAGGCTGATCGGCGCCGTCCTGCGGATGCTCGCGGCCGCGGCCGTGCTCGGCGCCGTCGCCTATGGAGCTTGGTACGGCCTCGACGAGCTGCTCGGCAGCTCGCTGATCGCCCAGATCGTCACCGTCGGCACCGGGGTCGCGGCCGGCGTGCTCGCTTACGCCGTTGCTGTCTGGGCACTCCGCGTGCCCGAGGCCCATCAGGTGCTGCGGCTGGTTCGCTCGCGCCGCGGCTAGCGCGGCGCTGTCTCGGCCACGATCTCCGCGAGCGCCTCAGCCTCCTGCGCGTCGACGACGGTCCGCACCAGCTCGACGATCTCCGGGCGGGCCTTCTCAGGCGCTCCGGCGTCGAATGGGGGCTGGGGGTCGTACTCGATACCGAGCTGGATCGCCTGCGCCACGTCGGCGTTGGTGAGCAGTTCTGTGAGCCGCAGTGCCATGTCGATACCGGCCGACACACCTGCCGCGGTGATGACCTTGCCACGCTCGACGACGCGGTCGGGGACCGGGCAGGCGCCCAGCTCGCCGAGCAGCTCGCGCTCCATCCAGTGCGTCGAGGCATCGACGCCGTCGAGGATCCCGGCGGCGGCGAGCACCAGCGCGCCGGTGCAGACCGATGTCGTGTAGGTCGAGTGCTCGTGCGCTTCGCGCACCCAGGCCAGCAGCCGCTCGTCGCGCAGCAAGGCGCGCGTGCCGATCCCGCCTGGCACGACCAGCACCTCCGGTCGCGGCGCGTCCTCCCAACGCCCCTCGGCAAGCACGGTCAACATCCGGTTGTCGGTCTTGATCGGGCCAGGCTGCGGACCGAGGAAGCGAACCTCAGCCCCGGGAATGCCGGACAGCACTTGGTACGGCCCGATCGCGTCGAGGGCGGTGAAACGGTCGAACAGCGGGATGGCGACAAGCATCGGATCTATGATCGCGGTTCAGTCACCTGAGCGCAATACCAGCTAGCGGACGATTTCGGCCAGTGGCGGCCGGCTGGTGCGCGAGAATGACCCGGTGGTCGTCGACTACGCGATCTATGAGCACGGCCGGCGACGCGACGGGTCGCTGCCGCTCGAGGAGGCGGTCACCGCCTGCCGCGCCCCCGACACCTTCGTCTGGATCGGCCTCTACGAGCCGACCGAGCAGGAGTTCGAGACGATCAGGCACGAGTTCGATCTGCACGAGCTCGCCGTCGAGGATGCGATCCACGCCCACCAGCGGCCGAAGCTGGAGGTCTTTGGGGAGATGGTCTTCGTCGTGCTCAAGACCGCCCGCTATGTCGACTCCGATGAGGTCATTCAGCTCGGCGAGATCCTCGTCTTCCTCGGCGAGGACTTCGTGATCACCGTCCGCCACGGTGAGGCGAGCTCGCTCCACGGGGTGCGTGAGAGCCTCGAGGCCGAGCCGAAGCGACTCCGTCACGGGCCCGGCGCAGTGCTGCACGCGATCGTCGACCAGGTCGTCGACGACTACGGACCGGCAATCGAAGGACTCGGCGAGGACATCGACGAGGTCGAGAGCGAGGTCTTCTCGTCCGGACGCGGCAACCCGACCGAGCGCATCTACAAGCTCAAGCGTGAAGTGCTCGAGTTCAACCGAGCTACGGGGCCGCTACTGGAGCCGGTCAACCGGATGGGGCGCGGCGACTACTCGGTCATCCCGCAGGAGATCCGCGCCTACTTCCGCGACGTCGACGACCACCTGCGTCGTGTGCGCGAGCAGCTAGAGGGCTATCGCGATCTGTTGACCAGCATCCTCGAGGCGAATCTCGCGCAGGTCACGGTGCGCCAGAACCAGGACGTGCGCAAGATCTCGGCATTTGTCGCGATCCTCGCAGTGCCGACGATGATCGCCGCGATCTACGGCATGAACTTCGACGACATGCCAGAGCTCGGCTGGAGCCTGGGCTATCCGTTCGTGCTCGTCCTGATGGCGACGATCTGCTTCACGCTCTACCGCTACTTCAAGCGCATCGGCTGGCTCGAGTAGCGGGCGACACGCGGGCGACCCGCATAATCAGAGGCTGTGAGCGCGCCCGCCTCGAACATCCGCAACTTTTCGATCATCGCCCACATCGACCATGGCAAGTCGACGCTGGCCGATCGCATCCTCGAGGTCACCAAGACCGTCGAGGCGCGTGATCACCGGCCGCAGTTGCTCGACTCGATGGACCTCGAGCGCGAGCGCGGGATCACGATCAAGGCCCAGGCGGTGCGCGTCGAGTACACCGCCAAGGACGGTGAGACTTACCGCCTCCACCTGATCGACACGCCCGGCCACGTCGACTTCACCTACGAGGTCTCGCGTTCGCTCGCCGCCTGCGACGGCGCGCTGCTGGTCGTCGACGCGTCGCAGGGCGTCGAGGCCCAGACGGTCGCCAACACCTACCTCGCCGTCGACGCGGGCCTCGAGCTGATCCCGGTGATGAACAAGATCGACCTGCCGGGATCGGAGCCCGAGCGCGTCGCCGGCGAGATCTCCGAGCTGCTCGGCGAGCCGGCCGACGGCGTGATCTCGATGTCGGCGAAGACGGGGGAGGGCGTCACCGAGGTGCTGGAGGCGATCGTCGCCAAGGTCTCCTCGCCGGCGGGCGACGGCGACGCCCCGGCGCGCGCGCTGATCTTCGACTCCGAGTTCGACCAGTACCGCGGCGTCGTCGCCTATGTGCGTGTGGTCGACGGGGTGCTGCGCAAGAACGACGCGATCGTCGCGATGCAGACCGGGACCCAGGCCGAGATCGACGAGATCGGCTTCTTCGGCCCTCAGATGACGCCGGTGAACGAGCTCCGCGCCGGCGAGGTCGGCTACATCATCACCGGGATCAAAGACGTCTCGCTGCTGCGCGTCGGGGACACGCTGACGCCGAAGATGCGCCCCGCGGCCGACCCGCTGCCGGGCTATCGCGAGGTCAAGCCGATGGTCTTCTGCGGCCTGTTCCCGGTCGAGACCGACCGCTTCGCCGATCTGCGCGACGCGCTCGAGAAGCTCTCGCTCAACGACGCTGCGCTCTCCTGGGAGCCCGAGACCAGCCAGGCGCTCGGCTTCGGCTTCCGCTGCGGCTTCCTCGGCCTGCTGCACATGGACATCGTCCGCGAGCGGCTGGAGCGCGAGTACGACCTCGAGCTGCTGGCGACGACGCCGAACGTCGAGTACGACTGCACGCTGACCAACGGTGACGTCGTCACCGTCCACTCGCCGAACGACATGCCCGATCCGGGCGTGATCGCCGAGGTCCGCGAGCCCTACCTGAAGGCGACGATCCTCTGTCCGAAGGACGCCGTCGGATCCGTGATGGAGCTCTGCCAGGACCGGCGCGGCACCCACGTCGGGATGAGCTTCCTCTCCGAGCAGCGCGTCCAGCTGCACTATGACCTGCCGCTCGCCGAGGTGGTGCTGGACTTCTTCGACCAGCTCAAGTCGCGCACCAAGGGCTACGCCTCGCTCGACTACGAGCTGACCGGGATGCGCCCGTCGAACCTCGTCAAGCTCGACATCCTGCTCGCCGGCGACCAGGTCGACGCGCTGTCGATGGTCGTCCACAAGGACAAGGCCTACGACGCCGGTCGCGGGCTTGCCGAGCGCTTGCGCAAGCAGATCCCGCGCCAGCAGTTCGAGGTTGCGATCCAGGCGGCGATCGGCTCGCACATCGTCGCCCGCGAGTCGGTCAAGGCAGTCCGCAAGGACGTGATCGCCAAGTGCTACGGCGGCGACATCACCCGCAAGAAGAAGCTGCTGGAGAAGCAGAAGCAGGGCAAGAAGCGGATGAAGCAGGTCGGTCGCATCGAGGTGCCACAGGAGGCTTTCCTGTCGGTGTTGACGCTCGGCGACGGCGACGACTGACCACCGCTCCGCGACAGGGCTGCGACAACTTAAGAAAACCTTTGCGCCCCGCTTAGAAACGCTTAAGGGGTCAGGCGTAGTTTCTCCGCCATGGCCGCGCTACAGGCAGCACCCAACCCGACAGTCGACTCGCTCCAGCTCTTCCTGGACGGCATCGCGAAGACGCGCTTGCTGACCGCAGCGGAGGAGCTGGATCTCGCCAAGCGCATCGAGCGCGGCGATCTCGAGGCGAAGAACCGTATGACCGAGGCCAACCTGCGTCTCGTCGTATCGATCGCCAAGCGTTACCGCAACCAGGGGCTCGACTTCATGGAGCTGATCCAGGAGGGGTCCATCGGTCTCGTGCGCGCCGTCGAGAAGTTCGACTACCGCAAGGGGTTCAAGTTCTCCACCTACGCGACCTGGTGGATCCGTCAGGCGATCTCGCGGGCGCTGGCCGACAAGTCGCGCACGATCCGGATCCCGATCCACATCAACCAGCAGCTGCAGAAGCTCGATGGCGCCCAGCGCAGGCTCGAGGCCGCGCGCGACCGCGATCCGTCGTTCGAGGAGATCGCCGCCGCGTCCGGTCTCGACATCGATCCGGCCGAGGCCGAGCTGATCATGCGCGCCTCGCGCGCTCCGGTCTCGCTCGACAAGCCAGTGGGCGGTACCGGTGACGATGATGCCGCTGAATTGGGTCACCTGATTCCCGATCAGGGCGCGGTGTCGCCGTTCGAGGCAGCCGCCGAGGCGCTCGACCGCTCACGGCTGGCGCTGGCGCTGGAGAACCTCTCCTACCGCGAGCGGCGTGTCGTGGAACTGCGCTACGGCCTCTTCGGCGAGCAGCCGCGGACGCTCGACGACGTCGGCCGGATGTTCGGCCTGACGCGCGAGCGGGCGCGCCAGATCGAGGAGCACGCCGTGCGCAAGCTGTCCTCGCTGGCCGAGGCGCAGGGCCTGCGCGAAGCAGCGTAGATCTCTTGTCATAAGGCCGGTTATTAGACTGGCCGCGTGCCAGTGGACGCCAGCGCGAAGGGCAAGCGGTTCCCGCCCTTCGCATACGAGATCGGCAAGGAGAAGATCCGCGAGTTCGCTCACGCGGTCGGCGAGGACAACGTCGTCTATTTCGACCGCACCGCCGCCAAGGCCGCCGGTCTGCGCGACATTCCCGCTCCGCCGATGTTCGCCGTCGTCTATTCGGCCGGCGCAGTGGGCCCCGCGCTCTTCGACCCCGAGGTCGGGCTCGACTTCGCGCTGATGGTCCACGGCGGCCAGGAGTTCGTCTGGGGCGAGCCGGTCTGCTCCGGCGACACGATCACCACCGTCGCCGAGTGCAAGGACATCTTCGAGAAGGACGGCAAGGGCTTCTACGTCTTCGAGACCGTCTCGACCAACCAGGACGGCGACGAAGTCGTGCGCGCCACTTGGACGAACATCGTGAGGGGGATCTGACATGGACGTCGGCGATTCGATCCCGGAGCTGCGCGTCACGCCTGACCGCTTCCTCCCGCACCGCTACGCGGGCGCGTCCGGCGACTTCAACCCGATCCACATCGACAAGGAGCTCGCGACCCAGGTCGGCCTGCCGGGAAACATCCTTCACGGCCTCTACGGCATGGCTCTCGTCGCCAGGGCGAACGCGGCTGCCGCCGGCGGCGACCCGCGCTCGCTGAAGCGGCTGTCGGTTCAGTTCCGCGGCATGGGCCTGCCCGAGCAGGAGATCGTCGTCAGCGGGACGGTCATTGCTGTCGACGGCGACAGCGCGACCGTCGACACGGTCGCCGAGCAGTCCGGCAAGCAGATCATCAAGAACGCTCGAGCCGAGCTGCGGACCACCTGACGCCGTCAGTCACAATTCAAGGCGTGCAGGTAACGGCTCGCCAGCAGTTCCTCCTCCGCAAGGTCGTCGAGGGCTACGAGGATCTGAACAGTCCCGTCGGCTCGAAGTGGATCTCCGACCAGGGCGACGTCCCGTGGGGGCCCTCGACGGTCCGTTCGGAGCTGGCACGCCTCGAGGACCTCGGCCTGCTCGAGCATCCGCACACCTCGGCGGGGCGGGTGCCGACGAACAGTGGCTACCGTCGCTACGTCGACGAGATCCTCGAGCAGGGCGTGCTCCCGGCGCCGCGCAAGTCGGTCGAGCTGTCCGACATGCGTCGGGAGGTCGACGAGGCGATGCGCGCTACGACCGAGCAGCTGTCGCAGGTCACCGACCTGCTGGCGTTGGTGACCGCGCCGCCGATCGAGACCGCGACCATCCATCGCGTCGAGGTGCTGGCCCTCCAGCCGAGCGTCGCGATGGTCGTCGTGATCACCTCGACGGGCGGCGTCACCAAGCGCGTGATCCCGTTCGACCGACCGCTCGACGGCGGTCTGATCGACTGGGCGGGTGCGTATCTCAACGAGGCGCTCGGCGGGCTCGACGTGGGGTCTCGGATCCTGCACGGCAAGCTTGCAGCTCTCGAGTTGAGCGACCGTGAGCGCGAGTTCCTGGCGAAGCTGACGCCGGCCTTCACCGAGCTCGAGGACAGCGCGGAGCACACCCTCTTCTACGATGGCGCGGCGCGCTTGGTCTCCGAGCAGCGCTTCCAGGAGCTGCCGCAGCTGTCCGACCTGATGGACGCGCTCCAACGTCGCCAGGCGCTGCTGTCGCTGATGCGCGCCTCGCTGTCGGAGTCGAACGTCTACCTGCGGATTGGCCAGGAGAACCCGGCGCCGGAGCTGCGCTCGCTGAGCATGGTCGCCGCCAACTACGGCCTGGCTCGGCGCAACCTGGGCGCCGTCAGCGTGCTCGGCCCGGTGCGCATGGACTACCCGGGGACGATCATCGCCGTCCGGCAGGCGGCCACCGAGCTGTCGCGTTTCGTTGCTGAGGTCTACGACGAGTAGTGGCGCGACGTGACGCCTACCAGGTGCTCGGTATCGAGCGCGGCGCCGACGAGCGCCAGATCAAGAAGCGCTTCCGCGTAGTCGCACGCGAGCTGCACCCCGACATCAACTCCGAGCCCGACGCCGAGGAGCGATTCAAGGAAGCGGCCGAGTGCTACGAGGTGCTCAGCGACAGCGAGCGGCGCCAGATCTACGACCGTCACGGCTGGGAGGGCCTCGACTCGCGCGGCAAGGCGCCCCACGCGCACGGGTTCGGCTCCTTCTCTGACATCTTC
>Ga0190272_10000691_pt1 | contig 16913 bp, 20 predicted proteins | sample Popmic504T_FD_133746 | JGI IMG/M metagenome (GOLD analysis project Ga0190272, IMG submission 133746) | Populus adjacent soil microbial communities from riparian zone of Shoshone River, Wyoming, USA - 504 T | ecosystem: Environmental > Terrestrial > Soil > Riparian zone | place: USA: Wyoming... | reverse complement strand
GGGGAAGAAGGTGCCGGCGACCAGGAACAGTGGTGTCAGCACGGCTGAGGTGACATACGTGGTCTCGTCGATAGTTTTTACGACAGCGGAAACCCACATACCGAAGAACGCGAAGCCGAGGCCCGTGAGAAATCCGATAAGCGGGACGAGCAACATCCCCCAGGTTGGGGTGAGGCCAAAGAAGAAGGTGACGATCAGCGGCACGGTGCCGTAAATGCCTGCCTTTGCCGCTATCCAGGAACCCTCCGCTGTAACCAACTCATCGACGCTGACTGGTGCTGCCAACATCGCGTCATAGGTCCTTTGAAAGACCCTGCGGACGTAGGTGTTGAACATCCCTGGAAAGGCTGAGGCGAACAGGACAGCCGTCGCCACGCTGCCAGTGCCGACAAACTCGACGTAGTCGAGACCGTCGACCGTTGTGACCAGTGTGCCGACCCCGAGACCGAAGGCCAACAAGTAGATGACGGGTTGAACGACGGAGGAGACCGTGGAGGACGCCCAGTAGCGCTTGAAGAGGGTGAGTTCGTGGTTCCACACTCCCTCGAAGGTTGCCCATTCATACCGGTGAATCGTCCGGGTCGGAGTGTCGCTCATTCGAGTCGTTCCCCGGCGAGCAAGACGAAGACATCCTCCAGGTTGGCTGACCGCGGCACGCCGTCGCCAAGTTCTGCGATGAGGGCTGCGGGCGCCCTTTCCGAGCCGAGGATGGAGATGGAAGGGCCAGTGCGTCGCGTCAATAGGTTAGCGGCGCCCGCCTGGTTCTCAATTTCAGCCAATCGCGCTGGTGTGCCGTAAAACTCGATGGCCTGCTCGCCCACGTGTTCTTTGAGTAGCGCGTGTGGTGCGCCCCGGGCGACAACTCGCCCGTGCGACATCACGGCGACATCGTCGGCTAGTCGTTCGGCTTCTTCGATGTAGTGAGTCGACATCAGCACAGTCTTGCCCTCGGCGCGTAATGAGTCGATGAGGGACCAGAGGTCTTGGCGAACCTGTGGGTCCAGCCCCACTGTCGGTTCGTCGAGGAGCACAAGGTCAGGGTCATGGACTAGGCCGCGCGCGATAAGTAGGCGTCGCTTCATGCCGCCAGACAGTTCGCTGACTTTCGCGTCTGCCCTTGCGGAGAGTTGAGCCAGTTTGAGAGCACGGTCTACTGCAGCTCGTCGCTGGTGACGAGGTACGCGATACAGCACGGCATACATCGCGAGGTTCTCACGCGCGGTGAGTTCGGTCTCCAGGTTGTCCAACTGAGGGACGACCCCCATCTGAGCCCTGGCCTGCTTGGACTTTTCAGGAATGGGAAGTCCCAGCACCTCGATTTTCCCACTGGTTGCGCGCGCTTGACCGGTGAGCATCCGCATAGTGGTCGACTTGCCTGCGCCGTTCGGCCCGAGCAATCCCAAGACGATCCCCGGCGGGACTTGGAGGTCGAGGCCGTTGACAGCAGTGATGGAGCCAAATTCCTTGACGACGCCGGTGAGCGAGATTGCAAAATCGGGTGACGTCAGAATTGCACCGCCGCATAGCGACGCAACTTCTTGAGTTGGTGGTCGCTTTCCATGAAGCGAATCGTGCCGCTTTTGCTCCGCATGATGAGCGTCTCCGTGCTCGCTCCAGCAGAGTGGAAGCGCACGCCCTTCAGCAACTCACCGTCGGTGACGCCGGTGGCGGCAAAGAAGACATTGTCGCTGCGGACGAGATCGTCCGTTGACAGGACCCGGCCCAGGTCGTGTCCTGCGTCGATGGCCTTGTTTCGCTCATCGTCATCAATAGGCCACAGGCGGCCTTGGATTACACCACCGAGGCACTTGATGGCCACGGCAGAGATGATTCCCTCGGGAGTGCCGCCGATACCGAGAAGTAGATCGACTCCCGTGTCTTCTCGGCACGCCATGATGGCGCCCGCAACATCTCCGTCAGTAATGAACTTGATACGAGCCCCGGTATCACGAATTTCGGTGACGAGTTGCTCGTGGCGAGGACGATCGAGAATGCACACCGTGACGTCTTGCTGATCGACGCCCTTTGCTTTCGCGACGCGGCGAATGTTCTCCTTTGCTGGCAGGCGGATGTCGACGACGTCTGCTGCCTCGGGGCCGGTTGCCAACTTTTCCATGTAGAAGACGGCTGAGGGGTCGAACATTGTGCCGCGTTCAGCCACCGCGATGACCGACAGGGCGTTGCTCATCCCCTTGGCTGTCAGTGTGGTGCCGTCGATGGGATCGACCGCAACATCGACCTCTGGACCGGAACCGTCTCCGACGTTCTCGCCGTTGAACAGCATCGGCGCATCGTCCTTTTCACCCTCACCGATGACCACGACGCCGTTCATCGCCACGGTGTTGATGAGGCGGCGCATCGCGTTGACCGCGGCACCGTCTGCACCGTTCTTGTCGCCGCGTCCCACCCAGCGAGAGCCTGCAATGGCGGCTGCCTCGGTGACTCGGCCCAACTCAAGCCCCAGATTTCGGTCGGGTACTTCTGGGTGTGCGGCTTGATCGGTCACGTGATATCCCTCCGGGTGGCTGATGGCCTGATGCTACCGACCGGCGCCGCGTAGCCTGATCTGGTGCGTGACAAAGATACGGATCCACCAGAATCTCTGGCCTTCGCTTTCGGTCGCCGCGAACTTGCCGGTGCCGTTGCCGACGTTGGTGTTTTGGTGCCGATTGCCGTCGCGCTGATCGTTTCCAACGGGCTTTCTCCGACCGCGGTGTTTTTGCCCGCAGGAGTTCTGTACGTCTGGTGCGCCTTCCGGTACCGATTGCCAGTCCCCGTCCAACCGCTCAAGGCCTTCGGGGCGATAGCTATAGCAGCCGGTTTGGGCAGTTCGGAGATTGCCGCCGGCGCCCTACTCATGGGCGCGATTTTCATCGTCTTGTCATGGGCAGGTTGGCTTGACCGAGTCGCTCAAATCTTCCCTCGTTCGGTCATCCGCGGTGTTCAGTTGGCCGTGGGTCTGCTCTTCCTGAAAGTTGCCTGGGGGTTGGTCACTGATCCGCCAGAGGCGTTCAGGGACAGTGGATTCGGTGACGTCGATGCAGGTCATTGGTGGCTCATCGTGGCCGCGATTGCGGTTGCGGTGCTGTCATGGACACTGCGAAGGCACGCCGTAGCTTTAGCGTTCGTCACCCTTGGGTTCACTGTGATGGTCATTGCGGGTTGGCAGGAGATTGAATGGGGGCCATCAACCATTGAGTTCCCGCAACTCACCCTCGCCGCCTTTGTGAGTGCCGCGACAGTGTTGGTACTGCCACAACTTCCGCTTACTTTCGCCAACTCATGCATGGCACCGGCCGATGCTGCCCGAAGTTACTTTGGTGACGCGGCCAGGCGGGTGACCCCCTCGCGGCTCGCGCGCAGCCTGGGTGTTGCTGATGTCTTTGCCGGCGCTATCGGTGGTATGCCGGTTTGTCACGGCGCGGGAGGTCTGACGGCTCACAAGGTCTTCGGCGCGCGCACTGGTGGGGCTCCTCTGGTCATGGGTACCGCCTTGCTCGTCCTCGCCCTCGTGTTTGGTGCCGGCCTTGCGGGATTGCTGGTCTACTTCCCGCTCCCCATCTTGGCTGGGTTGTTGGCGACGGCTGGTGTGCTGCACCTGTCTCTCATACGGGACCTACGGCACCCCGCCGATTGGGCCATCGCCCTGATCGTCGGAGTGCTGGGCCTTTTCGGTTGGCTGGCTCTGGGCCTCGTGGTTGGGCTGGTTTTGCATGTGCTGGCTCGTCGTTTTGCCGCTAGGCGCCGCAAGGACGCCGGGCTTGGCTCAGGCAGTTCTGGCTCCGGGAGTGCTGGGTCAGTGAGCGCGGGAACAGCGAATAGGTCACGATTGTCCGGTGACGACAAAGCCTCGGGGGTTTGAGACTCTCCGCGACATGGTCTGGTCGATGGCCGTGGTCGGGGGAGTGGTGTTGGCCATCTTCGTCGTGGTGGTGTGGCAGCGCCCGGAGGTGCAAGGGGATATCCGCCCTCTGGTGGACGTGGACGGGTTGGTGAACCAAGTCACCCTCACCGATCCGTTCCCCGTTGAGCAGACGCAGGACCTCGGGACCGGGTGGACGGCCAACAGCGCGTGGTTTGAAACCTCCACGGACTGGCCCGGGCTAGATGGCTCGGTGTTGCATGTGGGCTACGTAACGCCAAGTGGTTCGTATGCAGAGGTCAAACAGACCAACGGAGACCGCACCTACGCGGTGAGCGAGTGGGCTGATGGTGGCGACGTTGTTGGGGTCGTCGACATCGGTGGCCGCACCTGGGAACGCCTGGAGTCGACCGACACCGGCAAACGAGCCCTGTTGTTGCTGTCGGAAAGCGACGCGACGGACGAGGGCAAGAACCAGGCCAAGGACACGTTGACCGTACTCGTCACCGGTAAGGCCGAATGGCCAGAGCTGGAGACGTTAGCTGCCGCCCTCAAACCGACGAGCTAACGGTTGTCTTTGCTGGCCTTGTCGAGCTTCAGCCGGGCGTCATCCAGCCACTTTTGGCAAAGGTCTGCCAGCATTTCTCCGCGCTCCCAGAGCGTTAGTGACTGCTCAAGAGTGAGCCCACCAGACTCCAAACGTTTCACGACCTCAGCCAACTCATCGCGTGCTTGCTCGTATCCGAGGTTCTCGGCTTGGGGGGGCTCGGCAGCGGAATCGGTCTTTGTCACGTGCGCACCCTAATCCTCAGCCGCTCGCGACGGCATCAAAGGCACCCTTGGCTACCCGAATGTGCAACGGTTCGCCTGCCGGAACTGGAGCACGAACCACATTCATGTCGGCTAGTTGAACAACGGCGTACCCGCGGTCCAGCGTGGCTTGCGGAGATAACGCGACGACTCGAGCGCGCGTGTGGGCCAGCCCCTCATGTGCGCGCTGTAGGAAATTGTCCGTGGCGCGCCAGGAACGATGACGTAGCCCGTCGACAACTTCGGCATGGTTGTCAATCAGCGACGTGGGCCGTGCGAGTACGGGCCGTTGTCTGAGGGTGGACAAGTTGGCGGCTTCCGCCTCGAAACGAGTACGTAGCAGTTCCTGAATGCGACGGCGCCCGTGCGTCACAGTGGCTAGTTCGTCCGCGAAACTAGGAACGATCTGGCGGGCCGCATCAGTGGGGGTCGACGCCCGCACGTCAGCAACCAAGTCGAGCAGCGGTGAATCCTGTTCGTGACCGATCGCACTCACGATCGGGGTGGCGCAGCTGGCGACCGCCCGCAGCATCGTCTCTTCGGAGAAGGGCAGCAGGTCCTCCACTGATCCACCACCGCGCGTGACGACGATGACGTCGACACCGGCCATTCGGTCGAGCTCGGCTATTGCGGCGGTAACCGCTGCGGCGGCGCTGGCTCCTTGCACGGGCACTTCACGGGTCTCGAACTCGATCGTCGGCCACCGACGTTTGACGTTCTCCACGACATCGTGCTCCGCCGCCGAGGCCCGTCCGCACACTAAGCCAATCTTGCGCGGTAAGAACGGAAGGACTTTTTTGCGCTCGGTGGCAAATAACCCTTCGGCCGCGAGAGCGCTTTTCAGTCTTTCCAAACGTGCCAGGAGTTCACCGAGTCCGACGTGACGGATCTCGCGAGCAGCCAGGGAAAATGAGCCGCGTGGTGCGAAGAAGGTGGGTTTAGCGAACACGATGATGCGATCGCCTTCGGTGATGGCTGGCGACGCACTGGCCAGGACTGCCGTTTTGCAGGTAATGGGGAGGGAGAGATCAGCTGCGGTGTCTCGGAGCGTGATGAAGGCCATGGTCGCGCCAGGGCGTCGGCTCAGTTGCGCGACCTGGCCTTCCACCCAGATCCACCCCAATCGATCAATCCATTGATTGACCAGTTGGGCGACGGTGCGTACCGGGGCCGGATGTTCTGCAGATGTGTCGATCGCCATTGATCGAGCGTAGGCCAGGCCAACGAGCGACGCGCGGTCATCCCACGCCCCGTACCATGGGGAGGTGCCCACAGACGTGTCTTCAGACGTGCCTTCAGCCGAGCTGGCAACGGCGCGCCGGGTATTGCTCGCTGCTCCGCGTGGGTATTGCGCAGGAGTCGATCGAGCGGTCATCACGGTAGAGAAGGCCCTGGGTCTCTACGGGTCCCCGGTCTATGTCCGTAAACAGATCGTGCACAACAAGCACGTGGTGCAAGACCTGGAGCGCAAAGGGGCCATCTTCGTCGAGGAGACCGAAGAGGTCCCAGAAGGCGCGGTGGTGGTGTTTTCCGCGCACGGAGTGGCGCCCACCGTTCATCAAGAGGCGGCCGAGCGTTCCCTACGCACCATCGACGCGACGTGTCCCCTGGTGACCAAGGTGCACCACGAAGCGCGCCGATTTGCCGAGGACGGATATCAGATTTTGCTGATTGGCCACGAAGGGCACGAAGAGGTCGTGGGCACCTCGGGCCAAGCGCCGTCGCACATCACCTTGGTCGATGGACCGGATGACGCGGACACCATCGACGTACCCGATCCCGAGAAGGTGGCTTGGCTGTCACAGACCACGCTTTCGGTTGACGAAACCATGGAAACCGTTGATCGCCTGCGCCAGCGCATCCCGTTGCTCGTCGACCCACCGAGCGACGACATCTGTTACGCAACACAGAACCGCCAGGCCGCTGTGAAACTGATGGGACAAGACTCCGACCTCGTCATCGTCGTCGGTTCTGCGAACTCGTCCAACTCGGTTCGTCTGGTTGAAGTCGCGATGGATGCTGGTGCGGGTGCTGCTTACCGTGTCGACAATGCCACCGAAGTTGACACGGGCTGGCTGGCTGACGTTACGACTGTCGGTGTCACCAGTGGCGCTTCCGTTCCCGAATCATTGGTGAACGGGGTATTGGAGTGGTTGGCCGAACACGGATTCGGCAACGTCGAAGTGGTCAGCGCCGCGGAAGAGAGCTTGACGTTTTCGTTACCGGTGGAGTTGCGCCGCGACCTGAAAGCTAGCGGTTCCCAGGCCCCCAACGACGCCAGGCCAGGATCGCGCCGCTGACTCCCTCGGCCGCCAGCAGCGCGGGCGCTAACTTGGTGAGCAAGGTCAGGGTATGGACGATGCCGTCACGAAGGCCGTTGGCGTCACCGTTCACCCACGGGGTGAGAAGTACCACCAGCAGCAGCACGAGTGGGGGCATGATAAGTGCGGTGCGCAGGCTGTCGCGGCGCACTTCCCACGCGCAATACCCGCTGACCAACACAAATGGTACGGAGTAGATCCAGCCCAGGCCGTCGGTGAGCAACACGCTGACCAACGCGGCGACGAGTCCAACGGCGGTGCCAAAGACTGCCACGCCGGGGGGCGTCAGCCCTGGTCGTCGTTTGCTTCGGTAAACCCGGCCAGGATCGTCAGCGGGCTCCACCCCAGGACCAACCCCGGGGTCGCTGGGCGGAGTAGGGGTCTGCGACACCGCATAACCGTAATGCCGCAGGGTCGAAAAGTGGCTACCCGGCAGCTCTACGAGGTGTGTCGTTGCCCTCGTGGCCGAGTAAGTCGAGCTGAGGTTCGAGCGACTGGATGAGCTCAGGAGCCTGAGGCATCCGTGGCGCAAGGTCGATCTGCGCGGGGGCGACGAGCTCTTGGTCGGTGACTTTAAGATCGTTGAATCTCCTGGCCGCAACGAAGACTCGCCCGTCAAGCGAAGCGATCGACTGGTTGAACGACTTGACCGCGCCTTCGAGCGAGTTGCCGAGCTTGTTGAGATGTCCACCCATGGTGCCCAGACGTTGATGCAGATCCCTTCCTAACGTCAGCACCTGCTGCGCGTTCTGCGTCAGTGCCTCTTGTCGCCAGGTGTAGGCAACGGTGCGCAACATGGCCACCAAGGTGTTCGGTGTGGCAATCACAACGTTGCGCTCGAAGGCGTACTCCAGCAGCCCAGCATCCTGCTCCAAGGCGGCTGACAAGAACGGCTCAGCGGGCACGAACAGCACCACGAATTCTGGAGTCGGGGTGAGCGCCTCCCAGTAGGCCTTTCCGCTGAGGTCGTCAACATGGGTACGCATGTGTCGTGCGTGGGCGGCCAGCCTGTCGGCAGCCACCACGTCGTCTTGGGTGTTCATGGCGTCGATGTAGCCGGCGTAAGGAACCTTTGCGTCCACGACCACGTTCTTGCCACCCGCAAGGCGCACGACGAGGTCGGGGCGAAGCCTCCCGTCGTCGGTACGCAGCGACACCTGCTCGTCGAAATCGCAGTGCTCGACGAGGCCAGCGACCTCAACAACCCGACGCAACTGCATTTCGCCCCAACGACCGCGAACCTGTGGCTTGCGAAGGGCGGCAACCAGTGCCTGTGTCTCACTGCGGAGCAAATCAGAGGTGCGGCCCATGGTGTGAACCTGCTCGCGCAGTTCGCCGTGTGCCTGCATGCGTACTCGCTCGCTGTCGGCGAGCTGCTTCTCGACACGCTCCAACGTCTCCGCGACTGGTCGCACCATCTCGTGGACGTCTTGCACCGTGGGCAGCACCGGCTCGGCGACGATCGGCTCCTCGGGAAACTGATCGGCGGAGGGCTGGGTAGTGCGCCGAACGGCCAGCGTGGCCCAGCCACCAGCGACCGCCCCGATGATCAGGCCGACGAGCAGGCCAGCGGCGAGCCCAAGAAGCAGCGATGTGATGTCCATGCAGGCAGCATGGCGGACGGGTCCGACAGAACCGTGGATTGCCGCCTCGCCGCGTGTGGTGGGGTCCTCGGTGGGGGAGCGGGATATCGGCGCCTACGATTGCGCCCTGTGGCCCTCACCATCGGAATCGTCGGATTGCCCAACGTCGGCAAGTCCACTCTGTTCAACGCGCTGACCAAGAACGACGTGCTGGCCGCGAACTACCCCTTCGCCACAATCGAGCCAAATGTCGGGGTCGTTGGCGTGCCCGACCCGCGCTTGGCGGTGTTGGCCGAGATGTTCGGCTCGCAAAAGCTTCTGCCCGCGACGGTGTCGTTCGTCGACATCGCCGGGATCGTGCGGGGCGCGTCCGAAGGCCAAGGTTTGGGCAATAAGTTCCTGGCCAACATCCGCGAGGCTGAGGCCATTTGTCAGGTCATCCGGGTCTTCACAGATCCAGACGTAGTACACGTCGACGGACAGGTGTCACCTAAGGACGACATCGAGACCATCAATACTGAGCTCATCCTCGCTGACCTGCAAACGATCGAAAAGGTACTTCCACGGCTGCAAAAGGAAGCGCGCCTCACCAAAGGCAAGCAAGAGACGGTGACAGCGGTTGAACAAGCGAAGGAGTTGCTCGATGCCGGTCAGACCGTTTTCGCGTCGGGTGTCGACCCAGAACCACTCCGCGAACTCTTCTTGCTCACCGCGAAGCCGTTCATCTACGTCTTCAACCTCGACGAGGACGAGTTTGCGAACGAACCACTAAAGCAAGAGTTGCAAGCGTTGGTCGCGCCAGCCGAAGCAATCTTCCTCGACGCAAAGGTCGAGGCTGAGTTGGTGGAACTACCCGACGACGAAGCCTTGGAACTGTTGCAGTCGATCGGACAGCAACAGTCGGGGCTCGATCTGTTGGCACGAGTTGGGTTCGACACGCTGGGGTTGCAGACGTACCTCACAGCAGGACCGAAAGAGGCCAGGGCCTGGACGATTCCGAAAGGCGCTACGGCTCCCGAAGCTGCTGGTGTCATTCACACCGACTTCCAACGCGGGTTCATCAAGGCCGAGATCGTCTCGTTCGACGAACTCGTGGCGGCCGGGTCGATGAACGATGCCAAGGCAGCGGGCAAAGTGCGAATGGAAGGCAAGGACTACGTCATGTCCGATGGCGACGTCGTCGAGTTCCGCTTCAACGTCTGATGAGGTTGGTCGTAGGACTCACCTGGTGGTTCAGCGGTCGTAGACCTCGCGGCGGTGGGCCACTCGAAACATCCAGGACGATCAGACGGTCGTCCTGGATCGTGTAAACGATTCGGTAGTCGCCGACGCGCGAAGGGTCGTCGTGCCGGACGGACGGCAAGGTTAGGGTCCCCATTGTGGATCCTCGGATCAGTTTCGTGACCCTGGTGGTTCGCGATCTTGGGCGCAGTCGCGAGTTTTACCTCGACGGCCTCGGTTGGCCCGCCGAGCTAGATGTTCCCCGCGAGGTCATCATGATCCGGATGGGGGACAAGTTGCTTCTTTCCCTGTGGCAGGAGGACGCGGCAGCGGCAGAGCTTGGGCCTATAGGCCGCGTCGAGGGAGCTTTGCCCTTCACGCTTGCCCACAATGTCGTGACTCCGGCGGAGGTGGACCGAATCCTCGCTTCTGCTAGGCAGGCGGGCGCCACGGTTACCGCCGACGCCGCCGCGCGGGAGTGGGGCGGCTACAGCGGCTACTTCGCGGATCCCGACGGGTTCCGATGGGAGATCGCCTACAACCCAGGCCCTATCGGGAAGTCGGTCCTTTGACGCCTCGCCGGGATCGCATCCAGTGGAGTTCCGCATGAACGTGTCAGTCCTCGGCAGAAATCCCCGCCGTACCATGGTGAGGTGTTGAGCAGCGCGCTACGAGGAGTTGCCTACGTCATGGCGACGGGCATATTGATCGCCTGCGCTGGGTCACCGACCGAGTCCACGCAAGCCGCGTTCCCGTCCTTGACGCCGACTATGTCCCCCTCCGGTGGCGCAGTTCCGACGAAATCGTCATCGCCTGCGCCGACAACTAAGGCGGAGGCAACGCCGACGCCGGTTGCGGAAGTGAGTGATGGGCAGCCGCGTCGCGCAGTTCTCAGCATCCCTGCCATCGGACTTCACGACCTGCCCGTCGTGCCTTACGTGGGCAGCACCGACGACGCTCGCGGCACCCGGATCCAAGACGGCGGCGTGGCTGCCAGCTCTCACGGGCCAACCGGAGGAACTGGCCCAGGAGGCCTTGGCAACTACCAGGTCGCCGCCCACCGGCTCTCTTCGACGCAAGCGTTTCTCCAGTTGCCGAACCTTGAAGTTGGCGAGCGAGCAATCGTTGTGGCGGGCGGTGTGCGATACGTCTATGAAATTCGCACCACGCGCAAAACGTCGTTTCGTTCAACTCAGTCACTCGCCGAGCAGCGTGCCGCAGTGCCAGGACGTCCAGGAGTTGCCGCGACGCGAGCATTTGTGACCCTGTCTACCTGCGCGACGCCGGAAGACCATGCTCGAGGCAACTTCTGGTCCGACGAGTTCGGCAACCCGGAGCACCGCATCGACAAGATTGGCGTGCTGGTGCGGACCGACGCGGTCGACTAGTTGGCTCGGTCTGGCTGTCGGTCGAAGTACCCCACGATCCTGGCCATGGACGGGTAGAACGCTGGCACAAATGCGTGCTCGTCGTTGTACCAGTCCAACGTCGAGTTCACTCCTGCCTGGCGCAGTGCACGTTGGGTTGCGGTCGCCCAGCGGGGTGGGCAGGTGGTGTCAAGGCGTCCGTGCACCAACAGCACAGGCTCAGTGATTTGGTCGAAGTAAGGGCGAGACGAGTTCTCTCGCCAAAACCGGGGGTGCTGTTCGGGTGTGCCGTGTCGACGCGCCAGTCGGTCACGAAGCCCGGAGTCCTCCGGGTCTGGGCGGATGAACTGGTCGTAGTTGTCGCTTTCCATCGACGAGACCGAGGAGTACGCGACGGCCGCTTGGACCAAGCCAGGTTCGGCGACCAACGCCTTCAACACCACGCCGCCTCCCATGGAGCGGCCGAACATGAAGACGCGATCGTCGTCGACGGGCACGTCTTGCGCGTCGCGCAAGGCTTTGACTGCGTTGATGACGTCAGCGCTGTATCCCAACCTCATGCGGACTTGGAACAACGGATCGTCGTCCGAGCCGGCGTGGTTGCGGTAGTCGACGTGGAGTGCGATGTAGTCGCGGGTGGCTACGTAGTCGCGCTCACGTTCCATCCCTTGACCACGAACATAGACCGCGGGATCGATGTAGCCGTGTGCAAGCACGACCGCCGGAAAGGGGCCAGGCCCACGTGGCACGTTGAGCACGCCAGTGATGGTGTAGGACTCCTGACCCTTTGGGGTGGTGTCCCGGCTGCGGAATTGGACATCGTAGGACGTGTAGTCGGGGGTCTGCGCCCGAACGGCGCCGACCCTTAGTCGGTCCCCTTGATGACGCTGCGCAGCCAAGCCGGGCACAGACACTGGACGAACCTTCGGCTCGCTCTCGTTCTCTGCCGCTTCTTGCCCGGTGCCCGCCGACTCCGGACTTTCGCTGGGTGTGGCGCTGCTGTTTGGCGCAGTGAAAGAAGACGCATCGGCGCGCACACCGGCATCTGGCTCGTCGGAACTACACCCGACAAGCCCCCCGACGCTGACCGCCAGCGCTGAGAGTGTCAAGAAGAGGCCACGCATCAAATAGGGCTACCGGTCAGAGCGCACGGTGGCGCTGGTATCGCCCTTGCACTCGTCGGTGCGGGCGACACGCGCGTAGAACTTCCCTGAGCGGCCGGTGTTGCCGGTGTTCCACTCGTATTTGTCCCCATTGCGAGATGCGGTGTCGCTGGCCACCCGTTCGTCGTTGCTGGGGTTTTGGTTCCTGCCGACCTGTTTGAACAAGACAACCTTGCGACCAGCAGCGCAGACGCGGGGACGAGGCGACTTCACCTGACCCCAAAAGTCGCCATTATCGGTCTGAATCGTGACTGAGGTGTCGATGAGTGACCCCCCGCGCTCGTTCGCGGCCTCGCTCGCGAAGCCTGGTGCAGCGAGCCCACCAGCGAGGACGAGGGCTGCGGCAGTGGCGATCGTTTGAGTTCTCATGTCGTCACGCTCCCGCCGATCCTTCGAAGTGTCAATGGCGGTCCGACAATGTGGAAAGTTCCAGGCCCGCCTACTCCAGCGCGGACAAGACGGCTTTCGCGCCTTCTGCGTAGGCGGAGAAGAACGCGGCCGATCCGGTGAGGCCGATCTCTTGCCGGGTTGCGGAGTCGGACAATTTCACGTGTCGGCTGGCGCCGAACTTGCTGACTTCGCAGTGTGTCGTGGCGCGGGCAAAGGTCATCAGGGCCCGCTCTGGCGTCGACCCGGTGGCGGAAAGCGAGAGTAGGTGGATCGACTGTTCGGTCACGGCAACGAGCATTCGCACCGAGACGCCCTTGGCATCGGCGTTCAAACTACGTGCCGCGTGCACTCCTGCGCCGGCGAGCACTCCGTCTGTTACCGCTCCTCCAGGCAGCGTGTCGGCGATGGCACCAGCAGCCAGACCCCCGGCCATGACGGCGGCGTAGTTGTCCTGCAAGCCAAAGACACCGGCAGCAACCACGTTCTCGGAACCGCCGAGGAACTGCTGTGCTGCATCCAAAAGTTCGGCTTCGCTGGGCATGACGCCACCAGTTCCTGAGGATTGACGAGGAGTTCGATCAATGAGTTGAACGCTGTGATCAATGTCGGCGTTTGGGTGGACCGTCTTGAATCGCCCCACAGGAAGGTTTCCCGGGTGTAAGACTCACGTGCAGGTCAACTTTCGATAGGTGCGAATCAATAACGGGGCGGTTATGAGTTTTCGGCGTTCTTCGGTGGTTTCGGTTGTCGTGGGGATGCTCAGCGTGGCAACTCTGGGCGGGGCTAGCGCTACCGCCGATCCCGTGACTCAAGTGGTAGCTGCCACTGACACTCGACCCAACATCCTGCTCATCAATACCGACGACCAACGTGCCACCGGAACGATGGAAGCGATGCCGAAAACGGTGCAGTTCTTCGGCGCCGGCGGCGTGACTTATCCCAACGCCTTCGTGACCACCTCGCTGTGCTGCCCCTCGCGGACGAGTCTGTTCACTGGTCGGTACGCGCACAACCACGGCATCACTGGGAATGGACTTGACGCCGAAGTCGACGCCCTCGACCAGACCCAATTCGTGCAGGCCATCCTTCAGGACTCCGGCTACCACACGGCGATGGTGGGAAAGTACCTCACGACGTATGCCCTCTCGCGCGACCCGGAGCACTATGACCGCTGGGCCACGACCACCGGCGGTTACCAAGACGTTCCGTACAACGTTGATAGCAGCATCCGCACCATTAAGGGCTACTACACGAACGTGCTGGGCGACTACGCCACGCAGTTTCTGACCGACTTTGAAAGCGAAGACGACCAGCCCTGGTTCCTCTATGTGGCACCCCAGGCGCCGCACTCAGGGTTTGTGCCGCAACGAAAGTACGCCGATGCGCCTGTCCCGGCCTGGGACTACCCCGAGAGTTTCAATGAGGCGGACATCTCCGATAAGCCCGAAAGTTGGCGAGGCAAGCAGAACGCAGAACGAGTTGAGGAGATCCGTCAGAGTCAGCTACGCACCCTGATCTCAGTCGACGACATGCTTCGACGTATCACCAAGCACATGACGGCCCTCGACGAAACTCGCGACACCATTGCCATCTTCACCTCAGACAACGGGTTCATGTGGGGCGAACATCGCATCTTCCCGGACAAGCGACACCCTTACACCGAATCTGTCACTGTTCCGCTGATGATTCGCTGGCCCGCTCAGGTTCCTGGTGGTGCGCCAGGAAGTACCGATCCACGCATCGTCGCCAACGTCGACATGCTTCCGACCTTGCTCGAGGCAGCCGGAGCGACCCCGACCTTGGACAACCCCATCGATGGTCAGTCCCTGTTGTCGGCGCCGCCTCGCTCGCGCATTCTCTTGGAGTACTTCAAGAGTCCTGATTCTGCGGTCCCACCGTGGAAGGCGCTACGAACGCGCAATTGGCAGTACACCGAGCGCTACAACTCGACGACGGGTGCGTTGACGGGGCGGGAGTACTACAACCTGGTGGCAGACCCGTTGCAACTGAACAACCTTCTAGGCGACGCAAGCACGGCGAATGATCCCAACGTCGATGCGTTGACACGGAAAATCAAGCGCATACGTAACTGCGTCGGTGCCGAATGTCCCTAGGCCTGTCCATGACGGTGTTCATCGACTAGCGTCGAGCGCTATGAACGCGATAACCAAGGTGGCCAGTGTCGCAGTGGGTGGAGTCTTCGTGGTCGGGCTCATGGGGATGACGGGTGCATCCGGCGGGCATTCCGCGCCTGTGGAGCACGAGCACGGCATTCTCGGTGCGACAGACAAGGGCATCACGAAAGCCAAGGGCGACCTGCCGCGGCTCACGGGCAAGGTCGACGCTGACCGCAACCTGACGATCAGTAGTGACCCCGTTCCGTCAGGTCGCTACCGACTTATCATCCGCGACACGACCAGTCGCCACAACTGGCACATCTTCGGAAACGGTGTCGACCGAGAGACCAGCATCGCGGGCACGGGTCGATCTGCGTGGACGGTACGGCTGCGTGACGGCAACTACAGGGTCCAATGCGACGCACACTCAGGCACGATGTGGTTCACCCTCAACGTTACGTAGATAAACGAGCATCGCTCAGCTTGACGCTTCTCGCTTCACGATGTCGTTGATCCGGCGAGCGAGCTCGATGTCGAGATGGGTAATCCCACCTGCCGAATGGGTCGACAGCACAAAGAGCAGCGTGCGCCAGCGAATATCGATGTCTGGATGGTGGTCCATCTCTTCGGCGGCTTGCGCAACTGAGGTCACCATGCGAATCCCGGCGAGAAAGTCGGGGGCTTTGACGGTGCAACGAATGCTGTCACCATCGCGTGTCCAGCCCGGAAGTTCGGCGAGCTGCCGCTCGACCTCTGCGGACTCCAGCAACTGACTCATGACGCTGATACCTGATCAGCGAAGAGCGCAAGCCGGGGGTTGTCCGGCCATAAGCCGCGCGCTTCGTTAAGGGACTGGCGAGCCGCCTGGTCGTGGCCCCGGACCAAGTCGACGCGGGCCAGCGTCACCCACGCGTCGGACTGTTCGTCGTGATTGCGCTGCCACGCCAATGACTCGCGAGCTGCGGCAGAGGCGGCATCTAGGTCTCCTCCCTCAAGGGCCGCAAGCGCCTCGACTCGAGCAAGAACTGAGCCGGTACTTGCAATGCGGCGAGCCTCCTGCAGCTCGGATGCGACATCGCTCGCGACGTCGTCGTAATGGGCTAGACCTTGCTCGACCGACCGCAGCAACGTCCAGGCGCGTTCTGCATGCTCGTCCATGCGTTTGCCCGACTTGCTGCGCGCCCGAAGGACCCGGAAGAGCCCAAAGGCTGGGTCGTACTTCTTGTCGACGACTCGCTCTTTCATGGGGATGATGCCGTTGTCTGTGATGTGTATGCCCTCGGGGCAAACCTCGGTGCAGCACTTGGTGATGTTGCAGTACCCCAGGCCGTGGTCCTCTTGCGCCTGCCGCTTCCGGTCGAGGGTGTCCAGCGGATGCATGTCGAGTTCTGCGAGGCGGATGAAGAAGCGCGGGCCTGCGAACACCGGCTTGTTGTCTTCGTGGTCGCGAATGACGTGGCACGTGTCCTGGCACAGGAAGCACTCGATGCACTTGCGGAACTCTTGGCTGCGTTCTACGTCGACCTGAGCCATTCGATAGTCACCGGGCCTGAGGTCGGGCGGCGGTGCAAAGGACGGCACCTCGCGTGCCTTCTGGTAGTTAAATGAGACATCGGTGACGAGGTCTCTGATCACGGGGAAAGCCCGAAGGGGTGTAACAGTGATGGTCTCGCCCTCGGAGAACGTGCTCATGCGGGTCATGCAAAGCAGTCGGGGGCGACCATTGATTTCTGCACTGCACGAGCCACACTTTCCGGCTTTACAGTTCCAGCGCACGGCGAGATCGGGTGTCTGCGTGGCCTGCAAGCGATGGATGATGTCGAGCACGACTTCGCCCTCGTTGACCTCGACGTCAAAGTCGCGAAGTTCGCCAGACTCATCGTCGCCGCGCCACACGCGAAAGTGCGCTTGGTATCCCATCAGGCATCGTCCTTCGGTAGCACGCCCAGTTCTGGCTCGGTGAGGTATTTCGATAGTTCATCACGGTCGAACAGACTGAGCAGCTCGACGGGCATCACCGGCAACGGCTGCTTGTTCACCGTGACGTCGGTTCCGCTCGCACGACAGATCAGGTTGGTC
>Ga0190272_10000689_pt1 | contig 16955 bp, 15 predicted proteins | sample Popmic504T_FD_133746 | JGI IMG/M metagenome (GOLD analysis project Ga0190272, IMG submission 133746) | Populus adjacent soil microbial communities from riparian zone of Shoshone River, Wyoming, USA - 504 T | ecosystem: Environmental > Terrestrial > Soil > Riparian zone | place: USA: Wyoming... | reverse complement strand
CCGCGCGTCAGCGCGCCGTCGATGTGGTGGACGTCGAGGACGCGGCGGGCGCGACGGCGGGCTTCTCCGTCAGCCTGGGCAACTTCGAGGGCCCGTTCGACCTGCTGCTCTTGCTGATCTCCAAGCACCAGCTCGACATCACCGAGGTGGCGTTGTCGCAGGTCACCGACGAGTTCATCGGCTACATCAAGGCGTTCGGCGACGACCTGGAGCAGACGACGCAGTTCCTGCTCGTCGCATCCACACTGCTCGACCTCAAGACGGCGCGGCTGCTGCCCCAGGGCGACGTGGAGGACGAGGACGACCTCGCGCTGCTCGAGGCACGCGACCTCCTGTTCGCCCGTCTCATGCAGTACCGCGCGTTCAAGCAGGTCGCCACGCTGATCTCCACCCGCCTGGCCGAGGAGCAGCTGCGCCACCCACGCTCGGTGATGCTCGAGCCGCGCTTCGCCGAGCTGCTGCCTGAAGTGATCGTGTCGATCGGGCCGGACGACCTCGCCCTGCTTGCGGCTGCCGCCCTCGAGCCCAAGCCCGTGCCCATGCTGTCGCTGGCTCACCTCCACGCCCCGCAGGTGAGCGTGCGCGAACAGGCCCACCTCGTCGTCGACCGGTTGCGCCGCGAAGGCAGCACAACGTTCCGGGCACTGGCCGCCGATGCCGACCTGATGACCACCGTGGCGCGGTTCCTCGCGGTGCTCGAGCTGTTCCGTGAAGGCGTGCTGAGCTTCGAGCAAGCCACCCCACTGGGCGACCTCCACCTGCGCTGGACCGGAACCGACGACGGCGACATCGACGTGGGGGAGGAGTTCGACGAACCCGACTCCGGAGCGCCGGATGATGCGCCCGCTGAGACTGGGCGCCCCGAGCTGACCGCCGTCGCCGACATACCTGACGAGGAGGATGCGGATGTCTGAGTCCGTCACCGACGGCCCGCAGGAGCTGGAGCTCGGCACGCTCGACCTGCGGCCGGCACTGGAGGCCGTGCTCATGGTGGCCGACCAGCCACTCGACCACCTCACACTCGCCCAGGCGGTCGGGCACCCGCCGCCGGACGTCGAGAAGGCGCTGTCCGAGCTGGCCCAGGAGTACACCGACCAGGAACGTGGCTTCGAGCTGCGCAACGTCGGTGGCGGCTGGCGATACTTCACCCGTGAGGCCTATGCGTCAGCGGTCGAGCGGTTCGTGCTCGATGGTCAGCAGGCCCGGCTCACCCAGGCTGCCTTGGAGACCCTCGCGGTCGTCGCGTATCGCCAGCCTGTCAGCCGCTCACGGGTCTCGGCGATCCGTGGCGTCAACGTCGACGGTGTGGTCCGCACGCTGGTGACCCGCGGCCTCGTCGAGGAGGCCGGCATCGACGCCGAGAGCGGCGCCATCCTCTATCGCACGTCCAGCTACTTCCTCGAGCGCATGGGCCTCGCCGACCTCAGCCAGCTGCCCGACATCGCCCCGATGCTCCCGGAGATCGAGGACATGGACGACTCCGACTGGACGGAATCGGTGCGGTCCGTGGACGACGAGCCGATCCCTGAAGCCGAGGATCCACCCTCGGATCCCTCCACCAGTGACTGAGCCGCCGTCGAGCGAGGGCATCAGGCTGCAGAAGGTGCTCGCCCAGGCCGGGATCGCCAGCCGACGCCGGAGCGAACAGCTCATGGCAGAGGGCCACGTGGAGGTCAATGGCGAGATCGTCACCCAGATGGGAGCACGCGTCGACCCCACGGTCGACGTGATCCGTGTCGACGGACGCCGGCTGCCGCCTCGCACCGATCATGCGTACCTGCTGCTCAACAAGCCGCGCGGGGTCGTCACGTCGATGTCCGACGAACGCGGACGCCCGGACCTGACGTCGCTCCTGGCCGACCGACCGGAGCGGCTGTTCCACGTCGGCCGCCTCGACACCGACACGTCCGGCCTGCTGATCGTCACCAACGACGGCGACCTGGCGCACCGGCTCGCGCACCCGTCGTTCGAAGTCACCAAGACCTACGTGGCGCTCGTCGAGGGCGACGTGCCCGACGCTGTCGGCGCGCGGCTGCGCACCGGCATCGAGCTGGATGACGGTCCGGCGCAAGTCGATCGCTTCCGGGTGAAGGACCGTTCACGAGGCCGTTCGCTCGTCGAGCTCGACCTTCACATCGGCCGGAATCGCATCGTGCGCCGCATCCTCGACGCCGTCGGACACCCGGTCGTCGAGCTGACCCGCACGGCCTTCGGCCCGCTGCGCCTGGGCGGTCTCGCCGTCGGCACGACGCGCGAGCTGTCGCGCGACGAGATCGGCGATCTCTTCGATACCGTGGAGCAATGAATCTCTCCCCAGGAAACCGCGCGCCCCAGTGCGCGGTCCGCGCTGAATGCATTCGATGGGGCGCGCGCTTTCCCGGGGACCCCGAATGAAGAGACCCGGATCCGTCCTGGTGATCGGTTGTGGGCTCATCGGCACTTCCATCGCGCTCGCACTGCGTGACAAGGGTGTCGACGTGCACCTCGAGGACGTGAGTCGGTCCAACCTCGAGCTCGCCATCTCACGGGGTGCGGGCACGTCGGATCCGCCCGCCGCGCCCGATCTCGTCGTCGTCGCGGTCCCTCCCTCCGACGTCGTCGACACCGTCGCTCGCGCGCTCGCGACCTGGCCCGACGCCGTCGTCACGGACGTCGCCAGCGTGAAGTCCGACCTCGCCACGAAGATCGCCGAGCTTTCCGGCGGGGAACGCTACGTGGGCAGCCACCCGATGGCCGGCAGCGAGCGGTCCGGACCGATGGCCGCGTCGGGGCAGCTCTTCGAGGGTCGCCCGTGGGCCGTCACTCCGCTGGACGGTGCGGGAGAGCGATCGGTCCGGCTGGTCGAGGCCGTGGCCGAGATGGTGGGCGCCGTCCCGATCACGATGGACGCGGAGTCGCACGACCGAGCCGTCGCGCTGGTCTCCCACGTGCCGCACGTGCTGAGCGTGCTCGCGGCAGCACGGCTCGCCGACGCACCCCAGTCCCACCTCTCCCTGGCCGGCGCAGGACTACGCGACGTCACGCGCATCGCGGCCAGTGACGCCGCCCTGTGGTCCGACATCCTGCGCAGCAACGCCGGAGAAGTCCGTGACCTGCTCGAGCTCGTCCGGGACGACCTCGATCGCCTCATCGGGTCCATCGGCGAGGCCGGCTCAGGACTGGCTGACGTGCTCGAGACCGGCCGTGCCGGCACTCGCCTCATTCCGGGCAAGCACGGTGAGCGTCCGGCCGAGCTGGCCACCGTGTTCGTCCCGATCGACGACCATCCGGGCGAGTTGTCGCGTCTCATGGCCCATACGGGAGAATCGGACGTGAACATCGAGGATCTCCGGATCGACCACGAGCTCGGCCGCCCGGTCGGCCTCGTCGAGATCGCGGTCCTCCTTGATCGTGCCGACATCCTGGTCGAAGCCCTGACCGCCCGCGGCTGGTCCGCCTACCGCTGATGAGGAGGAACGAACCGTGAGCACCCTCGTGGTCGCCGTCGACGGACCGTCCGGATCAGGCAAGTCGAGCACCGCTCGCGGTGTCGCTGACCGTCTGGGCCTCGCGTACCTCGACACCGGTGCGATGTACCGGGCGATGACGTGGGCGCTGCTGCAGCGCGGCACCGACCTGAGCGATCCGGCGGCGATCGCGCGGGATGCCGAGAACGTCGTCATCTCGTCAGGGACCGATCCGATGGCGCCCGTGATCGAGGTCGACGGCCGGGATGTGTCGGGCCCGATCCGCAGCGCCGAGGTGACCGGCAACGTCAGCCTGGTCGCCGCCGTGCCGCGCGTGCGAGAGCTGCTCGTCGAGCGACAGCGCGAGATGGTCGAGGCCTCACCGGGCGGCATCGTCGTCGAGGGGCGCGACATCGGCTCGGTCGTCCTGCCCGAGGCACCGGTCAAGGTCTACCTCGTCGCCGACCCGGCGGCCCGAGCCGCACGTCGCGCCGCCGAGCTCGGTGGCATCGACGCCACAGCCACGCAGGCCGACCTCGCCCGACGCGACGAGATCGACTCCACGCGGGCCGCCTCACCACTCGCCAAGGCGCCGGACGCCGTGGAGATCGACGGCACCCACCTGACGCTCAACCAGGTCGTCGACACGATCGTTGCTCTCGTCCACGAGGTCACCCGGGCGGGCACCCCATGAGCCACGACATCCTCTCCGTCATCGATCTCGCCGGTCCGCGTGGGCTTCCCGAGAAGGGCCTGCGGACCCTCCGTCGTTACGCGCAGCCGTGGCTCGACCGCCGTTGGGAGATCCATCAGCGAGGTGAGGCCCAGGTACCACTGGACGGCCCGGTGATCCTCGCCTCGAACCACATCGGCTGGCTCGATGGTCCCTTGCTGTTCCTCAAGGCCCCGCGGCCGGCGCATGCCCTGGTCAAGCAGGAGCTGTTCGTCGGACGGATGGGTAGGCTCCTGACCTACGCCGGTCAGATCAAGATCGACCGCAAGCACACCGACGTCGGTGCGCTGCGCGCGGCTGCGGATGCGCTGGCCGCCCATCAGGCTGTCATCGTGTTTCCGGAAGGTGGTCGCGGGGACGGCGAGCTGCGAAAGATCAAGCGCGGCACCGCCTGGCTGGCCATGGTCAGTGGGGCACCGATCGTGCCGGTGGCCATCTTCGGCAGCCGTGAGCCGGGCGGCACCCTGGAGTCGAAACCGCCCAAGGGCTCGGACATCGATGTCGTCTACGGCGAGCCGATCCAGTTCCCGGCCATGCCGTGGCCACGTACGTCGGCGATGCTCGACGACGTCACGGAACAGATCCTCGCCCACATGCGTCAGCACCTCACCTGGGCGAAGGGCGCCACCCGGCGCGGCCTCCCTGGACCCATGCCAGCGGGCTCGGCCCGTGACTGATCCCCCCGTGGGATCCGGCCCAGAGAACGGTCCTGAGTCCGGCCCCGTACCCGTGCTGGCCGTCGTCGGCCGCCCGAACGTCGGCAAGTCGACCCTCGTCAATCGCATCCTCGGCCGCCGCGAAGCCGTCGTCGAGAACGTTCCCGGCGTCACCCGCGACCGTGTCCCGTACGACGCCGACTGGAACGGTCGCGCCTTCACCGTCGTCGACACCGGCGGCTGGGATCCCGATGCCCGCGGTCTGGCGGAGCGGATCGCCGCTCAGGCCGAGGTGGCCGCGCAGCTGGCCGACGCGGTGCTCTTCGTCGTCGACGCCACCGTGGGCATCACGGACGCCGACGAGGCCGTCGTCCGCATCCTGCGTACCACGAAGAAGCCCGTCATCCTCGCGGCCAACAAGGTCGACGACCAACGCGGCGAGCTGGAGGCCGCGTCGCTGTGGAACCTCGGGCTCGGCCAGCCCTACCCGGTCTCGGCGCTGCACGGGCGGGGGAGTGGCGACCTCCTCGACGCCGTGCTCGAGGCGCTGCCGGACGCGCCACCGGATCGGGACCCCGTGGGTGGGCCGCGCCGGGTCGCGATCGTGGGCAAGCCCAACGTCGGCAAGTCGAGCCTGCTCAACCAGCTGGCGGGGGAGGACCGGGTCGTCGTCGACGACGTCTCCGGCACGACGGTCGACCCGGTTGACGAGCTGGTCGAGCTCGGCGGCCGACTCTGGCGCTTCATCGACACCGCCGGCATCCGCAGGAGGGTGCGCGAGGCGTCCGGCCACGAGTACTACGCGAGCCTGCGCACCAACACCGCGATCGAGCGGGCCGAGGTCGCGGTCATGATCGTCGACGCGAGCCAGCCGATCACCGAGCAGGACACCCGCATCATCAGCTCGGTCGCCGAGACCGGCCGCGCCCTCGTCATCGCCTTCAACAAGTGGGACCTCGTCGACGACGAGCGACGCTACTACCTCGAGCGCGAGATCGACCGTGAGCTCGTGCAGGTGCCGTGGGCACCGCGCATCAACGTCGCCGCGCGCACGGGATGGCACGTGGACCGGCTCGTACGCGCGCTGGACTCCGCCCTCGACGGCTGGGAGACGCGCATCGGCACCGGAGCGCTCAATGCCTTCCTGGGCCGCCTGGTGGCCGAGCACCCTCACCCTGTCCGTGGCGGCAGGCAGGCCAAGATCCTGTTCGGCACCCAGGCCTCGGTGGCTCCACCGACGTTCATCCTCTTCACCTCCGGCAAGCTCGAGGCGTCCTACCTGCGCTTCATCGAGCGTCGTCTCCGGGAGGAATTCGGGTTCGTCGGCTCACCCATCCACATCATGCAGCGCCCCCGCGAGAAGCGTCGCCGCTGACGCGGGCGGGGTGCGTGAGCGGTGCTCCTGCTGAGGTAGGGTTACCGCTGGTAAACGGGCTGTGGCGCAGTTTGGTAGCGCACGTGACTGGGGGTCACGGGGTCGCAGGTTCAAATCCTGTCAGCCCGACCGAGAGAGCCGTAGGTCAAGTTGCCAACTTCGACAGTTTCAGGACATCCCGGCGGGTCCGCGATGGATGACCGACGACCATCGCCGTGAGTCCTCAGGGGCCCTCCGAGCGCTCGCGACAGGCCAAATCCACGCGGGCCCGAACATTAACTTCTAGACCTTTTTCTGTTCTACCGTCACGTCTCGTCGTTTCTTCACTCCTTTAATGCGATCGATTGCATATATCCAGGAGAAGTGATGGTCAAGCCATACTTCGGGGGCGTACGTGAGATCGAGCACGAGGTCGAGTCAGACCTCGTCGTTCCGTGGAACGACGTCGCCCGCCTGCGGGAGGACTTGAGCGACCTCTCAGACGACTCCCTGCTCGGACTGGTCAGGGGCGGCAGCGCGGACGCCTATGGGGTGTTGTTCGATCGGTATCGGCATCCCGCCCACCGGTTGGCGGCCTACTACTCCAACTCCGTTGACGCCAAGGACATCGCTGCGGAGAGCTTTGCGCAGGTGTACGACCTGCTCCGTCGCGGCAAGGGCCCGCAGACGTCGTTCCGCGCCTACCTCTTCACCTCCATCCGGCACGAAGCCGGCCGACACGCGAAGATGCGGAAGCGCATCAGCCCGACGGATGTCATCGACACCGTCGACAAACCCGTGTTGTTCGGCGACGGCGCCATCGACCGGTTCGAGCGCGAGCTCGTGCAAGACGCCTTCGCCTCGTTGCCCACCCGCTGGCAGACGGTCTTGTGGCACCTCGACGTCGACGGACGCAAACCGAGGGAGGTCGGCCCGTTGATGGGTCTGAAGGCCAACGGCGTCTCGGCGCTGGCCTACCGCGCTCGCGACGGTCTGCGGAGGGCGTACCTGGAGCAGCACGTCGGCCAGACGGACCGGTCGTTGCCCGTGGCCTGCCGCAACGTCCGCCGTGACCTCGTCGACTTCGTCCGTGGTTCGGCCACCCAGCGCGACGCGGCGGCGACCGACATCCACCTCAAGTCCTGTGCCTCGTGCACGAACATCCATCTCGAGCTCGACGAGCTCAACTCCCATCTCATGGCGGCTGCCGCCTGAGCAGGAGTCGTCAAGCCACGGGGATGGTCACGGACTCACCGAGGTCAAGGACCTTGGGACGGCACGCTGGTGCCTCGCGCGCGAGCGCGTCCACGAAGGCCGGGCCCGGAGCCTCCATCCAGCCGGGCGGCCAGAGGTCCGTCATGGGCAGGTAGAAGGTGTTCCAGTGAACAGGGATCGCCCACCGGGCCCCCACGACACGGCAGGCGGTCGCGGCCTCCGGCGGACCGAGATGACCGGCAGAGAGGCGCGGACCCCAGCCGGCGATGGGGATGAGCGCCAGGTCGATCGGCCCACCGGCCCACTCAGGGAGCTGCTCGAGACTCGGATAGAGCTCGGTGTCACCCGCGACCCAGACGATGCCTGAGGGCCCGCGAACCAGGTGACCGTTGGCTGCGTTCGGACGGTGCGGCATCGGTCGGGCGCTGTGCACGGCAGGCACCAGCCGCACAGACACCGAACCGTCGCCGGCTTCGATCGTGCGCCACTCGTCGGGGTCGAGTGCCTGTCCGTTGAGACCCTTACGGGTGACCCACTGCGCATTCTCGGCCGCGGTCAGCACGGGGGCGTCTCCGAGTAGTCGCAGTGACCGCACCTCTGCGTGGTCGTGGTGGAGGTGCGACAGCAGCGAGGCATCTGCGCCTGACCAGGCCTCCCGATCAGGGCGGCGGCCGCGCCGACGCAGCACGCCGGCATGGCGGCCGAGGAGCGGGTCGGCCACGATCCGCACGCCGTCGATGTCGATGACGACGGTCGAATGACCCAGCCACGTGACGTCGATGGCCATGTCGGCCGCCTTCCGCAGCAGAGCTTCTTGGAGCTGGATTCTAATGGCCAACAGGATCGCGACATCGCCCGCAGTGGGCGAGCCGACAGGGCCAAACGCCGCCCTTCTGAGCGCGCGGCGCCCTAGAGTTCGAAGGTGCAGACGATCCTCACCGTGCTCGCCATTGCCCTCGTCGTCGCCGACTACGCCATCAAGTTCCTGGCGATCGGGGTGCTGCCCAGCAACCGCAAGCCCTCCTCGGCCATGGCCTGGTTGATCTTGATCCTGATCATCCCGTTCGCCGGATTCGCGGTGTTCCTCCTCCTGGGCCGCTCCAGACCCGGAACCAAGCGGCTGGCCCGGCAGCAGGAAGCCGACGACGCGATCAGGGAGGGCACCGAGAAGCTGGTCGCCTCCGAGGTCGCAGGGCCTCCATACCTGCCGTCGATGGCGACCCTCAACCAGAACCTGGGCTCGCTCCCTCTCCAGCCCGGCAACAAGGTCGAGCTGATCCCCGGCTATCACGAAGCCATCGCCGCCATGACGGAGGCAGTCAACAAGGCCGCGACGACGGTCGAGGTCGAGTTCTACATCTCCGCCTGGGACGACGCGACCACCGCCTTCTTCGAGGCGATGACGACCGCAGCCGCACGAGGCGTGAAGGTGCGGTTTCTGTTCGATCACCTGGGTTCGCGGGGCATCCCCGGCTACAAGGACTTCCTCGCCAAGCTGGAGACGTCGGGAATCGCGTGGCACCCCATGCTGCCGATCCGACCGTTCAAGGGCGAGTTCACGCGTCCCGACCTGCGCAACCACCGCAAGATCATGGTGATCGACGGCCGCGTCGCGTTCATGGGCTCGCAGAATCTCATCGAGCCCGGCTACAACAAGCCGAAGAATCACGAGGCGGGACGAGAGTGGGTCGAGCTGGTCGCCCGAATCGACGGACCGACCGTGAACGCACTGCGGGCGGTGTTCGCGGGGGACTGGTACACCGAGTCCCACGAGCGCATCGGCTCGGAGATCACGCCAGACACCGTGACCATCCATCCGGACGGGATCGCCGGCCAGGTGCTCCCGAGCGGTCCCGGCTACGCGACCGAGAACAACCTCCGGCTCTTCAGCGCGCTGATCTACTCGGCCCAGCGGAGGATCTCGTTGACCAGCCCCTACTTCGTGCCGGACGAGCCGCTGCTGTACGCCGTGACCACCGCCGCCCGTCGAGGTGTCGACGTGGAGCTCTTCGTGAGCGAGGAGGGCGACCAGTTCATGGTCTACCACGCCCAGTGCTCCTACTATCAGGCTCTTCTCGAGGCCGGCGTACGCATCTTCCTCTACCCGGCACCTGCCGTGCTGCACTCGAAGCACTTCTCGATCGACGACGACGTCGCCGTGATCGGGTCGAGCAACATGGACATGCGGTCGTTCGCGCTCAACTACGAGGTGTCGCTGATGCTGACCGGCGGCGACATCGTCAGACGCTTTCGCGACGTCGAGGACGACTACCGAGCGTTGTCGCGTGAGCTCACCCTCGAGGAGTGGCAGCAGCGCCCGGCTCGCACGCGTTACGTCGACAACGCCATGCGCTTGACCGCGGCCCTGCAGTAGCGGTCAGTACGTTCCGTGACGCTTGATCGTGTGCGCCCTGACCAATGAGGCCACGACGACGACGTTGAAGACGATCAGGCCAGATACCAGCCCCCTTGCCAGCTGACCCTCGGCGTGGACGTCGCCGTACCCGACGGTGGCCATCGTGCTCAGCGTGAAGTACAGCGCGTCGGTCCTGGTGGACAGCCCGGCGATCTGGTCTGGCTCGACCAGGTTGAGGATGAAGAACGCCAACGAGAACGCCATGACCAGCGCCACGAGCAACATGCTCAGCGCCCGGGTGCTCCGACCCTCCTCACCGTGACGCAGATGGTCGAGCTCCTTGATCATCGTGTAGCCGAGCAGGCCGAGGCCAGCGGCGGTCAGGAGCAGACTCAGCACGACGCCGGCCGCCGAGTCGCCCCAACCCACCGGGAACGCGTAATAGGCGACCAGCAGCCCGACACCACTCCAGACGGGGCGCCAGCGGGCTCCGAACAGTGTGCTCATGGAGCCTGGACGACCGGAGCGTCATCGGGGTCCCCGCTGATCAACGGATCCAGCCAGCGCGCATCCGGGTCTGCCTGCACGAGGATGGCCTTGAAGAACAGGCTCATCGGGACGGCCAGCAGCGCACCCAGGGGGCCGAGCACCCAGGTCCAGAACACGAGGGACATGAACGTCAACGTGGTCGAGAGACCGACCGCGCTGCCCACGTAGCGGGGCTGGATCACCGACTGGATCACGACGTTGACCAGCGAGTACAGGACGATCACGGCGAGCATCAGGCCCGGCCCACCCTCGAGCAGTCCGATCAGGGCCGGCGGGACGATGCCGATGACGAAGCCGATGTTGGGGATGAAGTTCGTGACGAAGGCCAGGACCCCCCACACGAACGCTCCCGGTACGCCCAGGGCCGCCAGCAAGGCGGTGTCGATCACCGCGACGATCAGCCCGAAGATGGCCGAGACTCCGAGGTACGTACGGGTGCCGCCTGCGAACGACGACAGTGCGTCGACAAGGTTGCGGTGCTGCTGTCGGGCACCTTCCGCCAGACGCGTCACGTGTGCGGCGTCGAAAGCGAGGAACAGCAGCAACGTCACGAGGAAGAACAGGTTCGACAGGACGGACAGGCTGCTGGACAGCACCGAGGTCGCGAGGTCGACGATCTTGCCGACATCGAACCCATCGACCATCGCCTCCGCCTGGGCAGCCCCCACGCCGAGGCCCGACAGCCAGTCGCCGACCTCGGCAGCCAGGTCGTTGCTCTCGGACGCGTACGACGGGATGAGGACGGCGAGACGCCCGACCGCGACGACCAGCGCCAGGGTGAGGCCCAGGATCAGGACATAGGCGGCGATCAGCACCACGATCGAAGCGGCCCACACCGGAAGGCGCTGCTCGAGCCTCAGCCGGAGCGGGTGGAAGACGATCGTCAGGGCCAGGGCCAGCATGAGAGGGCCGACGATGTGGCTCGCCGACCTCAACCCGGCGATGACGATCACGATCGCAGCGGCACCTACGAGCAGGTTGATGGTCCGGGACTTGTTCATGGCGTGCTCCTCGCAAGGGTCGTACGGTGCCCCAGGGACTCCAGGATGCCGATGAGATGTTGGTGCAACGCGTCGCCGCCGATGATGGGTTCCGTCGGTTCCAGGAGGTCGGGGGAGGCCAGGACGAAGCCTCGGTCCTGCCAGCCGCCCAGTCCGCCGTGGCATCCCACCAGGGGCTCGAATGCTGCCACGTCGAGGGTGTCGGCGTCGATGGCGCTGTTGACGTAGAGCTCGGGCGCCTCCGTCATCATGGTGGCCGAGCGGACCATCTCCGGGGCATGGTCTCCGAACTCCAGCAGCGGGTCCACTCCCTCGACCACGCCACTCGCGAGATGGTGGCGGCCGGCGCGTCCGATGGCGACTGGGCCGTCGTCGCCCAGTGCGGTGACGAAACCGATGCCGGGATGCGCCGTCAGGCCCGGCACCAGCGCGGGCCAACGAGCCTCGATCTCCTCGAGTGTCAGGCGCTGGGGTCCGGGGACGTAGACCAGCCCCAGGTTCCCGCTGCCGAGCACGATGAGCTCGACGCCCGGTCCGGACTCGTCCGGCTTGGTCACCTTGTTCACACGGCGGGCCGCGGCCTGCGAGACCCCGCGGGTGCCACCGTCCACGGACAGGTCCTCCAGCACTGAGTCGACACGACCCCAGCCTTCGACACTGCTCTCCACCCCGGTCGTCTCCGAGCGCGTCAGCGACTCGCACAGCTCGCTCAGCTCGGTGCCGTACCGGGACGCGAACGGTTCACCCTGTGACTGCCCGTGGTCGCTCAGGAGCACGAAGTGGTAGCGACGCGGCGCTCTTTTCTCCACCTGCTCCAGCACCGCCAGGACCTGGTCGAGCCCACCGAGCGCCGCCAGCGACTCCACCCGCGTGGCGCCGGCGTGGTGGGCGATCTCGTCGTAGTCGACATAGTCGACGTAGATGCTCCGAGCCCCGCGCATCATCTCCTCGCTCACCACGGCCGTGTTGAGGTCGCGCAGCAACCCGTTGCTGAAGGCGCGAAGCCCCGCGAAGGTCCACGACCGGTGCACCCGCGGGTGCACGACGAGCCGCTTCTGCCGGACCGCCTGGAACCGCTCGCGGACCAGCTCGGCCATCGTGCGGTAGAAGCTGCGGGAGAGCCCGTCGGGACGGAGCAGGAACCGCGCGAAGACCTGTCGAGTGCGGCGTGAGCCGCGCGAGATCTCCAGCCTGCTCATGCACATGGCGGCCTTGGGGGCGTCACCGGTGAAGAGGTTGGAGATCGACACCCCGTCGTCCGCGAGCAGTCCGTGCCCGGAGCTCGCCCGGGTCTCGATGATCGAGGCGTCCTCCGGGCGGTTGGCCACCAGGAGCCGGCCCAGCTCACGGTCGTACCACCGAAACGCCGGTATGCCCGCAGCCGACCCCTGGAGGATCGCCTGCTGGCTGGCCGGCGTCGTGCACGGCAGCTGGACGATCCACTCGTGGACGGCTTGGGACCCGGAGTCCACCCACCGACGCAGCGTCGGCATCGACCCGGACTGCAGTGCCCACTCAGCGACCGGGAACGAGACTCCGTCGAGCTGGATGAACAGGACTCCGTCGATGTCGGGGTCGGCCACCTCGCCGGCCTTGATCCTCAGCAGGCTGGCCGCGAAGGACTCGTCGGTGCCGGCACTGGCGAGCCAGACCAGCAACGTTCCGAACGCCGCGGCGATCCACGCTGCGGCCAAGGCCGTCCAGAACGAGTCGAAGGTCGCTCCCGGTACGAAGGCCAGCGCCAGGTACATCACGATGGCCTGACCGAAGATCGTGGCGATGGCCACCGCGATCCAGCCGATCAAGGCGCTGAGGTGGACCAGGACCGGGCGCACGATCATCCCCACCAGACCCGTGACAGCGGCGGCGGCGATCAGAGGACCCCACGAGTCGTAGGAAAAGCCCGGCAGCAGCCTGGCCGTCAGGAGCAGCGCGAGAAAGGTCAGGAACCACGATGCGAGCAACCTCAACACGTCGGCCGACCGAAGGCTTCGCACCAAGTCATGATGGCACGCAGGCGACCCACGAGGTCCCGTTTGGAAACCCGGGTGCGCCGGGTTCCAGTAGTCTCCGCGAATGAGCGTCGAGCCGTCGCGCGACCAGTCTGACCCTGCACCGGATCCCACAGTTCACACCGCGTTGCACAGCAAGGGCTATCTCGCACTGCTGCTCATCGCTGCGCTGATCGGCATTCCTCTCTCGCTCATCGCCTTCGGCTTCCTGGTCGCCGTGCACGAGCTCGAGCACGTCATCTGGGAGACCCTTCCTGAAGCACTCGGATTCGGCGACGTACCAGCGTGGTGGCCGATCCTTGCCCTCGGACTGGCCGGGGTGCTGGTCGCCCTCGCCGTGAAGCACCTGCCGGGCCATGGAGGCCACGTGCCGGCGATGGGTCTCGCCGCCGGAGTGGACCCACCCAGCTACGTTCCCGGAACGATGCTCGCGGCGGGCGCCAGCCTGGTGCTGGGTGCCGTGGTCGGCCCCGAGGCGCCCCTGATCGCGTTGGGCAGTGGGCTTGCGCTGGTGGCGGTCAAGCGCACGAAGTCTGCCAGCGGTGCAGAGGGGACCGCCATCATTGCGGCCTCGGGATCGGCCGCAGCGATCTCCACGATCTTCGGCAACCCGCTCGTCGCCGCGATCCTTTTCCTCGAGGCCGTGGGGCTTGGTCGCCGGAAGACCATGCTGGTCGTCCTGCCGTGCCTCGTGTCGAGTGGCATCGGGGCCCTGGTGTTCACCGGGCTCGGACGCTGGACCGGGCTCGAGATCGGCGCCCTCGCCATTCCCGACCTCGAGGGCGAGCGCCTGGTCCTCGCCGACGTCGTCTGGGCGATTCCCCTGGCGGCCGTCGTGGCGATCGCCACCTGGGGCATCTTCTTCATCGGGCGGAAGACGGCAGCGCTGGCCAGCTCGCACCTCATGGTGACCACGGTGGGCGCCGGCCTCGTCGCCGGAGGCAGCGCCGCCGTGTACGCCCTGGTCACCGATCACTCACCGGTGGAGGTCGTCCTGTCCGGTCAGGCCACACTGCCCACGCTGGCGACCGATCCCGGTTCCTGGACGACGGCGGCGCTCGTCATGTTGTTGGTGTGCAAGGCCGTGGCCTATGCCGTGTGCCTGGGAGCCTTCCGTGGCGGCCCCGCCTTCCCGGCCATCTTCCTCGGTGCCGCCTTCGGAGTGCTGGCGAGCACCTGGATACCGAGCATCGGGACCGTGCCCGGACTGGCGATCGGTATGGCAGCCGGCGTGGCCGTGATCCGGCTTCCGGTCACGAGCATCCTCCTCGTGGTGCTGCTGCTGGGCAGCGCAGCGTCGAGCCAGATGCCGGTCGTCATCCTTGCCGTCGTCGTGGCCATGATCGTGGACGAGTTGCTCACCAGCTGGTCGGTTCGACCAGCCGGGAGCAATCCCGGGCACGAACAGCCCGCGACGTAGAACGACGGTGCGGGTTCAGGACAGGATCTTGCGCTTGCCCTGCTCGTACTCCTCGGTCGTGATCACGTTGGTGTCGCGCAGCTCGGCCAGCTCGCGCAGCTGATCGGCGACGCTGGTCGAACCTGCCGCATCCTGCACGTAGGCGCGCATCCTTGCTTCGTTCTCTTGCGCCACCTGACGCGCGCGCTCGTTCATGGAGTTGCCGCGAGCGATGAGATAGGAGATGGCACCGATCCAGGGAAGGAAGACCAGGAAAACGGTCCACAACGCCTTCTTCCCGCCATCGAGCTCGCGGTCGCGGAAGATGTCGCCGAGGATCGCGATGATGAGCCAGATCCATGAGAGCAGCAGCATGAACCAAAAGGTCGAGAGGATGATCTCCCACAGACCGAATCCATCTTCCATCGTCGTGTACTCCTTGGTCTTGTGTCGTCGCAGGCTCGTTGCCCACTGACGAGTCAAGGCTGTCGAGCGTTCACCCTGACGGGCTCACCCGCCGCGGGTGAGTGACGCTGCTGTCGGGACGGCTCAGACCCGTTCGGACGACTCTCCACCGTGGGCGGTGACGGCGTAGATCACCAGAATGTCCACCAGGATCATGATGGCCGACCACACCGGGTACGCGGACAGGAAGGCCAGGTTCACGATGGCGCTGAACATCGCCACGACGATGGCCACCGCGCGAGCCCAGGTCCTGCCGGCAAAGAGCGAGCCTCCCGCCGAAGCGAGAAGGGCTCCCACGATCAGGTGAATCCAGCCCCACGCGGTGAAGTCGGCAGTGAGCACCAGCCCGCTGGAGTCGACCAGGAAGTACTCGTCATTCAGCAACGCCACGAGTCCAGCCATGACGTGGAAGGCCCCGAGCAAGATCATCATGATGCCGGCGAAGGCGACCAACCCGTACCAGCCGCTTCGGGGGCTGGTGTGTGGTGCGTTGGCGTTTGACATGGAGGTCTCCTCTCGACCTGATGGTCGTCAAAGTAGGGGGAGGTGGCCGGGGGAGCCTCACCCACGTCGGGTGACTGGGGGCTAGCAGAGACCAAGCTCGCGACCCCGGCGGACGGCATCTGCACGCCGATTCACGCCGAGCTTGCAGAACACCCCCTTCAAGTGGGTCTTGACCGTGTTCGGGGAGACGAACAGGGCGCCCGCGATCTCGTCGGTGGAGTACATCTGCGCAAGCAGCTCGAGCACCTGCCGCTCTCGCTCGGTGAGCGCCCCGACCGCAGTCTGTCCGGTTGGTGCCGGCGCGGCGCTCGTCCTCGGTAGATGTGAGCGACGAGGCTGCACCGACGCAAGGAAGGCGCGGTGCCCTTGCATCAGCGTCACGTCCCGGTCGATGAATGCACGCAACCAGTGCCACTGATGCATGAACGGCCTTCTCATCTGTTCCGCGCTTCCCGCACGGAGCGCTCGATCGATGAGAAGTCTGGCTCGCTCGGCGTTGCCGTCGGCCTGGGCCGCCAGGCGGGCCTCGAGCAACCACGACTGGATCTGTAAACCGAGCGGAGCTGCGGCCAGGTCCAGGGCCGGGACGGCGGCCAACGCCGCGCGAGCGCCACGCAGGTCGCCGATGTCCCAGCGTGCAGCCGCCGTCAGCACCGCGGCGTCCACCTCGGCGTGCGCCAGTTCTGAGGTGATCAAGGCCAACGCAGGCTGCGGTTCTCCTTCGGCCACCAGCGCCTCGACAGAGGCGATGGTGAGGAGGTCGGAAAGCCACGGTGAGCACTGACGTGTCAGCTCCCGGGCACGCGTGGCCCGGGCGAGCAGGCGGGAAGCGGCTTCCGGCTGCCCGGCGTCGGTGAGCATTCGAGTCTCGACCAGCAGCCGGGCGGTCGCAAGCCACGGCTCGTGGTGGCTGTCGACGTCCGTGGAGGCGAGGTCGAGGTACTCGTGCGCCTGCTCCAGCTCGCCACGCTCCATGTGGACCCAGGCCATGGCGGTGCAGGCATGCATCGCACCAGGCTGGACCGATCGGGAAGCGCCGCTGTGCACGAGGGTGGCGCGTCGCATTGCACTCCGCAGATCACCTTGGTACGCCTCGATGAGGGCCAGCTGACCTTCACCATCGAGCTCGGCGCCGTACCCACTGAGGCGCGCCGGGCCATCGACCCCCCGCGTCAGGGTGTGGGCGGCCTCATGAACGCTTCCCATGCCAGCCTGCAGAGATCCGAGGCCGGCGTCGACGAGGAGCGACATCTCGACACGTTGGT
>Ga0190272_10000688_pt1 | contig 16968 bp, 15 predicted proteins | sample Popmic504T_FD_133746 | JGI IMG/M metagenome (GOLD analysis project Ga0190272, IMG submission 133746) | Populus adjacent soil microbial communities from riparian zone of Shoshone River, Wyoming, USA - 504 T | ecosystem: Environmental > Terrestrial > Soil > Riparian zone | place: USA: Wyoming... | reverse complement strand
TGTTCCATGTGGCGTGGAACGCGGCCAAACCCGGAACAGGTGAGGTGGGACTCTCGCAAGCCGTCGAGCAAGCGCTTCGCTCTGTGTTGCCCGACGCGTGGTCGATCGCCAGTGATCCGCAACCGTTACTCGGCGGCCCGCGTCGCGTCTATCGGCCAGACGCTCGGCTTACCATCGCCGCGCCGGATGGTTCGCGAGCTGTGGTTCTGATCGAGTGCAAAGGTGTGGTCAGGCCGAGGGACGTCGGTTCGGTGGCGGATCAACTGGACGCGTACGCCAGCGTGGCTGCTCGGAAGGGTTGGACGGTCGGGGCGATGCTGGCCGCGCCGTTCATCTCCCCCACGACTCGCACCCAACTGGACCAGCGCGGCTTGGGGTGGTTTGACACCACCGGGAACCTGCGTCTCAGATTGGACCGGCCTGCAGTTTTCCTTGATCGCGCTGGTGCGGATCGAAGCGGCTTCCGTGATCCGGCGGATCGATTGCTCAAGTCCCTCCGTGGTCCCGGTGCCGCGAAGGCCGTGCTGGAGCTATGTGAGACGTCATTGCCCGTGGGCGTTCGAGATCTGGCTGAACGGGCGCAGATCGGCGCTGCGACGAGCGCAAGAGTCCTTGAGTTGCTCGATCGGGAAGCAGTCATCGCGCGCAACGAGAACGGCGTGGTTACCGCGGTTCGCAAACGAGCGCTGATCAAGCGCTGGACTCAGGACTACAAAGTCATGACGTCGAATGAAGTTATGACGACATTGGACCCGAGGGGATTGAGTCATGCACTAAAAGCGCTGTCGACGGTGGGCACGCGTATTGCCGTGACTGGCTCGGCGGCCGTGCGTGCGTATCTCCCGGATGACGTGACGCCGGTGTCACCGCTCGTCTCGCTGAGTTTGTACGCCGAGGACCCGATCGGCCTGATGGGTCAGTTGGGCCTGAGGACCGTTGACCGAGGAACGAACGTACTGGTCATGCGACCGTACGACGAGGTCGTCTACGCGAAGTCGCGACTTGTCGATGGGATCGGCTTCGCTGCTCCGGCGCAGGTAGCGGCAGACCTCCTGACCGGACCGGGTCGTTCGAGTGAAGAAGCCGAGCAGCTGATGGCAGCGCTCGGGGCAAGGGACCAAGGTTGGAAACGATGACTCCACAGGAGTATGTCAAGGCTCGGTCCGTTTTGCTGGACGCCCTCGGCGGGCTGGGAGCGCACCGTGACGCGGTTGTACTCGTTGGTGCGCAAGCAGTTTATCTCCATGCAGGCGACGCCGATTTCGTGACAGCACCGACTACGACCGAGCGGATCTGGCCTTGATTCCCGATCGGCTCGCGGACGAGCCTTCCATAGTGGACGCGATGCGTGCCGCCGGATTCGTTCCAGGGAACCAGCCCGGGGTTTGGCTGGGACGCGGTGAGATCGCTGTCGATCTGATGGTGCCTGAAGCACTCAGCGGCTCCGGGGGCAGGCGGTCGGCCTGCCTTCAGCCGCCACACGACGACAAGGTGACTGCCCGCAGGACGTTCGGACTGGAACCTGCGATCGTGGACAACGAGGTTCACGTGATCAGCGCACTGGACATCGACGATGCCCGATCGTTCGGGATCAAGGTGGCGGGTCCTGCGGCTCTCATCGTGTCGAAGGTGGTCAAGATCGCGGAGCGACGAGAGGCCCAGCATCGACTGAAGCCGAAGGATGGGCTCGACGTGCTTCGGTTGCTTCGTGCCGTGGACACGACGTGGTTGGCCCTGGGCCTGAGGGCGCTAGCCACGGACAGCCTGTCGAGCGAGGTGGTGGAGCAGACGGTGAAGGAGCTCCGTGCGCTTGCGGCAGGGCCGGAGGATCTGCTCCCTGTTCTTGCCGCCAACGCCGATGTGGGCTTCGGCGATACAGATGAGATCAAGATGTCGATGGTGGTGTTGGTCGATGATCTCCTTCGCGAGTTTGACGACGTGAAACCGGCATGATCCGCGAACAAAAGAACTTCACCGGACGGTTGACCTCCGGCATGCTCGAGGCCGTGTTGCGCCGTGCCGCCTCCGCCGCCGGCCTGGAACCGTCGTGACCGGCCGGGCCAGGTCCCACGCCGTCCTGCTGCTGGCCGCCGTCGCGGGGATGCTGCTGGTCGCGGTGCTGTCGACGGTCGGCGACAGCGCGGCCGAGATCGGCCAGGGCTGGGTGCCCGGCATCGACGAGCTGGAGCCCGCTCCCCCGGACGACGCCGTCACCGCGGATCCGGACCAGCAGACCGACACCCCGCCGGCGCTGCGGGCGGCCCTGGCCGTGATGCTCGTCGTGCTGCTGCTCGTGCTCGGCGTGATGTTCCTGGTCGGCCTGCTCGCGGTCATCATCGGCTTCCAGACCAGCAAGACCCGCCGTGTCCTCCAGGGTGAGGTGGCCAACTCCACGCTGTCCGAGGAGACCGGGACGGCCGACATCAACCTGATCGCCGCGGCGGCGGTGAAGGCCGGCGAGCGGCTGCGGGTCCACGACGGCGGCGACCCCGGCGACGCCGTCGTCGCGGCCTGGCTGCTGCTGGAGGAGGCCACGGCCGGTGCCGGCCTCACCCGCCGGCCCCACCAGACGCCCACGGAGTTCACCACGGCCGTGCTCACCGGCCTCGACGTCGACGCGACGGCGCTGCACCGGCTGCGCACCCTGTACCAGCGGGCCCGGTTCAGCAGCCGCCCGGTCACCGAGGACGACGTCGACGCCGCACGGGTGGCGCTGGACCGGCTGGTGGCCGACCTGCGCGCGCCGGCCGGGAGCACGGCGTGAAACCCGTCGTCGCGGTGCCCGTCGCCGTGGCGGTCGGGCTCGTCTCGGTGTTCGGGATGTCGTTCTTCGGCGGCGTCGCCCCGATCTGGTCGGCGCTGTTCGGCGTGCCCATCACGGTGTTCGTGGTGATGGTGATGTTGTCGCCGGTCGGGGTGGAGCCGGTGTGGGCGCCCCTGCCCGACCCGGCGTCGCGGGCCACGGAACACCTCGCGGCGTCGCTGTCCAGCCGCCTGACCGAGGCGTACGACACCCCCACCCGGTACCGCACCAGACTGCAGCCCCGGCTGGCCAGGCTGGCGGCGGCCAAGCTGCGAAGGGCCGGCATCGACGAGCTGTACGACCCGCGCGCCCCCGACGTGCTGGGCAAGGACCTGTACCGACTGGTCACCGACCCGCACGCCACCCTGCCCGACCCACGGACCGCGGCGGCCATGTTCGCCACGCTGGAGGAGAACTGATGTCGACCGTGCACCCGGAGGCCACCGAGACGGTCGGCGTCGACGAGATCGCCGCCACGGCGGGGGCCGTGCTGGACCAGATCGCGACCGTGGTCGTCGGCAGCGAGCGGACGCTGCGGCTGGCGCTGGCCGCCGTGCTCGCCGGCGGACACGTGCTGCTGGAGGACATGCCCGGCCTCGGCAAGACGCTGATGGCGCGCTCGCTGGCGCAGGCGCTCGGCCTGGAGTTCCGCCGGCTCCAGTGCACCCCGGACATGCTGCCGGCCGACGTCACCGGCTCGTTCTTCTACGACCCGGCGAGCCGCGACTTCGAGTTCCGCGCGGGCCCCATCTTCGCCGGGCTGCTGCTGGCCGACGAGGTGAACCGCACCCCGCCGAAGACCCAGTCGGCGCTGCTGGAGGCCATGCAGGAGCGTCAGGTGACCGTCGAGGGCCGCACGTTCGTGCTGCCCGCGCCGTTCCACGTGCTGGCCACCGCCAACCCCATCGAGTACGAGGGCACCTACCCGCTGCCGGAGGCCCAGCTCGACCGCTTCCTGCTGCGCCTCGACGTCGGCTATCCGGAACCGTCCGAGGAGCTGGAGGTGCTGCGCAGGCGGCTGGCCCGCCGTCGCGAGGAGACCAGCGTCGCCCCGGTCGTCGACGCGTCGCGGCTGCTGGTCCTGCAGGCCGGCGTCGAGCGCGTCGAGGTCGACGGCGACGTGCTCGACTACTGCATCGACCTGGCCACCGCCACCCGCAGGCACTCCGCGGTCGAGGTCGGGGCCTCGCCACGCGGGTCGCTCGCCCTGACCCTGGTGGCCAGGGCGCTCGCGGTGATCGACGGCCGCGACTACGTGCTGCCGGAGGACGTCAAGGAGTGCGCCATGGCCGCGCTCGCCCACCGGCTGACCCTGCGCCCCGAGACGTGGACGTCTGGCACGACGGCCGTGCAGGTGGTCACCGAGCTGCTCGGGTCGGTGCCGACACCCACGTCGTCGCGCAGCCGGTGAACCCGTTCGCCAACATCGCGGTCGGCTCCGGCCTCGGCGGTGGGCGGGCCGACCGGCTGCGGCAGGCGCTGCGCCGACGCAGCGGCCAGCACTGGGAGCCCACCGACACCCTGCGCCGCGGGCTGCTGCTCGGCGTCGGCCTCGTCGGGGCCGGGGTGCTCGCCCACCGGCTCGACGCCCTGCTGATCGGTGCCCCGCTGCTGATCGGCACGATGGTCGCGCTGGCCGGCCGACCGACCGCGAAGCCGCTGGTGCGGCCGATGCCGACGGCCAGGGTCGTCGACGGCACCGGCGACCGCACCCTCACCATCGACCTGGACTGCGGCCCCGGCACCGAGCTGGTCGCGGTCCGGCTGCCGCAACCGGGCCGGGCCGGGCCCGGGCGGGTGCACGTCCTGCCGGCCGGCGAGTACCGCCTCACCTGCCCGCCGGGGTCCACCGGCTGGGGCGAGGGGCTCGTCCTGCGCACCGACCACCTGCTCGCCGGCAAGGACGGCACCACCGTGTACGGCCCGGTGGTCGGCACCGCGGCCCGTCAGGTGGTGCTGCCGCCGGTCGACCCGGTGCCGGGCGGGGCGCTGCCGCCGCGCGCCGCCGGGCTGGTCGGCGCCCACCGGTCACGCCGGCCCGGCGACTCCACCGACCTGCGCGACATCCGGCCGTTCGCGCCGGGCGACCGGCTGCGCCGGGTGGACTGGCGGGTGTCGCTGCGGGCCGGGTTCCCGCACAGCGGCGCGCTGCACGTCCGTGAGCGGCACGCCGACGCCGACGCCGAGGTGCTGCTGGCGCTCGACACCAGGGTCGACGTCGGCCGGCACCTGGGGGTGTGGACGGACCCGAAGGTCCCGGCCGCCGGCAGCGGCGAGCTCACCTACTACGAGAGCAGCCTCGACACCGCGATCCGGGCCGCGTGCTCGCTGGCCACCAGCTACCTGCGGCAGGGCGACCGCGTCGGGCTCACTGACCTCGGCCGGCCGCAGCTGTACCTGCCGCCCGGCAGCGGAAGCCGCCAGCTGCAGCGGCTGCGGTACCGGCTGGTGCTGTGTGCCCGCTCGGCAGGGTGGTCGCCGCGCCCGGTGCTGCCGCCCCAGCTGGTGCCGACCGGCGCCATGGTCGTGGTGATCTCCCCGTTCCTCGACGACGCGGTCGGGCAGGCCGCCGTGCTCGCCGCGCGCCGCGGGCACCTGGTCGTCGCCATCGACGTGCTCCCACAGCCGCTGATCGCCGACGACGAGACGCCGTGGGGTGAGGCCGTCCTCACCCTGGTGCGGGCCGAGCGGAAGGTGCGGCTGGACGCCCTCGCCGGGCACGGGGTCCCGGTGCTGCGCTGGACCTCCGGCGCGGCGGTCGGCGCCACCCTGCGCAAGCTCACCAGCGGCCACCGCCGCCAGGTCGCGAGGAGCAGTCGATGAGCGGGTGGCGCGGCCGGTGGGGCAGCGGGTGGCGCGGTCGGTTGGGGCGCGGTCGGTTGGGGCGCGGCGACGACAGGTCGGAGTCACGCCGGGAGCGGCCCGCGAACGGCACCGGTCGACCGGGATGGCGGACACGCGCTGTCGAGACGCCGGACACGCCCGACCGGGACGGCGGACACGCGGACTACGACCGGCCGGTCATCGCCCTCGCGGACGCCGGCGTGGTAGTGCCGGCGTGGACGCTGCGGCTCGTAATGGCCGCGCTGTGCGGCGTCCTCGTCGGCTCGCTGTACCTCGACGGCGCCCCGCCGGTGTTCGTGGTCGTGCTGGTGCTGGCCGCGCTGGCCACCGTGGTGTCGCCCAGCTCGGCCGCGGCCGCCGGGCTCGCCGGGGCGACCGTGCTCGGGCTGGTGATGGTCGACCCCGGCGGTGACGACCCGCTGCGCCTCGCGGTCCTCGCCTCGATCTTCCTGGTGCACCTGATCCATGTGATGAGCGGCATCGCCGCGCTCGTGCCGCTGGCGGCCGCCCTGCACCTGCCCGCGTTGCGCCGGCCGCTGGCGCGCTTCCTGGTGATCCAGGCCGCGACGTTCGCCCTGGTCGGGTTCGCGGCCGTGCTGCCGGCCGGGCAGAACCCCGTCCCGTTGGAGGTCGCCGCCGTGCTCGGCGTCACCGGCGTCGCGGTTCTCTCGGTGGTGCTGCTGCGCCGTCGCTGAGCGCGACCGATCGACTCTTGACAGCGACGGCGACGGTGGCCAAGGTCAGCTGTCGGAACTCGTTTCCGCACGTCACCCCTGCCCTACCGCGCACAACCCTGCGAAAGGTGCCGCCCGTGCGTCGCAGCGTCGCGATCAACTCCCTGCTGGCAGCCCTGCTCACCGTCGTCGCCTCGATCGCCTGGCCGTCGTCGGCGTCCGCCCTGCCGCCGCCCCGGTTGTACGTCGCCCTCGGCGACTCCTACACCGCGTCCCCGCTCACCAGCAGTCCCGTCGGCAGCCCGCTCGGCTGTCTGCGCTCGTCGAACAACTACCCCAACGTCGCCAGGTCGGCGATCGGCATGGAGATCTTCAAGGACGTCAGCTGCTCCGGCGCCAAGACCGACGACTTCTTCGCCCCGCAATCGGTGACCGGCGGCACCAACCCGCCGCAGCTCGACGCGCTCACCACCATGGCGTTCGCGGTCAGCATCGGCATCGGCGGCAACGACATCGGCTTCTCGTCGATCATCGAGAACTGCGTCAGCGCCAACCCGTTCGAGACACCGTGCCGTGACGAGTACACCTCCGGCGGGGTCGACCAGCTCGCCGTGCGGATCGCGGCCACCGCGCCGAAGATCGCCAACGTCCTGCAGACGGTCCGCGCGCGGGCGCCGTTCGCCACGATCTACCTCGTCGGCTACCCGTCGATCGTGCCGGACAGCGGCAGCGGCTGCTGGCCACGCGTGCCGATCAGCTGGGGTGACGTGTCGTACCTGCGTGGCGTGACCCGCAACCTCAACGCCATGCTCGCCGCCCAGGCCGCGGCCAACGGCGCCCGGTACGTCGACACGTACACCCCGAGCCGTGGCCGCGACACCTGCGCGTCGTCCTCGGTCCGCTGGGTCGAGGGCCCGATCCCGTCCAACTCGGCCGCGCCGTTCCACCCGAACGCCCGCGGCTCGGCCGGCATGGGTGCCGCCCTCATCGCCGCCCGCTAACCCGCGGCCCGCGCCGGCCGGGCCTCGCCGGGCCGTCTTTGTCGGGTGAATGGCACATGTGGCCGGTTCTACCGGCCGGATGTGCCATTCACCCAGGGCCGGCGGGGTCGCTGAGGTCACGTCGCAGGTGGGTACCAGCGGTGCCACCATGGGGGCATGGCTACCGGTAGAAGGACCGACGAGGGCTCGGGCGCCACCCGCATCCTGGTCGTCGGCGGTGGGTACGTCGGGATGTACACGGCGCTGCGGCTGCAGTCGAAGCTGCGCCGTGGCGAGGCGTCGGTGACCGTGGTCGACCCGCAGCCGCACATGACCTACCAGCCGTTCCTGCCGGAGGCGGCCGGTGGGTCCATCGAGCCGCGCCACGTCGTGGTGCCGCTGCGCAAGACCCTGAAGCACTGCCACGTGATGACCGGCCGCGTCACCACGGTCGAGCACGCGCGCCGGGCCGCCACGGTCGAGCTGGGCGACGGGCGCGTCGAGGAGCTCGGCTACGACGTGCTGGTCATGGCGCCGGGCTCGGTGGCGCGGACCCTGCCGATCCCCGGCCTCGCCGAGCGCGGGATCGCGTTCAAGACCATCGGCGAGGCCATCTACCTGCGCAACCACGTGCTGTCCCGGCTCGACGCCGCGGCCAGCACGATCGACCCCGTCCTGCGGCGTCGGCTGCTGTCGTTCGTGGTCATCGGCGGCGGGTACGCCGGCATCGAGGCGCTGGCCGAGCTGGAGGACATGGCCAGGTACGCCACCCGGTACTACGAGAACATCGAGCCGTCGGACATGCGGTGGGTGCTTGTCGAGGCGGCCAACCGGGTCATGCCCGAGGTGAGCCCGACCCTCGGGGTGTACACCGTCGAGCGGCTGCTGGAGCGCCACATCGAGGTGTACCTGGAGACCAAGGTGTCCTCGGTGGCCGACGGACACGTGGTGCTTGACGACGGAACCGAGTTCGACGCCGACACCATCGTGTGGACGGCCGGGGTCAAGGCGAACCCGATGCTGGCCCAGACCGACCTGGCGCTCGACGCCCGCGGACGGCTGCGGTGCACGGCGGCGCTGCAGGTGCACGGGCTGCCCGGGGTGTTCTCGGCCGGCGACTGCGCCGCGGTGCCCGACCTGTCGCGCACCGCGGAGGACCCCAACGCCACCACCAGTCCGTCGGCCCAGCACGCGGTGCGGCAGGCGAAGGTGGTGGCGCACAACGTTCTCGCGCACCTGCGCGGCGGTTCGCCGAAGACCTACGAGCACAGCTACGCGGGGTCCGTCGCGAGTCTCGGCCTGTACCGCGGCGTCGCGGAGATCTACGGCATCAAGCTCAAGGGCATCGTCGCGTGGTTCATGCACCGCACGTACCACGTCAGCCGGATGCCCACGTTCAACCGCAAGGTGCGGGTGCTCGCAGACTGGACGCTCGCCCTGTTCTTCCGGCGTGAGGTCGTGTCCCTCGGACAGATCCACGAGCCGAAGGCCGAGTTCTCCCGCGTCACCGCACCACCACCCGCGGCCGTCACCGCGGCCGCCGAACCCCCCGCCGGTGAGGCCCAACCGCCGGCCGAGAAGCCGACCACCCCCGAGCCCGCCCACACCCCGGGCTGACCTCGCTCGGTCCGGCCCAGGAGCGCGGCCACGGCGCCACCAGGCCCGATGCGGCTGGGCCGGGCCCGGCGTGCTGGGCATGAGCCGCATGAGCGTGACACCAGTCTGGTTGTGCGGCCCGTGAACCAGACTGGTGTCACGTTCATGCGCCTATCTCGGCCCGAGCGCCGACCGCCCGAACCGCCGGCCGGCGGCCGGCGGCCGGCGGCCGGCGCGCGGTGCCGGTGCGGCCGTCGTGTCCATGAGCTCGACACCACGGTAGTTCGATCATGCTCCGTCGACGCTGGTGTCGAGTTCACGGACAGGGCGGCGGCGCGGCTGGGCATGAGCCGCATGAGCGTGACACCAGTCTGGTTGTGCGGTCCGTGAACCAGACTGGTGTCACGCTCATGCGCTCAAAGCGGCTCGCCGACCGCCCGAACCGCCGGTCCGTCGCGCGGTGCCGGAGCGGCCGTGGGGCGCGAGGGCACAGGGCGGACAGGGCGCAGGGCGGACAGGGCGCCGGCCCCGCGCGGCGCCGGTCAGCAGGGGGTGGGCTGGTCGTGTTCGCGGAGGACTACGGCGACGGCGCCGAGGACCTCGGAGCGGTCGCCCAGCTGGGCGGGCACCACGCGGGCGGCGTCGACGGCCGGCCCGATCGCGGCCCTGCGCAGGGCGCGCCGCATGGGGTCGAGCAGCAACTCGTCGGCCTGGCCGAGTTCGCCGCCGATCACGATGGCCTCCGGGTTGACCAGGTTCACCAGCGATCCGAGCGCGACGCCGATGTGGCTGCCCGCGTCGGCCAGTATGCGCCGGCAGCCGGGGTCGCCGTCGATGCCGAGCCGGATGAGCTCGCCGAGGGTGCCCACCTCGTGGTGGGTGCGCCGCATCGCGGTGACGAGCGCGGCGCCGCCGGCCACGAGTTCGAGGCAGCCGCGGTTGCCGCACCGGCACACGTCGCCGCGCTCGTCCAGGGTGACGTGCCCGATCTCGCCCGCGGTGCCGGTGACGCCGCGGAACAGCTCACCGTTGATCACCAGCCCGCCGCCGATGCCGGTGGCCGCCTTGAGGTAGGCGATCGTGGACGTGCCGCGGCCGGCGCCCCACAGGAACTCGGCCAGCGCGCCCAGGTTCGCGTCGTTGTCCACGCTGACCGGGCAGCCGAGCCGCTCGGACAGCTCGCGGCCGGGTGACACCCCGGCCCACGCCGGCAGGAGGTTCGATGCCGCGACGGACGCGCCCCCGGCGTCCCGGCCGATGTCGCGGTTGCCCAGCGGCGCCGGGAGTCCCATGCCGATGCCGACCACCTCGGCCAGTCCGTAGCCGAGCCCGCTCAGTTCCCGGGTGACCATCTCGGCGGCGCGGTCGAGCACCACCCGGGCAGGGCGGCCGGCGTGGTGGTTCTCGTTGGCCACGGCGAGCACCTCGTGCCCGAGGTCGGCCACCGCGACCCGCAGGTGCCGGTTCCCGATGTCGACGCCGACGGCGAGGCCCGCTCGTGGCCCGAGCCGGACGACGGCCGGGGGCCGGCCGCCGCCCGGGCCGCCGGGGCCGGAGCCGATCTCGACGGCCAGCTCGCTGTCCAGCAGCTGGTTGAGCGCGGCCGAGACGGTGGCCCGTGACAGCCCGGTGCGCAGCGCCACCTCGGCCCTGGTGGCCGGCCCGGTGCGTCGCAGCACGTCCGCGATCCGCCGGGCGTTGGCGGCCAACGCCGACGCCGCGGACCGAGGAGGGGGCATGTCCGGATCGTGGGCGCCCTGGGAATTTCTGTCAAGAACAGACGGCAACACGGCGGCATGACGCGCAGTCTCGTCGGTTAAGCCATTCTGAGACAGATCAACACGTCAGTGAACGTCGAAGCGTGTCGATTAGATGAAATTCTTGACAAATCTGCGAGGGCGGGTCCAACCTCAGCTGGACGACGGTGCGGCACTGCTCCGTCGAACCCCAGCCGTCGAGGCAGGGGCGCTAGCCCGCAGCCCCCGCCGCGAGGCGGATGTCTAGGAGGAACGGTGACCACACTCCGCCGCCGCGTCGCGGTCCTGTCCGTGGCCGCGTTGGCGCTGCTCGGTCTGGCAGCGTGCAGCCGGGACAGCTCCACCGACACCGGCAGTGAGACCCAGGCCAAGAAGATCGCCCTGCTCTTGCCCGAGTCGCAGACCACGCGCTACGAGTCGTTCGACAAGCCGTACTTCGAGCAGAAGGTCAAGGCGCTCTGCTCCGAGTGCGAGGTGCTGTACTTCAACGCCAACCAGCAGGACGCCAACCAGCGTCAGCAGGCCCAGACCGCGCTTGCCCAGGGCGCCAACGTGATCGTGCTCGACCCGGTCGACGGCACCACGGCCGGTTCGGTCGTCCAGCTGGCCAAGGACCGCAACGTCCCGGTCATCTCCTACGACCGGCTGATCGTCAACGCCGACGTCGACTACTACGTGTCCTTCGACAACGAGAAGGTCGGCCAGCTCCAGGCCACCTCGCTGGTCGACAAGCTCAAGGCCGACGGCAAGACCAGCGGCAACGTCGTCATGATCAACGGCGACTCCAAGGACAACAACGCCAAGCTGTTCAACAAGGGCGCCCGGTCGGTGCTCGACGGCAGCGGCTTCACCATCGTGCCCACGACGGACTTCTTCACCCCGGACTGGCTGCCGGCCAACGCCCAGAGCTTCATGAACTCGCAGATCTCGCAGCTCGGCCCGACCGGTTTCGTCGGCGTGTACGCGGCCAACGACGGCACGGCGGGCGGCGCGATCGGTGCCATGGAGAGCGCGGGCGTCAGCCCACTGCCGCCCATCACCGGGCAGGACGCCGAGCTCGCCGCCATCCAGCGGATCGTCGCCGGTACCCAGTACATGACCGTCTACAAGGCGCTGCGGCCCGAGGCGGAGAAGGCGGCTGAGCTGGCCGTCGCCCTGGCCAGGGGCGAGAAGCCGACCGTTGACGAGGTCGTCAACAACGGCCAGAAGGACGTCCCGTCCGCGCTGCTCGAGCCGATCGCGGTGACCAAGGAGAACATCAAGGACACCGTGGTCAAGGACGAGTTCTGGACCGTCGACAAGATCTGCACGACCGACTACGCCGCGGCCTGCGCGAGCATCGATCTGAACTAGGCACCGGCCGCGGGTGGCGGGCACGCCTCGCCACCCGCGGCCGCGCCTTCCGGGTGGATGGCGCATTCGTCCAACAGAACCGGCCGGATGTGCCATCCGGCCGATGGAAGGCGTCAGTGGAAGGGACCGGGCATGACCGTGCTGGACGAGGCACCGCCGGCTCGCCAGGGGACCACGCTGTTGTCGTTGCGTGGCACCACGAAGCGGTTCGGTGCGGTGCGGGCGCTCACCGACGTCGACCTCGATGTCGCGGCCGGCGAGGTGGTGGCCCTCGTCGGTGACAACGGCGCCGGCAAGTCCACCCTGGTGAAGGTGATGTCCGGCGCCGGCCCGGCCGAAGCCGGCACCATCGAGTTCGACGGCACCGCGGTGTCCATCCCGACACCGGGCGCGGCCCAGGCACTCGGTATCGCCACCGTGTTCCAGGACCTCGCCCTGTGCGACAACCTCGACGTGGTCAGCAACCTCTTCCTCGGCAGCGAGACCGTCAACGGCCTCGTCCTCGACGAGGTGGACATGGAGCGCCGCTCCTGGACGCTGCTGCGGGAGCTGTCCGCCAAGATCCCCAGCGTGCGCACCAGGGTCGCCGGGCTCTCCGGCGGCCAGCGCCAGGTGGTGGCCATCGCCCGGTCGCTGCTCGGCAACCCCAAGATCGTGATGCTCGACGAGCCGACAGCCGCCCTCGGCGTCGCCCAGACCGCCCAGGTGCTGAACCTGATCGAGCGGCTGCGCGAGCGGGGCCTCGGGGTCGTGCTGATCAGCCACAACCTGGCCGACGTGCTCGCCGTCGCCGACCGCATCGTCGTGCTCCGGTTGGGGCGCAACGCAGGCGAGTTCCGCGTCGGCGAGGCCACCCAGAACGACATCGTCGCCGCCATCACCGGCTCGTCGGACAACGCCGTGACGGAACGCGCCGCGCGCAAGGCCCCACCCTCGCCATCGGACACCGACGACCCCGAGAACACCGGACAGGAGACAGCCCAGTGAGCGAATCGCTGCCGGCCGCGGCTCCACCGCCGGCCGACGAGCGCCTGGTGCAGCGGGCCGGCCTGCTCGGCTACGTCGACGAGTTCACCAGCAAGGTCCGCTCCGGCGAGCTCGGCGCGCTCCCCGTCGTCGTCGGACTCATCATCATCGTCGCGATCTTCCAGTCGCTCAACGACATCTTCCTGTCGTCGTTCAACCTCGTCAGCATCGCGCAGTTCATTGCGGCCACCGGCATCATCTCGATCGGCGTGGTCCTGGTCCTGCTGCTCGGCGAGATCGACCTGTCGGTCGGCGCGGTCAGCGGCGCGGCCGCGGCGGCCCTCGCCATCCTCCACGTCAACCAGGGCTTCAGCGCGTGGGCGGCGATCGCGTCGGCGTTGGCCTTCGGTGCGCTCATCGGGCTGCTGCACGGCCTGGTGTTCACCAAGCTCGGAGTGCCGTCGTTCGTGGTGACCCTGGCCGGCTTGCTCATCTGGCAGGGCGCCCAGCTGCGCATCCTCGGCAGCACCGGCTCGGTGAACCTGCCGCCCAACGGCTTCATTCTCGAGTTCGGCCAGCGGGACTTCGTCAACGCCAACGTCGCGTACGTGGTGGCCGCCGTCGCGGTCGTCGCGGTGTTCCTGGCGCAGGCCAGGGCCGCGATGAAGCGCCGCGCCGCCGAGCTGCCGGCCCGTCCGCTGCTGGAGATCGCGATCCGCAACGCGGCGCTGCTGCTCCTGCTGTGGGTGGCGGTGTGGGCCGTGTCCGGCGACCCCGACCGCGCGGTGCCCTACATCCTGCTGTTGTTCCTGGTGCTGGTGTTCACCGTCGACTGGGTGCTGCGGCGCACCAGATACGGCCGCATGATCTACGCGATCGGCGGCAACATCGAGGCCGCCCGCCGGGCCGGCATCAACGTCGACGCCGTGCGCACGTCCGTGTTCGTGCTCGCCTCCATGTTCGCCGCGCTCGGCGGCATCGTCGGCGCCGCCTACCTCGGCTCGGTGAACCAGCAGACCGGCGGCGGCGACACGCTGATCAACGCCATCGCGGCCGCTGTCATCGGTGGCACGAGCCTCTTCGGCGGCCGGGGGCGTGCCCAGTCGGCCCTGCTCGGGATGCTGGTCATCGGGGCCATCGCCAACGGGCTGCTCCTGCAGAACCTCAGGACAGAGGACCGGTACATGATCACCGGCGCGGTGCTGCTGGCGTCCGTCGTCATCGACGCGCTGGCCCGCCGCGGCCGCCAACAGACCGGCCGCTGACACCCGTCCCCACCCGTTCCCCACCCGGCGTCTCGCATCCGTGTTGTCGTTCTCTGACCCCCAGAACGACAACACGGATGCGAGTTGCGGGGTTGGGGACCGCGCGTCAGGTGGGCGGGGCCGGGGTGATGACGATGCGGGCGCCGCGGGACGGGACCGCGGTGATGTGGCGCATCTTCACCCGCTCCGGCCGACGGCCAACGGCGTGCAGGTCGTAGCGGCGCACGATCTCCTCGACCGCCACCCGCAGCTCGGCCACCGCGAACGGGGCGCCGAGGCACCGCCGCACCCCGCCGCCGAACGGGAACACCATCCCCTGCGTGGCGTCCGGGCCCAGCCACCGGCCAGGGTCGAACCGCTCGGGGTCGGGGTGCTGGCCCGGGTCCTCCTGCACCAGTGAGATGCCGGGGCACAGCGTCACGCCCGCCGGCACGAGGTGGGTGCCGACGCGCACCGGCTGGTGGATGTGGCGGGCGACGAGGCTGATCACCGGCCGGATGCGCAGGGCCTCCGTGACGACCGCGCCTGCGTACTCCGCCGACCCGGCCCGCAGCTCCCGCTGCACGGACGGGTTGCGGGACAACAACTCCAGCGTCCAGGCGAGGGCCGTCGCCGTCGTCTCGTGCCCGGCCAGCAGGAGCGTCACGAGCTGGTCGCGCAGGTCGCCGTCGTGGGTCGGCTGCCCGCCGGCGACGTACGCGCGTACCAGGGTGGACAGCACGTCGTCGCGCTCGGCCAGCCCCGGGTCGTCACGCCGCAGCGCGATCTCGTCGTCGAGCAGGGCGTTGACCTCGGCCTTGTGCTCCCAGTACCGCCGCCACCGGCCGACGGCGTTCAGCCGCGGGTAGGCGAGCATCAGGAGGTCGGCGGGGGAGAGGTCCACCACCCGTGGCAGCGCGGACCGCAGCCGGGCCGTTCTGGCCGGCTCCCGCACCCCGAGCACGACCCGCAGGATGATCTCCAGGGCGATGTCCCTGGTCCGCTCGTGCGCCCGGAACACCGTGCCGACCGGCCAGGTCGCGACGCGGTCGGTCACCACCTCGCGGATCAGCGCCTCCTGGCGTCGCACCTGCTCCCCGTGGAACGCCGGCAGCATGAGCTTGCGCCGGTCGCGGTGGTCGGCGCCGTCCAGCAGGAGCACGGACCGCTCGCCGAGCACGGGGCCGAGGATCCCGTTGCCCTCACCGGCGCGGAGCACGGCGGGATCGCCGGTGAACACCGCCCTGATGTGCTCCGGGTCGGCCAGGTACACCTCGCGGCCGCCGACCGCGTCGTGCACCGTGAACACGTCGCCGTACCGGGCGCGGCACCGGCGCAGGAACCACGGCGTCGCGACCCGCAGCAGCCAGGTCTGCACGAACACCGGCAGCCGCGGCCCCGGCGGCAGCGTCGGTTCGCCCACTTCACCATGGGCGACGGGGCATGACTGTGCGTCCATGCCTCGAATATACGAGCGTCGGCCGCCGTTACGGCCGGGTCATCGGGCGGGACTGCAGCTCGGCCAGCACGGCCGGGTCCTGCAGCTCCAGCCAGGTGATCAGCTCCGAGTAGGTGACGCACTCGGTGCCGTCGCGGGCGCACACGTCGCGCATGAACTCCTCGACCGCGGGGTTGAAGGCGTTGCCGCTCCAGCTGTTGAAGTGGTTGCCGATGACCAGCGGCGCGCGGTTGCCGGCGACCGCGGCGTCGTACGCGGACCGATAGGTGTCGAGCACCACCTGGTGGAACTCGGCGGCGCGGGCCGGCTCGGCAGTGGCCTTGTTCAGCGCGTACCAGAAGTTGTAGTCCATCGCGATGACGCGCCGCCCCAATGCCGGCACCCGCACCGTCGGCATGGGGAACCCCCACACCCCGTCCCCGAGCACCGGCCAGGCGAGGCCGGGGGCGACCCGGCTCGTGTCGTAGCGCAGCCCGTGCGCCGTCATGGCCGGGTACAGCTGGTCGAACCGGCCCTCCAGGCACGGCGTCCGCGCCCCCCGCACCCGCAGGTACAGCCCCGCGCCGTCGACGAACCGGAAGAACTGGTCGAGCTCCGCGTCCCACGCCGCGGTGTCCCAGTCGTTCGCGGCCGGCTCGGCGCCCCGGCAGAAGTGCCCGTTGAAGTGCGTGCCGATCTCGTGGCCCGCGTCCAGCGCGGCCTTCAGGTCGTCCACCCTGGTCCGCACCTCGTCGGGGGTGCCACCGAACCCGATCGACGACCTGCCGGGGTCGTGGCCCGGCCCGGTGTACTCGGCGCGGCGCTCGTCCGGCAGCAGGTACACCCCGGACAGAAAGGCCGTGAAGTGCGCCCCGGAGTCCTTGGCCGCGGCCATGAACCGCTGCCACTTGTCGTGGTCGCCCGCCCCGTCGAAGGAGAACAGCACGAACTGCGGCGGCTGCGCGCCCTGCGCCAGCGCCGTCATCCACGACGGTGGCCGTCGCGCGGCCGGCGAGCCCTCGATCGTGCTGCCGATGGACCCCACCAGCCCGGCGACCAACACCAGCGCCGCCACCACCACCAGCGCGGTGCCCATCGTCGTCCGTTCCAGCCGGATCATCTCGCCTCCCCGCCACAGGTGCCCCCTACCTGGACGTTTTCAGGGTGCACTCGTTGCGTGAGGTTCGGCGCCGACTCGCCGGTTACGCTCTCGATCGGGCGGTACCGCCGCCCCTCGCCCCCGTAGCCCAATCGGCAGAGGCAGGCGCCTTAAAAGCGCCACAGGTGTCGGTTCGATCCCGACCGGGGGCACC
>Ga0190272_10000687_pt1 | contig 16986 bp, 12 predicted proteins | sample Popmic504T_FD_133746 | JGI IMG/M metagenome (GOLD analysis project Ga0190272, IMG submission 133746) | Populus adjacent soil microbial communities from riparian zone of Shoshone River, Wyoming, USA - 504 T | ecosystem: Environmental > Terrestrial > Soil > Riparian zone | place: USA: Wyoming... | reverse complement strand
GTGCCGAAGACGATCGACAACGACCTCGGCGCGACCGACTACACCTTCGGCTTCGACACCGCGGTCAACATCGCGATGGAGGCGATCGACCGGCTCCACACCACCGCCGACAGCCACCACCGCGTCCTGATCGTCGAGGTGATGGGTCGCAACGCCGGCTGGATCGCCTTCCACGCGGGGCTCGCCGGGGGCGCCAACGTGATCCTGATTCCGGAGCGCCGCTTTGACGTCGAGCGGGTCTGCGAGTTGGTCGGCAGCCGCTTCGCCAGCCGCTTCGCCCCGATCGTGGTGGTGGCCGAGGGTGCCCAGCCCGAGGGCGGGGTGCCGGAGCCCGAGCAGGACGAGCTCGATGCCTTCGGCCACGTCCGGCTCGGCGGGATCGGCCACTGGCTGGAGGGCGAGATCGAGCGCAGGACCGGCAAAGAGGCGCGGGCCACCGTGCTCGGCCACGTCCAGCGCGGTGGCACCCCGACCGCCTTCGACCGGGTGCTGGCGACTCGCTTCGGCCTGCACGCGATCGACGCTGCCGACAGCGGCCGCTGGGGGACGATGACGGCGCTGCGCAGCACCGGGATCGAGCTGGTCGCGCTCAGCGAGGCGACTGCGGAGCTGAAGTTGGTGCCGGAGGAGCTTTATGCGGAGGCTGAGGTTTTCTTTGGTTAGGCGGGCGGGGAGGAGGGACGGGCAATCCCCTCCTCCGACAAGCGGCCCTGCGGGCCGCTTTGAGTATCCGTCGGCTGAGGGGATTGCCCGTCCCTCCTCTCGGGTCCGGCTAAAGAAGGCCCTCGCCGCTGTGAGCTGCCTCGGGCTTCTGCTGGCTGGCTTTGGCTGTGGGGAGGAGGGGGTTTCGAGTGGGGCGACGGTGAACGCTTATGTGGCTGCGCCGCTTTGCGCTGAAGCTGAGCGCGAGTTGGCGCGCGAGGGCGGGAAGGCCGGAGACGTGCGGGTGCGTGTCGTTTGCCTCGACGAGGCCGAGAGCGGGGGGCGGCTCGATCTCGCTGCCACCGGCGCCAACGCCCGCCGCGTCACCGAGGACTCGACCTCGATCGCCTACCTGGAAGCTTCTGACTCGAGGGCAACCCGCTTCGCCAAGCCAATCGTCGAAGAAGCCGGCATTGCTTGGCTCGAAGCCAGCTCAGGATCCACCGCGATGCGGCGACTGCTGTCAGCTATCGCGGAATCGGACACGACTTCCCTCCGCGACTCGGTCCGCGAGAACCTCGACCAACCCTGAGAGGGACGGGCAGTCCCCTCAGTCGACGGATACTCAAAACAGCCCGCAGGGCTGTTTGTCGGAGGAGGGGACTGCCCGTCCCTCTCCCGGCTTAGACCAGATTCTCGAGCGCCTCGTCCACTCGCGGGTGCTTGAACTCGTACCCCAACTCCAATGCCCGTTTCGGCACCACCCGCTGTCCGCCTCGCAGCACCTTGCCGAACTCCTTGCCGAATTTGAGGTCCAGTACGAGGCCCGGGATCGGCGCCACTGCCGGCCGCCCCAGGGCTCGTCCGAGCGCCTTGGAGAACTCGCGGTTGGTGACCGGCTCGGGGGAGGTCGCGTTGAGCGTGCCGCTGACTCGCTCGTCATCCAGCGCCCAGAGGATCAACCCGATCTCGTCGTCGACGTGGATCCAGGAGAGGTACTGGGCGCCGCCGGCGATCGGGCCGCCGACGCCGAGCTTGAACGGGGTGAGCAGCTCGCCCAGCATGCCGCCGCCGGCGTCGAGCACCTGTCCCGTGCGCAGGATCGCCAGCCGCACCCCGGTTGCCTCGACCTCATGGGCAGCCTTCTCCCACTCCCGTACGACCTCGGAGTCGAAGCTGCTCCCCGGCCCCTCCGACTCCTCGACAATCGCCTCGCCGCGATCGCCGTAGTAGCCGACCGCCGACTGGCTGACCAGTACCCGCGGGCGCTCGGCGAGGCTGGCGATCGTCCCGACCAGGTTGTGGGTGGCGGCGCGGCGGCTCTCCATGATCCGCTGCTTCGCGTCCTCGGTCCAGCGCTGGTCGATCTTCTCGCCGATCAGGTTGACGACCCCCTCGACGCCGTCGAAGGCGGCGGCCGGCGGCCGTTCCACGGTCGGCTCCCAGGGATGCCACTCGACCCGGGGCATGGCGCTGCGCGCTCTTTCCGGGTCTCGGGTCAGGCCGGCGACCCGGTCGCCGCGGTCGAGCAGTGCGTCACAGAGGGCGGCGCCGATCAGGCCCGTCGCCCCGGTGACGAGCACCTTCACGGCGTCGGCGCCTCCACCGTGGCGAAAGTGCCGGTCTCCTCGTTTAAGCGGGCGATGCCGTCCCGCCTGGCCTCCTCGACCACGGCTTCGGCGACCTTCGGCGCGACTTCGCGGTTGAAGACGCTGGGGATGATGTAGTCCTCGGCGAGGTCCCCCTCGGAGACCGCCATCGCGATCCCCTTGGCGGCGGCCAGCTTCATCTCCTCGGTGATGCTGGGGGCGCCGGCGTCGAGGGCGCCACGGAAGATGCCGGGGAAGGCGAGCACGTTGTTGATCTGGTTCGGGTAGTCGGAGCGCCCAGTGGCCATGATCCGCACGTAGGGAGCGGCCTCCTCGGGCATCACCTCGGGAGTCGGGTTGGCCATCGCGAAGACGATCGCGTCGTCGTTCATCTTCGCCAGCGACTCAGCCTGGATGATCCCGGGGCCGGAGAGGCCGACGAAGATGTCCATCCCGTCGATCGCGTCGTCGGGCTGGCCGCCGACCTTCTCCGGGTTCGAGTTCTCCGCGTACCAGCGCTTGGCCTCGTTCATCTCGCCCGACTGGTAGTCCTCGCGTTCGGTCGAGACCGCGCCCTTGCGGTCGCAGCCGACGATCTGGGTGATCCCGGAGGCGAGCATCATCTTGGTCACGGCTACCCCTGCGGCGCCGAGCCCAACCACCAGCACCCGCAGCTGCTCGATCGGTTTGCCGGTGATCTTCAGCGCGTTGAACAGCGCCGCCATCGTCACCACCGCGGTGCCGTGCTGGTCGTCGTGGAAGACGGGGATGTCGAGCGTCTCCTTGAGCCGGTCCTCGATCTCGAAGCAGCGCGGGGCGGAGATGTCCTCGAGGTTGATCCCGCCGAAGGTCGGCGCCATCAGTTCCACCGCCTTGATGATCTCCTCGGCATCTTGGGTGTCGAGGCAGATCGGGAAGGCGTCGACGCCGGCGAACTCTTTGAAGAGCATGCACTTGCCCTCCATCACCGGCATCGCCGCCTCGGGGCCGATGTTGCCGAGGCCGAGCACGGCGCTGCCGTCGGAGACCACGGCGACCGTGTTCTTCTTGATCGTGTACTCGAAGGCCTTGGCGCGATCGTCGTGGATGTCCATGCAGACCCTGGCGACCCCGGGCGTGTAGGCCATCGAGAGGTCGTCGCGCGTTTTGACCGGGTACTTGTTGTGGATGTCGATCTTGCCGCCCCGGTGCATCTGCATGGTGCGGTCGACGTAGTCGAGTACGCGGGCGCCGCGGGTGGAGCCGATCGCCCGCAGGATCCGCTCCCAGTGGTCGCGGTCGGTGGCGTCGATCGTGAACTCGCGCACCCGCTTGCCCTCCGGGCCGGCGCCGGGCACCAGGTCGACCCCCTGCAACTGGCCGCCGGCCTCGGCGATCGCAGCGGTCAGTTTCCCGAGCGGCTCCTGCCGCGCGTCGAGCTCGACCCGGATCGTGACGCTGTACTGGGCGCTGACGGCCATAGTCGGCTATCGAATCAGATTCGGCGCGCTGGCCCGGATGAGGCAGCTTGCTTGGGTAGGGTCGCGCAATGGGACCGCTCATCCGCATCTTGATCTGCATGGCCCTGCTCGGCGCCTTGGCTTCACCGGCGGCGGCGGCCGCGGAGCCCGAAGAACGGGAAGGATTTGCCGGCGCCTTCCATCTGAAGGCGAGCAACGGCTACTCGATCCTGGCTTTCCTCAGCGAGCGACGCAGCGACGGGCAGGGGTTCGTCAATCTGTTCGTGGTCGGCGGCGAAGGGGGCGCGATCTACTCGACCCGGGCGAAGGTCACGGCCGAGGAAGTCCGGGCCGACCTCGGCAGGCTCGGCGAGATCGATCTCGACTTCGTCCCGTCCGGCATGCGGAAGGCGGAACGCTCCGCCTGCGACCCGCAGCCGGTCAAGTTCGACGCCGGCCACTACCAGGGCACGATCGAGTTCCGCGGCGAGGAGGGCTACACGCGGGCGAGCGCGACCCGGGTGCCGCTGGTGATCGGCCCGCTGCTGAGCATTGCCTGCGGCGGTGGAGGTGGGGGCGGGGAAACCCTGGGATCAAATCTGCCGGGGGCGAGGCTGCGCGTCTTTGCCCGCGGCCAGGCGCGCCGACTCTCGCTCCAGGTAAACGCGAACCGGCCCGGCGCCCGGATGAGCTTCGAAGCCACCACGCAGGAACGACGCGACGGGGTCGACATCTTCCGAGCCGTCGAAGGGGTCGCCCCGGGAAGTGCATTCGACTACGACCCGCTGCTCAGCACCGCGACCCTCGACCCACCCGCTCCGTTCTCCGGCAGTGCCAGATTCCACCGCAAGGCCCCAGCAGCGAACCGCTGGACCGGCAACCTCGCGATCGACTTCCCCGGCCGCTCCAACGTCCCGCTGGCCGGCTCCAAGGTCCGCGCCGGCCTCGTCCACGCGCACCTGAACCCGTAGCCGGGGGAGAACTTTGGGGTTCGGCGACTTAGGCGCAATATGTGCGCACAACTCGCCCACGTTGACCTGGTCGTTGGTGGGATTGCTGCTGAACAGCACGGTGTGGTTTCGGTCGCCCAGCTTCGTGCAGCAGGGCTGAGCAGGGATCAGGTGCGGCACCGAGTGCGGATTGGGCGCCTCCACGTTATGCACCGAGGCGTCTATGCGGTCGGGCATCGCGCCCCCTCGTGGCAGAAGCGATGGATGGCGGCCGTACTCGCGTGCGGCGATGGTGCGGCATTGAGTCATCGCAGCGCAGCCGAGCTTTGGGGGCTGTTGCGGCCCCATCAAGTGCCGGTGGAAGTCTCGACTTCATCCCGGAGTGGACGTGCGAAGCGCGCTGGGATTCGGCTGCGCCGCAGCACCACCCTCGTCGACGGGGTGGTCACTCGGCGCAACGGCATTCCGGTGACGACGGTGCCGCGGACGATCGCCGACCTGCGGGGAACGATGCCGGGCTGGCTCTGGCGTCGGGCGGTGCGGCAGGCGGAGCTCGCCGGGTTCGCGCTCGGCCCAGGGGTCGAAGGCGATGGCACTCGCAGCGACCTGGAGCGGGACTTCCTGCGGCTCTGCCGGCAGCACGGTCTGCCGCGACCGGAGGTCAACGTCAGGGTCGGTCGTTGGACCGTCGACTTCCTCTGGCGGGCCGAGCGGCTCGCGGTCGAGACCGACAGCTACCGCTACCACCGCGGTCGCATCGCCTTCCAGGACGACCGCGCGCGCGACCTCGACCTGCGCCGGCGCGGTCTCCAGGTCCGTCGTTTCAGCGAACTGCAGATCGACGAGGAACCCGAGCGGGTGGCGGCGGACCTCGAAACCGCGCTGGCGGATTTGGCTCTGGGACGCGCTACCGTTTAGCCGTATGGCCTTCCGGGGGACGATGCGCGTCTGCTCGCGCGCTCTTGCTTGCCTCGCCTTCCTCCTCACCGGCACCGGTGCTCTCGCCCCGCCCGACGCCGCCGCCGAGCCGGCCGGCTGGATGTACGAGCCGACCACGGTCGCCGCGATCGAGTTGACCCTGCCGCAGTCTTCGATCGACGCCCTGGAAGTCGACCCGAAGGGCGACTACCAGCCCGGCACCTTCTCGATCGCCGCCACCGGGGGCGTGCCGGGCAGCGCCGGCTCCTTCACTGCCCCGATCGAAGTCGGCGTGCGGCTCAAGGGCGGACTCGGCTCGCTGCGCAGCCTGCAGGAAAAGGCCGCCTTCAAGATCAAGTTCGACGAGTTCGTCAAAGGCCAGACCTACCTCGGACTGAAGAAGCTGACGCTCAACAACATGGTCCAGGACGCCTCGATGATCCACGAGACGCTCGCCTACGAGTTGTTCCGCGCCGTCGGGGTGCCGGCTTCGCGCACCGGGTTCGCCTACCTCCGCGTCAACGGCGAGCACTTCGGCCTCATGCTCAACGTCGAGAACCTCGACAAGGTGGCGCTCGAAAAGCGGTTCGGCGCCTTCCAGGAACCGCCCCAGCACCTCTACGAGGGTGAATACGGGGCCGACGTCACCGTCGGGCAGCAGGGGAAACTCGAAGTCGACGAGGGCAAGAAGAAAGAACGCACCGACCTCGAAGCGCTGGTCGCCGCGGTCGGCGGCGACCCCTCGGGCTGGCGCCCGCGGGTGGAACCGCATGCCGATCTGGCGCAGATGGCCCGGATGTGGGCGGTCGAGAAGTACATCGGCCACTGGGACGGCTACGCCGGCCAGGACGACGCCTTCCAGCCCAACAACTTCTACCTCTACAGCGACCCCACCGGCCAGTTCCAGATGCTGCCCTGGGGGACCGACCAGACCTGGGGAGAGCATCTCCCGTTCGACGGCTCGGCCGGGGTCCTCTTCGACGGTTGCCTGGCCTACAGCGCCACCTGCACCGGGATCTACGGAGACGCGGCGCTCGTCACCCTGGCCGCGGCCGCGGCGCTGGACCTGGACAGCCTCGCCCGCTGCACGGCCGACCGCCTGCGGCCGTGGCAGGAGCTGGAAATGGGTGCCGAGCGACATCCCTACGGCCTCGACGAGATCGAGGCCGGCGTCGGGACGACGCGGGAGTTCATCGCCGAGAGGCCGGAGGAGCTCGCCGACTGGCTCGGCGTCGCGGCGCCGCCGGCCCCCGAGGACGGGCGTCCCTGCCTGCCCGCCGGCCAACTGCCGCCTGTCTCCGAAACGGCGCCGGGACCCAACCGGTCCGTTCTCCGTCTCGGCCGTGTCTCGCTGCGGGGGCGGACTCTGAAGGCCCGTGTGCGAGTGCCGGGATCGGGCCCGGTCCGCCTGCGCGCCGTCGTCGGTGCCGACGATGCCGGTTCGAGCGTGTGCGGAGGCAGGGCCGAGGCTCGCGCGGCCGGCACGATCGCGGTCGCCTGTCGCCTCTCGCGTCCGACGCGGCGCCGGCTCGAGGCGCACTGGCTGCGCCTGACCCTGCGGGCGACCTTTCGCCCCGAGGCCGGCGCCCGGGAGTCGATTTCCCGCACGATCAGGCTTTCGCGCCGCTAGCCTCGCCGTCCCCCGGCGGGACGCCTCCGGCGCCTCGTAGAGTTGCCGCGATGGCCGCCAAGCAGACCACCGACCCGCCCGAGCTCTTCCTGGTCGACGGCAACTCACTCGCCTACCGCGCCTTCTTCGCGCTGCCGGAGTCGATCGGGACCAGCGACGGCCGACCCACCAACGCGATCTACGGGCTCGCCTCGATGCTGGTCAAAATCATCGACGAGCACCGTCCCGGCGGGGTCGTGGTCGCCTGGGACGCGGGGATGTCCGGGCGCGAGGTCACCTACGACCTCTACAAGGCGCAGCGCTCCTCGCGGCCGGACCTGCTGCGCGAGCAGTGGCCAAATCTGATGCCGCTGGTCGAGGCCTTCGGCTACACCAACGTCAAGGTCGAGGGCTTCGAGGCCGACGACGTGATCGCCACCCTGGCCCGGCGTGCACAGCAAGTGGGAATCCCGGTGATGGTCGTGACCGGCGACCGCGACGCCTACCAGCTGGTAGGCGACGGGATCCGGGTGATGAGCACCTCGCGGGGGATCACCGAGACCAAGATCTACGACCGCGAGGGCGTGGTCGAGCGCTACGGGGTGCCGCCGGAGCTGGTCACCGACCTGATGGGGCTGCGCGGCGACACCTCCGACAACATCCCCGGTGTCCCCGGGATCGGCGAGAAGACCGCCGCCCAGCTGCTGCAGAGGTTCGGCTCGCTGGAGGCCGTGCTGGAGAACGTCGAGGAGGTCTCCGGCGCCAAACGCAAGCAGAACCTGGTCGAGCACGCCGATGACGCCCGCATGTCGAAGCAGCTGGCGACCCTCCATTACGACCTCGAGACCGGCGTCGACCTCGCCGCCGCGATGGCCTCCGAGCCCGACCGCGGCGCCCTGCGGGACTTCATGCGCGAGTTCGAGTTGCGGGCGGTGATGGAGCGGCTCGAAGAAGCGCTGCCCGAGGGCGAGGCGGTACCCGGCCGCAGCGTCGAGCAGGAGCTCGAGGTCGAGGCCGTGGAGGGGACTCCCGCCGACCTCGCCGCGGGGCCGGTGGCGCTGGCGATCGACGGCGAGCGCTGGGCCGGCGTCGACGGCGAGCGGATCGTCACCGGCTCCTCGACCCTCGACGCGCTGGCGGTCGAGCTCGGGGCCCGGCCCGTGGTCGGCCACGACGTCAAGTCGCTCGGTGGCGGTCGACACGGACTGCTCGCTGCCGCCGCTCGCGAGAGCGCCGCGCTGGAGATCGACCACGACACGTTGGTCGCCGCCTATCTGCTGGAGCCGCAGCGCCGCACCTACGAGCTGGTCGAGCTCACCGCCGACGCCGGCATCGGCCTGGCCGCCGGGGTCGCGCCGGCGGCCGGCGACGACGACGGTCAGCTGGCGCTGGGCGAGGAGGGGAAGGCCGGGCTGGAGCCGGCCGAGGAGGCGCGCCTGGTCGCCGCCCTCGCCGAGGTCCAGCGCCCCCGGATCGAGGAGTTTGGCCTGGAGGGCCTGCTGCGCGAGGTGGAGCTGCCGCTGGTCCACGTCCTGGCGGCGATGGAACGCGAGGGGCTGAGGCTCGACGCCGAGCGCCTCGCTGAGGTCGGCGCCGGCTTCGGCGAGCGGATCGACACGCTCGAAAGGGAGATCTACGAGCTGGCCGAGGAGGAGTTCACGATCGGCTCGCCGCAGCAGGTCGGTCGCATCCTCTTCGAGAAGCTCGCCCTGACCCGCAAGCGCCGCGGCAAAACCGGTTACTCGACCGACGCCCGCGTCCTCGCCCAGATCCGCGACGAGCACCCGATCGTCGAGAAGATTGAGTCCTGGCGCGAGCTGACCAAGCTCAAGAACACCTACCTGGACTCGCTGCCGGACCTGATCGACCCCAAGACCGGCCGCGTCCACACCACCTTCAACCAGACCACGGCGGCGACCGGGCGCCTCTCCAGCACCAACCCCAACCTGCAGAACATCCCGATCCGCACCGAGGTCGGCCGGCCGGTCCGGGCCTGCTTCGTCGCCGCGCCTGGCAACCGACTGCTCTCCGCCGACTACAGCCAGGTCGAGCTGCGGGTTCTCGCCCACGTCGCCGAGGAGGAGGTGCTGAAGGAGATCTTCCGGGCGGGCGAAGATGTCCACGTCGCCACCGCAGCCGAGGTCTTCGGGATCGGCCGCGACCAGGTCGACGTCGGCCAGCGCTCGAAGGCGAAGATGGTCAACTTCGGGATCGTCTACGGCCTGACCGGGTTCGGCCTCGCCGACCGGCTCAACATCCCCCGCAAAGAGGGGGAGGAATTCGTCGCCCGCTACCTGGAGCGCTTCCCCGCGGTGCGGGCCTTCCGCGAGCAGGTCGTCGAGCGGGCCCAGGAGGAGGGGTTCGTGACCACCTTGATGGGGCGGCGCCGGGCGATCCCGGAGCTGCGCTCGGGCAACCCGAACACGCGCAAACTGGGCGAGCGGCTGGCGGTCAACACGGTGATCCAGGGCACCGCCGCCGACATCATCAAGGTGGCGATGGTGCGCTGCCAGCAGGCCCTGCGCGAGGCCGGGGGGGAGACCCGCCTCGTCCTGCAGATCCACGACGAGCTGCTCTTCGAGGGCCCGCCGGAGGAGATGGAGACGGCGACCGCCCTGGTCGAGCGCGAGATGTGTGCCGCCTATGCGCTCGACCCGCCGCTCGAGGTCGACGTCGGCATCGGGGCCGACTGGCTCGACGCGAAGTAGTCAGTGTCTACTCAGATACCTCTATTTCATATACGGATATGTTCATTCCCTTAGGGGCATTGAACTGTATTAATCCCTTACCGAACTTACCTTGAAGCTGATGTTAATAGCATCATGGATGGTTACTATCCTCGCTTGAATGTGAGAGTGTGCGTCTCACGCAAAGGGTGCGCTGGCTCTCTTGGGAAGTGAGTCGCGTCCAAAATCTCACCGGTGAAAAGTGCTTCACCGGTGCACGAGGAGGCTGAGGGATGCTGGTCATGAAACCGCTTTCGCAACGCATGTTTAGAGCCAATAGCTGGATCTTTATCGCGCCTCTTCTCGCACTCCTCTTGCTCTTGTCCACGCTTGCGACGGCAAGTGCTAGTGCTGCGCAGACCACCCCCAATAGCGTGAAACGGGTGTTTGCCGCCGGCAACCAAAAAATCGACATCGACAAAGTCGACGACAACCGTGTTGACGTAGACATTGCCGTTCTTGATACTGGCATCGATCTCGAGAACTCAGACCTCAACGTCGTTATGGGGGTCAACTGTCTTGGGGGCACGCCTGGGAACGGCTACAGCTGTGTATCGGGTGGACCCGGGGTCGGGGACGACGATTCGGGTCACGGAACCATGGTTTCCAAAGGCATTGCGGCGATCGACAACGACCATGACGAGGTCGGCGTGGCCCCGGGCGCGCGCCTCTGGGCGATCAAGGTGGCGGACAAAAAACTGCTTGACGATCAGTCCGACGGGATCCAGAAATGGTTCAAAGGAGAAGCGTGGCAGCCGGCGGTATTCAACCTCGATCCACAGATTGCCGGTGTCAAATGGGTGATCGCCCACGCCAGCCAGATCGAGGTCATGCATCTGTCGGCCCCGTGCACGACGATCGCAACCCCCCCCGTTCCTCAGCCGGTCTGTGTTGCCCAAGGGGATACGCAACGGATCGAAACGCTTGAAACGGCGATTACGGAAGCGATCAACAAAGGGGTCGTCGTGGTGACCCCGGCCGGCAACTGGCGCCGCGAGATCAAAGGCCCGGAAGCCGACTCCATTCCCGCTCGCCATGCCAACCTGATCACCGTCTCGGCGATCACCGACACCGACGGTCTGCCCGGCGGAAAAGGTGAACTAGGGAAAGCCTGCAAAGACTTCTTCTCGACCTCAGATAAAGACGACACTGACGCCGATACCTCCCACTACGGCGCCGGAATCGACGTCACGGCGCCAGGGCCATGTACCTCGAGCGCGGCCCCCCATGCCTCTGGCGCTGCGGCGATCCTGGCGAGTATTAAAAATCCCGGCAATGCCGCCGAAGTCAAAGAAATCCGCGACACGATCGTCAAAGAGGGCAATACGAACCCCTCCAGTTACGAACCCGATCCCGGCTGGAATGACGAATCAGGGGATAAAGCCAAGGAGCCGCTCATCGATCTGGGCAACGAAGCTGTCTTCGCGCCTAAAATGACCCCCGGATCCGTTCCGTCCCCCGTCGACTCCGACGTTACCGGCGACGGCAAGGCCGACCTCGTCTCCCTGCGCCACACCGGTGTCGTCTACGTGTACGCCGGCAATGGCGAAGCGAAATTCGCCACCACCGGTAAAGCCTCGTTCGAAAGCTACCCCCTCGACCCGGCCCAATTCGACGGTGAAGGCCACTACGTGGTCGACGTCACCGACGTCACCGGCGAGAAGCGCTCGGATCTGATCACGCTCAGGGACGACGGTCGTGTCACCACCTACAGCGGCGAAACCGACGGCAGCTTCAGTGAAGCCGGCATCTCAGAACTCGGGCTCGACCCCGGACTGCTGAAGCCGGGTGGGGTGGAGCCGATCGCCGTCGCCGACGTCAACGGCGGCGGCCGCGGCGATCTGATCGTCTATGACGACTCGGCCGCTCAGGTGAAGGTCTATCTCGGCCAGGCCGCCGGCAACTTCGGGCCCGCCGCCATCGTCGCCCGCAGCGGCATCTACTCGGCCCTTCACACCGACAGCGGTCACCACTTCGTCGATGCCGCCGACGTCACCGGCGACAATCGCGCCGACTTGGTCTCGATCGGCAGCAACGGCGACCTCAACGTCTTCGCCGGCCAACCCGACGGCACCTTCGCCGCCCCCGTCCTCTCCCAGAAAGGCACAATCGACCCGGCGATGGACAACGGCTCGGGCTATGAGCCGATCGGTCTCGGCGACGTTACCGGCGACAGCTACGCGGATCTCGCCCTGGTCAAATCGGGCACCGTCTATCTCTATCCCGGCAGCTCGGCGGGCAGTTTCGGCACCGCCGCCACCTCATTCGCCGGCGCTGGGACCTCGACCACCTTCGGCTCGGGATTCGTCCAGTTCATCGGCCTGCTCAACGTCAACGGCGACAGCTACGTCGACATCGCGGGCGTGCTCAGCTCCAACGGCAAACCCAGGGTGGTCCCTGGCCAGGCAAGCGGCGTCTTCGCCACCGCGGCCACCACCGAAGCCACCTTGCCCACCACCCAGCACCTCAAAAACCAGAACTCGACGGGCAACGAGTTCGTCAGCGAGAAGCCGTCCTGGCGGCGACAGGGCTGCAGTGCGGAAAAATGTCCGGCCTACGCCGATCAGCCCCTCTTCATGTTCGACCTCGGCGGCCCTTGCAATCCCTGCAATGACACGGGCTTCGAGGGCTTCATCAGCACCGAGAACCTCTCTTACGAAAACTTCGGCGGCTGCGACGTCGACTTCGACCTCCAGGTTCAGTACTTAGGGGACGTGGGGGCGACCAACGTCAAAACCTCCAACTGCTACTACGGGATGGCAACCGCGCTCGCCTGCGAGCTTCCCTGGCCGGGGGAGATCCGCCTCACCCATGCCGGCGAGATCAAGGTGAACCTCTCCACCTGCCTCAAAGGCGCCTTCTCGGGCCCCGTCTACCACGAGCTGACCTATCTGACCGACGGCCAAGAATCCGAACTCGGCACCGGTATCGAAGACTGGGAACAGATCTCCTCGCCCGACTATTACTACCCGTTCGGGATCGACGACTCCGAATTCGAAGACCACAACCTGACCGACAGCGTCAGGTTGTGGGAAGAAGAATGACGAGGAGGGCCGTGGCGTAGATCGCTTGGGCCACGGCCCTCTGAGCTCAGTCCTCCAGCTCGATCTTGGCAAAGAGGGCACGCCCGTCCCTGAGGGCGAGCAGGGCGTCGTCGACGACAGCCCCGGCGACCAGGGCGTCGCGATCGCCACGGTCACCGTCGTGATCGCTGCCATGTAGTTGCTCACGGCACCAGTCGGTCAGACGGCGAGGGTCGTCGCCGCAGTCGTCCCCGTCGATCCAGGTCCAGCGGGTGACGAAGCCGCTGATCGGGCCGCCGTCGGCGAGGTCGATGGTCAGCTTGCCGCTGTCCCGGTCGAAGGAGGCGATCGTCCCGGCCGGGTCTTGGTCGCCGAAGCGGTCGCCGTCGTGGCCGTTCTGGGCCAGCGCGGGGATCGCCAGCGCCATCGCCACCGTCAGCGCTGCCGCGGACATCGCGACGGAGGCGATCCCCCGTCCAGGTCTTGGCTTGCCTTTCATCGCAACGGTCCTCCTCGGTCGGGTGTCGGCTGACTCATCGAAAGTTGGTACCCCCGCCAGAGCCGAGTACACCCGCCCGGCCGAATGTCCGAAATCGCCCGGAACGCGGCGAAGCCGTCGCGCCCGGCCGGCGCGACGGCTTCGGTTGCCGCTCCCTGTCGAGTCGCGCTACTCGGCCAGCTCCACCTCGCGGAAGAGGGCTTTGCCGCCTTTGAGGTCGAGTTTGGCCTGGTGCACGACCGCTCCAACGGTCAGGTCGGCGCCGGTGCAGTTGGCGCCGGTGCCGTTGTCGTCATGGCCGCTCGGGCCGGGTTTGGGGCCGGGACCCTCGCCGCCGCGATCGTCACCGGACTCGCCGTGTCCGCCCCGATCGTCTCCCGGCTCCTCCTCGCGATCGCCCCGGTCCTCACCGGGCTCGCCCGCAGGGCCGCGCATCGCGGGCGGTGGCGGCGGTGGCGCGGAGTGCTCGTCCTCGCACTTGATCCTGGTCCGCCGGGTGACGAGCCCGCTGACCGTCTCGCCTCCGGTGAGCTCGATCGCGAGTACGCCGGTCTCGGTGTCGAACGAGGCGATCGTGCCGGTGTCCGGGCCTTTCTGGGGGTGATCGCCGTGGCGCCCATGGGCCAGGGCCAATCCGGACAGCGCCAGGATCGCGACGGCGCCAAGCACCGCTGCGATCGGGATGGCGCGCCGCGCGCGCCTGCCGTTCGGTGAACTCATCTCGTCCTCCTTGGTCGGGGTTGGGTGACGCTCACCCCTCCAACCCGAGCCCGGCGGAAAGATCACGAACTTTCTTCGCCGCCGTCGCGAGCGCCCTCGGGCTCGGCTTCGGGCGGGGGCAGCGGAGCTTCCGGCGTCGGCGGCGGTGGGGCCCCGCCCGAGCCGCCGCCCGGGCCACTCCCTCCGGGACCGCCACCCGATCCCCCGCCTTCGTCCTCGCCACCCAGGCCACCGCCGCCACCGCCCTGACCTGGGCGGATCTGACCGCCCCCTCCGGGGTCCGGGTGGCGCCCGCCCGGGCCGCCGCTCGGGTCGGAGAGACCGGGGCCGCCGTGCGACCCGCCGCGGCCGGAGTCGTCTCCCGGGCCTGGCTCGTGCCGGCCACCGTGGCCGGGGCCGCCCCCGGGGCCCCCGCGCCCGTCGCCCGGCCCAGGCCCTCCGTGTCCCGGTCCTCGCCCGTCCCGCGGTCCGGCACCGCCGTGGTCCTCACGGCCCGTGGCTGGACCGCCGCGGTCTGCGTCGGGGCCACCCTGGCCAGGCTCGCCGCCGCCGTCGCCATTGCCCTGGTCGCCGGCCCCGTGTCGATCGCCCTGGGACCGGTTCTCGTCTCCACCGGAAGCGCTGGCCTCCGAGATGCTCGGCCCAGGGCCCGGCCCGGCCGAGCTCCCGGCGCCGATGCTCTCGCTGCGTCCGCTCTCGCTGCGCACCACGCCCGCGGCGGCGGCCTTTGCCTCCGGCCCGTCTCCGCCGCCGCTCCGTTGCTCGACCGCGACCCCGGCCCCGACCGAGCCGGCGACCAGGGCCGTCGCCAGTCCGACTTTGACCGCGCCCCCGAGCCCGACTCCCGCCCCGGCCCCACCCAGCGAGGCACCCGCGGCACCCGCGGCCACGGCGCCGCCCGCCCCGGCCGCCGCCGCCTCGGCTCCGTGGTCGGCGAGCAGGCGCAGCAGCGGCAGCGGGATCAAGAACCCGAACCCGTCGCGCAGCGCCTGCCGCCCGCGGTAGATCGCCTGCCGCGCGGCGCCACCGCTAAGCCCGAGTCCGGCCGCGATCTCCTCATGGCTCAGTCCTTCCAGCTCGCGCATCACGATCGCCGCCCGCTGCTGGTCGGGCAGCGCCCGCAGCCGCTCGATTGCCTCGCTCAGCTCCTCGCGCCGCTCCGCTTCCTCGGCGGCGCTGCGGCCGCTCGCCGATCCCTCGGCCAGCTCGTCGGCCGGCGGCGGGCTGTCGCGCAGGTCGTTGAGCGCGGTGTTGCGGACGATCCGGTAGAGCCAGGGCCGCAACTCGATCTCGGCGTCGGACCCGCGCAGCGCCAGCAGCGCCTTCGAGAAGGCGTCCTGGGTGACGTCCTCGGAGCGACCGCCGACGATCGAGGCGGCGAAGCGGTCGAGCGGCTTGCGGTAGCGGCGGACGATCTCCTCGAAGGCCGCCTCGTAGCCTTCCCGGACCAGGATCGTCAGCCGCCGGTCGGACTGCGTGCGCAGCGCCGGGCCCAGGAAGAGTCGGGCGGCGAGCGGCTCGGCTGCGGATGCTGCGGGCGGGGGCGGAGGCATCGTCTGTCATTGCAACACGTCCCGACCCGAAAAATCACGCGGCTGCGAGGATCTGCCCATGGATCGAGGCTTGGCCGTCCTGCTCACCGCGGCCGCGGGCGGCCTGATCGCCCTGCAGGCGCCGATCAACGCCGGCCTCGGCAAGGCCACCGGCGGGCTGCCGGCGGCGCTGGTCTCCTTCGGCGTCGGCACCCTGGCGCTGGCGGCGATCGTCGTGCTCAGCGGCAAGGCCGGCGGCCTCGGCTCGACCTTCGAGGTCAACTGGTACTACCTGGCCGGCGGGCTGCTGGGCGCGGTCTATGTCACCAACGCGCTGATCGCCGTCTCCGCGATCGGCGCCGGCGGGGTGGCAGCAGCAACCGTGACCGGCCAGCTCACCGCCTCGGTAGCGATCGACCGGCTAGGCCTGTTTGGCCTGGACGAGGTCGCGCTCGGCCCCGAGCGCATCCTCGGCGTCGCGCTGCTGCTGGCCGGGACCTTCCTGATCGTGCGCTGAGGCGGCGAACTCGGGCGGGGCGATGTTCAGGTAGTGGCGAAAGGACCAGGCGATGAAGCGCCGGTTGCCCATCGCCCGGATCGCCGGCCCGAGCAGGCGCGGCGGCACCTTCGGGATCAGCTTCTGCACGCGCAGCATCCAGCGGAACTTCCACTCGTGCGAGTCGTTGAAACGGGCGTAGCGCTCGGCCGCCTGCTCGCGGCTCTGGCGGCCCTCGACGACGCCGCGCAACTCGCGGCCGAGGGCGATCCCGAAGTAGAGCGCGGTCCTGATCCCCTCCGCGGTCAGGGGCAGGCAGTGGCCGGCCGAGTCGCCGGCGAAGAAGACGTCGCCCTCGGTGCCTTTGCGCAGCTTGTGGGGGATCCAGTTGCCCTGGTAGCGGACCTTGTCGCGGCCGAGGTCCTCGGCCAGCAGCTCGGTGGTCTTGCGGACGTGGAAGCCCGGGTCGAAGGAGCCGACCCCGACCCGGACCTCGTCGCGGGCCGGGAAGGACCAGCCGTAGCCGGCCGGCACGTAGCGCCGGTCGATCCAGATCTCGAGGTCCTCGTCGTTGCCGTTCGGGTGCACCTCGAGCCCGCGCGAGAGCGGCGCGTCGGGCGGCTGGTAGCCGTCGCCGCTGGCCAGCATGCGCCGCCAGCCGAGCGCGTCGACGACGAGCGGGGCGGTGACGATGCCGCGATCGGTCTCGACCGCGATCGTCCCGTCGCCGTTGGCCGCGGCCGCCCGCCCGTTCACCTTGGCGGTCTCGAAGCGGGCGTCGCAGTCGCGCCAGAGCAGCTGGCAGAGCTCGCGGTAGTCGAAGGTGGAGAAGGTCCAGGGCAG
>Ga0190272_10000686_pt1 | contig 17003 bp, 12 predicted proteins | sample Popmic504T_FD_133746 | JGI IMG/M metagenome (GOLD analysis project Ga0190272, IMG submission 133746) | Populus adjacent soil microbial communities from riparian zone of Shoshone River, Wyoming, USA - 504 T | ecosystem: Environmental > Terrestrial > Soil > Riparian zone | place: USA: Wyoming... | reverse complement strand
GGCCACGCCGTGCGCCACCTACCGGAGTACGACCCGCGCCGCGAGGAGCTGCAGGTGGTGCTCGCCGAGGTCCTCGTGCTGCTCGGCCGGCACGAGGAGGTCGGAGAGCTCGCGGAACGCGTCCTCACCCGCACCCGCAGCATGGAACATGCCGTGAAGCTGACCTGCGACCTGGCCTGGTCGCACATGATGGGCGCGCGGTACGAGCAGGCGGGCGAGGTGTTGCGGCTGGCCCTGCGGGAGCTGGACGCCGGCCCTGAGGGCAGGGCGCTGCTGCGCAGCACGCTCGCCCGGTCGCTGCTGATCATGCAGGACCCGCTGACCGTGGAGGTCGCCGAGCGCGCCGAGGCCGAGGCCAGGGCTGTCGGGGACCGGACCTCCGTCGCGGTCGCGTTGCACATCCTGGCCCTCGCGCGGCACTACCACCGCGGCGATCCGGCGGGTGCCCTGGAGCTGTACGACCGGGCGATCGCCGAGCTCGGCGGCGACGCCGCGAGCACGGACCTACGGCTGATCCTGCTGGTCAACCGGTCCAGCATGCTGTTCGCGCTGGGCCGGGTGGCCGAGGACGAGGCGGCGATGCACGAGCTGCTGAGGTTGGCGGAGCGCAGCGCCGCACCACCTCGGCTGGCGACCATGCGCCTGGGCGTCGCCGGGCACTACTACTTCCGCGGCAGGTGGGACGACGCGCTCGCCGAGATCGAGGCGACTCTGGACGAGAGCGACCGGCTGGCCACTCTGAACCATCTGTGGCAGCACGGCATCACCGCACTGATCGCCGCCCATCGCGACAACCCGATCAGCGCCGACGGCGCGCGGGCGATGGCCGAGCTGCCGGCCGGCCCGATGCTGACCGGCGTGGAGTTCCTGCTGCTGGCCCGGGCCGCGATGGCCGAGCGCGACGGCGACCAGCAGCGGGCGCTCGACCAGCTCCGCGGCGGCACCGACCCGGTCGCCCACTCCGGGACACGCGACATCTGGCTACCGGTTCTGGTCCGGCTCGCGCTGGCCACCGGTGACCGGGCCCTCGCCGCCGACTACGCCAAGGCCTACGACGACGGGCTCGCTGACAAAGCCCCGCCCTTCGAGCAGGCGGCGGCCCGACGCTGCCGGGGCCTCGTCGACGCGGACCCGGAGCCGCTGCTGGCCGCCGTCGACACCTACCGCGCCGCCGGGCACGCCATCGAGCTGGCCAACACCCTGGAGGACGCCGCGGTGGTGCTGGCGGGTCAGGGCGACCGGGCCGCGGCCCGCGCCGCCTACGCCGAGGCCATCGACGTCTACACCCGGCTCGGCGCCGCCTGGGACCTGCGCCGCGCCGACACCCGGCTGCGCCCGCTGGGCCTGCGCCGCCAGCGCGCACCCAAACGCCGCGCCAGCACCGGCTGGGACGCCCTCACCCCGACCGAGCTCGACGTCGCGCACCTCGTCGCCCAGGGCCTGGCCAACCCCGACATCGCCACGCGGCTCCACTCCTCCCGCCGCACCGTCGAGGTCCACGTCTCGCACATCCTCACCAAGCTGCAGCAGCGCTCCCGCGTCGACATCGCCCGCGAGGCGGCGTTGCACGCGGGCTGAGCTCATGAACACCAGCGCGCCCCGCGCCGTTCGAACCGGCGCGGGGCGGTCACGTTGGGCGGCTCATGGCCTGGCGATCCGCCACGACCATGCCAGCATGATGATCGCGGCGACGGGCTCCGCGGTGCTGACGTGGATCGAGTGCCCGACGCCCGGCAGCACCGAGAAGGTCACGTTGGCCGCGTCCGCATGCCAGTACGGCGCCTCGTAGGCTCGTATGGCTTCGACATCGGAACAGTCGAAGGCTCCGGCACCACAGAAAAAGGCGTCCTCGCCACCGAACATCAGGAGAACCGGCGCGGTGACCTGGCGGGTGATCGCGTCGGCCGGGGTCGGGGGCAGCGTGAAATCGATGATGTCCTGACCCTCAACGCTGGAGTGGATTTCCTTGTTGGCCTCGTCCAGGGCGATGATGGCCGCGTTCGACGTCCTGGGGCTGTGATAGAAACCCCGCGTACCGGGAATGGTGGTGAGATAGCCGTCAAGACCGCGTCCGGCGAACTTCGGGTCCAGGTTCGCCTCATGGTTGGCGGTGGCCAGGAAGTCGAGCGCGGTCTGGGTTACGATATGAGCGTGGCCGGTGTGGATATACCCATCGACATCGTCGTAAAGGGCCGCTTCCACGGCGCCGACGCCGGCGCTGAACGAGTGGCCGACGGTGATGACGTGGGAGAACGGCCGTGATCCGACGGCGCCGGATCGCAACGCGGTTACCACGTCGTGCAGGGCCACCGCCTCACCTTCGAGCGACATCTCGGCGTAGGGCGGAATCGTACTGTTTCCGGTGCCGATCCTGTCGAAGGTGAAGGTGGCGTATCCGACCGCGGTTGCCGCGTTGACATACGAATAGATCCCGCCGCGGTAGGAACTGTCCCAGTACGTGTGATTGTAGGTGCCGCCGGGTTGCAGCACCTGGACCGTTCTCGGCGCCGAGCCACGACGTTGGCAAAGCTTGCCCCACAGGTGGAAGGCCGCCGGGCCCGGGTCGGCCAGCCGAACGTTCAGCACGTGCTCCGTGCATTCAGGATGGACCCTGTTGGTCGACTGCGCGGCAGCCGGCGTGATCGATACGGACATCACCACAGCGGCCGCGAGGCAGCCGAGTGGCACTGACCATCTGGCGAGACTTCGTCGGACATTCATCAGTGTCCTTCTCTCGGTACGTCGCTGATCAACGGTTGCCGATGTAGCTCTGCACCGATCCGGCGGGCGCTTCGACCCCGATGAGTTCGGCGAGTAGTTGGCTGGCCGGGTTGTTGAACCTCATCGGAGCGTCGGGCGGCAGCAGGCCGATCTCGATCATGAGATTGCCGACGCGGTGCATGAGAATTGCCAGGCGCACGGCCGCCCAGACCTCGTAGTAGTCGAGGTGCTCCACGGTTCGGCCGGAGGCCTGTTCGTAGATCGCGACGACCTGCTCCCGGCTGGGAAGGCCGGATGGCATGGGGACGCCGATTCCCTCGGTGTGGTGACGCAGGATGAACAGCCACCAGGCGACTTCCACGTCGGGTTGGCCGAGACCGACCATTTCCCAGTCAAGGATCGCGTTGACGGCGAGGTCATCGCCGAACAGGATGTTGCCGACCCGCGCGTCGCCCCAGTTGAGTACCGGCTCGCGCCGGTCGTCCGGCCGTTTGGCGTCAAGCCACTGGAATCCCGCCTCGATGGTGGGGTTCACGTCGTCGTTGCGGGCCCAGTCATAGAATTCACGCCACTGGGCGAGTTCGGCGTCGAAGACGTCGGTTCCCTCCGGTGGGGCCAGGAATCCGAGGCCAAGACCCTTCCAGTCGGCGTTGTGGACGGCCGCGAGCGCCTCGAGGGACGTGGTACACAGGCGTAGGCGCTCACTGTCGGACAGTTCCAGCACCCAGCCGGCCGCGGTGAACGGCGGGTCATCGGCGGGCACCCGCCCGCCCACGCGCTCCATGACCAGGAACGGGGCGCCCAACACGGTCGGGTCCTCCTCGAGCCATCGCACCACGGGCACCGGAAGCCCGGCGCCCGCGAGCGCCTTCATGACGGTGGCCTCCTTGCGGAGGTCGGTGTCCATGAAGATGGCCGGGCCGTCGGGCGCGATGCGGGCGACGAGTTGCTCGCTCGACGAGGTCTCGCCGGTCGACCACGAGGCGGAGAACAGCACTGTCGTGTTCGACATTCCGCTCGCGCTGGGCACCGAGAGATCAGTGATGGATACCGTGGTCGCTCCGGGCACCTGCGCCTGGAACCACTGCTGAAGGGCTTGCTTGATCTCTTGCGGATCTTTGTTGGCGAGTGCCATGAGTTCCTCTCCTCTCAGCCCTGAACAAGCTTCTTGGCGCGTGCCTTCAGGGCACGTTGGTAGCCGTCGAACCAGACCTCCTGGTACGTGGAGTGGGTCACCCTGCCCTGTTCGTCCTCCCATCGGTAGACAGCGTCGTGCAGGGCGACATTGGGCCATGCCGGAAGGGTCGCGACCGCGATCGCTTCGCCGGTGAACTTGTGGACCCGACCGTCCTCGTCCTCGGCCTCGACCTCCTGCCGCAGTGCGGCGAAGGTGTGTTCTTGTCGCTCAAGAACGTTGCGGCGTACCCGAACGATCTGCTTGGTCCGGCCATCGGTGTGCAGCCATCCGAAATGATGTGTACGCGCACCTTCGTCCACCTCGTAAAGGCCCAACCACTCAGGATCGGTATCCGGTGCCTCGAATCCCACCTGATTGAAGACGAGGTCGGGCCCGAAGTACATCGGCGTCCAGCCCACCGGCGGACTCGGCACACCGCCCTGCGTCTCCTTGCGGACCTGACGCCATGACCGGTCACGCACCGCGTAGCAGTCGATGTCGTGCCGCTCGCCGTGGAGCACCAGTTCGCCGACGCAATGCATGAACTGCTCGCTGCCGCCGGGAGAGCGGCTCAGGTCATTGTGATGGTCCTGTTCGCCCGGCATGACGTAGCCACGTGCCAACAAGGGGGTCACCGCGGTCTGGGTCACGTCGAACCTCGTCTGCCCGTCGCGGCTGGTATAGCTGACGCGCGCAATTCGCCCGAGCTCGACGAACTCGATGCGTAAACCGTTCGCCGTGGTGATGGTGTTGGCGTTCATCTCTGGCCACGGCATCGTGATCTCATAGTCAAGATGGTCGATGTCGAGGACACTGATGTTGTCGGTCCCCCGGAAGATCGCCACTCCTCCCTGGCAGAGCGGGAACGCGGGTTGGTAGCGAATGTACAGGAAGGCGCCGATCTCGGCCGAGGGGATCGAGAAACCGAAGTAGTGAGTGTGGATGGTGTGTGGATCCCAATTTTCGTCGCCGGGCAGCGGCACCAACAGATCGGTTTCTGGCCGATGAGTGACATGGCCCATCGTGGGTTACCTCCTCTGGAGAGGGGTGGTGGTGGGTATTCGCCTTTTCAGAAGTTGACCGGGAGGCCGGCCAGGCCTCTCATCATGCGGCCGGGAATCCACTGCGGCGCGAAGCCGTCCGCAAGACGGTAGTCGGGCGCGAGGCGCAGGATCTCCTCGGCGACTATGCGCATCTCCAGCAGGGCGAGGTGCTCACCCAGGCACCGGTGGACCCCGAGGCCGAACGCCACCTGCGGACCCTCACGCCGGGGGCACACGAATTCGTCGGGACGGTCGAAGACGGCTGGATCACGGTTGGCGGAGCTGAGGACGAACACCACCCGGTCGCCGTCGAGCAGGTCCTGGCCGGCCAGCTCGGCTTCGCCCTGGACGGTGCGGGCGATCGCGATGACCGGCGAGTCGATGCGCAGGCACTCGTCGATCATCCGGGGAATCAGGCCCGGACCCTCGACCAGCCGGCGTCGCAGCCCGTCGACGGTGGCCAGGCGGTACAGCATCGTGCCGATGCCGTTGACCGTGGTCTCGTGACCAGCCATCACCAGCATCTGCAGCATGGCGAGCTGCTCGGGCAGCGGCAACGGCTTCCCGTCGACCCGTCCGCCGGTGATCTCGTTGATCAGGCAGTCCTGGCCGGCGTCCCGCAGGCGCTCGACCTGCCCGGCCAGGTAGGACCGGAACTCCTGGTTCGCCGACCGGCCGGCCTCGTGATCACCCGCTGCCACGGCGACGAAGATCCGCGTGGTGAACGACACGAACAGCTCGCCGTCCTCCGGCGGCAGGCCGAGGATCATCGCGATCGCCGCAGGAGGAACGTGCCTGGCCAGCTCGGTGACCAGGTCGGCGTGGCCCTTCCCGACGAGTTCGGTGATCCGCCGTTCGACCAGTTCCCGCAACGGGCCCTCGAACCTGGCGACGGCCTGCCGAGTGAAGTTGCGCTGGATGAACCGCCGATAGTGGGTGTGCTCGGGTGGGTCGAAGTCGACCGGTGGTTTCCGATCGTCGATCACGCGCGGAAGGGTGACGCCGCCCACCGAGCTGTAGGTCCGGGTGTCGAGCGCGGCCCGGCGAACGGCGTCGTGGGACAGCACCGCCCAGAATCCGCCGTGCCGATCGCTGTGCACGATCGGGCACCGCTCGCGAATCGCGCCGAACACCTCGTTCATGCGTGGTGGCAAAGCGGGGTCGATGTGATCGAACTGCCAACCACGCCCATCCGCCGGCACAGTCACAGCGACCACCTCCTTGTCTCTGAATCCGCCGGTCAGCCGATCGACGGCAGGTACTGCGGTGCGCGGCGGGCCTGGACGGTCCGCTCGAACGCGTAGGCGATCTCGATCAGGCCGGCGTCGTTCCAGCGTGAGCCGAAGAACGAGACCCCGATCGGCAGCGCGCCGGCGAATCCGGCTGGCACCGAGATGTTCGGGTAGCCGGCCACCGCCGCTGGAGACGCGGAGCCCAGAACGCCGGCATCGCCCTGGCCGAGCGTCGAGCGCCAGGCCGGTCCGCTGGACGGGGCCATGATCGCGTCGAGGTCGTGCGCGGCGACCAGATCGTCGATCGCGGCGCGCTGCAGACCGGTCGCGGTCTGCCTGGCCTGCTGCACCTCCGGCGCGGTCACCGGCGGCGAGACCTGCGCGAACTCGAAGATCTCCTGCCCGAAGTGCTGCAGCTCCACCGGGTCGTTCCGGTTGAACTCGATCAGCTCGGCGAGCGAGCGCGGGTGCACGCCCGGCGTCGCCGGCAGGTAGGCGTTGATCTCGGCCTTGAACTCCGCGGCCAGCGCGGTGATCTCGTTGGCGAAGGCGGCGTCCTGGTTGGGCAGGCTGACCTCGACGACGGTCGCGCCGGCCGCCTGCAGCGACTCGACCGACCGCTGCACGACGGCGTCAGCCTGCGGAGACGCGCCCGCCCGCCGCCACACGCCGATGCGCTTGCCGTCGAGTGTCGCCGTGGCGAGCCTCGCCGTGTAGTCGGCCGGCTGGGTCACCGGGATCTGGTGGGTCGCCGGGTCGGCGTCGTCGCGGCCCTGGAGCACCGCGAGAGTGATCGCGGCGTCGATGACGTGACGGGCCATCGGGCCGGCGGTGTCCTGGTGCTGCGAGATCGGAACCAGCCCGGTGCGGCTGACCAGGCCGAGCGTCGGCTTGAGGCCGACGATGCCGTTGACGCCGGCCGGACACACGATCGAACCGTCGGTCTCGGTGCCGATCGCGACCTGCGCGAGCGACGCCGCGACCCCGGCCGCCGATCCGCTGGAGGAGCCGCACGCGTTGCGGTCCAACACGTGCGGGTTGTTCGTGAGGCCGTCCACCGCACTCCAGCCGCTGGTCGACAGCGGGGACCGGAAGTTCATCCACTCCGACAGGTTCGTCTTGCCGAGAATCACCGCGCCGGCCGAGGTGAGGCGGCGGACGAGCTTGGCGTCCTGCGTGGCGCGTGCGTCGACCATCGCGCGCGAGCCCGCGGTCGCCGGCTGCACCTGGGTGTTGATGTTGTCCTTGAGCAGTACCGGGATGCCCTCAAGCGCGCTGCGGGCCCCGTGGTGGTGGCGATAGGCGTCGCTGGCGATGGCCTGGGGCAGGGCCAGCGGGTTGATCTCCAGCACCGCGTTGACCCGAGGGTCGACGGTACGGATGCGGTCGAGGTAACGCAGCGTCAACTCGACGGACGTGAGGCTGCCGGTGCCCATCCGCTCCTGGAGCAGCGGGATGGTCGCGGCATCCAGGTCGAGACGGGGGGTCGAGGTCGCCGCCGGGGCGGCCATGGCGGGCGAGAAGACGCCGAGCAGCGCTGTCAGCACGATGCTCAGCACGAGAGTGATTCGGGTCATGTCGAGCACGGTAGGAACGGACGGCGCCCAGCCCTCCGTTCCGGCGGCGGGACTGCACCGAAGCACCCCGGGGCGCAGTACTCAGGGGCAGTTCCACAGCTCCGCATTGCCCGGCCCGGGCTGGGCACGGCGCATAACTGCGATAAGCGGGCTCATCGCGGTTATCGATGCCGGCGGGCCCACTGACCGCTGTCGAACTGTGACCCGCGGCTGACCAGGCCGCTTGACTGTCACCTGTTCGGGGCGACACGCTTGCTCCCTACCACGCCGGCCTTCCGCGGCGGATGGCGAGGAGCGACAGTGCGTGCGTTCGTTCGGACCGGCCGTTGACCGGTCTGACCACCTTCCGTCCGGATCCGGTGGTCGTCGGCCGGGACGCCGAGCTGGCGACGCTGGGCAGGCTGCTGCGCGAGGTGGCCGCGGGCCGTGGACACGCGGTGTGGATCGAGGGCGAGCCGGGGATCGGCAAGACGACGCTGCTGGCGACCGGCCTCGCCGATGCCGAGCGACTCGGCTGCCAGTCGTACCTGCTGGCGGCCGACGAGCTGGCCCAGCGGTTCCCGCTGCGGGTGGTGCTGGACGGCCTGGGCATCACCCCCCACTCGCCGGACCTGGACCGCCGCGCGATCGGCGAGCTCGCCCGCGGTGAGCTGGCCGGCAGCGGCACCGCGGTCGACCCCGTGCCGGCGATCACCGAGCAGCTGCTGGAGATGCTGGACCGCTGGTGCGGTCGCGCGCCCGTGGTGCTGGCGATGGACGACCTCCAGTACGCGGACGAGGCGAGCCTGGTGGTGTGGCACCGGCTGGGCCGGGTCGTCCGTCAGCTGCCGTTACTGCTGGTCGCGACCGCGCGGCCGACCTCACGCCGCGCCGAGCTGGGGCAGCTGCGCCGAGGCCTGCTCGCGGCCGGGGCCACCCTGATGCCGCTGGAGCCGCTGAGTACCGCGGACGTCGTCCGACTCACCGGGACGGTGACGGGCGCCGCGACCGTCGGCCCGGCCCTGCGGCAGACGTTGGAGCAGGCGGCCGGCAATCCGCTCTACGTCCACGAGATGATCGATGCACTCGACCGCGACGGCCGGATCACCCGGGACCGCGACGCGGCCGACCTCCCCGACGAGTCCGCGCCGGTGCCCAGGTCGCTTGCCGCCGCGATCTCGAACCGGCTGGGCTTCGTCACCGAGCACACGATGGGCGTGCTGCGCTCGGCCGCCCTGCTGGGCACCGCGTTCTCGGTCACCGACCTCGCCACCGTGTCCGGCCGCACCGTGCTGGACCTGGCGCCGGCGATCGACGAAGCCGTCGCAGTCGGCCTGCTGGTCGAGAGCGGGTCTCGGCTGGCCTTCCGGCACGGGCTGATCCGGGCGGCCCTGCACGAGCAGACGCCCAGCGGGTTGCGGTTGGCGTTGCACGGTCACGCCGCCCGGGCCCTTCACGAGGCCGGTGCCGCGGCGGACGATGTCGCCAGGCAACTGCTCGCCGCGCTGCCGCCGGACGAGCCGATGGCGGCGCCGGAGTGGGTCGTCGACTGGCTGCTGCGCGCAGGACGGGCGCTGGCATACCGGTCCCCGCAGGTCGCCGCCGACCTGCTCGACCACGCCGTGCGGCACCTGCCAGACGACGACGCCCGCAGGGAGAGCCTGCAGGTGCTGCTGGCCACCGTGCTCGTGCTGCTCGGCCGGCGCGACGAGGTGGTGCCGCTCGCCGAACGGGTGCTCGCCGGCACCGGGCGTGCGGAGCACGCCGCCGAGATGTCGTTGAACCTGGCCTGGTCGCATGCAGCGGGTGCGAGATCCGAGCGGGCGCTGGAGGTCGTCCAGCGCGCCCTGCAGGCGCCGGACCTCGACCTCGACTGGGTCGCCCGGCTGCGAGTCATGCACGCGCGGATCCTCCAGATGACCCCGGGCAACGCGCAGGGGAGCGAGGTCGCCGAGCGAGCACTGGCCGAGGCCAGGCGGGCCGGCAACCGGCTGGCCGCCGGGACGGCGATGCACGTGATGGCCATGGCGCACTACTTCCGGGGCGATCCGGCCGGCGCACTGGAGGTCTACGACCAGGCACTCGCCGAGATCGACGACGACGCCCAGAGCATCGACCTGCGGCTGATCCTGTTGCACAACCGGTCGATCATGCTGTTCGACATCGGCCGGCCGGAGGAGACCGAGGCGGCGATCCAGGAGTTGTTGCGCGTCGCCGAGCGCGGCGCGTCGCCGCCCCGGCTGGCGACCATGCGCCTGGGGGCCGCTGCCCACTACTACTTCACCGGACGGTGGGACGACGCGCTCGCCGAGATCGAGGCCACGCTCGACGAGGGCGACCGGATGGCCACCGAGTACCAGCAGTGTCAGCACGGCATGACCGCGCTGATCGCCGTCCATCGGGACAACCCGGTCAGCACGGACGACGCGCGGACCATGGACCGGCTGCTGGCCGGCGCCGCGGTCGCCGGCGCGGAGTACCCGCTGCTGGCCCGCGCCGGGCTGGCCGAGCGGGACGGCGATCCGGAACGTGCGCTTGCCCTGCTCCGGGCCTGGTTCGGCTCCGTCAGCTACCTCGCGACGCGCGACCTCTGGCTGCCGGAGCTGGTGCGGCTCGCGCTGGCCACCGGCGATCGCGACCTGGCCGCCGATGCCGCCAGGACCAGCGAAGGTGACCTGACCGGCGCCTCGACCGCGCGGGCCCAGCGGGCCGCCGCGCAACGGTGTCGCGGTCTGGTCGACGAGGACGCCACGCTGCTGCTCGCCGCCGCCGACACCTACCGGGAGATCGGCCGCACCGTCGAGCTGGCCCAGACCCTGGAGGACGCGGCCGTGGTGCTCGCCGGCCAGGGCGACCGCGCCGCGGCCAGGGCGGCGTATGCCGAGGCCGCCGACCGCTACGCCGCGGTGGGCGCAGCGTGGGACCTGCGCCGCGCCGACAGCCGGTTGCGCCCGCTGGGGCTGCGCCGCCAGCGCGCTCCGCGGCGCCGGGCCACCACCGGGTGGGAGGCGCTCACTCCGACCGAGCTCGACGTCGCCCGCCTCGTGGCCGAGGGTCTGCCCAACCCGGACATCGCCGCGCGGCTGTTCTCCTCCCGGCGCACGATCGAGGTGCACGTCTCGCACATCCTCACCAAACTCGCGGTCCGGTCCCGGGTCGAGGTCGCCCGCGAGGCGGCTCTGCACCTCGGCTGACCCGGCTCTCATACGTACACACGTAGTTCCGCTCGCGGCCGGTTCGGTTTCGGCATACGTGAGTTCACTGATTCCCGGCGTCTCCCGTTCGAGCAGCCTTGGCACCAACGGCAGGCAACGCTCGAACCAGGGACGGTCACCATGGCAACATCCGGCACCCACGCCGACGACACCGTGACCCGGCTCTACGCCGACCACTCCGCCGCACTGCGCGCGTACGTGACGCGGCTGCTGCGCGACCCGTACCTGGCCGAGGACATCGTGCAGGAGACCATGCTGCGGGCCTGGCAGCACGCCGACCGGCTCACGCTCGAGCACGGCAACCCGTGGCCGTGGCTGCGGCGGGTCGCGCACAACATCGCCGTGGACCGGGTCCGCGCCCAGCGGGCCCGGCCGACCGAGGTCGACGAGTCCGCCGCGCGCCACCGGGCCGCCGACGGCGACCACGCCGACCGCATCGCCACCGCCGACCTGGTCTCGTGCGCCGTGCGCCGCCTCGTCCCCAAGCACCGCGACGTGCTCTACCAGCTCTACGTCGTCGACAGCGGGGCACCCGGCGCGGCCGACGCCCTCGGCGTCCCGGTGGGCACCGTCAAGTCCCGGCTGCACGACGCCCTGCGCCGGCTCCGGCAGACGCTCGACGTCGAGCCGCCCCAGCAGATCGCAGCCTGAACGTCCAGACCACGAGTTGGAAGAGGAGTCCTGACATGGCATCGAACGTGCAGCTCCAGCCCAGAGCCCTGCGCCACGTCGCGGTCGCGAGTGCCGTCGCTGGCATCGGGATCGTGCTGCTCCGCCCGCCGGCACCGAGCTGGGTTGTCGGCCTGGCCGGCGGCGTCTTCCTGCTGGGGTTGGGCGCCGGGGTGTTGCTGAGTGCCATCGCCGCCCGACCCGGCCCACCGGGTCCCACCGCCCCCGCGGCAACCAGCGCGGTTCGCTCCGAGCAGAGCCTTGCCGCGCAGCTGTCCGCCCAGTGGGAGCAGGCACCGCCTGCTGGCTGGGTGCTGGGCGGGCCCGACCATCCGGCGGCAGGGCAGTGGCGGGCACCGTTCGGCTCGGCCGCGTGACCGGCGCGATCGACAGGGACCGCGAAGAACGAGTCCCGGGGAAGTAGGAGGTGCGATACCGATGGAAATCGGTGAAACCTGGGCCTACCACTCCAGGACCACCGGCGCGGTAGTGCCCGTGGCGATCGTGAAGGTGCCTACCGACCAGCCGGCGCGAGTGCTGGTCCGTTTCACGCAGGCGGAGGCGGAAGGCAGCGAGGAATGGGTGCCGGCCGGACGACTGAAGGTGCCGTGGGACGGCGTCGACGAGTGGCTGGAGTTGGATCGGCGTTGGACGGCGATCCGGGAGACGTCCCGACGCGACTGGCTGGATCCGGAGTGGAACGCGGCGGAGATCGTACTCGAGCAGTGCCTCGACCAGTCCCTGGCGGAAGGCGGGGTGAACCAGGACGCCGGGCTGCTCCTGATCAAGGACGTAGCGGGGCTGGCGGCGCTGCTGGACATCGAGGCCACCGAGCTGAGCAGCGATCCGCTGTCCTTCGTGGTCGACGGCACGCTGGTGGTGCCGTCGGCGGTCACGGTCCGGGTGACCAGGCGGGCCGCCGAGCTGAATGCCGCCGCCTTGCTCGACTCCGTCGAGCGGGAGGAGGCGAGGGGCCGCCACGAGGCGCTGCACGGCAGGTACTACCCGGCCCACGGCCGGGGCCGTGGCTGGTACGTCAAGCCCGAGATCTGCGCCGAGAACGCCGAGCAGGACAGGCTGATCCACCAGCTGATCCGGCGGTGGTGCGGGGTCGAGGGTCAGGCGCGGTACGACGAGCTGAAGGCGCTACGGGCGGAGGCACGGCGGTTGGCCCAGCTCGCGGGACGGGCCATCGCCGCGCTGCGGCAGACCGATGACGCCGCAGCGACCGAACTCGAGCGGGAGCTGGGCGTCCCGATCGAGACGCTGCGGCACCAGCAGTAGTCGCGTGTCCCTCTCGAGGAACGCCACCGTTCTTCAGCTGCTGTTCAACCGGACGAACATGCTCTTCGACCTGGGGCGGGTGGACGACCTGCGGGACATGGACCGGCTGTTGGCCGGCCCCATGCTCGCCGGCGCGGAGTTCCTTCTGCTGGCGCGTGTCGCGCTGACCGAGCGGGACGGCGACCCGGAACGGGCCGTGGTGACGATGTCACCGGTCAGCCCGTCGTAATGCTCCAGCGCTTCCTTGATGGCCGCGACCTCGGCGGCGTCGGTGCAGGTGCGTGCCTGCTCTGCTTGAGCATCATCAATGAGGGTGTAGAGCGAGATGTCCGACACGCCGGCGATCTGTCGCAGCAGACTGAGGCGGTCGAGCTGCCGATCGCCGCGCTTGGTGGGAGCTTGAGGAGGAGTGGCCTACGGGGGTGTTGCCAGGGTTCCAGTAAGGCCATGTTGGTGGTGCTGAGGGGCAACGAGGCCGCTTGACTGTGGCCCGGAACGGGCGACACGCTGGTCGGACCACGCCCTTGCCCTCCCGTGGCGGGCGGGCGAGGAGCGACCGTGAGTGCCTTCGTTCGGACCCCGCCGTTGATCGGCCGGGACGCCGAGCTGGCAACGCTGCGCCACCTCGTCCGCGAGGCCGTGGCCGGGCACGGTCACCTGGTGTGGCTCGAAGGTGAGCCGGGGATCGGCAAGTCCATGCTGCTGGCCGGCGGTCTCGACGGCGCGGAACGCCTCGGCTGCCGGTTGTTCCTGCTGGCCGCCGACGAGCTGGCGCAGCGGTTCCCGTTGCGGGTGGTGCTCGACGGCCTGCACGCCACCCCGGGCTCAGCCGACCCCGATCTCCGCGTGATCGCCGAGCTGGCCAGGGGCGAGCTGGCGAGCGGCGGTGCTGCCGCCGACCCCGTGCCGGCGATGTCCGAGCACCTCCTCGCCATGCTGGACCGGTGGTGCAGCCAGACCCCCGTGGTATTGGCGATGGACGACATCCAGTACGCCGACGAGGCGAGCCTCATGGTGTGGCACCGGCTCGGCCGCGCCGCCAGGCAGCTACCGCTGTTGTTGGTCATCGCCGCCCGGCCGGTGCCCCGCCGCGCCGACGTCGCGCAGCTTCGGCGCGCACTGCTGGCCGCCGGCGCGACGTTCCTGGCTCTCGGGCCACTGACCCCGGCGCAGGTCGGCCGGCTGGCCGGTGACCTCACCGGCGCCGCGACGGTCGGCCCGACCCTTCGTCGGGCGCTCGAGCAGGCCGCGGGCAACCCGCTCTACGTCCACGAGATGATCGACGCCCTCAGCCGTGACGGCCGGATCAGCAGCGAACGCGGCACCGCGGACCTCACCGGACCCGGCACCGGTCTGCCCCGATCGATGGCGGCGGCCACCGCCTCCCGGCTCGGGTTCGTCTCCGACCCGACGATGGACGTGCTGCGCTCGGCGGCACTGCTCGGCGTCGCGTTCTCGGTCACCGACCTGGCCGCCGTCACGGACCGCACGGTCCCCGAGCTGGCGCCGGCCATCGACGAGGGTGTCGCGGCCGGGCTGCTCGTCGAGTCCGGGTCACGGCTGGCCTTCCGGCACGGTCTGATCCGGGAGGCGCTGCACAATCAGACGCCGAGCGCCCTTCGGCTGGCGCTGCACGGCCACGCCGCGCGGGCCCTCGACCGGGCCGGCGCCGCCGCCGAGGACGTCGCCAGGCAGCTGCTCGCGGCGATGCCACCGGATGAGCCGACCGCGGCACCGCAGGAGTGGGTCGTCGACTGGCTGATCCGCGCCGGCCGGGCGCTGGCCTACCGGTCGCCGCAGGTCACGGCGGACCTGCTCGACCACGCCGTGCGGCACCTGCCCCCTGAGGACCAGCGGCGCGAGTCGTTGCAGGTGATCCTGGCCACCGTGCTGGTGTTGCTCGGCCGTAGCGACGAGTCGGCCGCGCTCGCCGAACGGGTGCTCGCCGCGAGCCCGATACCGGAGCACGTCGCGGAGTTGACCTCCAACCTTGCCTTCTCGCACGCCATGGGCGGCCGGTACGACCAGGCCCGCGAGGTGTTGCGCCACGCCCTGCGGGCGCCGGACCTCGACATCGACCGGTCGGCCAGGCTCCGCGCCGTGCACGCGCGGGTCCTGCTGATGACCGATGACCCGCGGACGGTGGAGACGGCCGAGCGGGCGTTGGCGGAGGCGCGGCTGGCAGGCGACCGGTACGCCGCCGCCACGGCGATGCACGCGATCGCCCTGGCGGGGCACTACCACCGTGGCGATGCGGCCGGCGGGCTGGAGCTGCTCGACCGGGCGCTGGCCGAGGTCGGCGACGACGCCCAGAGCACCGACCTGCGCCTGGTCCTGCTGTTCAACCGGGTGAACATGCTGGACGCCCTGGGGCGCGTGGCCGACAGCGAGTCGGCGACCCACGAGCTGCTACGCGCCGCCGAGCACACCGCGGCGCCACCCCGGCTCGCCACGATCCGCCTCGGCGCCGCCGCCCACCACTACTTCAGGGGACGCTGGGACGACGCGCTCGCCGAGGTCGAGGCGACGGCCGACGAGCAGGACCGGCTGGCCCATCGCAACCGCATGTGGCAGCACGGCATCCCGACGCTGATCGCCGTCCACCGGGACGGCCCGCTCGGCGCCGACGACGTGCTCGAGCTGGATCGGCAGCTGGCCGGCCCCATGATCCCCGGCGTGGAGTACCCGTTGCTGGCCCGCGCCGCGCTGGCCGAGCGCGACGGTGACCCGCGGCGGGCGGTGGCCATCCTGCGGCGCTGGTTCGAGCCGGTCGATCACGTCGGGACGCGCGACGTGTGGCTGCCGGAGCTGGTCCGGCTCGCGCTGGCCACCGGTGACCGCGGGTTCGCCGCCGGCGTCGCCGAGGTATGCGACGTCGACCTGACCGAACCGACCGGGCGGTCACAGCGTGCCGCCGCGCAACGCTGCCGCGGACTGGTGGACGCCGATGCCGGACTGCTGCTCGCCGCCGCGGGCACCCACCGCGACGATGGCCACACCGTCGAGCTCGCGCACACCCTGGAGGACGCGGCCGTGGTGCTGGCCGGTCACGACGACCGTGCCGCGGCTCGTGCGGCGTATGCCGAGGCCGCCGGCCACTACGTCGCCCTGGGCGCGACCTGGGACCTGCGCCGCGCCGACGCCAGGCTGCGCCCGCTGGGTCTGCGCAGGCAACGAGCCCCCCGGCGCCGGGCCGTGACCGGGTGGGCGGCCCTGACCCCCACCGAGCTCGATGTCGCCCGACTGGTCGCCGATGGCCTGCCCAACCCGGACATCGCCGCCCGGCTGTTCTCGTCCCGCCGCACGGTCGAGGTGCACGTCTCGCGCATCCTCACCAAGCTCGAGGTCCGCTCCCGCATCGAGATCGCCCGCGAGGCCACGTTGCACGCCGGCTAGACGATTGATTCCAAGGGGTGGTTGTAGGCGGTCAGCACCCGGATCGGGGTGACGCTGGGGCTGGTGTCAAGGGCATGGAGGGAGGACCGGCAGTGAGCTGACCCGTCTTGGTGGTGGCCCGACACCTCCGAGCCGATCCTTCCTCCCGTGACGTTGCGTAACGGGGAGGGGTTCGGGTCTCTCCAGTGCCGTGTGCCGGAATCGTCGCAATCCGCCCGATTTTGTGACGATTTCGGCACCGAGCCCAGGGACATCCCCGAACCACTCGCCGTAACACGGCGTGACAGTGAGGGTGCGGGTGGCCGACTCGACCCCGGTGGAATGCGGCCGATCGCGCGGCCGGCGACGCCTACGCCTGCACCTGGTCTGCACGCTGGGCGGCCCTCAAAGGCCAACTCGACCTCGAACGACACGGCGGCCGCACCCCCGCCGGAGTGACCGTCCGCGTCCTGCAACGCATCCTCGCCCTGACCACCGCCATCCGGCACAACGACCACACCGGCCAACACATCAAACGATCCCTGACCGCCTACGACCACTGACCCCTTGGAATCAATCATCTAGCCGGGTGTGAAAGCACCTCGACAAACTCCGGTCAGGCGCAGCCGAGGGTGGAGTAGAAGGCGGATGGCCCGTCGACGGGGTTCACGTCGGTCAGCGGCTCGGCGGTGCCGCGCAGGGCGGCCAGTTGGGCACCGGTGAGGCACCGG
>Ga0190272_10000685_pt1 | contig 17037 bp, 17 predicted proteins | sample Popmic504T_FD_133746 | JGI IMG/M metagenome (GOLD analysis project Ga0190272, IMG submission 133746) | Populus adjacent soil microbial communities from riparian zone of Shoshone River, Wyoming, USA - 504 T | ecosystem: Environmental > Terrestrial > Soil > Riparian zone | place: USA: Wyoming... | reverse complement strand
GAGGACTACCTGATCGGCACCTACCGCACCCACGGCCACGCGATCGCCCGCGGCACCGAGCCGAAGCGGGTGATGGCGGAGCTCTTCGGCCGGGTCGACGGGACCAGCGGCGGCCGCGGCGGCTCGATGCACATCTTCGACGGCGAGCGGCGCTTCATGGGCGGCTACGGGATCGTCGGCGGCAACCTGCCGCTGGCCGCCGGGCTCGGCCTCGCCGCCGACTACCGCGGCGAAGACGCGGTCACCGTCTGCATGTTCGGCGACGGCGCCTCCAACACCGGCAACTTCGGCGAGACGATGAACCTGGCGGCGCTCTGGAGCCTGCCGATCCTCTTCCTGGTCGAGAACAACCTCTACGGGATGGGGACCGCGGTCGAGCGCCACTCGGCCCAGACCGACCTCTCCGAGAAGGCGGAGGGTTACGGGATCCCGGGCCACCGGATCGACGGGATGGACGTGACCGCGGTCCGCGAGGCGGTCGCCGAGGGGATCCGGCTCGCCCGCGAGGAGCGCCGGCCGACCCTGCTGGAGGCCTTCACCTACCGCTACCGCGGCCACTCCGCCGCCGACCCCGAGGTCTACCGCGAGCGCGAGGAGGTCGAGGAGTGGCGGGAGAAAGACCCGATCGAGACCTTCGCCCGGCGCTGCGTCGAGGCCGGCGTGCTGGGCGAGCGCGAGGTGCAGCAGGTGCGCGAGAAGGCCGAGGAGGAGGTGCTGGCCGCGGTCGAGTTCGCCGAGGCCTCGCCCGAACCGGCGCTCGACACGCTCTACGAAAACCTCTACGCGGTCACCGACCCGGGCGGCTGGTACGCGGTCGACGAGCGCAGCCCCGAGCCGCACCGTGGCGAGCGCGAGAGCTCGATGCCCGATTCCGCCCGCGAGCTGGCCGAGGCCGGCGCCGCCTACGCCGACCAACCCGACGAGCGGGAGGGAACGCGCCCCAACCCGGCGATCCACGGCGACGTCCAGGAGGGGATCGAGCCCCGGGTCGCAGCCGAGCGCGAGATCGACGCCCCGCCGGAAGGCGGCGACTGATGGCGGAGTTGCGGATGCGGGAGGCGCTGCGCGACGCGATGGCCGAGGAGATGCGGCGCGACGAGGCGGTCTTCGTGATGGGCGAGGACGTCAGCGTCTTCCAGGGCGCCTTCAAGGTGACCGAGGGGCTGCTCGACGAGTTCGGCGAACGGCGCGTGCGCGACACCCCGATCTCCGAGAACACGATCGTCGGCACCGGGGTGGGCGCGGCGATGGGCGGGCTGCGGCCGATCGTCGAGCTGATGACGGTCAACTTCTCGCTGCTGGCCCTGGACCAGATCGTCAACCACGCCGCCGCGATTCCCTACATGTTCAACGGCCAGGCCAAGGTGCCGATGGTGATCCGGATGCCGGGCGGCGGCGGCCACCAGCTCGGCCCCACCCACTCGCACAGCTTCGAGGCTCTCTTCCTGCAGGTGCCGGGGCTGCTGGTCGCCTGCCCCTCCACGCCGGCCGACGGCAAGGCGCTGCTGAAGGCGGCGATCCGCGACGACAACCCGGTGATCTTCATCGAGCACGAGAGCCTCTACGGGGTGCGCGGCGAGGTTCCCGAGGGCGAGGACGAGGTGCTGGGCTTCGGCGAAGCGGCGGTGCGGCGCCAGGGCTCCGACGTGACGATCGTCGGCATCCTCAAGATGGCGCAGGTGGCCGAGCAGGCGGCGCAGTCGCTGGCCGACGACCACGGCGTCGAGGCCGAGGTGATCGACCCGCGCACGCTGCGCCCGCTCGACCTCGACACGATCCTCGAGTCGGTCCGCAAGACCAACCGGGCGGTGATCGTCGAGGAGGGCTGGCCGCACGGCGGCGTCGGCGCCAACCTGGCGGCGCTGATCACCGAGCAGGCCTTCGACCACCTCGACGCGCCGGTGCAGCGGGTGACCGGCGCCGACGTCCACATGCCCTACTCGAAGCGGCTCGAGCAGGCGGCGATCCCACACGAGGAGCACGTCATCAAGGCGGCGCTGGCGACCACCGAGGGGGCGCTCTGATGGCCGAGATCGTGATGCCGCGGCTCTCGGACTCGATGGAGGAGGGGACGATCCTGAGCTGGCTGAAGAAGGTCGGGGACGAGATCGCGGTCGGCGACGAGATCGTCGAAATCGAGACCGACAAGGCGAACATGGCCTATGAGAGCGACCTGGCGGGGACGTTGACCGAGATCGTGGCCGAGGAGGGTGCGACGCTTCCGATCGGGACTGTGATTGCCAAGGTTGGAGATTCAGGGGAGGGACCGGCCGCTTCGCCCGCGGGTCCTGTCACCGAGGGCGACTCCCTCGCTCACCCGCGAGGGAGCTCACCCTCGGCGCCACCCGCGGAAGATGCGGAGCAGACTCCCGCCGCCCCAGCCGAAGCCGAGCCAGCTGAAGCCGGCGAGCGGGTCAAAGCTTCTCCGGTGGCACGCAGGCTGGCTAAAGACAAAGGGATTGACCTGTCGACCGTCGAAGGGTCCGGGCCGGAGGGCCGGATCGTCAAGAAGGACGTCAAGCAGGCGATCTCAGCCGGGGATGCCGCCGCGGCAGGACCCGCGGGCGGGACGCCTGGTCCCTCGTCGATCTCCCCCGAAACCGCCAAGGGCCAGGTTGCCTACGAGGACCTCTCGAAGCTGCAGTCGACGATCGCCCGCAGAATGTCCGAGTCGAAGGCGACGGCGCCGCACTTCTATCTCGAAGTCGAGGTGGATATGAGCAGGGCGGTGCAGGCGCGGGGGCGGATCAAGGCGGCGGCCGGCGAGGGCGAGGTGGTGCCGTCCTTCAACGACATGGTGGTCAAGGCCTGCGCGCTGGCGCTGCGCGAGTTCCCGCGCGCCAACGGCGCCTACCGCGACGGCCGCTTCGAGCTCTACTCGCGGGTCAACGTCGGGATCGCCGTCGCCGCCCGGGACGCGCTGGTCGTGCCCACGGTCTTCGACGCGGACCGCAAGGGGCTGCGCCAGATCGCCGCCGACTCGCGCGCCGTCGCCGAGAAGGTCCGGGCCGGCACGATCACCCCGCCGGAGCTCTCCGGCGCCACCTTCACCGTCTCCAACCTGGGCATGTACGGGATCGACTCCTTCGCGGCGGTGATCAACCCGCCCCAGGCCGGGATCCTCGCGGTCGGCGCGATCGTGGAGCGGCCCGCGGTCCGCGACGGCGAGATCGTCCCCGCCCACCTGATGAAGGCCAACCTCGCCTGCGACCACCGCATCCTCTACGGCGCCGACGGCGCCCAGTTCCTGGCCCGCGTCCGGGCACTGCTCGAAGAGCCGCTCTCCCTCGCTCTCTAAATACTAGAATATTCTTGCGTAAACCCTTATGAGCTGAGAGGGTGCGCGCCATGCTGGCGCACATCATCGGAATCCCGGTCGAGGAGACCGCCCTGAGTCTGGCTCCAATCGCAGCGGCCACGGGTGGGATCGCCGGGCTGAAATGGCGCGAACGGGCACAGCGTCGCCGGCTTCGTCGCCGACAGCGGAGCGCCGAGCCGCGGAGGCAAAGTTGAGCTCCGCCTCCCCCTCGGCGACCCTCGCGCCGCGGGCGCTCCGCCACCGCCGCAGCGCCCGGCGCATGACCGCCGGCCAGCAGGCCGACTTCCGCCGCGCGATCACCGAGGCGCAGGCGATCGGCGACGACCGCGGCTACCAGCGCTGGGCGGGGATACACGGGCTGCCGCTGCCGATCTCCTGCGTGCACGGCGACGAGCTCTTCCTGCCCTGGCACCGGGCCTACCTCTACTTCTTCGAGAAGGCCCTGCAGGACCGGGTGCCCGGCGTGACCCTGCCCTGGTGGGACTGGACCAACCACGCGGAGGGCATCCCCGGCCCCTACGCGAGGCGCAAAGCGAACGGCGCCAAGAACCCACTCTATGACTCGCCAATCCAGCCCTCGGGCCGGACCAGCCCGCGCCAGACCCGGACCACCCGCTCCCCGGGCGATCCAGACGAACTCCCCTCCGTGAGGGAAATCGACGCGGTGCTGGCGAACCCGGACTTCCTCACCTTCCAGAACCAGATCGAAGGGATCCACGGCGGTGTCCACGTCTGGACTGGCGGCACGATGGGGAGCGTCCCGACCGCCGCCTACGACCCGATCTTCTGGGCCCACCACTGCATGATCGACCGGCTCTGGTACCTCTGGCAGCTCCGCCGCCCGGGGGCGGGCGTCCCGGCCTCCCTGCTCGACCGGGCGCTGGCGCCGTTCCCGATGACCGTCCGGGAGACCCTCAACGTGACCCAGCTAGGCTACGACTACGCCGCCTCCACGGCAGCGGCGAAAGGGCCCGGCCGTGGTTGAGCGCTTCACCACCGACCCGATCGAGCTGCCGCCACGGGACCGTCCGTTCGAGCGCGCCGACCTGATCTTCTACGGGATCGACCACTCCGGCCCCTCCTTCGAAGCCCGGATCTTCGTCGACCCGCGGGGGGTGGGCGGGGACGCCGACTCCACCCACCGCGCCTACGCCGGCAACTTCTTCGTCTTCGGCCACGGCGGCTGCTTCGGCGACGTCGGCCACTGCGAGATCTCCCCCCAGCGCGACCCCTTCGACCTGCGCCCGCCCCACCAGCTCGAGCCGCAGACCCGGATCGTGACCGTCACCGACTCGGTGCGGGCGCTGCTCGAGCGGGAGGTCGAAGCGGCGAAGGTGACCGTAGTGGCGTACACCGAAGGCCGGGCATCCAACGAGGTGCTCGCCTTCGACCGGGTCCGGCTCGCGACCTACGCCTGAGGCTCCTCGGGAGAAGCCCGGTTCAGCTGGCGACGCCGGCGCCGCCCTGCGGCTCGACCCGGAAGGCGGAGCGCTGCGGGTGGGCGGGCTTGTAGAAGGTCGCCGACTGGGTCAGGACCTTCCAGGGCGCGGGCAGCTTGCCGCCCTGGGCGCCGAGGAAACGGGTGAAGAGGACCGAGGCGCGGCGGCAGCTGAGCGCGGAGAGCGGCGGCAGGTAGAGCAGGTAGCCACCCCGGGTGAAGAAGAGCGGGCCGACCCAGGTGCTGGCGTTGACGGTGAAGTTGCCGGGGCAGACGGTGCCCAGCGTCGGTTCCCCTTCTTCGCCACCGCCTTTGCTGCTGCGGGCGACCGAGAAGCCGGCCTCTCCGGCGCGCTTGAAGGTGGCCTTGCCGACCGCCCCGGGCACCACCGTCCAGCCGCCCGGCAGCTTGCCGTCGTAGTCCTCGAGGAAGCGGGTGAAGAGCTGCGAAGCGGAGTAGCAGTTCGGGTCCGAGGATTTCGCCAGGACGATTTCGTAGTTGCCGGCCGGTAGTTCCGCCGACCCGATCCGGTCGTTGTGGAGGACCTTGAAGCTCGGGCAGGCCGACGCCGCGGAGGCGGTCGGGGCGGCGGCGGCGACCGCGATCGTCGCGGCCGCGATCAGGACGGGAACGAGAGCGGGCTTCCTCACCGGTGGGAACCTAGCAACGGCCGCCGGCGCTGCCGGTCACCGCGTTCCAGGCTCGTCCCAGGGAGAAATCGGCGGAGACCCGCAGCACCCCGGGGCGCGAGGCGTGGGCGACGGTCCAGTCGCCCCGCCGCCTGATGCAGCCGGCGCCGCGGGAGATCGACCAGTAGGGGGTGAAACTGACCCGGACCAGGAAGTCGCCGGGCCGGGTGACGTCGAGGGCGAAGCCCTGGCGGCCGACCCAGCGGGTCGTGGCGGCGCCGCCGGCGAGCGGCGCGACCAGCGGCCGCGGGTCGCGGACCTCGTAGATGCGCCAGTGCGGCGAGCTCCAGCGCAGGTCCAGGTAAGGGGGGCCACGCAGGATCAGCCGCCGCTCCGCCGCCGAGGAGTAGTCGAGCGGGGCGTCGGGCAGGGCGACGTAGGAGATCGCGTTCTCGCGCAGCCAGTTGCCGTAGGCAGCGACGGTGAGCGGGTCCTCGCCGTAGAAGATGTCGTCACGGGTGGTGTCGAGCTGCCGCAGCCAGCCGCGGGCGAGGTCGAAGTCGGGCGCCAGGTAGGCCGACTCCCAGTGGTTGGCGGTCGGCGGCACCTCGATCCGCATCCCCTCGCCGCCGTGGGCGCGCAGCCAGCGCTCGGCCGGTTCGAAGAAGGCGGCCTCGGTTGCCGGGTCGCCAACGCTGCGGGCGATCTGGGCGACGCTCGCGGTCAGCTGCCAGTAGAGGCTGCCAACCAGGAAGAGGGCGAGGAACCAGGGTGAGACGCGCGGCCGCCGCGAGAGCACCACCGCGGCCAGCACCGGCCCGCCGAAGAGGGCGCCGAGCCGGACCGCGTTGCCGCCGAGCGCGTTCGGGATCAGCCAGATCACGGTGGCGGCGAGCAGGTAGCCGATCACGACGCGGCGCAACTCGCGCTCCTGCTCGCGCAGGCCGCGGGTGACGATCAGGGCGCCGGCGCACCAGAGCGGGATCGCAACGTAGGAGGAGAAGACGAAGGGGAACTGACCCGGCTCCGGGAAGGCGACGTTCGGCGCCAGCGTGAGGAAGAGGGCGACGCCGGCGACCAGCAGCGCAGCGCGGCTGGTCCGCCGCCCCAGCTCCACCGCTCCGGCCAGCACGACCCCGGCCAGGAAGACCGCGGCGACCGGGCTGCCCAGTGCGCAGGCGGCCGCCGCGAGCGCCGCGGGGGTACGGCGGCCGAGCTGCAGGCAGCGCAGCGCGGCGAGGCCGAAGGCGACCCCGAGCGCGAAGGTGAGCTGGCCGTCGGCCAGCAGGGTGACGACGCCGGCCGCGAACCAGAGCGTCGCCCAGCGCGCCTCGGCGCCCCAGCGGTCGCGGACGAGGCGGTCGAAGAGGTAGGCCGAGGAGACCACGGCGATCGTCCCCACCGCCTGCGGCCCGAGCAGCGCCGCCAGCGGCGGGAAGAGGACGCTGTAGGTGAGGGTGTAGTGGCCGCCGTACCAACTGCCGTTCCAGATCGCCAGGCCCGCTTGGTGGAAGAGTTCGGTGCGGAAGACCTGCGCGGCGAGGTCGCCCACCGGTGGGCTCCAGAGCAGCATCAGCACGGCCAGCGCGGAGCTGAGCGCGACGGCCGGGAGCCATTCGGGTCGGAGAGCCTTGGACGGGACCATCGGCGGGGCCACAAGCATAAGGGCGGGCCATGCGACGATTTCAATGGTGAGCGCCGAAATCCTGGTCGTCCGCTGCGGCACCCTCCCCTACGAGGAGGCGGGCGCGATGCAGCAACGGCTCGCGGTGGAGCGCCAGAACGGGGCGATTCCCGACCTGCTGTTGCTGCTCGAGCACCCCCCCGTCTACACCCGCGGGCGCCGCTCGACGCCGGAGGAGTTGCCGATGGGGGCCGAGTGGTACGAAGCGCAGGGGATCGAGGTGCGCGACACCGATCGCGGCGGCCGCGTCACCTACCACGGCCCCGGCCAGCTGGTCGCCTACCCGATCGTCTCCCTGCGCCCCTACGGCGACGACGTCCACGAGTACGTGCGGCGACTGGAGCGGGTGATGATCGAGTCGCTGGCCGAGCACGGCGTGTCGGCGGGCCCGATCGAGGGCCAGACCGGGGTCTGGGTAGGCGAGCGCAAGATCGGCTCGATCGGGGTGCACGTGAGCCGGGGGGTCACTACGCATGGGTTGGCGGTCAACGTCAGCAACGACCTGCAGCCGTTCGAGTGGATCGTGCCCTGCGGGATCGAGGGCTGCCGGGTCACCTCGCTCTCCCGCGAGCTGGGCGCCGAGCAGGACCTCGGCGGCTTCGCCGCGACCCTGGCGGCGCGCTTCGGCGAGGCCTACGACCGGACCCCGGTCGAGACCGGGATCGACGCGCTCGCTACGCTCGGTGCCACCCGATGAGCGAGACGACAGAGCAGACCGCCGTGCCCGCCGAGCGCGTCCACGTCACCCGCTCCCGCGCCAAGCCGGGCGGAACCGCCGCCGAGGCCGACGGCACCGTTCCCTTCAAGCGCGCCCGCAAGCCGCCCTGGCTGAAGGTGCCGGCGCCGGGCGGCCCCAACTACCGCCGCCTCAAGGCGACGATCGGCGCCGACAACCTGCACACGGTCTGCGAGGAGGCGAACTGCCCCAACGTCGGCGAGTGCTGGGAGCGAGGCACCGCCACCTTCATGATCCTCGGCGACGTCTGCACCCGTCGCTGCGGCTTCTGCAACGTGAAGACGGGGGTGCCGACCTGGAACGACCCGCTGGAGCCGCTGCGCGTCGCCAACCAGGTCAAGAAGATGGGGCTGCGCCACGCCGTCGTCACCTCGGTCGACCGCGACGACCTGCCCGACTACGGCGCCGGCGCCTTCGTCGGCACGATCCGCTCGATCCGGATGCTGGCGCCGGACTGCAAGGTGGAGATCCTCACCCCCGACTTCCGCGGCCAGGAGATGCCGCTCGCGAAGGTGATCCACGAGCGCCCCGACGTCTTCAACCACAACGTCGAGACGGTGCCGCGGCTGTACCCGGTGGCACGCCGCGGCTCCCAGTTCCCGCGCTCGGCCCGGGTCCTGCGGATGGCCAAGGAGATAGGCGGCGAGCGGGTGGTGACCAAGTCGGGGCTGATGGTCGGTCTCGGTGAGACCTTCGAGGAGATGGTCGAGACCTTCGGGCTGCTGCGCGAGCACCGGGTCCAGGTGCTGACCGTCGGCCAGTACCTGCGCCCGACCGAGAACCACCTGCCGGTGGTCCGCTACTGGCACCCGGAGGAGTTCGCGGCGCTGGAGAAAGCCGCCTACGAACTCGGCTTCGAGTCGGTCGCCGCCGGCCCGCTGGTCAGGAGCAGCTACCACGCCGACCAGAACCTGCCGAAAGCTGTGCGCGCGGAGTCGTTGATCGCCTAAATCCCGTGCGGTGACTGGACGAATCTGCGAGGATCGAAGGTCTATGGATCGGCGTCGCTTCGCAATTCTTTCGCTGGCGCTGGCCATCGCAGCGCTGATCGCGCTGCCGGCCCTCGCCTTGGCCCGGGTCGCCTACATCACTGGCAGCAGCGGCGGCATGGGGTCGGTTGCAGCCCCGGTCGAGCTCTCGACTCAGACCGCCAACCCCGCGAACCACGTCTCGATCGGCATGAGCAGCGAGGGGGCGCCTTCCGACGTCGCCATCACTCCTGACGGGAAGACCGCCTACGTGGTCGACAACGAAAAAGTGGTGCCGATCGACATCGCCACCAACAAAGCCGGGACGCCGATCCCGATCCCGCTGTTCGGGGAGGCGATCGCGATCACCCCGGACGGCCGCTTCGCTTACGTCACCAGCATCTTCGTCGGGCCAAGCGAGGTCTCCAAAATCGACCTCGCCACCAACACCGTCGTGGCGGAAATCCCAGTCGGGGTGAGCCCCTTCGGAGTGGCGGTCACTCCCAACAGCCGCACGGTCTACGTCGCCAGCAACGGCGACGGCTCCGCCTACCCAATCGACGTTGCCACCAACGCCGTCGGGCCGGCAATCCCCGTCGGGGCCTTCCCCTCCTCCGTAGCCGTGGCTCCCAACGGGGCCAGCGCCTACGTGCTCAGCCCCGGTGAAGAAAAACTGGTGCGGATCGACGTCGCCACCAACACCGTCACCGGCACGATCCCCAACGTGGTGGGGTCCGAACTGGCGATCGCGCCCAACAGCACCAAGGCCTACGCGGTCGGGGGCGCGGAGGTGACCCCGGTCGACCTCACCGCGGGCGTCGCCGGCCCGACGAGTGTGATCCCGAACCAGGACTCCCTCGAAGACGTGGCGATCCTGCCTGACGGCAGCCGTGCCTACATGACCACCCAGCACGTCGAAGTGAGCAACTTCGTCGGGCTGATGACGCCGCTCCTCACCGCCGGCGACGCCCTGCAGCCGGCGTTCCCGCTCAACGTCTCCTTCGTCCAGGCGCTGGCGATCGTCCCCAACCAGCCGCCGCGGGCTGCGTTCGGCTCGGCGCCAGCGCCCGCCAAAGCGCTGCAGGCGGTCTCCTTCGACGCCTCCGGCTCGGACGACACCGACGGCGGCTCGGTCGCCCGCTACGAATGGGACTTCGGCGACGGCACCGTGGTCCAGAACGGCGGCGCCACCCCCCAGCACACCTACGCCAAACCCGGCACCTACCAGGTGACGCTGACCACGACCGACAACGAGGGCTGCTCGGTCTCGATCCTCTTCCCCGGCCAGACCGCCTACTGCAACGGCTCCAGCATCGCCCGGATAACCCACCCGGTCGTGGTCGAGTCGGGCCTCTGCCCGCGGGTCAAAGCGAGCGCCTCGACCTTCGTCCCGAAACGCCGCCCCGGCAACGTGCTCCCAGGCGTGCGGGTGAAACTGGCGAGCGGGGTCCCGTCGAAGCTGACCGTCACCGCCAACCTGATCTACCAGCAGGACGGCAAGGAAGCGAGCGCCGGCCTCGGCACGGTCTCGGTCACCGTCAACAAGTGGCGCCGGATCCGTTTCACGATCCCGGCCGCGCTGCGCCAGGAGCTGCCGGTCGGCACCCCGGTCAAGGTGGCGCTGCGGATCGAGACGATGCCGCGCGACGGCAATCCCTGCGAAGCGACGGTCGTCGGCCGCACGCTCAAAGTCCACGTGGTCAAGGTCTTCCCGAACCGCGTCCAGTTCGAGCGCCCGCGCTAGTTCTCAGGATCGCCACCGGATAGTCACAGCGGCGCAACAGCCGCTCCCCACCTCCATCGCACACTGCGGGCGACAAGCCCACGGTGTGTGAATGGAGGATGGATGAGATTCCGAGTGCTCTCCGCGGCCTTCGCCGCCTGCCTCACGGCCCTCGTGGTCGCGGCGGTGGCGATCGGCGCCAAAAGCGATGACCAGTCGGCCACCCTGGCCGGCAAGATCGACCCCTCGAAGCCGAAGAACGTGATCCTGCTGATCGGCGACGGGATGGGCGACTCCGAGGTGACCATCGGCCGCTACTACGGCAAGGGCGCCGCCGGGCGCCTGCGGATGGACGAACTGCCCTTCCGCGGCAGCTCGATCCACTACGTGCTGCGCGCCGGCGCCGGCGCCGGCTACCTGCCCAACTACGCCGGCGACTCGGCACCGACCGCGACCGCCTGGTCGACCGGGAAGCGCACCCAGGACGGCCGCCTCTCGCAGGGACCGTCGAGCGCCGACAACGTGCCCGGCTCCAACGCCGGCTACCGCACCTTCATGGAGATCGCCCACGAGAAGGGCAAGGCGACCGGCAACGTCAGCACCGCCGAGATCACCGACGCGACCCCGGCGGCGCCCAGCTCGCACATCTCCCAGCGCGCCTGTCAGGGCCCCGACAACGCCGACACCACCTGTCCGCTGGAGACCAAGGCGGCCGGCGGCCTCGGCTCGATCGCCGAGCAGCAGGTCGACCAGCAGTTCGACCTCTACCTGGGCGGCGGCCGCGCCCGCTACGAGCAGACCACCCTCGGGGCCGGCTCGCCGACCGTCGTCGACTACGCCCAGAGCAGCGGCTACACCTACGTCCAGAACGCCTCCCAGCTGGCGGCGATCGACGAGCTGAGCGCCGGCCAGAGGGTGCTCGGGCTGTTCCACGCGAGCAACATGACCCAGGAGTTCGCACCGCTCTACGCGCGAACCGACTCCTACCTGACCGCCAACCCCGACCCGCTCGACAACAACGGCGGTAGCGCCACCTACCGCTGCAACGAGAAAAACCGGCCGGCGACCGAGCCCTCGCTGGCGGCGATGACGAGCAAGGCGATCGACCTGCTCGAGGAGGACGACGACGGGTTCGTGCTGCAGATCGAGGGTGCCTCGATCGACAAGCGCGACCACGCCGCCGACCTCTGCGGCCAGATCGGCGAGCAGCTCGCCTTCGACGAGGCGATCGGAGTGGCGCTCGACCACCAGCGCGACAATCCCGAGACGCTGATCGTGGTCAGCGCCGATCACTCGCACACCTCGCAGATCGTCAACGCCGACTCGAAACCGGCCACCGGGGCCAGCTACGCGACGGTCCAGACCGTCGCCGGGGCGCCGATGCGGGTCGCCTACGGCACCGCCGACACCGGCACCGGCCCGACGGCCGGCGGCTCCCAGGCCCACACCGGGGCCACCGTGCCGGTCTGGGCCAGCGGCCCGCAGGCCGCCAACGTCCAGGGCACGATCGATCAGACGGACATCTTCGACGTCCTGATCGGCAAGGTGCCGAGCACGCTGCCGGGCGGCTCGCCGGGTACGCCCGGCGCTCCGGGTCCGCAGGGCCCGGGCGGAGCGCCCGGTGCCCCAGGCGCGCCCGGTGCTCCAGGAGCCCAGGGCCCGGCCGGCACGCCCGGCGCCCAGGGCCCCGGCGGGGTCAACGGCAGCAACGGGACCAACGGCGTCAACGGAGGCGCCGGCCCAGCCGGTGCCCAGGGCACGGCCGGTCCCGCCGGCCCGCAGGGCCCGTCGGGGACGGTCACCTGCGTGGTGAGGAAACCGAGGAGCGTGGTCTGCACCGTGCAGGACGGCGCCGCCGGTTCCCGCCTGCGCCTGGTCCGCGACGGGCGCACCCTGGCCCAGGGCCGGGTCGACCGCAAGGGCAGGGTCGCCCTGAAGCTCGAGGAGCCCGCCGCCCGCGGCGGCTACTCGGTCGTGATCGACCGCCGCTCGCGGGTCAGCATCGGCTGAGGGCGTGAGCCGGAACGGGAGCCGGGGCTGACCCCCGGCTCCGTTCGGGTCGACTTTGTAACCCAGGGGGTTGCAAAGTCGACCCGCCCCGTCGTTTTCGCCCCTAGACGACCCAAACGACGAACGGAGCGCTTAGGCTGGGTCAATGACGGATCCAGCCGGCCACCGGCGACCCGCGGCCCCGAGCGAGGGGCCGAACTGGAAGCGCCGCGCGCTGATCGCGGGCGGCGCCGTCCTCGCCCTCTTCATGGCGCTCAACTCGCAGAAGGTCGAGGTCAACTTCATCTTCGGCTCGGCCCAGATGCCGCTGATCTTCGCCCTGCTCGTCGCCGCCGGACTGGGGGCGCTGGTCGGATGGGCAGCACCGCGGCTGCGCAGTTCGCATCGCCGCGGGCCGGGCGCCGACTGACAAGCGGCTGCCCAAGGGTCGGCGCGGCGCGCCGGCTCAGCGGCTCAGAAGTCCCGGTCGACGGCACCGGTCTCGGCGGTGGCGGCGGTCGATGCCGTGTTGCCGGCCCGGTCGTACGGGGTCGCCGTGGGAGACCAGGACATCGTCCCGGCACCGGCCGCAGTGGTCCGGAAGGCTTCGAAGAGCCCCGGGGTGCCGTAGGTGCCGAGCACGATCGTCACCGCGCTGCCGCTGAGCGACATCGTCGAGGGCGTGCCGCTGGCCCCGAAGCGGATGTGGCCTCCGAGTAGGCCGGAGACGTAATCGCCGCGGCCGAGGTCGACCGACCCCAGCGGCAGTAGCGCTTTGTTGGCCGAGTCGTAGATTTGGACGGTGTCGTTGCCGGTCGGCAGGGCGAGCAGGCCGTTGTCGGCGATCCGCGCCGCGACGTTGGTCGCTGCACCGCTCCAGCCGGCCAGGATCGAGTGCGGCTCGACCGGCTCGCTGAAGGTCAGCACGATCGCGTCGCCCTGCTCGGCGAGCCCGTTGCTCCCGGCGTTGGCGGTCTGCGCGTCGGCCCCCTGCGGCGCCGTGCTGTCGATGACCGCCGAGCCACCCAGCGTGGCCGCGTTGAGCACGTTGTCGGTGGCGGTAACGGTGAAGGCGGTCGGGCCCTCCGGGACGGCGGCGCCAGCGGTGAGCGCGGGGCTGCGGTAGCCGTAGGAGGTGCCGGCGGCGGTGTAGGAGCCGGGGGCGAGAGCGGCCGTCGTCGAGCCGGCGGAGAAACTGGCGACGTCCGCGGTCACGGTGTCTATCCCACTGGCGGGATTGCCTGTGTCGGTCGCAACATTGGCGTAGACGTAGTAGGTGCTGCCCGGCTTGACGAACCCGGTGGCGCTGCCGAGGGTCTTGCCGAGCACGGCGGCGGTCACCTGCGGGGGACGGAAGTCGGCGGCGGCGGCGATCTGGTTGCCAGCGCTCTCGGCCTCCGAGGCGAAGGTGGCGAAGGTGGCCGGGATCGCGACCAGGCCGAAGGCCGCGGCGGCGAGCAGCGCGGGGGCGGTCCGCGACCACCTAGACCGCCTCACCGATCCCCTCCCCGCCTCGCGGTCGCCAGATCCGGCGCAGCTCGTCGACCGCGAGCAGCGAGAGCGGCACCAGCAGGAGCAGGAGCAGGCCCGTCCAGGTGCCGGCGAAGGCGGCGACGTGACCTACCAGGGGCACCCTGTAGAGGACCCGGCCGAGGTCGCCGTTGGCCGGGATCCGCCAGCGCTCGGAGGAGTTGTTGGCGTCGCCGCGCGTCACGAACCACAGGGAGGAGCCGTCGCGACGAACCGCCTGCACACGGTGGGTGATGAGGCGGTCCTGGTCCGCGGGGTCCTTGAAAGTGACGACGTCGCCGACGCCCGCGTCGAGCGGCGAGATCCGCTCCTCGACGACGACGTCGCCGGCCGAGATCGCCGGCTCCATGCTGCCGGTCAGCACCGTGAAGGGACGGGCGCCGAAGGGCAGGGGCAGGGCGAGCGAGAGTGCCAGCGCCGCCAGGGCGAGCACCGCGACCAAGCCCATCGCGCGCGCGAACCGGCGTGTGACCGAAAGGTGCGTGTCGGCTGTCATCCGCGTCTTCCTCGAGGTCTCGCGGCGGGGCGCCAGAGGGAGGGGCCCCGGAGCGCTACTGACTCTGGGCCTCCCAGCGCAGTACGTGGCTGCCGGTGCTCTGTCCCTGTGCCGAATTCGGCGCGGCCGCGGAGAGCGTCGCCGTCACCCGGTAGACGACGGTGTCGCCGTTCGCCCATTTGGTCGCGACCGTGCCGGGGTTGTCGGCGATCCCGTCGGCATAACTGTCGTGTTCGCTCGCGAAAGCGGCGAGCGTCCCTTCGAACAGTGCGCCGCCCGAGTCGGCGTTGAAGCCGGAGCAGCCCGGAAAGGACGGCGAGGCCTGGCTGCCCGGCTCGATTTTGAGGTTGACGCTCGGGCCGAGGGGGCCGATCGAGCTCGGCGTGTAGAGCCTGACCGAGGCATCGAGGGACCCGGCGTGGGTGACCTCGACGCAGGAGGTCCGGCTGTCCCCAGGCTTGGCGTCGGCGAGCCCATACAGCGCCGACCCCGCGTCGTTGTCGGAGAGCGTCACCGTGCCGGCCGTGACCGCGTTGCCCGGGTTGTCGGTCTGGCTGGAGAAGGCCGAGAAGACCCCCGCCGAGGCGATGCAGGCAAGGAGGCCAAGCACGACCAACGTGCGCAGGATCTTGGTTCTGATGCTCATCTGGACCTTTCTTCCGACAGGAGACGCGTGTGTCTGTGGTGGGACAGTTTTTGTCGTCCCAGCCCGATTGATCCTTGAGTTCTCAACTTTGCTTCTCTAAAAAGACTCGTCTCTTGCAAAGCGCATAAGGGAACGCCGTGCGAAAGCCGGAACAGTCCTGGCGCCCAGTTGGCACACCCGCGTCTTGTTCGGTCACGGCTCCCCGGCAGCGATCGGCGGATGGACACCAATCCGCCTGCTAATATTGTCGGACAAAACTAAGGTGCCGAACGCGAACCTGATCTGGGCACGCTCGGCCACCAGGCACCGGATCTCTCGTGAACGTTCTCGCTACGTCCTCGAACACTGTGGCCTCCGCTTCAGGGAGGACCCACCAGCCACCTCTCGCCGGCGGTGATCAGCGAATCGTCTTCCTCGGGGACGACGCAGACGGAACCGCCTTGGAGGTGATGGCGATCGAGACCGAAGACGGACAGTTGCTCGTGATCCACGCGATGGGGTTGCGCTCGCAGTACGGGCGGCAGTACGAGGAGGCAGGAAAATGGCGAAGGTAAATGGGAAAGGCAAGAATCCGCGAACGAAGGCCGGACTGGAGGTCACGCCGAAGGTGGCCGACGCGCTCGCCACGGAAGCCGAGCGGGGATACGACCTCTCGCGGGCAAAGCGCCAGCGTGTGGGTCGCCCCTCCCTCGGTGGGCGTGGCGCCTCTCCGCGGGTGAGCTTTCGCGCCACGCCGGAGCTCTACCGGGCCGCACAGAGACGCGCTGAGGAAGAAGGCCATTCGATGAGCGACCTCGCTCGCGAGGCGGTCGCGCGCTACATCGACTCGTAAGAGCAGGCGGCGAATCCAGTGGAGCCAGCCGGGATCGAACCGGCGACCTCCTGATTGCAAACCAGGCGCTCTGCCAGCTGAGCTATGGCCCCTCGCGGGGGATTGTAGGCCGGTTCGCGGGGCTGCGGGCGGTGCCGGCGGGGCGCTGGGCGAGCCTGCTCAGCGGACGACGGCGCGTTTGTAGCGGCGCACGGAGAGGATCGCGAAGACGAGCGCGATGCCGATCGACCAGGCGAAGGCGGCCCAGACGCTGTTGCCGGCGGGGGCGCCGAGGAAGAGGTGGCGCATCGCGTCGACCACGATCGTGAAGGGGTTGACTTCGGCGAAGGCCTGCAGGGCGCCGGGCATCGAGTCGACCGGGACGAAGGCGGAGGAGACGAAGGTGAGCGGGAAGATCACGATGAAGCCGAGCGACTGGGAGGCCTCCGGCGAGGACGAGGTGAGGCCGACGAAGGCGAAGACCCAAGAGAAGGCGTAGCCGAACAGCAGCAGCAGCACGATGCCGGCGACGATGTGGGCGAGCGGCGCGTCGAAGCCGAAGCCGGCGATCACGCCGACGACCAGCATCACCGTGATCGAGATGACGTTGGTGGCGATGTCGGCGAGGGTGCGGCCGGCGAGCACGGCGGCGCGGGACATCGGCAGCGAGCGGAAGCGGTCGATCAGCCCCTTCTTGAGGTCTTCGGAGAGGCCGAGCGCGGTGACGAAGCCGCCGAAGGACATCGTCTGGACGATGATCCCCGGCATCAGGAAGTCGATGTAGCTGTAGCCGGGGGTGCTGATCGCGCCGCCGAAGACGTAGGCGAAGAGCAGCACGAACATGATCGGCTGCACGGTGAAGGAGAGCAGCAGGTCGGGGGCGCGGGGGATGCGCAGGAGGCTGCGCTTGGCCAGCACCAGGGTGTCGGAGACGGCGTAGCGCAGGCCGCTCATAGGACAACCTCCCCTTTGTTCTTCTGAGATTGAGAGGCCGACCGAAGGGAGGCCGTCGAAGATTCCGGGGGAACGCATAGAGATGCCGACCCCCGCCGGGAGAGCGCCACGCTC
>Ga0190272_10000684_pt1 | contig 17049 bp, 13 predicted proteins | sample Popmic504T_FD_133746 | JGI IMG/M metagenome (GOLD analysis project Ga0190272, IMG submission 133746) | Populus adjacent soil microbial communities from riparian zone of Shoshone River, Wyoming, USA - 504 T | ecosystem: Environmental > Terrestrial > Soil > Riparian zone | place: USA: Wyoming... | reverse complement strand
GCAATGAACTGGCGGGCGAACTCGTTGGCGACGCGTTGCGCCTGCGCCGGCTCCGGGCTGGTCGCCGTCACTGAGACGACGTCGGCTTCTCCCGCGGAGGAGACGCTGACCATCGCTGACACCTCGGCCGGGCTGAGGCCCTCGAGGCGCTTGGAGGCCCGCTCTCCGATCACCTGCAGGCCGACGAGTTTCTCGTTGGTGGCGGCTTCCCGGGTCGGGTCCGTGCTGGGCACGCTGGCGCCGCTGTTGAAGAGGTTCTGGGCGAAGCCTGGGTTGCGGAAGAGCAGGGAGGCCGATGCCGAGTATTCCTTTTGCTGCAGCAGGGAGAAGCCGACGGCCGCTGCCGCGGTGACACCGAGGCAGAGCAGGATCAGCACCGCACGACGCCGCAGGACCGCGACTATCCGCTCGACATCGGTCGAGGTGTTGGTCTCTGGAGAGGGTGAGGTGCTCATTGGAATAGCCCTTCGAGCCGTCGGCTCGACCAGGAGAGTGCCCCTGCCGGGAAGCTTCGCGGCATGGTACCCGCGATTATCTCGGGGCGCTTCCGCGGCACGCCAAGGCCCCCAGGCCACGCTGGGTCAAGGCTCCCAGCATCAGAACCCCGAACAGGGCGTTCGAGTGCAGGTAGCGACGGAACATCCGGCGGGGCTCCTGCAGGAGCCGGTAGAGCCACTCCAGGCCGAGTCGCTGCCAGGTGAGGGGAGCCCGCTGCTTCGCCCCGGCGACGATGTCGATCGAGCCGCCGACGCCCATCACCAGCGGAACGTCGAGCGTCGGGCCGTAGCGACCCAGCCACAGCTCCTTGCGCGGCGAGCTGATCGCGACGAAGAGGATCTTGGCTCCCGACGCCCGGATCTCGGCCGCTACCTCCTGCCCTTCCTCTTCGCCGAAGTAGCCGTCCCGGTAACCGCTGATCGTCAGCCGCGGGAATTGCTCCTGGAGTCGCTCGACCGCCGTCTCGAGCACTGCGCGGCGAGCGCCGAGGATGTAGACGCCATAGCCCTCCTGCTCCGCCAGTCCGATCAGTCTGTGCATGAGGTCGATCCCGGCGACTCGTTCGGGCAGCACGTCGCCGAGCAGGCGCGACGCCCAGACGACCGCTTGGCCATCCGCGTTGACCAGCTCGCAGCCGCTGACGATGCTTCGCAGCTCCTCGTCGCGGCGCATGGCGACCAGCTTCGCGGCGTTGATCGAGACCTGCTGGGCGAACTGCCCGCGCTCGATGATCTGCCGGCAGCGCGCCAGGGTCTGCTCCATGTCGAGCCGATCGATGGCGCAGTCGAGCACCATCGCACGGTCGCCCGGCACCCCCCCTCTTACCATTGCCCCGGCCACTCGAGGGAGAGGGTATCGTGGTCTCCGTGCTCGAGGTGGGGGAAGCACAGGCCGCTGATCTGCGCCGATCGGCGCTCCGTCTGGTCGAGCTCGGGGCGGCGGCGCGGTGGCGCGGGCCCGATCCCTACGACGCCCTCTTCAGTCGTTGGCCAGGCCCGCTGGTGGGCGGCCGCCGGCGCCGGCAGGCGCTGATCCAGCTGCATGCCAGGAGTCCCGTCGACGTTCGCCGGCTCTATCGCCGGCGCCACTCCCTCGTCCCCAAGGCACCGGCCCTGCTGGGTCAGGCGGCGGTCCGCCTCTGGCGGGCGGACGGGAGCGAACGTCCTCGCGAGCTGGCCGAAGACGCAATCGAGACGCTCGTCTCCGAGACGCTCCCCGGGATGCCGGCGTGGGGCTACCCCTGGGACACCCAGACGCGCTGGAGCTACTACCCGGGCGGCGGCCCGAACATTGTCGCCACCACCTTCTCGGCCTGTGCCCTGGCCGAGGCGGGAGACGCCATGGACCGGCTGGATTGGCGTCGTCGGGCGGAGGAGGCAGCGGCTTGGGTCGGGCGCGAGCTGTACCTGCCGGCGGGCGGTTTTTTTGCCTACCATGGCCGCAGTGAGAGGCTCATCCACAACGCGAACCTGCTCGGCGCCGCGCTTGTGCATTCCCTCGCCCCACTCGAGCCGACGACTGCGACGGCGGTGAGGACCGCGACCAGCCGGACGCTCGACGCCCAGCGTCCAGATGGAACCTGGCCCTACGGCGACGGCGAGGGCCTCGACTGGGTCGACAGCTTTCACACCGGCTACGTGTTGGCCTCGCTGCGACGCCTGCGCGACGTCGACCCCCGTGTCTCCCCTGCACTCGAACGGGGAGCGCGGGCCTATGCCGATTTCTTCGATCCGAAGGGGCGCCCCCGCCTCTGGCGCGACAGCGCTTACCCGGAGGACTCGCACAGCGCCGGCACCGGTCTCACTGTGCTTACGCCACTCGCCAGAGAAGGCCTGGTCCCCCGCTCGATCGTTGCCAACCTGGCCCGCTATACCTCAGAGCGACTGCTCCATCGCGATGGCCGGGCCGTCTTTCGTCGGGGCAGGTTGGGCGCGACCAGCGTTCGCTACCTGCGCTGGTGCGATGCGCAGGTCGCGCTCGGGTTCGCCACCGCAGCGTCGCTGGGTGACGAGGCCTAGCAGGTGGAGGATCGTTCCAACCGACTCCAGGCCCCTCCTGCGACCTCCGATCGTCAGCGGTTCTGGAGTGAGTACCAGCCGGGGTTCAGGTTCTCCCGGCACACCGTCGGGACGCCCGAGTTCTTCAGCGCCGTGGAGGAGCACCGCTACCGGCTCGAGCCGGCGATCAAGGAGATGGTCGGGTTCCCGCGCTGGGCCGCTCGCGACGTGCTCGAGGCCGGCTGCGGAATCGGCACCGACGGTGTCAACTTCGCTCGCAGCGGGGCGCGGTACACCGGCGTCGACTTCTCTCCGACGGCGATAGAGCTGGCCGGCCATCGATTCGAGCTGGAGGGGCATGGAACGGCGGTCCTCCGGCACGCCAGCATCGCCGAGCTGCCGGTCGAAGACGAATCCCAGGATCTCGTCTACAGCAACGGGGTGATCCACCACATGCCTGACACCGACCGGGCGGTGGCCGAGATGCACCGCGTCCTGCGGCCCGGCGGAACGGCCCTGGTGATGGTCTATCACCGCAGCTCGCTCAATTACCACGTGAACATCATGCTGGTGCGCCGGGCGATGGCCCTCGGGCTCCTGGTTCCCGGTGCCCCCCGGGCGTTCGCCTTGCTCTCGGGCGAAGACCCGGCAGTCCTCGACGGTCATCGGCAGCTGCTGGCCCGCCACGGGATGCGGTACCTGACCGATCGTCAGCTGTTTCTCGACAACAACACCGACGGCCCGGACAATCCACTCTCCAAGGTCTACGACCGCTCCGACGCGCTGAGGCTGTTCGGGGAGTTCTCGAAGGTTCGGACCAGGGTCAGGTTCCTCAACCTCCGCGCCTATCCGGGCGGCGAATCGATCGGCCGGACCGGCCTGGCGAGGCGCCTGGAGCGACGGATCGGCTGGCACCTCTGGATCGAGGCGATCAAGTGAGGCCGCCGCTCGCCGCCGCTCGCCGGTCCGAGGCCTGAGCGTATGTGCGGGATCTGCGGATGCGTCGGGCGCGCCGACGAGGAGACCGTCAGGGCGATGGCGGGGTCGATGGCCCACCGCGGCCCGGATGGCGAGGGAGTTCGCTGCTTCCCCAGTGCCGCCGGCAGCACGCCCTGTGCGCTGGGCCACCGGCGCTTGAGCATCATCGATCCGACGCCGCGCGGCGCCCAGCCGATGTCATCGCAGGACGGGCGGTTCTGGATCACCTTCAACGGCGAGCTCTACAACTACCGCGAGCTGGGCCGCGAGCTGCAGGGGAGCGGAGTGCGGTTCGCGACGGAGACCGACACCGAGGTCCTGCTGGCGATGTACCAGCGGCACGGCTCCGAGATGCTGGAGCGCCTCAACGGGATCTTCGCCTTTGGGATCTGGGATGCCGAGCGCGGCGCGCTCTTCCTCGCCCGCGACCGGCTTGGCGTCAAGCCGCTCTACTGGACGCAGAGAGGCGAGGCTCTCTACTTCGCCTCCGAGGTTAAGGCGCTGCTCGCCGCCGTTCCCTCCCCGGGTCTGCGGGCAGAGCTGCTGCCCACCTACCTGTCCCTGCTCTGGGTCCCGGACCCTGACACCCTGTTCCGCGATGTCTACAAGCTGGCTCCCGGGCACTGTGCGACGTTCGAGGATGGGAGGCTGAGCATCAGGGAGTACTGGGATATGACGTTCGAGCCCGAGGAGCGCGAGGAGCGGGAGTGGTCGGAGCTCGTCCGGGATCGTGTCAACGAGTCGGTGACTCGGCAGATGGTGTCGGACGTCCCGCTCGGCAGTTTCCTCAGCGGCGGTCTCGACTCGAGCGCGATCGTCGCGGCGATGAGGCGGACGACCTCGGAGGTGACTACCTACACGGTTGGCTACAGCCCCGAGGATCTCAGCCACGACGTCGTACCGGACGATCTCCGGTACGCCCGTCAGATGGGACGGGAGCTGGGGACGGACTATCACGAGGAGATCCTCGCGCCCGGGGTGGTGGATCTGCTCCCGAAGCTGGTCTGGCACATGGACGAGCCGATCGCCGATCCGGCCTGCATCTCCACGTACCTGATCTGCGCTTCGGCCCGCGAGAAGCTCACCGTGATCCTCAGCGGCATGGGGGGGGACGAGCTGTTCGCCGGCTACCCGAGGCACGCCGCAGCCCGGATCGGCCATCTCGCCGACGTCCTGCCGGCCACCCTCCGCCGCCGGCTGCGGAGCGTCGTCGAGACGCGGATGACGATGGGTGGGCCAGGGCGGTTGCGCGGCCCTCGCCGCAACCTGATGAAGCTGATGAGGGGAATCGACGCCAACCCGCTGGAGCGCTACCTGATCTATTCCTCCTACTACCGGCAGGAGGAGCTGGGACGGCTGCTCAGCCCGGACTTGGCCGCTTCCGCCTCCGGCCCGTTGGACCGCCATCGCGCCTATTCGGAGCGGATGGCCGGTGCTCACTGGCTCGACCAGCTGCTCTACGTAGACCTCAAGACCTTCCTCCCCTGCCTGAACCTCGCCTACACCGACAAGATGAGCATGGCTGCGTCGACCGAGGTGCGCGTGCCCCTGCTCGACGACGAGCTCGTCAGCCTCTCCTCGCGCATACCCGCCGATCTCAAGCTGAAGGGCCTGAAGCGCAAGTACATCCTCAAGCGCAGCATGCAGGGCACCCTTCCCGAGGAGGTGATCTGGCGACCCAAGGCCGGTTTCGGCGCGCCGATCAGGTCGTGGCTGAGCGGAGACCTGAAGCCGATGGTCGAGGATCTCCTCTCCCCCGATGCCGTGCGCGCTCGCGGCTTGTTCGACCCGGCCGAGGTGAGCCGGATCGCCGCCGCCAACGCGGCGGGCAGCGAAGACAACGCGTTGCGCCTCTGGGCGCTGTTGACTTTCGAGCTGTGGCAGCGTGCCTACCTCGACGGCAACGGATGAGGATGGGTGAATGACCGGCAAAAAGCGCGACGGCGATGGTGAGCGGGGTCTCCGTGGAGATCCCGCCGGCGGGCCGATGTCGGCCGCCGAGGCCAACCGGATCCTCTACGCGAACGCGGCCGAGACCTACGACCGGTCGGAGGAGTGCGTGGTCGACGAGCGACTGCGGACGGTTCTGCGGGACGCCCTCCTCGAGGCCCTCGGAATCGTCGAGGGAATCAGCGACAGCCCCCGGATCCTCGACGCCGGCGGCGGCTCCGGAAACGCCTCACTGATGCTGATGGCGCTCGGGTGTCAACCGGTCACCGTGGACATCTCGCCGGAGATGCTGAAGATCTTCCAGCGCAAGGCAGAGGCGCAGGGGCACTCGCCTCAGTGCGAGGTCGCCGAGCTGCTCGACTTCTTCCAGAGCGATCCTCGGAGCTGGGACATGATCGTGTTCTCCTCGGTGCTCCACCACCTCGAGCGGCCCGAAGAGGTGCTCGAGGTGGCGAGGAAGAGGGTGAGCCCGGGCGGGGTGATAGTCACGGCTTTCGACCCGGTCGAGGTCGGCGCGCACGGGCGGTTCCTGCGGCGACTCGACTATATGCTCCACGTCATGCTGCGAACGCCGCGAAGGTTCCTGGGTTTGGCGACGGCTCGGCTCGGCCTGCGGCCTGCGCCGGGCCCCGACGGCCTCAGCCAAGCCGTCGGGGAGATGGCCGAGCGCCACGCTGTGGACGGCCTCGACGATCGCGCGATCGCGTCGGCTTTCTCGGAGCACGGTTGGACCTTGGTCGCCCACGGCCGAAGGTTCGAGGGGAGGTTCCGGGTCACCCGAGCGGTTTTCCGGGCGCTCGGTCGACATTCCTCGTTTTCCCTTCTCGCCCAGGCGCCGACGCACGTTCCTCCCGGAGACGGGCGGCGCGGCGCCGACGCCGCGCAAGCGGGATGAAGCAGGTCACCCAGCGGCTCCGGGACGGCAGGATCGAGGTGCTCGACGTGCCTCCGCCAGTCCTGCAGCCGACCGGCGTGCTGGTCGACGTTCGCTCGAGCCTGCTCAGCGCCGGAACCGAGCGGAGCAAGGTGGAGACGGGCCGCCAGAGTCTGCTGGGCAAGGCTCGCTCCCGCCCCGACCAGGTGCGGAAAGTGCTCGAGAAGGCCCAGCGGGACGGCCTGCGCGACACCGTCGCCGCGGTGCGGACCCGGCTGGATCAGCCCGAATCGCTCGGCTACTCCGCCGCTGGGATCGTGGTGGAGGTGGGCTCCGGGGTCGCCGACCTCGCCGCCGGGGACCGGGTCGCCTGCGCGGGAGCCGGCTACGCCGTTCACGCAGAACTCGACTACGTCCCGGGCAACCTCTGCGTACGCCTTCCCGACGGCCTCGGCTTCGACCAGGGGGCGTTCGCGACGGTCGGGTCGATCGCGCTGCACGGCGTGCGCCAGGCCGAGGTCAGCCTCGGGGAGACGGTCTGTGTGATCGGGCTCGGCCTGGTCGGTCAGCTGGTCGGCCAGATCCTCAAAGCCGCCGGCTGTCGCGTCTACGGCATCGACCTCAGCGACACCCTGGTCCGAACGGCGCTCGAGACCGGTGCGATCGACGGCGGCGCGGCACGCTCCGGCATGCTTCCCAGCCCTCTCGCCGAGGGTGGCGCCTGCGACGCCGTGATCGTCACTGCCGCCACCCGGTCCAGCGATCCCGTGAGCCTGGCCGCCGAGCTGTGCCGGGACCGGGGAAGAGTCGTCGTCGTCGGCGACGTCGGGATGGAGCTGCCGCGCGCCCCCTATTACGAGAAGGAGCTGTCGCTGACGCTTTCGCGTTCCTACGGCCCCGGCCGTTACGACCCCGAGTACGAGGAGCGCGGCCTCGACTACCCGATCGGATACGTGCGCTGGACCGAGCGTCGCAACCTGGAAGCGTTCCTCAGTCTGATCGCCCAAGGCAGGGTCGACGTCGACTCGTTGGTGCGAAGGCGGGTGCCGGTCGACGATGCGCCCGCCGCCTACGACGAGCTGATCGACGCCTCCGAGTCGAGCCTCGGCATCTTGATCCAGTATCCCGTCTCCGAGGCCGAAGCAGGCGGCCCCGTCCAGAGTACGAGCCCGGCGGCGGCGGGCCAGACCAGAGCTTCTGCCTCGCCTCTGCGCGCTGGCGTCATCGGGGCGGGGAGTTTCGCCTCCCGGGTTTTGATCCCCGCCTTGAGCAAGGGGGGGTTTTCGCTCGACGCGGTGGCCAGCGCGACCGGGTTGAGCGCGCGCGCCGCCGCTGAGCGCTTTGGCTTCCAGCGCTGTGAGACCGCCGATGCGCTCCTCGGCGACCCGGAGATCGGTCTCGCCGTGATCGCCACCCGGCACTCCAGCCACGCCGAGCTCGCGGTTCGTGCGTTGCGCGCCTCTAAGGCGGTGTTCGTCGAGAAGCCCCCCTGTCTCACGCCCGCCGAGCTGATCGAGCTTCGCGAGGCCCGCGCCGAGGCGGGTCTACCCCTGTTCGTCGGATTCAACCGGCGCCACGCGCAGCTGGCGAGGCGGATGCGGGAGCACGTCAGCGCCTCGGATGCCCCGCTGACCGTGCTGTACCGGGTCAGCGCGGGGCCTGCTCTGTCCGACCACTGGCTGGACGATCCGGCCGAAGGCGGGGGCCGCCTGGTCGGCGAGGGCTGCCACTTCGTGGACTTCGTATCGTGGCTGGTCGGGGGTTGGCCTTCGCAGGTCACCTGTGCAATAGAGCCAGGCGCACGCTCGATCGCATCTGCCCGGACGTTTTCGATCACCCTCGCCTATCCCGACGGCTCGGTCGGCTCGATCCTCTACGCGACCGGAGGCGCACCTGGTGTTCGCAAGGAGCTCGTCGAGGCCCATCGCGACGGCCGCAGCGCGATCCTCGACGATTTCCGGGGGCTCAGCCTGTTCGACGGCCGCCGTCGCAAGCGCAGTCGCGGTCGCGGCCAGGACAAGGGCCACGACGCTCAGATGGCCGCCATGAGAGACCTTCTCACCGGCGGTGCCGATTGGTCTGAGATGGAGGACCCCCTGGACTCCATGACCCTCACCTTCGCCGCAGTGCGAGCGGCCGAAGCTGGACGGGCGATTCGCCCCGAGCGCCCTGTTTCCTCTCCCGCCTCGAGCGTCTGAGCGGGTCGTTGCGGGCGATGCCGGAGCGACTGGTGGTGGTCGGGCCTACGCCTCCCCCGGTACACGGGGTGGCGGTGATGACGGGCGAGGTGCTGGCTGCCCTGGAGGAGCTGGACCAGCTGGCCGGCCACGTCGACACCCGCGACAGCCGGCCCCTCGACACGATCGGAAAGCTGGACTTCACCAACGTCTGGCTTGGTCTCAGGCACGCAGGAGCGCTCTGGCGGATGCTTGCCAACCGTCCGGCGGCGACCGTCTACCTGCCCCTCTCGCAATCGACCTGGGGCTTCCTGCGCGATGCCCTGTTGGTCGGGGTCGCAAAGCTCAACCGAAGGAAGCTGATCCTGCACCTGCACGGGGGGCACCTGCAGGACTTTTATAACGGCGCCCCGGGTCTCCTCCGGTGGCTGATCCGGTTGGTTTGCCGTCAGGCGAGTGAGGCATGGGCGCTGACCCCTTCGCTGCGGCAGCAGTTCGCCGGCCTGGTCGAGGACAAGAGGGTGCGCTGTGTCGGGAACGTCGTCCCCGACCTCGGCCAGCCGACCTCGGACGGCGCGCGGGCCAGTGACGGGCTCCGAGTGCTCTACCTGTCGAACCTGCTGCCGGAAAAGGGCTGCTTCGACCTGATGGCCGCCCTTCGTCTGCTCGGCCCTGCCTGCTCAGGTTGGGAGGTGAGGCTCGCCGGGCCCGCCACTCCCGCGGTCGAGAGCCGGCTCCGGGACGAAAGCCGGGCCCTGGCAGACCACGGCGTCGCGGTTGAGCTGGTCGGCCCGGTGAGCGGCCAGGAGAAGGTCGACCAGTACCGGTGGGCGGACCTGTTCGTCTACCCCAGCTATTACGGGTTCGAGGGCCAGCCCCTGGTTCTGCTCGAGGCGCTCTCTGCCGGCCTTCCGATCGTCAGCACCCTTCACGCAGGCATCCCCGACACCGTCCGGGACGGGATCGAGGGGGTGCTGGTCCCGCCCGGAAAGGTCGAGGAGCTGGCAGAGGCTATGCTCGATCTGGCCGGTGATGGCGAAGTTAGGAAGCGATATGCGAAGGCCGCCCGTGAGCGCTTCGTGAGTTCCTACAGCAGAAGTCGGTTGACGCTGGACTTCGAGGATGTGCGCGCATAAGTGACCCTTCTCGACGCCAACAGGCCACTCTCCATCGGCGCTTGTGCGGTGGCGACCTCCCTTGCGCTTGCCAGTGTGATCGCCTGGCAGCCCGATCTTCTCCCGCTCGGCCTCGGCCTCGCGCTGCTCGGCGCCGTTGCTCTCCTCCGGCCTGTGGTGCCCCTCTTCTTGGCACTCTTCTTGGCGCCCCTCGACATCAACTTCGTGCTCGGGACGGAAGCCAGTTCAACCGCCAACTCCGTCTCGGTGCTCGTCTTCATCCTGGTCGCAGGAGCCTTGCTGCGGACCGCCGCGCTGGGGCAGTTGAGAATACGGGCGTCTGTGATCCTCTGGGGGCTCGTCGGCATCGCCTTCTTCCTTCTCACCGTGCCGGTGGTTGCGGTCGATTCGCAAGCCGGGCTTACGTTTGCCGCCCAGTTGCTGACGCCGGTCGCGGCGTACTTGGTCGCCCGCGATGCCGATCTTGGCGTTGGGTACGCGGAATCGATCAAAGCTGGAAGGAGCGCAATCGTCTGGTCAATCACCCTCGCCTTCGTCCTGACCGCGCTGATCGTGATCTTGGGCCGCACGACGGAGACTCTCAGCGGTGAGAACGTCAGCCGCTTCACCGGTTCCTTGGGCAGCGGTAGCTTCGCGTTCTTCCTGCTCCCCCCTCTCATCCTCACCATGGCCGCGCTCTCCGTCAGGTCCACTCGCGCACGCTGGATCTGCCTCGGCATCCTCGCCACGGCGCTGTTCGCGACGCTCACTCGATCGGCGCTGCTCGCGGCGGCCCTGGCGACGATCTACTTCAGCCTGCTCTCGGGAACGCGGGGTAGGGGGCCGACCGTGCTTCTGATTTGCGTCGCGCTCGGAGGCATCTTCGTTGCCACCACTCCCGACGCCCTGAATAGATTCCGCCCAGAGGGCGGGGTGTCCAGCAACATCGTGCAAGGAACGCTCACCGGACGAGAAGACCTCTGGAGCTTCATCTGGCGCACCCATGTCGTTCCTTCGCCGCTAGCGGGCTCCGGACTCGGCTCTACCGCTCCGATCTTCGACAACCAAACCTCCTTTCGCACCGGGGCTGGGGCGGTCCATAACGACTATCTGGACCTCTGGGCGCAGGCGGGAGTCCTGGCGTTGGCGGCATATGGGTTGTTTCTGCTCAGCGTGCTGTTCGGGGGCATCAAGGCGGTCCTCCGCTCGCGCCGCTCGCGACCACCCGACGAGTGGGCGCTGGCCCTGACTCGCGCCGTTCCGCCTCTGGTGCTGTCATTCATGGTGGTGGGCTTCTTTGACAACGCAGCGGCGAACTTCGTCCACCTCGGCGTGCCCATCTTCATCGTGGCGGGTTTCGCCTGCCGCGGACGAGCCTGGAGATGATGAAGCGGCCACTGGGTCCGACCCTAAGGGTCGGTTTTCGGCTGTCCACCTGGAGCGCTGCTTCGTGAGCGGCATCATGGCCGGACCAAAGGTCAGCGTCGTCATAGTCTCCTGGAACTCGTGGGACGTGTTGCCGGCGTGCTTGCGCTCGGTTCAGGCGGCCGCCGATTCCTGGGCAGGCTCGGTCGAGGTCATTCTCGTCGACAACGCCTCGGCCGACGGCTCCGCCGATAGGGCATCGGCGGAGTTCACGGACGTGCGGGTTCTGCAGATGGGCGAGAACGCAGGGTTCCCGAAGGCGTGCAATACGGGGTTGGCTGCGGCGTCGGGAGATTTCGTCTTGATGCTGAACCCGGATGTCGAGATTGCCCCCGAGACTTTCTCCACCTGCGTTGCGCGCCTCGAGCAGGATCTCGGGGTGGGGCTGCTCGGCGTTCGGCTGGTCGGCACCGATGGAGTCACTCAACCGGAGTGCGCGAGGCGCTTCCCGAACGAGTGGTGGCTCCTTTGCGAGACCCTTTACCTGCACAGGCTCGGTCCTCGCACCCGGCTGTTCGGTGGCCTTAACTACGGCGAGTGGGATCACCTGTCAGAACGGGACGTCCCCTGCATCGTGGGGGCGTTCATGTTGTTCCGGGGCAGCGTCCTCCGCGGCATCGGCGGGCTCGACGAGGGCGTGTTCATGTATTTCGAGGATGTCGACGTCTGTCAGCGGGTGTGGGACAGCGGGTCGCGAGTCCTGTTCCTGCCGGAGCCCGCCGCGGCGCACCAGGCGGGCACCTCGCGCGAGCGAGCGGACGCCCGGCTCAGCGCGTCGCTGGACGCTCTGAAAGGCGAGGTTGCCTGGCGCTTCTCCGTTCTGCACCGGCGTCCGCGCTGGCGGGCGCGGATCATCGCCGCCGAGATAGCCCTCTACGCCCTGGTGCGCCTGCTCGTCGTCCCAGTCGTGGAGGTGCTGGGGCGCCGATCTCCCCGTCAGGCTGGATACGCGATCCGCGTCAGCCTCGCCCTGCTCTCATGGGCCCTGCGGCCGAAGAGTGTCTGAGCTTCGGGTGAACATCCAGGCGGGGGGGAAGTTCACCGCCTTCCATGCGGCCCGTGCGGCCCAGGCCAGGGGGACCTTGAACAGGCTTATCACGGGCCGCCGCCGCCGCGACGAGGAGGGTGTTCCCTTTCGGCTTCGGTTCCACATCGCCTGGCCCGCGTACCTCTTCTACGCCATGGCTACGGCGCCGGTGGTCGCGAACCGGGCTCTCGCGAGCCGGATCGCCGACGGCGCCTTCGATCGGGCAGCCGCGAAGCGGGCCGAGGCCGTGGACGTGTTCCATGGCTTCCTCGCCTACTCGCTGCACTCGCTGCGCGCCTACCGCCGCGAGGGTGCGGGGGTCCTGATCGACACCGGGGCCGCGCACATCGGCTATGAGCGCGATCTCCTGGTGGCCGAGTTCGATCGCTTCGGCGAGTCGCGCCCCGCGATGGACGAGGCCTGGGTGCGCAAGCAGGAACTCGAGTACGAGGAAGCCGATCTGATCGCCGTGCCCTCGACCTTTGTGCGCGACACCCTCGTCGAGCGCGGGATACCCGAGCGGAAGATCGAGATCGTCCGCCTGGGTGTCGACCTCGAGCGGTTCGCGCTCCAGCCGTTGCCGGCTGCCGATGGCCCGCTACGGCTGATCTCCGTCGGTGCGATCTCTTTCGAGAAGGGCGTCCCCTACCTGCTGGAGGCCTGCGAGACGCTGGGTGACCGGGTCGAGCTGACCCTCGTCGGACGGGTGTTTCCGGAGATGCGCAGGCTGCTGCGGGAGACGAGGCTCAGCAACGTCACTCACATTCCCAACGTCCCCAACAGCGAACTGGCGTCGGTCCTGGGGCGACACGATGCCTTCGTTCTCGCCTCGGTTCAGGACGGGAGCGGCATGGTCGTCACCGAGGCAATGGCTACCGGTCGGCCGGTGGTCGTCAGCCAATCGGTCGGCGCACGCGAATTCGTCGACGAGGCCACCGGAATCGTGGTCCCGCCTCGCAGCCCCTCTGCTCTGGTCGAGGCGATCGAACAGCTCCTCGAGAAGCGGGGCGATCTGCCGGCGATGGGCGCGGCGGCGAGGGCGGCCGTCGAGAGCCTGACCTGGGAGCGCTACGGAGGTCGGATGGCGGAGGTCTACGGGCTTCTCGCCTGACGTGCCGAGGGCGGGTCAGGCCGCCTGCCGCTGGCCGCGAAGGCGCGACCAGGTCGGAAGGGTCAGCCAGCCCCGCCGCAGCGTGGCGATCAGGCTGAGGATCGCCGTGACGGTCGCCGCGATCAGGTAGCCGACCCCCAGCGACAAATAGCCGAGCTCCGAGAAGGTGGCGAGGACGATGATGGGGTAGAGCACCCCGCCGGTGGCGAAGGCCTTGATCGACACCGCAAAGGCGCCGCGAGCCGCACACGCCCGGCTCGTCACGGTGAACACCGCCAGCGGCACGGCGGCGAGTACGGCGAAGCGGATCAGGCTGACCAGATGATCGAGGTCGTTGCCCGACAGCTCGCTTCCGCCGAAGATCAGTCGAACGACCGAAGGGCCGATCCAGAGATAGACGAGGACGAGGACGAGCGAAAGGCCGACGGCGAAGGAGAGAGCCCGCCCGTAGAGCGCCGGCTCGCGATCCCCGCGAGCGTGAGACCTGCTGAACACCACCGTCGCCACCGGGTTGGCGACTACCCCGGTCGCCGTGTTTCCCACCTGCAGCGCCCACGTCCACAGCGCCAGCGTTCCAGCGGTCGCGGCGATGCCGGTCAGGCGATCGGTCAGGCCATAGAGCATGGTGAACCCGAACAGCGCCAGTGCCGGTCCGAACGCGACTAAGACATGCCGCAGAGATACATGAAGAGAGGCCGTCGGGGGAGAGAGGTTGCGCATGGCAGAGCGCAGGAAATACACCTGCCAAAGTGAGTCGACGAACATCGCAAGCGGCCAGGCGACGATTCCAAGCTCGGAGCCAACGACGACGATCAAGATCGCCGAGAGCGCACCGTTGAGTGCGAACTGTAGGGCGGCGCGGTTGAAGTGTCCACCCAACTGGAGCACTTGGGCATACATCGCAGTAGCACTGTCACACCAGGCCTGAACAGCCAATAGGAGGATCACCAGGAAAGCGAGGGGGGCCGCGACCGGACCACTCAACGCCAGGAAGGGCCCGAGGATGGCAACGGCGGCGAAGAGCGCCATGGCCTCATAGCGCAGTATCCGTTGCGAGTAGGCCCGAGCTACCGAGATGTCTATCTCGCCCTCCTCGTTGCCCGCCTCACGGGCAAGGGCCGGCAGGGAAAGGACGGCACCGCCCGCGACCAAGCCCGCGAACAGGGCCGGAAGCAGCTGCGCGATGATTACGAAATCGACGATCTCGTTTGCTCCAAAGGTATGTGCCACCGTTACTTCGCGGCCGAAGGTGATCGGTTTTCCGATCACCGCTGCGAGGGTCAGCAGCACCGTGGCACCGGCGAGACCACCGAGGTACTTGCGCCGCAAGCTGGATAGGCGTGGAGTCACGAGAGGGGGTGAGGCTAGCCAATGGCGCCAGCCCTCCGCTGCTAGGCTCCGTCGCTCCGCGCGGCAATATCAGCCGCGCCAAGCCTGAGATGATCGATCGCGAGAGATGGGCGGCATTCGGCTCGAGAGCCAGCGTCGCGTGGGAGAATCGCCGGAGGCGACTGCGAGGCGCTGTGTACGCGCATACTCTTGTTCGGGCCGCCGGTCCGGGCCTGTACGTCGGCCGTGGCGTCACCGTCATTGGTGGAGAGGGGGTGAGCTTAGGGTCTGGTGTGTCGGTGGGGCCGATGGTCGGTTTCAACGCCGAGCATGGTGCGGGAGGGGTCCGTGGTCGCATCGTCGTCGGCGACCGTGTCTCGATTGGCGGCGGCAGTACCTTGTCGGCGGCCGAGTTGGTGGAGATCGAGGATGATGTGACCATATCGATGAGGGTTCTGATCGCGGATCACCAGCACTCCTTCACCGACCCCGAGTCACCCATCTCGTTTCAGGGTGTGGACAGAATTGCTCCGGTTCGCATTAGTGCTGGTGCCTGGATAGGTGTGGGTGCAACGATTCTTCAGGGAGTGACGATAGGTAGGAATGCAGTGGTCGGTGCTAATTCCGTAGTGACCCGGTCCATTCCGGATGGGTCCGTTGCCGTCGGGGTCCCGGCCCGGATCTCGGAATGATCGCCGGCAGAGTGCGGCGGTGGCTCTGGGGCGAGAGCAGCTCCTCGCGACCTGACCATGTCGTCCTGATCACCAACGTTGCGGCTCCCTACCGTCTGCCCGCTCTGCGCCATCTGGCGGCACAGGTCCAGTTGACCCTGATCTGCTGCGGGGAGAGGGGAAGTGAAGAACTGCCTTGGGACATCGACTTCGCCGACGAGCCATTTTCCTCGCTGCGGCTCAACAGTCGCGTTTGGCGCGTTGGGAATCGTCAGCTGCACTTCTCGCCTCGACTTCTCTCCGCGTTGTGGAGGAGTCGCCCAACCGCGGTGATCAGCGGTGGCTTCTCGCTTTCGACGGCGTACGCGGCCCTCTACTGCACCGTTCTCCGTAGGCCGCTCCTGATCTTCTCCGATGGGACGAGGGATTCCGAGTGTCGCAACCCAAGCACCCGCAATTCGCCACTTCAGAACCTGGCCCGGCGGGTGGTCGTCCGGTGCAGCGCTGGCGCAATTGCCGCCAGCGCTCCCGCTGCGGCGCGTTTCGAGGAACTGGGCTTTGAGCGGTCTCGAGTGCACCTGGCGCTGCACTCGACCGAGATGGAGCCGTACTGGTCCGTAGGTGCCACGCGTTCCAGTAGGGAGCGCCCAGTGCGCTTCCTGTACGTCGGCAGGCTGATCGAAGGCAAGGGCCTCGATCAGCTCCTGGAGGCATTCGCCGAGGTCGCGGCCAGATGCCCGCAGGCGAGTCTCTGGATAGTCGGGAGTGGCCCGCTGGAGGAGCGCTTGCGGGCCGCCGCCGCTCGTGCTGGAGCGGGGAAGGTGAAATTCTTCGGTTTCGTCGAGCAGGGTTTGCTGCCGGGCATCTACGCGCAGGCCCAGGTCTTCGTCTTCCCGACGGTCGGGGACACCTTCGGCATGGCGATGCTCGAGGCGGCCGCCGCTGGGCTCGCAATCGTCTCGACGCCGTGGGCGGGAGCGAACGACCACCTCGTGAGGGAGGGGGCATCGGGGACGGTCGTCGACCCTGGGAACAGGCCCAGCTTGGTCGCCACGCTGGTTCAGTTGGCGGATGAGCCGGATCGGGTCGCCGCCTGGGGTCGTGAGTCACACCGTCTCAGTCGTGCTCACTCTCCGGAGGCGACCGCAGCCGGTTATCTGCAGGCGGTTCGGCGGGCGGAGAGCGGCTGAGCGAGGCTAACTAAGCAGCCGGTCTCGCTGTGACGATCAGCGAGGTTGCCAGGAGTCGGGGGACAGCGGTCGCTGCCCTCGCCACCTGACGGTCGAGGAGTCGCTTGACCTGCGGTGCGGGTCTTGGCAAGCGGTCGATCCGCCGCCCGGGCCTCACCCGCCCCGCCCCGGTGAGGGATTCGGCGATCAGACCTGAGCGCTCGATCAGCCCCTCCAGCTCTCGAACCGAGAAGAAGGAGAGGTGGGTTCGATCGTAGAGGCCGCCGCGGGGCGAGGTCTCGAAGTGACCGGAGGCCAGCCGGATGCGCTCACGGTAGTAGAGGAGGTGGGGGACGGAGATGACCAGCCGGCCGTTGTCGGCGAGCATCTGCCCCAGTGCCCGCAGAGTCGATTCCGGTCTTGCCAGGTGCTCCACGACATCGGCGGCGAGGATCGCGTCGAAGGGTCCTTCGGCTGCAAGCCGGTCGAGGATCAACTCGTCCTCGATGCTGCCTTCGATCAACTCGGCACAGCGCTCACGGGCGGCGGCTGCGAGCGATGGGTCGAGCTCGACTCCCACCACCTTCCTCGGTGCCAGGGCTGCCGCGAACCTGCCGTTGGCGCAGCCGATGTCGGCGACGACCGCCGGCTCGAGTCGCCTCACCGCATCGAGGACCAGGCGGTCGACGTGGTGCGGGTTGTTCGAGGCGAGTGGCGGGATCACCCTC